>JADMIO010932652.1_pt1 | contig 21181 bp, 21 predicted proteins | sample 8958161 | NCBI WGS metagenome assembly JADMIO01 (sample SAMN16585339, study PRJNA669376) | soil metagenome | isolation source: Crop rotation soil | place: USA: Cullars Rotation, Alabama | collected 2011
CCGTGGGCGCACCGCGCGTGAAGGAGCGCCGCGCCGTCGCCCCCATCGCTGCCCATCAGCTTCGCTCGCACCTCGATCACGCGAACAAGGCGATCCGCTCTACGACCCACGCCGACGCAGCCCCCCCCGGGTCGCGGAGCGCTCGTGTCACCGCGAGTGCGCGAGGCATCGCGCCCGCTCGTGTACCGCTCGCTCCGCGGGGACCCGTGCTGTTCCGGGTGCAGCGCCCCGATCGCAGCGAGCGCCTCCGCACGCGCACCACGCGCGAGCTAGCACGGCGCCAGCGCCCCATCGCTGCCCATCAGCTTCGCTCGCACCTCGATCGCAACGACCGAAGCGATCAGCTTTGCCAAGAGCGGGATGGCGCACCCGACGGAAGCAGCCCCGGGCCGCGAGTGCGCGGGGCATCGCGTGCGCTCCGCGGGCAGCCGCGCTGTTCGGGCGCACCGCGTGTGCGTGAGCGCCGTGCGCAGCCAAGCGAGCACCCCACGGACAAAGCGCCGCGCGCGCGGCGGGCTAGAAGCGAACTACCTTGTCTGCCTCCGTGAAGCTGAAGCGGTAGATCGCTGTCTTTCCCTCCTCGACCTCGATCGTCATCTTCTTCTCGTACTTCGCGTCGCGCGAGCGCAGCACGAGCTCGTGTTCGCCTGCTTCTAGGGGCATCTTCTGGATGGGCGTGCGCCCGAGCGACTTGCCCTCCGCGTCGAAGACTTCGCCTTCGGGGTTGAGGCCGATGGTGACCCAGCCGAGGGGGGGTGGGAGGGACATGCGGATGGGGTCGGGGCGCTTGTCTTGGCCGTCTTCGGGGTCGCTGGTGACGTCGTCGAAGAAGACTTGGAGGATCTTTTGTTCGCCGATGGCGAGCTGGCCGCGCACCGACTTGGCGTGGCCTTCGGGGCTGGTGACGGTGACGTCGATGGGGCCGGGTTTGGTCGCTTTCCTCCAGAGCGGGGTGGTGCCGCGCGTGTAGCCGTTGACGCGCACCTTCGCGCCTTCGACGTCCGAGAGGACGGAGACTGTCGCTTCGGGGGGCTTGGGGATGCTCAGGTTGAGCTCGTTGGCTTCGCCTGCTTCGACCTCGACTTCGCGCTCGAGCGCCTCTGCGCCTGTCGCCTGGATGCGGACGTGGTAGCGGCCTTCTTTCAAGATCAGCGTCGCGGGCGTCGACTCGACCTTGAGCTCGCCGTCGATCCACACCTTCGCGCCTGGAGGGTACGTGCGCAGGCGCAGCGTGCCCGAGGTGACGCCCTCAGGCTTCCCACACGCGATGAGCGCCACGCACGCGACGGCCAGATGCCTCATCGCCCCGCGCTCCGGAAGCGGATCGACGCCCTCAGCCCTCCCGTGAATCCGGGCGTGACGCCGTAGCTCGCGCCGTCCGCTCTGCTCTGCGCGTTGACGGCGCCCGCGAGCGCGAGGTCCAGGCTCAAGACGTCGCCGAGGTGGATCGCCGCTCCTGCGCGCACTCCCCCGAAAGGATCGAAGCCCGGCAGGCGCAGATCGACGCCGCCCCCGACCTCCGCGTAGGGCGCGAAGCTCGAGAAGCCCGGGTCCACCGCGTACCCGCGCAGCGCGAGCTCCAGCCCGAGGACCATCGGGCCGCCCTTCTCCAGCGCTGTGGGCTCCGCGAACGCGGGCCCCACCGACACGCCGAAGCCCAGCTCGCTCCGCGGCGAGAGGATCGCCGCCGCGCCGATCACCAGGCGCAGGCGCGCGCTCGTCCCCGCGCGGCCCTCCGCGCCGACGTACGCCGCCAGGTCGATCGGCCGCTCCTCCTCGCGCACAGCCGCGAAGAGTTTCTCTTGCGCAGCGGCCCTTTGCTCCGGGAGGACCTCCACCAGGAGCGGCTCGTCGTCGCCGATCTCGAGGAGCAAACCGCCCCGCGCCCCGAGCACACGCGCCGTGAGCTCGATGAACGCGGGCGCCTCGGGCACCATCTCCGCGGGGAACGTCGCGACCCACGGCCCGGCGCCTTCGTCGCGCGCGCCCTCCGCCCCGTGCCACTCCGCCGACCCCTCCTTCCGCATCCGTACCCACACGCCGCGCACCGCGCCGATCGGATCTTCCACCTCCACCGCCACGGAGAGCGGCCGCCCCGAGACTGGCCGCGGCGTCGAGAACCGCGCCGAGAGCCCCTGCGCATGGGCTGGGGACGTGAGCGCGAGCAGGACCAGCGCCACCAACGCCCGCACCGCCCCCTTCTCCCATAGTCGCCCGAGCAAGCGAAGCACGCACCGCGCGCCGCGACGCTCGAGCGACCCTCTCGCGGCGCCTTGGTGTCGAGACAGGGGGCACACGGGGCCTGCCTCCACGGGCTTTGGTCCGGAACGCTCCGTCCATCGCAACGACCCAGCGAAGACGTCCCCACCGACCAGGATCATCCCCGCGGCGTGATCAGCTCGAGCGACACGCACAGCGGGGCGCCCATGTGTCGGACGCGACGCGGTACCGAGCGCCGTCGCTGAAGCGGATACCGCCGAAGACGATCGCCTCCGTCCCGCTCCACACGACGGTGTGCCTCGTGCGCGCGGCACGTGTCCGCAGCCGGGTCGTACAGCGCTCACGGTGGTGACGCCGTTCGACCCGCCCCACACGACCATGGCGGAGGCCGCGACGTGACCGAGGTCCACCCCGTGGGACCCGCGTCCGCCACCAACACCTGGTCCCCACTCCCTGCGGGCGGCTAGCCACCGGGCCCCCTAGGCCGTGCCCGCGGGTTGTCGAAGACCACACATCGCGCCGGAAGGTTGATCGGGTGCTCGGGGTTCGACACGATCGGCGGATGCGTCGCGCGTGGGTCATGCCCGTGCTGTTCCTCGCGCACGCATGTGCATCGCAGGAGCCACGTCCCGTCTCGACACCGCCGCCCGCCCAGTCGTTCCGCCCGCCCACCGACTCCGTGGACCTGGCGCTGATCGCGAGCGGGTTCGAGGAGTCGGGCGCGCTCGCGGATGCGCGGGCGAGGTTCGAGGCGGCGGCGGAGCAGATCCTCTCGCGCGTGTCCGAGGTGCCGGGCGACGTCGCGCAAGGGCGCGCGCTGCTCGAGGCGCTCCACGGACCCGACGGGCTCTTTTCCGCGTACGACGCCCGGGCGACGACCGTCGGTGAGGTGCTCGAGCGCGGCGCGTTCAACTGCCTCTCCTCCGCGGTCGTCTACAACGTGCTCGCCGAGCGCCTCGGGCTCACCGTGCGCGCCGAGCTGCTCCCTACCCACGCGCGCAGCCTGATGGAGGCGCGCGGGCGGGTGATCGTCGTCGAGACCACCTCGCCGGGCGGGTTCGATCCCGACCTCGCCACCCAGTCCGAGATCCTCTCCCAGGTCGCGGGCGCCAAGCCCACTGGCCGCACCCTGGTCCCCGACGGCGGCACCGCGGTGTCGAGCGTGATGTTGATCGGCGCGATGTACGTGAATCGCGCGTCGGTCGCGCAGGAGGCGGGTGACCTCGCGGGCGCGGAGCGGCTCTTCGCGCGGGGTGAAGCGCTCGCGCAGGACGCGGCGATGCGCACCGTGCTCCGCGATCAACGCGCCGCCCTGCTCGCGCAGCTCGCCGCGGACGACATCACCTCGGAGAGCCCCGCGCGCCTGCCCCGCGCGTACCGCACCATCCTCGCCGCCGCCAAGCTCGCGCCCGCGGACGCGGAGATCCGCCGCGCCGTCCTTCAGAACCTGCGCGCCGCCGCCGAGCGCATGATCGCGCGACACGCGGCGGAGGAAGACGAGGTCTCCGCGCTCGCGGTGCTCGCGGACGCCGTCCGTCACGGGCTCGAGGCGGAAGACAAATCGGGCCTCCGCGCCTTCGCGATGTCCGAGGTCTCGCGCCTGCGCGTGGTGCGCGGCGATCTCGACGGCGCGGTCGAGGCGATCGAGCAGGCCCTCGCGCAGCGCCTCGCCCCGCGCGACTCGATGCTCAAGGTGACCCTCGAGCAGAACCGCGTCGCCGCGCTGCGCCTCGCCGCGCTGACCAGCGCGAAGACCGGCGACTACACCAAGAGCCTGGTGCTGATCGAGAAGCTCGAGTCCTTGCCGGGCACCACCGGCGCGGAGCGGAAGGCGTACGAGGCCGATCGCCTGCGCGCGATCCAGCTCGCGGGGCAGAAGCGCATCGAGGACCTCGACTACGCCGGCGCCGCCAAGATCTACCGCGAAGGCCTGCGCCTCTTCCCCGAAGACGAGACCGTGCGCCACAACCTGGTCGCGGTGCTCGAGCGGATCGCCCTCAAGGAAGCGGAAGCGCTCCGCTGCGAGACCACCGGCGACGTCATCGGCGAGATCCGCCTGCTCGACGCGCGGAGCCCGTTCCCCTCGCAGGTCATGGCCAAGTGCTTGCTCGGCCGCGCCAACGAGAGCTTGAAAGCGCACGACTTCGAGGAGGCGGTCGAGCTGCTCGAGGCGGCGGTGCGGTCGATCCCCAGCGAGCCGTTGCTCGCGCGCAACCTGAGCGTCGCGCTCCTCCGGTGGGCGCGCCACGATGCCTCCGAAGGGCGCTGCGCGAGCGCGTGGGAGCACGTGCGGCGCGTCGAGGCGCTCGAGTCGCAAGCCTTCGCGCCCGCCGAGCTCTCGCAGACGCTGGGCGCCTGCCTCAAGTGATCGCCGCGCTGCTGCTCCTCATCGCGCACGGCCCGAGCAAGAGCTTCGCGGACTGGACGATCGAGGAGCGCACCGCCGACGTGCGCGTGAACTTCCAGTCGCACGACCTCACGCGCAGCCAGCACATCGGCGACGAGGACAGCCTGATCGCGGCGGTGCTGGCGGGCACCAAGCTCTCCGCCGCCGACCGCACGGGCGCCCCCGAGGTGGCGTGTGCGGGCAGGGCGAACGGGGTCACCAAGGTCGGCGACCCGGTCGAGGAGGTGCAAGTCCGCTTGCACTTCGAATGTCCCTCTTCGATCGCGCTCTTCACCGCGTCGGAGCAATACCTGCCGGGCCTGTCGCCGCCCCACGTGACGATCGCGTCGTTCACCACCGAGCAGGGAGGTTACGATCACGTGTTCGGGCCCGAGACGCTCACGCTGTCACGGCGCGCGGCGCCGGACGCGACCGACTCGAAGACGCCGCAGATCGCAGGCGCGATGGCCCTCGCCGCCGCGATGGTGGCGCTGCTCGCGTGGAAGGCGCGCTCACGCGTTCGCTGAGAGTCGCACCAGCGGGACGAAGCGCACCGCGAGCTGGCAGATGTCGAGGAGCTCGGTGCCTCGCTTCTCGATCACCCGGAGCACCTGCGACTCCTTCGCGCCCAGCGGGATCACGATGCGCGCGCCGTCTTTGGCCTGCTCGAGGAACGCGATCGGCATCTTGAGCGGGGCGGCGGCGCAGAGGATGCCGTCGAAGGGCGCGGCGCTGGGCCATCCGTGCCATCCGTCGCCGACGCGCAGGTGGACGCGCGACGAGAGGCCGAGCTCGTCGAGGACCTTGCCGGCGCGGCGCGAGAGCTCCGGGATCGCCTCGATCGACCACACGTCGACGCCCATCTCGGCGAGGATCGCCGCCTGGTAGCCGGAGCCGGTGCCGATCTCGAGCACCTTCGCGCCGGGCCCGACGTTGAGCGCGCCCGTCATGTAGGCGACCACGAAGGGCTGCGAGATGGTCTGGCCGTGGCCGATCGGGAGCGCGACGTCGCGGTCGGCCTCGGCGCGCACGTCGTCGGGGAGGAAGCGCGCTCTCGGGATCACCTCCATCGCCTCGAGCACGCGGGGATCGCGCACGGACGCCGGGAGGCTGGCGGGTGGAAAGGGGATCAACGCTTCTCTCTCCCCGCGCGGAGCTTGGCGCGAAGCCGAGGGACCTCGCAAGGCTGCCTTTCTGGAGACTCGGTGGGGCTTCTTGCTAACATGCGCCGGTGGCGATCGAGGCGCAGATCCCACCGGCGACCCGCCGGGCGGCGAAGCGCGCCCGCTCGCTGCTCGCCGTCCTCAGCGACGATCCGTACGAGTTCACCGTCGACCAGTGGCACGAGCGCAACCTCGAGCTCTACGACGTGCTGGTCGGGCGGCGGCTGATCGACCCGCAGGTCGTTCCGCCCGAAGCGCACCGCTACCTGACCGCTTCTCTGATCAACGCCGACAACCCTGCCGCGATGGACCCGCAGAACTCGGGGCACGTGCGGGCACAGAACGAGAACGTGGTTCACTACGGTCTCTGCCTCGGCGTGCCCAAGCGCTGTCTGACCATCGCGCTCGAGGCGGGCTTCATCCACGACCTCAACAAGTCGGTGAACGAGCCGCTCCGGCGCGATCGGTACGCGGTGCGCGACGAGCGGCGCGAGATCAAGCCGGAGATGGTCACGCTCGCGGAGAGCGTGGGCTTGAACCACCTCGGCGAGCGCACCAAGAAGGCGCTCGAAGGGGCGACGCACCTGCCGCGCGGCGCGCTCTCCCGCGAGGTGATGCGCGCGCTCGACCTGTGCATCGTGCACCACGGGCTGGGCTCGAGCCTCTTCATCCAGCGCCTGCTCGACGGCCGCAACGAGTGGTGGGGCGCGGAGTTCGTCGACCCGCAGACGGGCGTGCGCCTCATCGTCCACCCGCCGCAACCTCCGCTCACTCTGGAGAGCACGATCCACGACCTCGCGGACTCGACGCAGCAGATGCAGGGCGGCGTCGCGTGGCTCCAGAAGTATCCGTTCGGCTTCTGGAAGGACTCGGGGCGCTCGTATTGGGAGATGATCTCGGGCACCGAAGCGGAGGCGACGGGCGACATCCCGATGAGCCTCCTCCTCCAGGTCGAGGTCGAGACGGCGACCTGCCGCGGCATCGTCGCGTGCGCGCGGCGGGACGGCCTGGTCGACGCCACCGGCGATCGCGCGCTCGAGAAGGCGATCCTCCTCGCCACCCGCTTCTCGCGCGCATGGGCGGACGACTCCCCCGCGTACCTCGCCAAGGCGCGCGGCCAGAGCCTCTACCACCACCTCGCCGCCGCTTTGAACATCACCCCCGAACAAGCGGTGGCAAAGGCGAAGGCAGCCTCCCCCGGCAGCGCCAAGTCCCGCGCCCTCGAGGAGCACATCCTCGCGAGCGCCAAGAAGGTCGACGCGCGCCGCTCCCGCGACCTCTCCCGCCGCATCGAGCGCTGCACGCCCCGGGTTTGATTCTCGACAAGAAATCAGCGCACGACGAAAGCGGAAGCGTCCGCGCTGATGCGGAGCTCGCGCAGCGCGACGAGCTGCTCGCTCACGCTCGTGTCGTCGCGACCGAGCACGCGGAGCAGGGCCGCCAGCCGCTCGAGGCGATCGAGCCGATACTCATCATCGAGAAGCGAAGCCCGCTCACGCCGCCGCAGCTGCCGCTCCACCAACCTCTCGAAGTCGCCGTGGCCCTTGGGGGACATCATCAGCTCGACCAGGTCGAGGCCGTGCGCGAGCATCTTCTTCCTGCGGGCTGCGCGATGGAGGGCGCGCGTAGCTCGGCGCGATCGGACCGCCGCTGCAGGGACGCGCTCCGCGAGCGCCGCGCATCGCACCGCGCGCTCGAGGCGGGGGATCAGGCGCTGAAGTCGACGCCGGGCCTGCGCCAGCGCGCCTTTCGGGGCGGAGCCTTCACATAGCAACAGGGCTTCGCGGAGCTCGAGCGCCGCGCGGAGGACGTCGGCGTGGACCGGCGCCCGCCCCGCGAGCGCGCGATAGACTCCGCGCGAGGGGCGCGCGAGGAGCTTCACCAGCAGCGTGTCGCCGCCGTCTGCGAGTGAGAGCGGGTCGCGAGGCTCCTCGCCGTTGCCGAGCAGCGCGCGCAGCCACCCGCGCGCCAGCTCGGGCGAGATCTCGCCGCGCTTCTTCGCCTTCTCCATCCGCTTGCGCAGCGCGCCGAACCCGTAGGGCACGCGCACCAGCTCGGCCGACGGGGGCACGCCCGGTGACAGGTCGATCACCGCGAAACACGCGCGCGGATCGCCCACCACCGCGTAGCCGACGCTCCCGCAGTTCACGACCAGCGTGCCGTCGATGCGGCGCACGAAGGCGTGATGGCTGTGCCCGACCGCGACCACCTCCGCGGCGGTGCCCGAGATCGCTTCGCGCAGCTGGTCGTCGGGGGTGCAGCCGGTGAGGCGATCGGTGATCCCGCGCGGGCTCCCGTGCGCGAGCACCACGCGGTGGCCGCCGAGCTCCACCGCCATCGTCTCGGGCGCCTCCATCATGCGCGCGAGCGCCTTCTTCTTGAGCACCCCGCGCGCCGCCTGCACCCACGCGGCGCGCTTCGGCGTGCCCGCGTCTCCGCGCGCGACCCACTCCTCCCAGTTGCCGCGCAGGCGCGGGATCTCGCGCGCGTCCAGGAGCTCGAGCACCCTCGCGGGGTCGGGTCCGCGCCCGACGTGATCGCCGAGCGCGAAGACCTGCTGGGGCGCGATCGCGTCGATCGCGGTGAGCACGGCTTCGAGCGCGTCGGCGTTGCCGTGCACATCCGAGAAGACGGCGATCCGCACGGTGGGGGCGAGCATAATGATTTTCGGACAGGAATGCCTTGATCGCGCCGCGCGCGCCGCCTCAGGGTTGGCCGCGTGAAGCTGCGGGTGATCATCGTCGGCAAGGACAAGAACGACCCGATCGTCGCCGCCGCGGACGAATACGTCGCCCGCATCCAGCACTACTTCCCCATCTCGGTGGTCGAGGTGAAGGAGGAGCCCGCCAAAGGCAGCACGCCGATCGATCGGGTGCGCGCGCTCGAAGCGGAGCGCATCAGGAAGGCGCTGGGGGACGACGCGTGGTGGGTCGCGCTCGACGAGCGGGGGAAAGCGCCGGACTCCGTCGAGATGTCGAAGAAGCTCGGCGGATGGGCGGGGGAGGGGCGCGGGCAGGTCAGCTTGGTGATCGGCGGGCCCAACGGGCTCGATCCCGCGCTGGTCGCGTCCGCGAAGGAGCGCTGGTCTCTCTCGCGCCTCACGCTCCCGCACCGCATCGCGCGCCTGGTCCTGTGCGAGCAGCTCTACCGCGCGTGCACCATCCTGAGGGGCGAGCCCTATCACAAGTGAGCCTGCGCCTCCTCTTCCCCGCGGTGTGCGCGGCGTGTGGCGAGCGGGGGCGCGAGCCCTTCTGCCTGCTGTGCGCCGGTGCGCTGATGCCCGCGCCGCCGCTCCACGTCGAAGGGGCGGACAGCGCGCAGGCGGCGTACGCGTACGGCGGTCCGCTCGCGATGGCGGTGCAGGCGCTCAAATATCGCGCGCGCCTGGATCTCGGGCGCGTCCTCGGCGCGCTGCTCGGCGCGATGCCGCTGCCGGCGCACGAGGTGGTGGTGCCGGTCCCGCTCGGGCCGCGCCGCCTGGCCGAGCGCGGGTACAACCAGGCGCTCGAGCTCGCGCGGGCCTTCCGCGCCGTCGATCCCCACGCGCTCCGCCGCGTGCGCGAGGGTCAGCCGCAGGCCACGCTCGATCGCGCCGCGCGCCACCCCAACGTCTCCGGCGCGTTCGCCGCCGATCCTCGCCGCGTCGCGGGCAGGGCGATCCTCCTCGTCGACGACGTGATCACCACCGGAGCGACCGCCGCCGCCGCCACCCGCGCCTTGAGAGACGCCGGCGCGCTCGAGGTCCACGCCCTCGCTCTCGCCGCCGCGGACGAAGTCGTCGGATAAAGGCCGGATGTCGGGCGCAGGCGGTGGGGGCCAAAGTCCGCGGAACGGCATGGATTCCTCGCACTGTTCCCTCCTCCGCATCGCCGCGCTCGCGCAGCTGGCGATCTTCGCCGCCGCCTGCGAGACCTCGAACGCCGGGCCCGGCGCCGGACAGCGCGACACAGGCGTCGGCACCACCACGCTCACCTGCCAGACGATGACCGACTGCAACGGGATGGGGATCTGCGTCGGCGGGGTCTGCGAGTCGGTCACCGCGTGCTCGAACGACATGGAGTGCTCCGCGAAAGGCGGCGTCTGCCACACCACGCGTGGCTTCTGCGTCGAGTGCGACGGGCGCCACATGAACGAGTGCCCGGCGGGGAAGACGTGCCAGTTCGACTTCACCTGCGTGGCGATCGGCTCGAGCGCGGACGGCGGCGTCGCGGACGCGGGCGGCCAGTGCAGCGGCATGTGCGGCGATCGCTCGATGTGCGCGAACGATCAGGTCTGCCGCGCGGGCTCGTGTTGCCCGCCGCCCTCGCGCTGCCGCACCACGGACGACTGCCCCTCGAGCCGCCCCGAGTGCAACGGCGCCACCGGCGAGTGTTTCGGCGGCGACTCGTGCCGCATGGACTCGGACTGCGCGACGCGGACGGGCTGCGGCGGCAACGCGTGCTTCTGCGAGACCCCCGGCGCCGGCCGCCCCGGCACCTGCAAGATGCGCCCGGACGAGTGCACCACGGACGACGAGTGCAACCCCGGCCGCTACATGTCGAAGCTGTGCACGTTGATGTCCGCGCCCCCGCGCCGTTGCATCACGGCCAACAGCTGCACCAACGACTCGCAGTGCGCCGACCCCGCGGGCCTGGTCTGCGACCTGACGATGGGCAGCCCGAGCTACCAGCACTGCAAGAACGGCAAGCCGTGCCCGATGGGCAACGAGTGCGCGATGACCGAGGTCTGCCAGGCGGGCGTCTGCGCGACCAAGAGCTGCCTCAACACGCCTTCGCTGTGCATGGCCAACGAGACCTGCGACCGCGCCACCGCGCGGTGCATCCCGCAGATGACCACCACCTGCATGGCGGACACGCAGTGTGCGGTGGGCCAGTTCTGCGACATGGCGGCGTCGCTGTGCAGGCCAGGTTGCAGGGACAACAACGACTGCCCCGGCGGCATCTGCAACGCGATGCACGCGTGCGAGAACCCGACCGGCGGCTACTGCGGCCCCTGCATGAGCGACATGGAGTGCCCGATGGGCACGCGCTGCTTCACGAACCCGTTCACCATGGCGTCGACCTGTCAGGAGACGTGTTCGATGATCCTGATGGACCCGTGCACGACCAACCCGATGGCGGTCTGCATCTTTGGCCGGTGCTCTTGCACCCTCGGAATGTAGCCCCGACCTTCTTGACGGTCCGGTTGGTACCCCGCGTCGCGGGTGCTACCCCGTGTCGCGCTCGCAGAGCCTCGCGCCTGCCCCACTCCGCGGGGACCGGACCTTCTGCAAGCAACGTTCTCCACGGGGGGCCGATACCTCATGTAGGAGAGCGAGTTAGATGCTGGCGGTGAACATCAGGGCGGATATCGCGGCGGAAGAAGACACCGTCTACGACCCGCGCCCGATGGTCCGCCGCTCCTTCACGGTGACGCCCCGCGTCATCGACATCCCCGAGCGAGCCCCCCGCAAGATCGCCCCCCCGCCCGTCCAGGAGCGCCGCCCCAGCCTCAAGCCGGTCGCCGGCCGCCTCTCGTCGGTCTTCCACGAGGAGTCGATCGGCCGCCGTCAGTCGAGCGGAATCGCCAAGCGTTCCGCGACGATCGCCCCCGCTGCCCGCCCGCGCGTGGTCCTCTCCTGGGCGCGCAGCAACGACGCCACCCAGATGGTTCGCGCCGACGGGTCGGACGCGTTCGTGATCCGCGGGACGGCCGCGGGCCGCACTCCCATACTTAATAGACCTCTGCAGTTCGGCTTCGCCGGCTCGACCGCCTCCATCGGCGTCGACGGCATGAGCTACACGGTTCGCCTCTCTGGCGGTGAGTCCGCCGGGGAAACTGTGAGAAGCCTGATCGACCGCCTCGGCAAGACGTTCATCCTCGAGCTCCAGCGCCTCGACGACGGCGGCGTCCGGGTGCGGCTGGTCGACGAGAGGTACGCGCGCAGCTGACAAGCCGGGAGGGCCCGGACCCCTTCGTTCGCGTGCCGCTCACTGCGCGCTTCGCTTGCGGAAGGGAGCCTTGGTCGCTCCGCTGAGGTAATGCTCCCGTACTTTGATCGACTTCTCTCTCTCCGAAGATCTCAGACTCCTCGCCAAGACTGCCGAAGACTTCGCTCGCGGGGAGCTGCGCCCTGCGCTCCGCGACGTGGAGGGCGACCCTGGCGGCGCGACCTACCAGAAGCTCGCCGCGCGATACGCCGAGCTGGGGCTCGGGCTCGTCGACGTGCCCGAGAGCGCGGGCGGCGTCGGGATGGGGTTGGTCGGCGCGACGACGATCGAGGAGGCGCTCGCGTTCGGTGATCCGGGGATCGCGCTCGCGATGCCGAGCCCGCTCCCGTACGTGCGCGCGGTGCTCGCGCTCGGGAACGCGCAGCAACATGCGGCGCTGATCCCGCGCCTCGTCGAGAGCGGGAAGCGCGGCGCGATCGCCTGGAGCGAGCCGCGACCGAAAGCGCGCGGCTTCGCCACCACCGCCGACGCGCTCCCCAGCGGGAAGTGGCGCATCCGCGGCGTGAAGAGCGAGGTCGTGCTCGGCCACCTCGCCGGCGGGCTGATCGTCTTCGCCGAAGCGCGCCAGGGAACGAGCGCGCGCCGCACCGCCGCGTTCGCCGTCGACGCCGACACCCCCGGCGTGAAGTTCGGCGCGCCGATCGAGGGGCTCGGGCTCGGCGCCGCCCCCACCGTCGAGGTCACCTTCGAAGACGTCGAGGTCGGCGACGATCGCCGCCTCCTCTGCGCGGGCGATCGCTTCGACGCCGCGGTGGTCGAGATGCTCCTCGAGGTCGGACTGGTCGGCGCCGCGCGCGAGGTCGGGCTCGCGAGGGCGTCGCTCGAGCTCGCGCGCGAGTGGGCTCAGGATCGGAAGGCGTTCGGGAAGCCGATCGCCCACTTCCAGGGGCTCGCCTTCATCGTCGCGGACATGGCGACGACGCTCGAGGTGATGCGCGCGCTCGTCCAGCGCGCCGCGTGGGCCGCGGACAACCGCGCCGATGACGCCGCGAAGCTCGCCGCGATGGCGATCGCCGAGTGCCACGAGGGCGCGATGTTCGTCGCCAACAACGCCGTCCAGGTCCTCGGCGGGTCGGGCTTCATGCGCGACTACCCCGCGGAGAAGTGGATGCGCGACGCGAAGGCGCACATGGCGTACGCGCTCTCGCACGCGGGCTGCGATCTGTTCGTCGGACGCGCCGCGCTCGAGGGCGGGCCCCCGTCGCTCCTCGAAGACGCCCCGCTCCCCGAGATCCAGCCCGTCCTGCTCTGAGACATCCGAGAGGCAACCCAGATGGACTTCAAGCTCACCGACGCCCAGGACAACGTCCGCCAGCTCACCCGCTGGCTCGCGAAGACCGAGATCCGCAAACACTCGCTCGAGGCCGACAAGAAGCACGAGTTCCCGCCCGCGTTCCTCCTCCAGCTCCAGGAGATGGGCGTGAGCTCCGGCGCCGTCGTCAGCGCCGAAGACAAGGAAGCCGACGCGGGCAGCGCGCCCGACGCGAAGGGGGTGAAGCAGACGAGCCGCACCTCGGTGATCGGCATCGAGGAGATCGCGTGGGGCGACGCGTCGCTGGTCCTCGCGCTCCCCGGGCCCGGCCTCGGCGCGCCGCCGGTGCGTTTCTCGGGAACACCGGAGCAGCAGAAGCGGTTCTTCGCGCCCTTCAAGAAGCCCGGCGAGCTCCACTGGGGCGCGTATGCGCTCACCGAGCCGGGCGCGGGCTCGGACGTCAGCGGCATCAAGACCACGTGCGTGAAGGACGGGCGTCACTGGGTCCTGAACGGTCGCAAGTGCTACATCACCAACGGCGCGAAGGCGGACTGGAACGTCGTGTTCGCCAGCGTCGACCTCTCGCTCGGGCGCGGCGGACACCGCGCGTTCGTGGTGGAGAAGGGCACGCCCGGGTTCAGCGTCGGCCGCATCGAGGACAAGATGGGGCTCCGGGCGTCCGAGACCGCGGAGCTCGTGCTCGAGGACTGCCGGGTGCACGAGGACAACCTCCTCGGCGGCGAGAGCTACTACGAGCGGAAAGAGGGCTTCGTCACCGCGATGAAGACCTTCGACTCGACCCGACCTCTGGTCGCGGCGCAGGCGGTCGGCATCGGACGCGCGGCGTTCGAGCGGGCGCGCGACTTCGCCCGGGAGGCGTACGTGCTCTCGCGCCCGATCCCGCGGTACGCGGCGATCAGAGAGCTGCTCGGACGCACCGAACGCAGGCTGGAAGCGGCCCGGACGCTGGTCTGGAAGGCCGCGTCGATGGCGGATCTCGGGCTCCCGAACACCAAAGAGGCGTCGATGGCGAAGGCGTTTTCGGCTCAAGTCGCTCAGCAGGCGACGATCGACGCCATCGAGGTGATGGGTGCAGCCGGCAACCACCGGGACGCCCTCGTCGAGAAGTGGTTCCGCGACGTGAAGGTGTACGACATCTTCGAAGGGACGGGTCAGATCCAGCGGGTCGTGATCGCGAAGCGGCTCTTCGAGTCGATCAAGAGCTTCTGATGCGTAAACTGCGTCAAAACGGGGCAAACGACGCGTTTTACGTGGGGTAGTGCAAGGCGCCTTGCAGCGCGGATCGGTCGCCGGAAGCGTCTCGATCGTCGTGATGATCGATCGAGATCGATCGCGATCGATCGATCGATCGATGCGCGTTGTTGACATCACTCAAGTGCATCCGTAATCTTCAATCACTTTCCGCATCGTCATCGAGCGGAAGAAGTGAGGAACACGGATGGCTACAACGAAGAAGAAGGCAGCAAAGAAACGCGCACCGGCGAAGAAGAAGGCCGCGGCGAAGAAGAAGACCGCCAAGAAGAAGGCCGGAAAGAAGAAGACGGCCAAGAAGAAGGCGGCCAAAGGCAAGCGAGCCGGAAAGCGCACCGCGAAGGCGAAGCGCCCCGCCAAGAAGAAGGCGGCCAAGGCCAAGCGCGCCTCCAAGCGCGGCAAGAAGGCCGCCTCGGCGGACACCGGCTCCGAGGCCGCGTCCGCCGGCGACGGCATGTAGGAACACAGACTTCGAAGACCTGAAGCGGCCCGCCCTCCTCGGAGAGGCGGGCCGTTTCGTTTTAAAGGGCGACCGAGATGACCATCGACGCCGCCACCCTCGCCAACGTCGTCGCCGAGCTCGCGCCACTCGCGGGTGGACGGATCCAGAAGGTCGACGTCGTCGCCGAGCGGGAGCTGGTCCTCGAGGTTCGCTGTCCAGGGAGGACGCTCCGTCTCCTGATCGGCGCGCGTCCCGGCCTCGGAAGGATCCATCTCGTCGACAGGAAGCCGCTCCGGATCGCGCCCGGCGGATCGATCCAGGGGCTGCTCAGGAAACGTCTCGTCGGCAGGCCGATCTCGGATCTGAGCGCCGAGGGCCGAACGGTGCGGATCGAGACGCCCGACTGCGTGCTCACCGTCGCGATCGACGGGAACAAAGACGCGCTCGGGATCGCCGATGGCTTCGGGCTCCGTCCGCCGGATCAGCCCGTCGCTCTGCCGGAGCGCTTCCCCATCTCGGAGGAGATCGCGTCGCGATACGACGCGCGCGCGACCAAAGACAGCGCGGGTCGCCTGCGGCGAGCGCTCGTCAGCGACCTGGCGGCGAAGCGGAAGAAGAGCGAGAAGCTGCTCCAGAACCTGGAGCGGGATCGGGAGAAGCTCGAGCGCATGTATGCGTCCCGCCAGCAGGGCGAGCTCCTCAAGTCGGCGCTGCACCGCGTCCCGCGGGGCGCGTCGGAGATCGAGCTCGAAGACTGGACGACGGGCGAGCCGGTGCGGATCGCGCTCGATCCCTCGCTCGACGCGAAGCGGAACCTCGAGAAGCTCTTCGGTCGAGCCAAGAAGGCGGACCGCGGTCTCCCGAAGGTGCGGCAGCGGATCGCGCAGGTGTCGGCGGAGATCGCCGCGTTCGAGGCGCAGCGGGCGGCGATCGAGGCGGTGGCGGACGACGCGCTCCCCGAGCTGGTCGAAGGTCCCGACGCGCCGATCGCGTCACCCGCGGCGCCTCCTCCGAAGCGCGAGCCCGTCGACGCCGTCGCGAAGCGCTACGTGGTCTCGACCGGGGCGACGGTGCTGGTCGGGAAGGGCTCGTCCGCCAACGATCGCCTGACGTTCGCGTTCGCGCGCGGCCACGACATCTGGCTCCACGCGCGCGGCGTCACGGGCGCGCACGTGATCCTCAGGATCGAGAAGGGCGCGTCACCCGCCCAGGAGGCCTTGCTCGACGCCGCGCACCTCGCGGCACACCACTCGTCTGCCAAGGGGCAAGACCGCGTGGAGATCATCTATACCGAGGCGAAACACGTGAAGAAGGTGAAGGGCGCTCCTTCAGGGCAAGTGGGCATCGCCAAGGAGCGAACGATGTTGCTCCGGGTGGAACCGGCGCGCCTGACCAGGCTCCTCGACCGGCCCGTGATCGACGGAGAAGGCTGAACCTGTGGAGTCCGTGCTCGAGTTTCTTCGGACCAACCCCGGGTGGTGGAGCCTGGCGGTGCTCTTCATGGCCGCGGCCCTCGAGTACATGTTGCCTCCCGTCCCCGGCGACTCGATCTGCCTCGCGGGCTCGCTGCTGGTCGTCGCGGGGACGTGGCCTTTCGCGGTCGTCGCCATGGTGGTCATCACCGGCGGCTTCGTCGGCTCGGTCAGCCACTTCATGCTCGGACAGTGGCTCGTCGGTCCGACGGGCGAGCTGCGCGGCGGGCGCATCATCGAGAAGATCGCCGGGCACGGCAGGATGGACGGCTTCTTCAAAGCCTTTCGCAAATACGGCCTGTGGGTGCTGATCGTGAACCGCGCCTTCCCCGGCGTGCGTTCGGTGGCCTTCATCGCCGCCGGCGCGGCGCGCCTCAATCCCGCGAAGACGCTCGGGTGCGGCCTGATCTCGAACATCGCGTTCAGCCTCGGTCTCCTGACGGTGGGGACGACGATCGGCAACAACTGGGAGAAGATCTCCGAGGTCGCGCGCGTCTATCAGACCGGAGCGATGATCGTGGGACTCGCTCTGGTGGTCACCTTCATCGCGGTCAAGTGGCGCTCGAAGCGGAAGGCCATGGTAGGCTCGACCCCCAGCACCGCTGACGGGACAAGTAGTGATCCGTAAGATCCGTAAGAGAGCTCTCCTCCCCATCATCGCCGCATCTCTCCTGCTCACCGCCGCCGCGCAGCAGAAGCTCGAGCGGCGCGAGACCTGGTACGACTTCAAGTTCGCCGGCAAGAAGGTCGGGTTTCTGTACGCGCTCGACGAGCCGACGCAGCTCGAGGGGCAACACGCGATCCACTCGCACCGCCGCTCGGTGATCACCGTGCGCCGCCTCGAGAACACCATCACCATGGAGGCGACGACCGACGCGTGGACCGATCCCGCGGGCAAGCCGGTGCGCTTCAAACACGTGCGGATGGAGGGCGGCGCGCTTCGGAGCGTCGAGGGGTTCAGGGACGGGAAGGCGTTCAAGATCCGGATGGAGGTCGGCGGGAAGCTGACCGAGAGCACCGTCCCGCTCGAGGACAAGCTCTTCCTCTCGACGAGCCTCGATGTCGTCACCAAACACGACCTCGCGGTCGGAAAGAAGATGGAGGGCAAGGCGATCATCGAGGAGAACGGCGAGGTGAAGCCGTTCAAGGCGGAGGTCACCGGCACCGAGGTGATCGCGCAGGGGAAGGCGTTCATCGTCCTCAGCGAGGTCGCCGACGTCATCAGCAAGGACTGGGTGCTCGCCGACGGGCGCACGGTGCGGACGGTGGTCGAGCGCCTGGGCGCCGAGTTCATCGCCGCCAGCAAGGAAGACGCGCTCTCGCTCCCCACCACGCAGGACATCTTCAAGGACGCGCAGCTCAAGACCGGCGTGCGCCTGCCGTCGGGCGACCTCCTCGACGAGACGGTGATGAAGCTCCGCGCGAAGTCGGGCACGCCGCGGAAGCCGATCGACGACAAGCGCCAGAACGTGAAGCCCGACGGCACCGCGTTCCGCCTCCACATCCGCTCGGACGACCCGCCCGCGCGCGCGCCCGCGCTGCCGATCAAGCCGCCGAAAGACGTGCAGAAGTTCCTCTCGGAGACGCCGTACGAAGCGCTGAAGGACGAGGTGCTCGGCACGACGGCGCGGAAGCAGATCTCGGGCGCGAAAGACGCGTGGGAGGCGGCGAAGCTGCTCAACGCGTTCGTGTATCGGCACATCAAGAACAAGAGCCTGGCGAAGGCCTTCTCCACCGCGAACGAGGCGCTCGAGTCGGGTGAAGGTGACTGCACGGAGCACGCGGTGTTGATGTCGGCGCTCTCCAAGATCGTCGGCATCCCGACGCGGCTGGTGACGGGGCTGGTCTACGTGGGGAGCAAAGAGGGGCTCTTCGGCTACCACGAGTGGGTCGAGGTCTGGATGGGCGACCGCTGGATCGCGATGGACCCCACCTTCGGGCAGGACATCGCCGACCCGACGCACATCAAGTTCACGCAGGGACAGTCGGACCCGGAGGGGCTCCGCGAGGCGGGGGTCGCGGCGGCGGAGCTGTTCCAGAACCTCGAGCTCGACGTGATCGAATACGTCGGCGTCGACGGGACGCGAAAGAAGCTGTGAGCACGTCGACCCCCACGGCGTCGTTCGTGATGGTCGCGGAGTCGCCGATGCGGATGCCGGGGGTGCTGCGCGCGGCGTTCGAGCACCCGTGGGTGGCGAGCTATCAGATCGGGTTCGGGCCCCCGCTGGTGCGGGCGACGCCGGAGCTCACCGAGCGGGTGCGCGGGGCGAGGAGCGTGCTCGAGAAGCTCGATGTCTACCTCGAGATCTGTCTCCTCGACCCGGAGCAGCGATCTCGGCTGGCGAGCGCCCATCAGCGGCTGATCACGCGGGCGCGGGGCCCGGTGGAGGCGGAGGAGCTGGACGCGGCGAGCACGGACGCGCTCGATCTCTCGCTGAGGTTGTCGGTGCCCTCGACGGCGCCGCCCAAGGCGCAGCCCAGCTTGCAGGCGGCGCGGGTGGATCCGGAGATCATCCCGCGCGACGCGGCGCCGGAGTGTCTGAGCGGTCGGTTCTACGTGCGGCTCTCGGATCCCTTCGGGCAGCGGCTGCTCGAGGTCCCCGAGGTGGGCGCGCTGGCGGATCGCCGCTTCACGGACGCCCTCGCGATCGAGCTGCGCGCGGACCCCACGTACGGCTGGTACTGGGAGATGTGGCTCGAAGACCTGGCGAACCACGTCCCGATCGCGTGGACGTCGCTGGGCGACCCCGTCTCACGCGCGCGGCGCTCGCAGGACGGCGAGGCGCGCTGAAAGATCCAGGGGTGTGGGGTTTTTTGTAAAAAAAATCCCCACTCGACCTACAACCGGACGTCGACCGCGCTCTGCGCGCGGAGCTCGCCCACCCAGATCTTCATCTGCCGCTCGACCTCTTGCTGGTAGAGCGCCTGGTGGATGCGGGGCTTCATCTCCTCGTAGGAGTGGGCCTCTTTGACCTTGATCTCCTCGACGCGGATCACGTGCACGCCGTTCGGGGTCTCGATGGGGTCGGAGACCTCGCCGACCTTGAGGCCGGACATGGCGCGGAGCAGCTCGGGGAGGAGGCCCTGTTTGGTCATCTCGCCCAGATCGCCGCCGGAGGAGGCGGTGGGGCCTTCGCTGATCTCCTTGGCGACCGCCGCGAAGTCATCGCCGCCGACCACCCGGGCCTTCGCCGCCTTCGCGCGCATGAGGACGCGGTTGTGCTCCGCGGGATCGGGCGACTCACCCCAGCGGAAGAAGATGTGGCGGAGGTGGACCAGCTCGTCGCGCTTCTCGAGCGCGGCCTGCTTCTCGTATTCGGCCTTGATGTCGGCCTCGGGGATGACGACGCGCGCGCGCACCTTGAAGTCGATGACCTTGAGGCGCACGAGCTGGCGCTCGAGGTCTTCCTTGTAGCGCGCCATGGTCATGCCGCGGGTCTCGATCGCCTGGACCAGCTCCTCGCGGGTGATCTTGTTCTGGCGGCAGATGTCCTCCATCGCGCGCTCGACGTCGTCGGAGGTGACCTGGATCTTCGCCTCGCGGACCTGCTGGGAGATGAGCTTGTCGGCGATCAGCTGCTCGAGGACGTCTTTCATCAGCGCCGTCTTCTTCTCGGGGCCGGGGTTCGACTCCTGGAAGGGCTGCGCGGCGACCTCGAGCTCGGAGAGGGTGATCACGTCGTCGTTCACCACGGCGACGACCCGGTCGACGAGCTGTCGTTCTTTGGGGGCGCCGAGCGAGAGCAGCGCCACGACGGGGAGGGCGATCATCATTCGCCGCTCGAGACCACCACAGGTTGTGCGGGGTTGGCCACAGAGATCCTCACTCCACGGAGGAGAGGAGCTTCTCGTCCTTCACGACCCGGTACGCGGCGCGGACCTTCGTGACGTACGCGGCTTCCCCCGCCTCGAGCTTCTTCCTCAGCACCTCCTGGGTGAGCTCTTCTTTCGCGGACTCGAACGAGAGCGTCTCTTCGGGCTCCTTCGCGTGGACCTTGAAGATGTGGAAGCCGTATTCGGACGCCACGGCGGGTGAGATCTCGCCGGGCTTCATCTTGAAGCAGGCGTCGGAGATCGCGCGCGGCATCTCCTCGGCCTCGAACCATCCGAGCTCACCCCCACGGGCGGCCTCGGGTCCGATGCTCCGGCGCGCGGCGACCTGCGCGAAGTCCTTCGTCTTCTGGAGATCGGCGAGCGCCTGTTTGGCCTCCTCTTCGGTGCGGACCACGATCTGACTGGCGCGGACGCGCGCGCGCTTCACCTTCTTCGCCTCGGGACGTTCGGACCACGCGCGGTGGAGATCTTCGTCGTCGATCTCCACCTTCACCGCGAGGGTGAGGAGCCTGCCGACCGCCATGCGCTCCTCGAGCAGCGCCTTCATGTCGGCCTCCGTGTGGTACGACGCGAGCAGCGCCTTCTGGAGCTCGGCGTCGGACATGGACGCGCGCATGATCTCGAGCTCGCGGGCGACGGCGACGGTCGAGACCTTCACGTCCATCTTCCGCGCCTCGATCGCGAGCACCTTGCGCACGATCATCCGCTCGAGGATTTGCGCCTTGAGCTCGGGGGAGAGCGGCATCGCGCTCAGCTTCCCCTCCCGGCCGAAGCGGGTCTGCGCGAGCTCGAGGCGGTATTCGGCGACGGTGACGACCGCTCTCGGCTTCTTCGTGTCGGCGCCTTCGAGGGCGAAGATGGTGGCGACGGGGCGATCTTCGGGACGTGCGGGCGCCGAGCCCTGACACGCGAGGAGCGCGAGCGCGATCAGCGGCGCGCCGCGGGTCACTCGTCGTGCTCCGGTCTGGCCTGCTCGGGCCTGGCCGCGGAGGGCGTGCCCGCGGTGGGCGCGGCCATGTCGATCTTGATCTTGGCGAGGGCGCTCTCGTCGATCTTCGCGCCCGCCTTTTGCTTCAAGTCCTCGAGCATCGACTCCTTTCCAGCACATTGGGATCCTAAGCTTAGAATTCCACGTGGACAAGTTGTCGCG
>JADMIO010647517.1_pt1 | contig 21180 bp, 16 predicted proteins | sample 8958161 | NCBI WGS metagenome assembly JADMIO01 (sample SAMN16585339, study PRJNA669376) | soil metagenome | isolation source: Crop rotation soil | place: USA: Cullars Rotation, Alabama | collected 2011
GATGCTCTTCGCGGGCGGCAGCATCCGGACCGGCCAGGTGATCGGCGCAACCGACGCCCGCGGCGAGGACCCGATCGAGCGCCGCGTCGGCCCGGGCGACTTCCTGGCGACGCTCTACCACCACCTGGGGATCGACGCGCCGCGAACCACCTTCCCCGACTTCAGCGGCCGCCCGACGCCAATCCTGCCGCACGGCGGGAGCGCCATTCGGGAACTGGGGCGGCAGGGATAGCGGTTTCGCGAGAAGGCAGCCCCGGCAGGGCCCTCCGGGGCTTGGTTTGCTGGCGGATCGACTGACCTGGGGCTGTCGCCGGCTGTCGCCCCAGGCTATCCCCGGCCGCCGCTCCGCGGCTGGAAGTCCGCGCAATGCACGGCCACAGCCGTCAGCCGCACCGTTTTACTGTCCGCTCCCCGGTGCAGCAAACCGCCCGTAGAGCATCAGAAAGAGCTGAGCGTTGGCTAGGTCGCTGTAGGCGAACTCGAAGACGCCGGTGTTCGCGAACCAGCCTTCGACGGCGTCCTTCCGCTTCATCTTGAGCCACCCGTTGGCGATCTCGTCGCTTAGGAGGTCCTCGGTCCGCACCCGCTCGGTCGTGCCGCCGATGTTGAACTCGAGGAATCGATTGCCGACGCGGACCCAGTCGCCGCCGGAGAGATTGAACTGCGTGAAGCCGCCCCGCGTGATCGGCTCGATCAGCTTGGCGAACATGTACTGGCTCCACGCGAGCTCGGCCTTGTTGGCATAGGCATAGTCGGTTTCGGCCGGCGGAGTGCCGAACTCGACCCCATGGCTGCCGCTGATGTTGTAGACGGAGCTGCCCGCCTGGTTGGTCCAGTCGAACGAGAAGCTCGTGTGCTGATAGATGCCGTTCTTATAGTGCCGCGTCTCGGCGGTCCGCAGCTCGGCGGCGGTCTCGAAGCGGAAGATCTCGACTGCGGAGATCGAATCCCGGTCGCCCCCGCACCAGATCCGGGCACACCCTTCCTCGCCCACGTACGTGACGGCGTGCTCGAACGAGGTGCAGAACCAGGCGATCAGCCCGCCGACGCCACCGATGGCCGGCCCGACGACCAGATAGGCCACCGGGTCCCATTGAAAGGCGATGCCGATGCCGAAGGTGATGACCGTGCAGACGAGGAAGATGCCGCCCGCCAGCATCGCTCGCGAGGCCATCGACCAGGGCTCCTCCTCCTTGGTCAAGGTGGAGGCGGCGGTGTAGAGGCGGCCGATGTTTTCCGGCGGCGGGGCGAAGAAGTCCCATGAGGGCGAGATCGCACAATCCAAGTGGTCCACGATGTCCGGGGCCGGCGTCCAGGCGGCCGAGGACTTCTTCGGCAGATGCGGCGCCTCGTACGGGTTCAGATTGGGATTTTGGTACGGGTTGTGGTAGTCGATCTGGCTCATGGGGATGTCCTGGGACAAGGGCCAATGGCTTGCCCGGGATTGTACCCATTCTCATTTGCGGAAGGGATAGAGCGAATCGGAAGTGGCGCCGGCCGCCCAAGGCTGCGTTCCCAGACGGAGGATGCCCCGCGATGCCGGCGTCGAGTGCTCCTTCGCTCGGCGACGGGACATGCTGCGCGGGAAGCCTTGTAGCCGAGTCCGGAAGGGGCCAGCGGCTGGTTCCCGCGAGCGAACCATTCCGCCCTGGCAGGATTTCTTCCGAACGTTTACGTTGCACCCAGGTCCTTTCTTCACCGCCCGTCGATCGGGCGAGGAGCAGCAGCATCGTTGCAGCGCGTCGCGAGGGTGAGCCATGCCGCACAGCGATTTGATCCTCACGCTGGCTGCCGGTTTGGCCGCCGCCCTCGTGCTCGGGTATATCACCCAGCGGCTCGGCCTCTCGCCGATCGTCGGCTATCTGCTCGCCGGCGTCGTGGTCGGGCCGCATACGCCGGGCGTCGAGGCGAATCACGACCTGGCCGTGCAGTTGGCCGAGGTGGGCGTCGTGCTGCTGATGTTCGGCGTCGGGCTCCACTTTCATTTGAAGGAGCTGCTCGCCGTCCGGCACATCGCCATTCCCGGGGCCATCGGGCAGAGTGTGGCCGCTACGCTGCTCGGCACCGTCGCCGCTTACTTCTTCGGCTGGGATTGGGTCGCGGGCCTGGTCTTCGGGCTGGCTATCTCCGTCGCCAGCACCGTCGTGCTCATCCGCGTGCTAGCCGACAACAACGACCTCCACACTCCGACGGGGCACATCGCCGTCGGCTGGCTGGTGGTCGAGGACCTCTTCACCGTGCTCGTGCTCGTGCTCCTGCCGGCCCTCTTCGCGCGAGCGCCGGAAGCGGGCACGGCCGCGGGAGCGATGCCGACGGACCTGTCGCAAGTGCCGCTCGCCTTGGTCATCGCGGCGGGAAAGATCGGGCTCTTGATCGCGCTGGTGATTGTCGGCGGAGGGTGGCTGATCCCAGCCGCGCTGACGCTCGTGGCCCAGTCGCGGTCGCGCGAGCTCTTCACGCTCGCGGTGCTCGTGGTGGCCCTTGGCATCGCCTATGGGTCGGCCCGGCTCTTCGGCGTGTCGATGGCCCTCGGGGCGTTCCTGGCCGGCATGGTCGTGGGCCGCTCCGACTTCAGCCAGCGAGCCGCGTCGGAGGCCTTGCCGATGCGCGACGCCTTTGCCGTGCTCTTCTTCGTCTCGGTCGGCATGCTCTTCGATCCGAGATCGCTGCTGGCGGCCCCGTGGCAGATCTTGGCGACGCTCGCGATCGTGCTCCTCGGCAAGCCGCTGGCCGCGCTGGCCATCGTGCTCCTACTTCGCTATCCGCTGCGGGTCGGCTTGTCGGTGTCGGTGGCCCTCGCTCAGATCGGCGAGTTCTCGTTTATCCTGGCGGACCTTGGCCGAGAGCTGAAGCTGCTGCCAGACTCGGCGATGAGCTCGCTCGTGGCGGCGTCGATCGTCTCGATCTCGATTAACCCGCTCCTCTATCGGCTGGTCGATCCGCTGGAGGCCTGGCTCGAACGGTTCCCGCTCCTCCGCCCCCTCTGCGAGCGGCCCGAGCCGCAGGAAGTTGCGACGGGCGAGGGGGTACACGCCGTCGCTTCGCATCGGGCGGTGATCATCGGCTATGGCCCGGTCGGGCGAACGTTGTCGCGACTCCTGCGTGACAACGAGATCCAGCCGACCGTGATCGAGATGAACCTCGAAACGGTCCAGCGGCTCAAGGAGGAGGGGCGCCCGGTCGTGTATGGCGACGCGCGGCATCGGGCGGTCCTCGAAGCCGCGGGAGCCCACGAGGCGGGGACGCTCATCCTCAGTGCGTCGAACCTGCGGAACGCCGAGGAGATCCTCCGCACCGCCCGCGACCTGAACCCGCGGATTCGCATCCTGGCCCGGGCGAATTACCTCCGCGAGGAACCGGCCCTCAAGGCGGCGGGGGCCCACAGCGTCTTCACGGCCGAGGGAGACGTCGCGCTAGCGATGACGGCGGCGATCCTCGGCGACCTGGGGGCCCTGCCGGAGCAGATCGACCGCGAGCGGGACCGCGTGCGGGCGGAGCTGTTCGGCGTGCCGGCGAACGAAGGGGAAGCGACGCTGCCGCCGGAAGAACCGAGGCGCGACGCTGCGGCGGAGGAGTTGCCCAGGTCAGCTCCGCCGGCGGCGGAAGCTTCAGACGCCAGCGGCTAGAAAGCCCTGCCTGGCAAGGTAGAATACGGCCGGCATCGTGGGGGAGTGTCAGGCAATGGTCACTCGGATTCTGCTGTGCGTGCTCTTCACGGCGATCGCGGTCGCCGCGCGCGCCGCTCCTCCCCGCGAGCCGGATCTTCCGCCCCTCACGTGGCACACGATCGTCGTCGCGATCGGCAGCGACGTGCCGGGCGATCACACGCGGGCCCTCGAGGCGTACGAGAAGCTCTCGCCCGCCGGCCAGCGGGCCGCGGCGCTCGGGATGGCGGTGCTGTTCACGAAGCTCGGCCGCTTCGCGGAGGCCGACAAGCTGGTCCGCAGTCTGCCGGCGGCGACGCGCGACCAGCTCGGCGTCCTGCGGCTGCGGCTCTTTCTGGCTTGCGAGCTGGGCGATCCGGCCGAGGCGAAGGAGCTCTATCGCAAGCTGCCGGGCGTCACGCCGACGACCGGCGAGGGGCTGGCCACCGCGTGGATGATGGGGGCCTTGATCGCCGTGCTCGAGCGCGATGCGGCCGACAAGGTCCTGCCCAAGGCCGACCGCGAGCGGATTCGCGACAAGCTCGCCGCCTCGCCGACCTGGCGGCCGACCAAGGCCTTCGCCGCCGGTTATGAGGCGGCCCAGAAGCGGGCGATCCGGCTCGAGACGTTCCTCGCGGAATGGAGGAACGACGACCGCGAGCAGCTTCTGAAGCGGTGCGAGAAGTTCGAGGCCCAACTGGTCGAGACCCGGCTGGCGGCCGAATCGTTGCCGCAGCGGTTGGCCGAGGTGAAGCTGGCCCAGGAGGCCGCGTTCAGGAAGATTGCCGACTTCGAGAGGGGTGTCTTGGCGCGCACGCCGGGCGAGCCGCGGCAGCCGCCGAAGGTCTATCTGCCGCGCGACCCCAACGAGGACAAGAAGCTGAAAGGCAAGGACCCGGAGCTCACGCCGGCTTCGGAGCGCGAGCAGAACATCTACTGGGTCGCTCACCAGCGCTGGAAGAGCGAGGCGCTGGCCAAGGTTCCGGAACCGCCCGAGGTGGCCGAGGCGCGCAAGGACCTGCCGCTGCGCAGCCGGGAGGCCGCGATCCTCGCCACCGACGGTTCGCGGCTGGCGGAAAAGTACCAGGAGTTGCAGCTGGCTCTCTACACGGCGAAGATTCTCGCAGCCTCCGAGAAGCCGCCCGCGCCGGAAGCGACTCTCGCCCGGCCGGCCGTGTATCAGTTGCTCGACTTTCGGGCAGAGGCGGAATTGCTCCGAGAGCGCGGGGCCAAGTGACGCGGACAGCCCGCCAGCCAATCCATGAGACGCGATCGCATCCTCCAGGTGTTTCAGCAGCGCTCCTCGGGCAACGTGCTGCTATTTCCCTATCTCAACTTCATGAGCCTGGTGAATCTGCCGTTTGGCGACGCGGCGGAGCTGGCCGCGCCGGTCGGGGAATCGCTGCTGGGACGGACGGCGATGAACCTCTTCCGCGAGCTGCGGAAGGTGAATCTCCAGACGATGGCTCGGCAACGAGTGGAGGAGCTCCGGCCGCGCGCGAAGGGGGAGAAGCCCGCGGCGGAGGACGTGCTGCTCCCGCCGACGTGGCGTCGCTTGCTGGCGGAATATCCGGCGCTCTCCAAGGGGGCCTTCCACCGGCAGTTCTCCCTCTGCGAGGTGACGGAGCGCGACGGTCTGGGCCATCGCCGGATCGTGCGGCTCGTGAAGAGCGAGCATCCCGGCTGCAACGCCTATCGCGACGCGCAGCGGCTTCCGCTCTCGACGTCGCCCCCGCAGTTCGGCCGCCAACTCCTGGAGTTCCTGGCGGGGACTCCGAGCGACTGACGCGACAGGATCTGACGTCGGATTCGACCCCGGTAATCCCGACGGTGGCGTGGATTCTCCCGCCATCTTGCCCCAGAATTTCACCCGCCCCTGGCAATTCAAAACCTTCGGCCTGCCGCGGGGCACCTCCGCCCGTGCCCGCCATTTCGCGATATAATGGCCCGATTCTGAGCCAATCGACCACGACCGCCTTACGGAAGATCGCAGGATGGGGCAGCAATACATCTATCAGATGAGCAAGCTGGGGAAGCGCTATGGCACGCGCGAGGTCCTCAAGGACATTTGGCTGTCGTTCTATCCGGGGGCCAAGATCGGCGTGCTCGGCAAGAACGGCTCCGGCAAGAGCACCCTGCTCCGGATCATGGCGGGGATGGACAAGGACTACGACGGGGAGGCCCGGCTGACCTCCGGGTTCACCGCCGGCTATCTGTCGCAGGAGCCGAAGCTCGACGAGACGAAGGATGTCTTCGGCAACATCCAGGACGCCTTGGCCAGCCGGCGGAAGCTGCTCGACCGGTACAACGAGATCAACCTGAAGCTCGGCGAACCGATGGAAGCCGACGCGATGGAGAAGCTCTGCAAGGAGCTCGACCGCGTCCAGACTCAGATCGACCTCACGAACTCGTGGGAGATCGACCGGGAGATCGAGATCGCCATGGAGGCGATGAACCTCCCACCCGGCGATGCCCAAATCAAAAACCTCTCTGGCGGCGAGCGGCGGCGCGTCGCCCTCTGCAAGCTCCTGCTCGAGAAGCCCGACCTGCTGCTGCTCGACGAGCCGACGAACCATCTCGACGCCGAGGCGGTCAACTGGCTCGAGCGGCATCTGAAGGAATACACCGGCACGGTCGTCGCCGTGACGCACGATCGCTACTTCCTCGACAATGTCGCCGGCTGGATCCTGGAGGTCGATCGCGGCCGCGGGCTCCCCTTCGAAGGGAACTACACCTCCTGGCTCGAGCAGAAGCGGGCCCGGCTCGAGAAAGAAGAGAAGCAATCGGCCGCCCGCCAAAAGACGCTCGACCGCGAGCTCGAATGGGTCCGCATGTCGGCCCGCGCCCGGCAGTCGAAGAGCAAGGCCCGCATTCGGGCGTATGAGGAGATGTCGGCCCAGCAGTTCGACGAGAAGTCGGAAGAGCTGGAGATCCAGATCCCGCCCGGCAAGCATCTAGGCGAGCTGGTGATCGACTTCAAGAACGTGACCAAGGGCTATGGCGATACGGTGCTGATGCAGGACCTCTCGTTCAAGCTCCCGGCCGGCGGCATCGTCGGGATCATCGGCCCCAACGGCGCGGGCAAGACGACCCTCTTCCGCATGATCACCGGCACGGAGAAGCCCGACCAAGGCGAGGTGCGCGTCGGCCCCACCGTCGAGCTAGGCTACGTCGACCAGAGCCGCGACAGCCTCAAGCCGACCAACACGCTTTATCAGGAGATCTCCGGCGGCCACGACACCTTCGAGATGGGCGGGCGGAAGGTCAACGCCCGAGCCTTCGTCTCGCGGTTCAACTTCAAAGGGACCGACCAGGAGAAGAAGGTCGGCGACCTCTCCGGCGGCGAGCGAAACCGGGTGCACCTCGCGAAGCTCCTCCGCCGCGGCTCGAACGTGCTGCTGCTCGACGAGCCGACCAACGACCTCGACGTCGATACGCTGCGGGCCCTCGAGGAGGCGATCCTGGCCTACGTCGGGTGCGTGGTCGTCATCACCCACGACCGCTGGTTCCTCGACCGCATCGCGACGCACGTCCTGGCATTCGAGGGGGACGGTTACGTGCACTGGTGCGAGGGGAACTTCGCGACCTACGAGGAGCAGCGCCGCGACCGCCTCGGCATCGCAGCCGACGAGCCCCACCGGTTCAAGTACCGCAAGCTGGTGCAGTGACACATCCGAGTCGCGAACAATTGCTTCCACCTGTTCCGGGATAGGCACATGAACTAACACCGTTCGCTCGGCCACTGGGTGCGGGTCAGTCTGTCACCGGCCCGTTCCGTAGTTGGCTGCCACGACGCGCCGTACCAGCCGCACAAGCAGCGCGAGCTCTTCCAGATGGCCGCGATGCTTAGCAAGCGCCGGGCGACGCGAGCTTAAGCCGCACCCCGCGTGCGAGCGCCGCGTCGCCAACCCCGGCCCAAGCACCTGCAATCGCCGCTCAGGGTTCGGCAGGAGCCTCACCCTCCCCGCACGCCTCTCTAGCCCTGGGCTACCCGCCCTTGCACAATGGGGCCGTCTCCCTTCGCCCGGACCTGCCCCATGACGCGTCTCACTCCCTTGATCGGTTTGCTTGTTCTTGCGGGACTCTCCGCGTTGGTTCACGCCGATGAACCCCCGCTCCGCTGGTTCAAGGGCAACATCCACACGCACTCCCTCTGGAGCGACGGCGATGATTTTCCGGAGATGATTGCCGATTGGTATCGGGAGAAGGGGTATCACTTTCTCGCCCTGTCCGATCACAACATCCTCAGCGAGGGGCGGAAGTGGATCAAGGAAAGCGAGATCGTCCGGCGGGGCGGGAAGGAGGCGCTCGCGAAGTATCGGGCTCGCTTTGGCGGCGAGTGGGTCGAGACGAGGTTGGTTCCGGTGACCGCGCCGCCCAAGGAGGGAGAGAAGCCAGTCACCGAGATGGCGCTCGAGGTGCGGCTCAAGCCGCTGTCGGAGTTTCGCACGCTGGTCGAGGAGCGCGGCCGGTTCCTCATGATTCAGGGGGAGGAGATCAGCGATAAGGCCGAAGGGGTCCCGATCCATCTGAATGCCACCAACATCCAGGAGGTCATCCAGCCCCTGGGGGGCAAGACCGTCCGCGAGGCGATCGACGCCAATGTGCGGGCGGTCGAGGATCAGGCCGCTAAGAAGGGGCGCGAGATCTTCGTCCATCTCAACCACCCGAACTTCGGCCTGGCGATCACGGCCGAGGACCTGGCCGAGGTGCTGAGCGAGCGGTTCTTCGAGGTCTACAACGGCCACCCGGTGGTGAAGCACCTGGGGGACGCGACCCATCCGCGGGTCGAGCTGCTGTGGGACATCGCGAACACGATCCGCCTGTCGAACCTGAAGGCGCCGCCGCTCTATGGCGTGGCGACGGACGACACGCACGACTATCACAGCACGAGCGACGACGGGGCCAAGGGCGAAAAGGGCGACGCCCGGCCGGGCCGCGGGTGGGTGATGGTCGAGGCCCGGTATCTCTCGCCGGAGCATCTGATCCGCAGCCTGAAGGCCGCTCGGTTCTATGCATCGAGCGGGGTGTCGCTCTCAGGGACGAGCTTCGACGCGCCGACGGGGAAGCTCGAGATCGCGATCGCCGGCGAGCCGGGGGTCGAGTACACGACGGAGTTCATCGGCACGCCGGCCGATTACGACAAGGGCAGCCAGCCGGCGGTGGACAAGGAGGGGAAGCCGATCCGGGCGACCCGGCGATACTCGGCCGACGTCGGCAAGACCTTCGCGACGGCGAAGGGGCTGCGGCCGAGCTACACGCTGACCGGCAAGGAGCTTTACATCCGGGCGGTCGTCACCAGCAGCCGAGCCCACCCCGACCCGACCTATAAGGGGCAGAAGGAGCAGGCGTGGACGCAGCCCGTGGGCTGGGAGAAGTGGATCAAGGGAGACAAATAGGTCGTCGAGTGCGCGGCCGGGTTGGGTGCGTTGTCGAGGCGCGGGGGCTCGGGTATCGTGAACCTTCGACGAACCGCGAGTTCTTTACTCCGGCGGCAGGTTTGCCGCCGGCTATGTTCTTCGATCACCGCACTCCGAATCTCTCCGCACCCCGATGAGCGACCCTTACTTTCAGACCCAGTTCGCCGAACGGATCGGCGGGGCCAATTACGGCAAAGGGACCGAGATCTATAAGTTCGAGAAGATCAAACGGGCCAAGCGGAAGGCCCTCGCCGAGCATCCCGAGCGGTCGCTGGTCGATTTCGGCATCGGCGAGAACGACCGGATGGCCCCCGAGAACGTGCGGCGGAAGATGGCCGAGGAAGTCAGCCGGCCGGAGAATCGCGGGTATGCCGACAACGGCATCATCGAGTTCAAGCAAGCGGTCGGCCGCTTCATGCAGCGGAACTTCGGCCTGGAGCTCGATCCGGCGACGCAGGTGAATCACTCGATCGGCAGCAAGCCGGCCCTGGCGATGTTGCCGGCCTGCTTCATCAACCCCGGCGATATCACGCTGATGACCGTGCCCGGCTATCCGGTCGCCGGGACGCACACGCGGTACTACGGCGGGCAGGTCTATCGGCTGCCGCTCCTCGCGGAGAATGAGTTCCTGCCGGACCTGAAGGGCATCCCGGCCGACATCGTCGCCAAGACCAAGCTGCTCGTGATCAACTATCCCAACAGCCCGACGGGCAAGGTCGCGCCGGCATCGTTCTATCAAGAGGTCGTCGAGTTCGCGAAGAAGCACAAGATCGTGGTCGTGCAGGACGCGGCCCACAGCCTGCTGACGTATGAAGGGAAGCCGACGAGCTTCTTGCAAACGCCCGGCGCGATGGAGGTCGGCGTCGAGATCCATTCGCTCAGCAAGGGCTTCGACATGATCGGCTGGCGGATCGGCTGGGTCTGCGGGCATGCGAAGATCGTGCAGGCGTTTGCCGACGTGAAGGACAACAGCGACAGCGGCCAGTTCATGGCCATCCAGAAGGCGGCCGCGGCGGCCCTCGACGACGACTCGATCCACGCCGAGGTGCGGAAGCGGTATCGCCGCCGCCTCGAAAAGCTGGTCGCCCTGCTCACCCGCTGCGGCTTCGCCTGTAAAATGCCGGGCGGGACCTACTTCCTGTATACGAAGGCCCCCAGCGGCACGGCCGACGGGCGGAAATTCGCGAATGCCGAGGAAGCGAGCCAGTACCTGATCACCGAGCACTCGATCGTGACGGTGCCCTGGGACGACGCCGGAAGCTTCCTGCGGTTCAGCGTCACCTACGAGGCGGCCGACGAGGCGGCGGAGGACAAGCTAATGGCCGAGGCCGAGCGGCGGCTGAAGACGATCGGACCGGTCTTCGCGTAGAGCGGGCGGCTCGCCTGCTCACCCACAACAAAAAATCTTAAAGCGGCGCGAGCGCGCCGCACTCCAAAAAAAGAACGGAGCGGAACATGCGTGCGGAGCGAATGACGGCGATGCTGCTGATGATGGTCCTGGCGCTTGCGGTTGCCGGTTGCGGCGGTGGCGGAGGCGGCGGCGCGCCGTCGCTGATGACCCAGCTCACTGCCGCGATCAAACGCGAGGACCCCGAGCTCGCCGCGAAGGAGCTCGTGCAACTGGCCTACGACTTCAAGAAGGCCGGCGACGCCTCGCACGCCGAGCAAGCGGCCAATCAGGCCGTGAAGCGGGCCGGCGAGATTAAGGATCCGCCGACGCAGGCCCGGGCCTTGGCCAGCGCCGCGAACGCCTGCGGATACTTGGGTCTCAAGACCGAGGCCAAGGGGGCGCTCAAGCAGGCCCAACCCGTCGCCGAGAAGCTGGAGCCGGGCGAGCGGAAGACGGAAGTGCTGGCCCTGATCGGCCTGGTGTATGGCAAGTACCTGAGCGAGCCGGACAACGCGAAGTATTGGTACGAGAAGGCGGAAGAGGCCGTGAAGGCGATGCCCGATCCCTTCAGCAAGACGATGGGGCTGATCAGCATCGCGGCCTCGTATGGCCGCTGGGACAGCGCCGAGGGAAAGGCCGGCGTGGAACGGATGGTTGAGGAGGCCCGCGGCATGGCGGGCACGATCCCCGAGGACAAGACGGACGACGAGAAGAAGCAAAAAGTGGAAGCCCTCGCGGCCATCGCCAGCAAGCTCGACGTGCTGAAGAAGAACGACGAGGCGAAAGCCGCCTTCGACGACGCTCTCAAGATCGCGCGAGGCATCGGCGACCCGATCAAGAAGGGGCATGGGCTGGTCGATGTCGCGACCAGCATGTCCGCGACCCGCAAGGGGGACGCCCTGACGGTGCTCAACGAGGCGGAGCAATTCAACGACAAGAATGCCCCGGATACGTCGTTCAAGAAAGAAGTGACGAACCGGTGCGTCGAGTTGCGGAAGAAGCTGCTGTAGAGTCGTCTTTTGCTCCGCAAAAGAACGTCCTTTCGCGGAGCGAAAGGCGACTATCGCTCGACCGCGTTGAGCAGCGCGATCGTGGCCCAGCCGGTGGCGGCGCTCGAGATGAACTGATCCTTCTCGTGCGGGAAGCCGGTCTCGAAGTACGGCTGAAAGGGCTTCGAGCGAGACTTGATCCGCCATGAGCCATCGGCCAGTTGGCTCTTCAGCAGGAACGCGACCCCGCGGCGATAGGCGGGATCGGTCGGGGCCAGGCCGCCGACCTGATGCAGGGCGGCGAGGGCGGTGCCGGTCGCATAGGCGTCGCTGGCCAGCGTGTCGAGTTGCCGCCACCCGCCATCCTCCTGCTGGGTCTCGAGCAACTCTTTCGCGGCCGATGATATCTCCGCGTCACCTGCTCCGGCGGACTGGAGGGCGCGGAGGCGGAAGACGCGGTCCTCGTTGTCCTTCGGCTTCCGCTCGCCGCGAACGAGCCACTCGCGGACCTGAGTGACGCGCTTGGCCACTCGCTCGCGCTGGCCGGGGCCGGCATAGGCCTGAATGGCGGTCAGCGCGACGTAGTTGGTCGCGAAGTCGCTTGCCTCCGAGGGCGGGCGGTTCGACGAGCTCGACCAGTGGTCCTTGTCGCCCTGATATCGCAGCAGATACTCGACGACGGCCGACGTGCTCTCGTCCGCCGGCCAACTCGCCGCGGCGAGGGCCGTGAGGGCCGAGCCGGCCGTGTCGGCCTTGCCGCCGGTGCCGCTGCCGGAGAGGAAGCTTTCGCGGTTGCGGGCGAGGAAGCCCGCGATGTGCTCGACCTGGAAATGCAGTTCCTCCCCGTCGATCGCCAGACCCCGCTCGCGGGCGGCGGCGAGGGCGAGGATCGGCACGCCCTGGTTGTGGCAGGAGAAGCAACTCCGCTGCTCGCGATGCCCGATCGCCCCGGCGGTAAGCAGCGGCAGGCTCTTGACCACGGCAGCGCGCGCGTCGGGCTGTGGTTCTGGCTCCTCGCCCCATACGACGGACGATGCCAGCGAAAGAGCGCCCAGGCCGACGACGCGCCACAGCAGGAGATTCATGCCTTAATGCCTTCGCTTTTCGCGCATCTGCCGGGAGTAATCCTCGAGCGTCCGCTTCTCCTCGTCGGTCAGGCTGTTGGTCCCTTCGCGATGGACCTTGTCGAGCAGCCGGTCGGCCTCCCGCTCGATCGACTGCCGCTGCTCGTCCGGCTTAGCCTGGAACGCATAGCCGTAGTCGTCCTCTTCCTCCGGCAACTCGTCCGCGTCCCCCTCGTCCTGGTAGAGCTTCAGGTCCTCGCGGGCGGTCCAGGCCCGGGGAATCCACCGCTGCCACCGCTCGCGCGTCACGCCGACGGCGAGCCCGCAGGCCATGCCGGCCAGATGGACCGGGAGGCCGGTGGCGTCGCCGGCCAGCAAGCTCCAGATGATGCCGACGCCGAGATACAGCAAGGCCGCGCCCCAGGCGGGCAGCGAGATGGGGAAAGGGAAGATCACGACCCGCCGGTCGGCATGAACGAAGCCAAAGAGCACCGCGAGCGCCGCGACCCCGCCGCTCGCTCCCAGCACCAGCGCCGGCCCCGTCCCCGCTCCGCGAATCTGGGTGAGGAGGAGCTGATAGACGATCGCGACCGTCGCGCCGACGAGGATGCTCACGAGGTAGAAGATCCACATTCCGCGGGCCCCGAGCCGCTCTTCGACCGCCTTGCCGAACATCCACAGGCCGATGGAATTGAAGAGCAGATGGACGATGCCCGGCGAATGAACGAAGGCGTAGGTGACCAGCCGCCAGAGGGCCCAGGGCTGGGTCTCGTAGAAGTTGGTCTTGAGGGCGAGCTGGTCGTCGAGCCAGCGCCAGACGAGAGTCTCGGGGAGGACCATTCGCGGATCGAACTCTGGCCCGGCCTCCGGGGTGACGATCTTCTGGTTCTGATAGATGATCCGCCCATCCGCCAGGAGATAGCCCACGCGGTCGGTGAAGAAGTTCGCCACCCAGATCAGCACGCAGAGGATGATGATCCAGTGGGCCGCGCCGAGATCGCGCACGAGGTCGAAGGTGGCCCCGGATTGCTCGGGTCCCTCCTCGTCCTCGCGGAGATAGGTGCGGTCGTAAAGTCCCATGGCGCGGAGCCCGTGCAGCGAGCGGTCGATCAACGTAAGGGTATCGCCGCGCGGGGGCGGAGGCGATACGACTATCGTATGCGAGCCGCGGTATCGCGGGCCAGTCGGCGCCCCCGTAGGACGGGCTGTTAGCCCGTCCGCGAGCGTCGCGAATTCAGGACGGGCTAACAGCCCGTCCTACAGTCCCATGTCCAAGACTTCCGCCGGCATCCTCCTCTATCGCCAAGGCCCCGCGGGCCTCGAGGTGCTGCTGGTCCATCCGGGCGGGCCGTTTTGGAAGAACAAGGATCTCGAATCCTGGTCGATCCCCAAGGGCGAGGTCGAGCCGGGCGAGGACCTCCTCGCGGCGGCGCGGCGGGAGTTCGCGGAAGAGCTCGGCTTGACCTGCCCTGAACCCGCCATCGAGCTGACGCCGATCCAGCAGAAGGGCGGCAAGACCGTCCATGCGTGGGCGGTCGCCGGCGATCTCGATCCGGCGGCGATCGTCAGCGGCACGTTCGAGATGGAATGGCCGCCGCGTTCCGGCCGCAAGCAGCGGTTCCCCGAGGTCGATCGGGCGGAGTTCTTCTCGCTCGAGGAGGCGCGGCGGAAAATCCTGCCGGCGCAGATGCCCCTTGTCGACCAGCTCGTGCAGCGCATCAGCCCGTAACGGGAGCGACCGCGAGCTCATCGCGCTGCCCCGTCTGCACGGCGGCGGCGAAGCGGTCGGCGAGCGCGGTCATCTGCTCGAGCTCGTCGCGGCAGCGGGCCGAGATCTCGTTCACCTCGAGCCGGTCGTCGGGCTTCACGAAGAGCTCGGGCGGATCGCCGGCCGCATCCGCCGCCGCTGTCGGTCCCCGGAGGAACCAATCGGGCGTGCGGAGGGCGCGCTGGCCGGAAGCGACGGAAGCTGCCACCGCTCCTGCGGAAGGCTGAGCATCAGCGTCTCCGCGGGCAATCGGAAGCAGGCTGCGGCCCCATGCGGCCGGCTCGGCGGCGAGGCCGAACCAATCGAGGAGCGTCGCGTGGAGGTCCGGCGGCTGGGCGAGGCTGGGCGTGCGAATCGTTGCGGCGAGGCGGTCGGGGAAGCGGAGCAGGAGGGGCACTTGGAGCTGCTCGGCATAGAGCCGCGCCGCCTTCGGCACGGACGGCGAGCCGACGATGCCGTGCTCGCCGAGGGGGTAGCCGCGCGGCGAGGTGAAGGCCAGGAGCGTGTCACTCGCGAAGGGCATCTCGCCGAGTGCGTCGACGAGGGCCGAGAGGGCCATGTCGAGCAGCATCACCTGCCCGCCATAGGCCTGGGTCCAGCCGAGCAGCTCGTCGGGATCGTGATTCGCGGCAAGCTCACCAGCCGGCGGCAGCACGAGCCGCGGGGGCTCGGGGTCTTCCTCGGCCGCGAGTCGCTCGCGGAGGTCGTACGGCGCATCCCACGGCCCCTCCATCGCTTGGGCATGAATCCAGAGGAGGAACGGCGGCCGGAGATCCTCCAGGCGGTCGATCGCGGTATAGACAAGCTGAGCGAGCTGCGTCTTTTCGACATCCTCGGCCGTCGGCGCGTCAGCTTCGGACTCGACCCGATGGAGCCGCGCGAAGTCGCCGGCCTGCGGATGGGTCACGAGCCGCCGCTCGTCGGTCACGAGCATGCTCGCGACGCCAGCCGCGGCGAGCCTCGCCCCGAGCGAGCTCCCGATGTCGCCCGGTCGCGCATCCAGGGCGTGCCGTCCGGTCCAATACGAGCGGTAGACGCTCGCCAGGTTCGGCGAGTCGGCCAGGGCGAACTCAACCAGCAGCGACTCGGCCGCGAGCGCGCTCACGGTCGGCGTGGGGAGCCACGCGTTGCCATAAGGACCGAGATACCCCGCGCCGAGCCGATCGGCGACGAAGACGACAGCAGAACGAGCCATGCCAACTCACAAGGAGGGACGAAGAGCCGAGTGTTCCCACCAGGAGAACACAAACGGCCCTGGCGAGAAAGACGCCGGACGACCTGCATGAGTTCGCGCCGCCAGACGGGGTCGGGAGTCTTTTTCGCGAGCCAGCAAGGAGAAATGAAAGGGCGCTGGCGAAAAAGACTCCCGACCCCTTCGCCGTTCTACATCGGCTTGGGTGGCATGTTCCTGTCGCCCGGTCCACGCGGGGGCGGACCCTTGCCCGGACCGTCGGGCGGCGGACCATCCGGCGGCGGTCCAGGCCCCGGCCCTCCCGGTCCATTCCCATTCCCGCGCCGCGGGCCTTCGCGATGACCGTCGTTTCGCCCGTCGCCGCGACCCGGTCCCTCGTTGCGACCAGGTCCGTCAGCCCGTCCCGGCCCGTCGCCGCGCTGGCCAAAGTTGGGGCGGCCCGAGCCACCGGGCCCTCCAGGGCCGCCGGGCCGCCGCCACTCTTGCCGCGCGAAGTAGAGCCGCCGCAGCTCCTGGAAGAGCTGGTCCCGGGGCAGCGATTCGAGCTGCTCCCGCAGGCTCCCATCGAGGTCGTTTTGATAGAACCGCGTCAGCTCCTCGTCGCTCACCTGCTGCGGCGGAGTCCAGCGGTTCATCATGTTCCCCACCGCCCAGCTCCGCACGAGCTGGGCCTGCTTCTCGGGCTCGGTCACGCTCTTGAGCGCCTTGCGGGGCTCGGCCGAGAGCAGCGGAAGGAGCTTCTCGATCTCCTCGGGACCCGGACGGATCGCGTGCTCGCCGCGCTGCCACATCATCGCCCCGAAGAGCATCCGCCGGCGGAACTGCGGGTCCTGGTTCTGCTCGAACCGGCTCCGCATGTCGGCCGGCATCGTCGCCAGGAGCTCGGCCTGCTTCTTCTGCACGAACTCGTGCGTCCAGTCCTGCACGGCCTTCAGGTCCTCCTGCGTGAGCTTCGTGCCGGCGATCCGGCGGAAGCGCTGGGCCTCCTGCTCCAGGCGGATCTTCTTGATCGCCTCGACCCGCGCGCTCTCCGGCATCGCCAGCAGATCGGCCCGTTGGCCGGCGGGGAGGGTCTTGAGCCATTCGTGATACCGCTCCAGCACCGTCCGCAGCCGCTGGCCGTCGTCGGCCGCTTCGAGCCGCGAGTGGAACTCCCGCATTTTGTCCTGCTCCGGCGGCGGGAGCTGCTCGAAGCGTTCCTTCTTCTCCAGCAGTTGATTCTTCTGATCGGCCGACAGCGTTTCGAGCTCCGCCTTGCGGGCCGCGAGCGGATCGTCCGCGCGCAGCGGAGCGAAGGCCACGAGGCAGGGCAGCAGCCCGAGCAGAAGCGACGGGAGGAGCTTAGGTGGCGCCATCGGCGGGCTCCTCCTCAAAGAGCTGCTCGTGGTCGAGCTGACGCAGGAATTCGATGCTCTCGGCATGACGATAGAGGTCCACATTCTGAATCACCGGCAGGTCGCGAAGCAGCTTCTCGTTCGGCCGCGAGGCCAGCGTGCCCACGACTCCGTAGCCAATTCCCAGCGCCAGGCAGACTCCCACGGCCAAGGCCCCGAGCATCCACCACCGCACGCCGGCGACCTGCTGCCGCTCGGCCTGTGTGTCGTCTTCCGCCTTCAGCGCGACGATCTCGACCGTGCTCCGCGTGAAGTTCTCGTCCACGTCTGAGCGGGGGAGCGCGTCGAGCACGTCGTCCGCCTGCTGCAGATCGTTGAGCCGCTGCCGATACGCCGGGTCGCGGGCGAGACGCTCCTCGACCGCCCGGCTGTCTTGCGGCGTCAATTCGCCGTCAAGATAAGCCGCCAGCTCTTCGAGCGTCTCGTCCGTCGTAGTGACGGGTTCTTGTGGATTCATGACTGATGATCCTCGTAGTACGGATTGTTAATCCGTACTCCTCGAGTAGCCGGAACGGGCTACGGATTGACAATCCGTGCCACGTTCACTCATTCGTTCTCTGAGCTCTCCTTCTTCGGCCGCAGCCCTTCCGTCAGGTAAGGCTCCAGCACTTCCTTCAGCGCCACGCGGGCTCTCGCGAGCAGCGACTTGACGGCCTTCTCGGTCGTCTCCATCGTCGCCGCGATCTCCGCGTAGCTCATGTTCTCGAACTTGTTCAGCAGCAAGGCGAGCCGCTGCCGTTCGTGCAGCGTCTCGAGCCCCGCCCGCACCATCTCGGCCATCTCGGTCTTGTCGAGCCGCCGGGCGGGCATCGCGCCGCTCGGGGCCTGGGCGAGCTGCGACATGCCGTGGGCCGCCGTCGTCGCGCTGCCCCCGCCTCCTCCCAGATTCACTTCCTTCCTTCGTTGTCGTCCCCGCAAGGCGTTGCTCGCGACGTTATTTGCAATCGTGAAGAGCCACGTCGAAAACTTGGCTCCCGGCTCATAGGTCTTCCTCGCCCGATAGACTCGCAGGAAGACATCCTGGGCGAGGTCCTCGGCCTGGTCGCGGTCGCTCACGAGGTGCTCAAGCACGGTCACGAGCCGCCGCTGATAGCGCGCAACGAGCTCCTCGAACGCGGCGGCATTGTCGTCGCGCACCTGGAGCATCAGCCGCACGTCGGGATCGTGCAGCGTGTATCGCTGGGCAGTCGATTCAGTGACAGACACAAATTTCTCGCCGCGGAAGGCCGGCCGCCCCGCCCCGCGGCAAACCCGCGGAGATGAACAAGCGAACCAGCCCTCCATCTTACCAGAAGCCCTGCTCTGGCTGCTCTTTAGGATGAAACCCCGCGCTCGCGGCCGGGTATCAGGGCATTGGGTCGTTTAACCCGGAGCCAACGGCGACGGCGATTCGTGGCTTACGCGACCGTCGGGCTTGCCCCGGCGGGGCGATCACTGGCCGGCTACAGCGAGCACCTTTCGATGGGCTTTGTTTTGAGTTTCGTTGATTTTCGGCCCGAAAGCCGAAAACCAACGAAACTCAAAACCACGATGGAATGGCCGGTCTGTAGCCACTCAGTGATCGCTCCGCCGGGGCAAGCCCGACGGTCGCGTCTACTCATCTCGACCACGCCTCGCAGCAAATCCCTGAAGCCCTTGACTTTCCGAGCGCGCCTGACACCGACATGGCAGTTTCACACGCTGTCATAAGCCGATGCTGATGCTTCTGTCCGAGGCCCGGTGCCACTGCTTGCCGGACGCGAGCCCACGCTTCGACCCAAGTGCAAATCGCCGCCGCGTCCGTCAAGCAGTGCTCCGGTCCAGCTTCCCTAGCCGATTCGGCTGCCCCGCGAGCCTGAAATCTCCCTCGCCGCAACTCCAATCCCCGCAACCACCCCCGTAGACAACTGCCACCTTATGTCATCGCCGCCTCCCGTCACTCCCACCCGCCGCCCAACCGGCCGGAAGCGACTTCGCCAGCCCGAAGTCCAAGCCGCGCACCGACTACCGCTCGCGTACCGACACATTCTTAGCAGTTCTCCAGGCCGATCCCCCTTCCCGCGCGCACCGCGACCCCAGATTTCGATCACTCGTCGGCGCACCGGGAGCGCCAGTGATACCCTTGCGGTCAAATATAAATATGTTCACAATAGCTGTCAAGCGGCATTCTGGAACATCGCCACGGATTCCGCCTTGTACGGCACCGTCCACTCGCGACCGTCGGGCTCCGTCCGGCGGAGCGACGCTTGTGCGCTGGCCATGCCCAAGCCATCCCCGGACCCGACCTCGCTCGTGCGTTCCGCGGCATCGTGTTAATCTAGCGAGCGAGGGGAGATGGGGCAGGTCAAAAGATGTCCCCTTTTCTCGCCTGGAATTCGAAGGAGTTTGTTCGTGCGTCCGCAAGAACAGTTGTTTGAGCTCATTGGCGCAGCGGGCTTTAACAAGGAGGCGGTGATAGAGCTGCGGAAGCTTCTCACGAAGAGAGCGGTTAATATCAACCAACTGTGCGCGGTCGAGGCGTCCACTTCGCTGGGGCGATCGCCGTTGATCCATGCCGTTGTTCGGTCAAACCTCGAAACAGTGCAACTGCTTGTCAACGCGGGTGCCGACGTAAATGGCCGTGATGCCGACGGCATGACACCGCTAATGCACGCCGCAGATCGTTCTCGTTGGGATATGGTGCCGTTCCTGCTCGATCACGGTGCAGATCCGAATCTTGTGCAGAACGGCACCGAACCGCCACTTTCATACGTCGCCGCCAAGGTCTCGTCTCCTGACGGCATTCCATGTATTCGCGCCCTCCTTGCGGCGGGCGCCGATGCAAATCGGTTTGCTCTGGATGCAGATGGCGAACCATCCGGCACGCCGCTTATGGTTGCCGCACAGAATGGCAATGTTCCTGCAATTAGAGAGCTTGTAAGTGCGGGTGCAGACGTGAATGTTGTCGTGCCATTCGGGACAGCGCTCGCCCAGGCGGCGGAAGAGGAGCATCTTGAAGCCGTTCAGTTTCTTCTCGCGTCCGGTGCCCACATTGAGCTGGCCGCACCTAAAGTCAACGGCATTCCCACGTCAGGAATGACGCCACTTGAGATCGCAAGACAAAGGAGGAATCGCAAACTCGTCCAGTTGCTTGAAGCCGCAGGTCAGAACGGCGAACATGAAGATGAAGGAATGCGTGAGGGCAACATAAAGGAGGCGTGGGCGCGGCTCTATGCGGCACTACATTCTCACAATCGTTTGCGGCAGGCCAAACTACGCCCCGGTGTCTCACTCCAAGAGATAGCACGGCTCGAAAAGGTAATCGGCCACACGCTTCCTTCGCAGTGGCGAGCGCTTGCGCGCATTTGTAATGGTCAGAGTGCAAGCGGAAAGGAGTTCATTCCGTCGCCTTCAGGACACGATGGCGGATTCCGCCTCTTGACATTTGATGAGATTTCTGCCGAGTGGAAGGACTGGAAGACACTCGTCGATGGTGGGGAGTTTACGAAAAGCAGGTCCATGCCGGATAAGGGTATACGTGCTGAGTGGTATAATCTGGGCTGGATTCCACTGGCCGCCGATGGAGGGGGCAACCTAATCTGTGTCGATCTCGTGCCTGCAAAGGGGAAGGGGAAGGTGGGGCAGATCATTTCTGTCCGCCATGATGCTGGAACACGCAAGCTACTGGCGGATTCGCTTGCTGAGTGGATCAAAGGACTCGCGGAACACATCGAGTAGTACCGCGATTCTCAGAGCTACCACCCAGCTCGCATCGCCGGGTGCCCGGGCCGGGGGTGGCGGGGTCAGGAGCGGAGGGAGCGCGTTAGCGACCGGAGCGGATGGCCCCGTTTGGGCGGGTGAGCATGGAAGCTGGCTCGTCAGTGACAGGTCTGGCACGTCGTCGTGCCGGCTGACGCAAAAGCAGGCAAGCACGCTGCAGCGCCCCCACGTGGACGGGGGCCATCCGCTTTCTGCGCTCGCGCTTCGTGCGCTCCTGACCCCGCCACCCGCCGCGGGCCATCAACATGTGGTGATGCATCTGGCCCCGATCGCTCTTGGCAGCCGGGCTTCGGGCGGCTATAGTTCCCGCCCCTGTCTCTCGATTTCCCCTGAGGCTGTGCGATGGACCGCGCGTGGATCATGGCCGTCTGCTTCGCTCTGGTGACCGCCGGCTGTCAGGCCGGACGCCAGGCGGGGCTCGATCCCTTCAATGGGCGGCAGCGCGTCCCCCCGCCCGGAACCGGGGCCGTCGGGGGCGATCCCTATCTCTCCGGCTCGTCGGTCGCCCCGCCGGCGACGACCTCGGGCGGGATCTGGCCGTTCAACACCGCGCCTGCCGCACCCGCCGCGCCGGCGGTTCC
>JADMIO010607192.1_pt1 | contig 21178 bp, 25 predicted proteins | sample 8958161 | NCBI WGS metagenome assembly JADMIO01 (sample SAMN16585339, study PRJNA669376) | soil metagenome | isolation source: Crop rotation soil | place: USA: Cullars Rotation, Alabama | collected 2011
CGGCGGCGGCGCACCGGCCGGCTGCAGCTGCCAGGTGCCGCGGTCGCTCGACGGCTCGCGCACGCTCGCGGCGCTGGGATTGTTGGCGATCGGCGCGCTGACCGCCCGGCGCGGGCGCCGCGGTCGCCAGAGATGATCGCGTCAGCTCTCTCCGGCAGGCGCGGGCGGCTCGTCGTCGAGGACCACGACGGCGCGCGGAATGTCCACGATCGTCGGAAGGCCGAAGATCGAGATCCGCATTCGCACCTTGTCCTCGGCGATGGCGATGACCTCGCCCACGGCGCCCGCGAACGGTCCGTCGATGACGCGCGCCACGTGACCGCCGCCTACGGGAACGTGGTCGTGACGCCGCCGAAGCTCCAGCTGAACGCCTGAGCGCCGAACGAGACCGTCACGTTGGCGTCCGACAAGGTCGTCTCGTGGAACTGCAGGTTCTGGAACCCGTACGTGCCGACGGGCGACGCGGCGCCCGCCGTGCCGAGCTGCACCTCCGCCGACGGTGCCAGCCTGCCGTTGAACTGCGAGATCAAGATGTTGAGCCCCGTGGGATCGAACGGGAACGTCACCAGCGCGTCGCCGAAGGTGGTCTTGCCGGCGCCGCCGCCCGCGCTGCCCGTCGCCGTGGCCGTCATCTCCGACGGGGCGATGAAGGCGCTCACCGCCTCCGCGGGGGGGACAGCGGGCCCGCCGAACACGAGCTCCAGCGGCGCCAGCGCGCCCCCGCCGGGTCCCGTGTTCCGCGTGATGTCGAAGGTCGCGGTCGTGGCCGGCTGCCCCTCGATCTCGAACGTCACCCCGCCGAACACGAACGTCACCGTCTGCTCGAGCGGCGCGTCGCCCGGGCCGTTGCCCGCCACCACGCTGGAGATGAACGCGTCCGTCAGCGTCACCTTGTAGAGCAGGGTCGATGACGAGTCGCCCGTGAGCCGGCCGAACACCACCGAGGAGATGGCCTTTCCGTTCGCCGCGTTCTTGATCAGATCCGCGAGGCCGGTCTGCGCGCGGAACGTGGCCAAGGCGGCCCAGTTCGTCTTGCCGACGCCCGCGCCGCCGCCCGTGCTCTGCGAGATCAACGTCTTGGCGTCCACCGTGAAGCTGTCGATCGTGAACGCGCCGGTGAACGGTGACGGCGCCGCGAGGCCGACCTCGCCGGCCACGCCGGCGACCTGCATCAGCTCCTTGAACGCCGGTCCGCCGCCGCCCGAGCCGCCGCCGTCCGGCGACGCGCCGCTGCCGCCGTCCGACGCCGGGGTTCCGCCGTCCGGTCCGTCGTCGAACCCGACGCTGACGACCGCGCCGCCGTTGCGCACCAGGTTCAACGTCACCAGCGCCGGCGGCGAGATGCCGATCGTGGCGGTGAAGGCCGCGTCGCTGATCCAGTTCGCGACCGCGCTCGCCGGCGGCGGACACGTTCCGGAGAACGCGTTCGCCGTGAAGGAGATCTGACCGACCGGCAGGCCGGTTATCGTGAACATCACGGTGGTGCCCGCCGCAGCCGCGAAGTTGCGCGTGACGGTCCGGTTCCCCGCCGCCACGATCTGGACGCAGGTGGCGTCCGCGGGCACGCTGGAGAGCGCGATCTCCGCGCGCCCGGCGGTGTCGTCGGCGGAGCCGCCGCCCGGCCCGGGCACACCCACGCAGCCTCCTGTCACTGCTGCCACCGCCGCCGCCACCGCCCACGAACCCGAAACCGTCAGCCTAGGAAACGTCCGTCGGACTGTGATCGTGTCGGCGCGCATTCGGCCCCCTTTCGATTGGGGTCGCAGCTTGCGACGCGCGATCCACTCGGGCAAAGCAGAAATCCGGCAACTCTGCCGGCGGAATCTTGCCTCTTGCGCCGACCCGCGCGCGGGTCACGCGACCTCAGTTGGTCACGACACCGATGTGGGTCAGACAAAAGTCGAGCGCGTACTCCGCGTTGATGTCAGCCGCCACCTGAAGTCCCAGGTCCAGCAGTCCGTTGCTCGTGTCGGTCGTGCCCGTCCCCTGAGGGCCGTCCCAGCACTGAACGTACATGTCCGTGAACAGCACCTCGGTGGAGCTGGCGCTCTCCGGATTCACGAGCGCGCACGAATCCTGTTCCTGAGCGGGATCCTTGCCGGTGGGCGTCGTCTTGAATCGCATCGGCGGAATCATCGGACCCTCGACGGTGAACCAGAAGCCGGCGACGCCCGCCGGCACCGGCCATGGATTCTTCACGGCATCCATACCTTGGTTCAGGTTGAAGCCGAGCTCGATCCCCCAGTAGTCGCTGTAGGGCGGGTGGCTGCCGTCCGCGGGGGTCGGCACCATCTCCACCGTGCCTCGCAGGCAGATCTTCCCGACCGCGGTCGCGTCGACCACCACGGTGCTCGAACCCATGTTGGCCTTTGCCAGGAACGCCCCCCCGGCGACGCCATAGCTGTTGGCACCGAACTGGTAAGGGACGTCGGCGCTGGCTGCCGCGACGATCGGAATTTCGCCGCTCGCCGCCGCCGGGCCGTGGGGCGCCGAGCTGCTGCAAGCGGCGAGCGTCATCAGTCCCGCAATCGCCAGCCGCTCGAACACGACCGTCGTGATCTTCCGTGCGTCCATCGTCATCTCCTCGCCGGTCGCGAACAATGCCACAATGACGAAACCAAAGCGTGACGTGAGTCAACGTCGCAATCCGCCTGCGCGCATCACCGTTCCGAACGCCGCCGCGCGGGGCTAGGATGACCGCCTCGAACGACGGAGGCTGCAATGACGATGTCAAAGATCGCGATTGGAATGCTGCTGGCGGTGGGCGTGGCCGGGTGCGCGACCAACACGGGAAAGGGCGCGCTGATCGGCGGGGGCGCGGGCGCGGGCATCGGCGCCGGCATCGGGGCGCTCGCGGGCGGCGGCAAGGGCGCGCTCGTCGGCGGCGCAGTCGGCGCGGGCGTCGGCGCGGGAGCCGGCGCGCTCATCGGCCACTACATGGACAAGCAGGAGGCCGACCTCAAGAAGGTGAAGGGCGCCAACGTCCAGCGCGAGGGCGACAAGCTGGTCGTCCGCTTCAACTCGGCGATCCTGTTCGACACCGGCAAGGCGAGGTTGAAGCCGGCCTCCGAGAAAGACCTGTCGGAGTTCGCCAGCGTGCTGAAGCAGTACCAGGAGACGAACCTCGTCGTCGAAGGCCACACCGACAACGTCGGCAAGAAGGCGAAGAACAAGAAGCTGTCCACGACCCGGGCGGATTCAGTGATCGGCTTCCTCGACAAGCAGGGCGTCGTGCGCACCCGCATGACCGCGGTCGGCTATGCCGATGATCGCCCGGTCGGCGACAACAAGACCGAAGAAGGCCGCCAGGCCAACCGGCGGGTCGAGATTCAGATCACCGCCAACGAGAAGATGCAGCAGCAGGCGGCGCAGCAGGGACAGGGCCAGGCGGGAACGCAAGCCTCGACAGCGCCCGCGCCGGCGGCTCGTCCCTAGTCCCTGGATCGATCGCGCGCGAGCGTGATCCCGGGCGTGGGCGGTTCGTTCACAGACGCCGGGTGGACGGCCCCGAGAATCGCGGAGGCGTGGTGGCATCCGACTTGCCTGAGGAGCGGCGTCGATGCGCCTCGGGAACGTCTGTGTCGTGTGGGTGGTGGTCTCGCTCGCGGGCTGTGGAGAGGGGCCGCCCCCGCTCGACGAGTTGCCGTTGCGCGACACGCTGCGCGCCGATCCGGAGGTGGTCGGGGATTTGCTCGACGACGCACGCGCCCGGCTGGCCGAGCGGCTCGAGGCCGCCCGCGCGCGTGACGGCGCCAGCGACGACGTCGCGGGCGCCGGCGACGACCCCGCCGCGCTGATCGCTGCGGTCGACCGCGCGCGGGCCGAACGCAACGCCGAGCCGCTGATCGTCGGCGCCGTCGCCGCCGGCACCGCCCGCCCCCTGCCCGACCGGACCGACCGGAGCGACGGCGGCGACGCGCCACCGCTGCCGTCGTTCGAAGGCGGCGCGGGCGTGACGACCGCCGATGCGGAGGCGGCGGCGCTGGCCGGCCACGCGGGGGCGACGGTGCGCGCGCTGATGAAGGCGTCCGGCGCCGCCCGCCTCCGCCGCGTGACCGGCTGGCCGACCGGCGCCGTCGCCGTCGGAGACACGGTGTACGTCAACGCCGCCTGGCTGGTCGCGCTCGCGCCCGGTCGCGGCGGTCATCCCGACGCGGGCGCCGGCGCGGGCGCCGCGCCTGCAGCGCGCGGTCCGGCCGCCGGCGTCTCGTCCCCGCGCGTGACCGCACCGGACACCGTGGCGTCGGGTGCGCCGCGCCCGCAACAGTCGGAACAGTCGCCGCTGACGAGCACATCGGCCACCTACGACCAGCCGGACGGCGGCGCGCAGCCTCCCCCGCCACCGCCGGACCCACCGCCGGACGACGGCACGTCGTGCTGGGACGCGTGCGGCACGTGCGCCGACGCGTGCGCGAGCAGCCCACCCTACGACGACGGGTCCAGCGATTCGTGCGGCGGCGACGGCTCCAGCGATTCGTGCGACAGCACCAGCGACGACGGCTCCGGCGACTCGTGCGACAGCACCAGCGACGACGGCTCCGGCGACTCGTGCGGCGGCACGACCGACGACGGCAGCGCCGATTCGTGCAGCGGAACCGGCGACGGGTCCGAGAGCGGCTGCCAGATCACGAGGGGGCATCCCCGTTGCCGCGGGCGTGCCCGATCGCGCGGCGGGGCGCGAACAGAGGCGTGGCTGCTGGCGCCGCTCGGGTTCCTGATGATGAGCCAGCGCAGGCGCGGCGCATGAGGCCGGTGGCGCTGGCGTGGCTCGCCCGACACGGCATTGCCGGCTGGCTGCTCCCCGATTACTTCCAGCTGGCCGTCATCGCCACGCTGATCGGGTCGGTGCTCGCGCTCCGGCGCGCCGATCGCGACGGCGCGTCCCGCCCACACGTCGCGCGCGCGATCGCGTGCGCTTACCTGGGCGCCCTGGGCGGGGGCTATCTGTTCGAGGCCCTGCGAGCGCTGCCCGCGGCGGCCGCCGCCGGGTCGTGGCGCCCGGTCCTGCACACCGGGCGGGCGGCGTACGGCGGGCTGCTGTTCGCGATCGCCGCGGCCGCGCTCTACCTGCGCGCCGCCCGGCAGCCGCTGGCCCCGTTCTTCGACTTCGTCGCGACGGGCGCCGGCATCACCTTCGCGCTCGTGCGCACCGGCTGCTTCCTGGCCGGCTGCGACTACGGGCTGCCGACCGCGCTGCCGTGGGGCGTACGGTTTCCGCCCGGCAGCCTCGCCGCGCTCGACCACGCGCGCCGCGGCTTCGTCCCCCGCGGCGCCGCCAGCCTGCCTGTCCACCCGACGGAGCTCTATGAAGCCGCGCTGGGCCTGGTCGCCGCGGCGGTCGCCGGCCTCGTCCAGGCGCGCCGCCGTCGCCGCGACGGCCGCGCGTTCGCGGCGTTCCTGATCACGTACGCCTGCGGGCGCTTCGCGATCGAGTTCCTTCGCGGCGATCAGGATCGCGGTCGCGCGCTCGGCCTCTCGACGTCGCAGTGGGTGTCGCTGGCGATCCTGGCGGCGATCACGCTCGCGTGGATCCGTCAGCGACCTTGTCGCAGCTGCAGCCGGTTGCCGTCTGGGTCCTGGAACACGGCCACGTAGCCCCACGGGTACTCGAGCACGTCGGTGTCGAACTTCACGCCGCGCGACTTCAGCGCCTCGAACGCCTTCCGGCAGTCCTTCGTCTCGAGGGTGTACGCCGCCGTGCTGCGTCCCTGAAACGGCTGGCCCTGCCCCGGCGTTCCAGGCCAGAGCACCAGCAGGAAGTCCTGCCCTTTCAGGCCGACGGCCAGGAACCGCGCGCCGCCGCCGGCCGCCGGGTTGTCGGCCCGCTTCTCGAAGCCGAGCACGTTCGTGTAGAAGTCGAGCGCCTTCTCCTGATCCTTGACGAACACCGATGCGTACACGACTTTTTCCAGCATCACTTTTCCTCCTGCGGTTTGCTTGGTACCGAGACCGGTGGCGGGCTGAGCAGGTCTCCGCGTCTCTATGAAGCGAGGTGCCGCAGCTTGTCCGGATTGCGGACCGTGTAGATGGCGACGATCCGATCGCCCGCGCCCGCGACCTCGAAGGCGGTTGTCTGGACCCCGTCCTCGGTGTGGAGGACGAAGCCCGGCAAGCCGTTGATCGATGCGCGCTCGAGCTCGCCGCGCCGAAACAGGCCGCGCACCGCGAGCACGGCGGCGTAGAGCTGCAGGATGTTCTCCCGCCCGCGAATCGGGTCGAGGGCTGCGGCGCGCTTCCCGCCGCCGTCGGCGTAGAGGACCGCATCGTCCGCCAGGAGCTGCGCGAAGGTGGCGACGTCACCGCTCGTCAGCGCCGCCTCGAACGCGGTGAACAGCTTCTCGCGATGAACGTCGCTCGGCGCGAAGCGCGGCCGCTCGTCGCGCACGTGCTGGCGCGCCCGCGTGGCGAGCTGGCGGCACGCCTCCTCGGTCCGCCCGAGCGAGCGCGCGATCTCGCCGTAGTCCATGTCGAACACCTCGTGTAGCAGAAACGCCGCGCGCTCGAGCGGCGACAGGCGCTCGAGCGTCAGCAGCAGCGCGATCGACAGATCGTCGGCCATCGGCTCTTCAGGCGCCGCGACGATCGGCTCCGGGAGCCAGGTGCCGACGTACTGCTCGCGTCGCGAGGTTGCCGACTTCATGCGATCGAGGCAGAGGCGCGTGACCACGCGCGCCAGGTACGCCCGCGGGTGCGCGATGGTCGAGGCATCGGACCGGGCCCAGCGCAGATACGCGTCCTGCACGACGTCTTCCGCTTCCGCGACGGACCCGAGCATGCGGTAGGCGAGCCCGGCGAGAAACGATCGGTGCGCTTCGAAGTCCATGGCATGGAGACGAGAGGACCGCACAGTTTGTGACACGTGTGTTATCACCGCGGTATGAACCGCCGGGCGCGTTGGTTCGCGGGGGTGTCGTTCACCGTGGCGGCAGGCGCGGCGGCGGCCTCGGCCGGCGGCGCGGAGAGCGCGTCGGCGAAGAGCGAGTCGGCAAAGAGCGCGGGCCGCTACGCGTGCGTGGGAAGCTCCAGCGACGCCGAGCTGAAGGTCGACCTGGGCAGCGGCGAAGGCGGCGTCTGGGCCAGCGAGATCACGCTGACCGTCATGGGGGGCGCCGCGGAGATCGGCGGCGCCGTCTACGACGTCGACAAGCTGACCGGCGACACCAGCACCAAGACAAAGCCAAAGACGCGCAAGCCGCCGCAGCTTCGGCTGAAGCCCAAGACGCTGACGGCCGCCCAGCGGACGGAGCTGCTGGAGGGGCTGTCGGAGGCGCTCAACCGCCCAGAGGAGGCGCCCGACTGTCCCGTCTCCACGGTGCAGACGGCGAAGCTGAGCTGGAGCTGCAAGAGCTCGAGCGGCAACACCAGCAGCAGCGGCGACATGTCGTTCGAGAGCGACCGCTGCCCGGCGAAGGGCCGAGGGTACACGCGCGCCGTCGGCGTCGCCGACTGGGCGGTGGCCGCGTTCAAGCGGCTGGGCGCCCGCTGACGCCGTCCCGGGCCCTGGGCGTCGACAACGACATCGCCACCAGCAGGACTGCACCCGCGACCACGTAGACGTCGGCGACGTTGAAGACCGGCCAGTGATGGAGGTGGACGAAGTCGACGACGTAGCCGCGCGCCAACCGATCGGCGTAGTTTCCGACGGCGCCCGCCGCGACGAGCAACAGCGCCACCTGTGCCGCAGGTCGGCGCGGCCGGCGGCGGAGCAGCAGGCCGACGAGCGCGATGACCGCGAGGGCGCCCGCGGCGATCAGGGCCGGCCGACGCGTCGACTCGGGGACGCGCCGCAGGAGGTTGAAGGCGACGTCGGTGTTCTCCACGTACTGCAGATCCAGCACGCTGTGAACCAGGTCGCGCGGTGGATGCCCCTCCAGATTGGCCTTGGCGACGTGCTTGGTGACGTGATCGCAACCGACCAGAACCACCAGGAACCCGAAGAAGGCGAGACGAGGGACCGCACGACCGACCACGCTGCGCATCGGTTGGCGAACAGCGGCACCCTCCCCTTCATTCCCGGCCGCCCGTCAGGCATCGTGGTGGCATGGACATTCGCCTCGCCACCCCAGCCGACCGCGACGCGACGGTCGCCCTCCTCGTCGCGCAGATGCGCGAGCACGACATCCCCACGCCGGCCGCGCGCCTGGCCGCGGCGTTCGACCACATGACCGCCGACGCCGCCCGCGGCGTCATCCTCCTGGCGTGGGAGGGCCAGCGCGCCGTCGGCGTCGCCGCGCTGTCCTACGCCTTCCCGATCGAGGTCGGCGCGCGCATTGGCTGGCTCGAGGAGCTGTACGTCGAGCCGTCATCGCGTGAACGCGGCGCCGGGACGGCCCTGCTGAACGCCGCGCTGGACGCCGCCGCCGCCGCCGGCGCCGAGACCGTCGACCTCGAGGTCGTGACCGGCCACGAGCGCGCCGAACGGCTCTACACGCGCTTCGGCTTCAAACGACTCCCGCGGGCGCACTGGTCGTGCGCGTTAACCGCACGCCAGGTGGTAGACGCCAGGCGGTAGATGTCGCGTAGTTGGACCGCCCCACGCTAGGATGGACTCTCCTCAGTCTCAGGAGGTCCTTATGTCTCGAGTCTCGCTTATCCGAACGCAGATCCTGCACCTGTTGGCGGTCGCGGGTGCGCTGGCCCTGGGCGCCTGCGGGTCCAGCTCGGGAACGCCCAGCGGAACCGGCGGCAGCGACGCGAGCGGCTCCGGCGGCGCCACGGGCGCCGGCGGGACCGGCGGCACCAGCTCCGGCGGCACCGGCGGCACCAGCCCCGCCGGGACGGGCGGCACGAACCCCGCCGGCACGGGCGGCAGCACCACCCCGGGCTGCGAGGTCGGGCCGACGACCGGCGCGCCCGGCTTCGGCGCCCCCGCCCTCGGCAGCATGGGGTCGTCGACCGCCAAGTATTTCGGCGCCGACGTGACCCGCGACGGCGTCAGCTACCGATTCATCACCAACTGGTGGGGCCAGGGGTGGACCTCGGCCAGCGTCTCCTACAACGGGGCCTCCTTCAGCGTCGCGAACGCCGCCGGCACCTCGATGCCAGACGGAACGCCGATCGGGTATCCCGCGACCTATTGCGGGCAGTACTCCGAGAGCGCCGCCCACGGAAACTGCGGTCTGCCCGCGGCGTACGCGACCATCGACAAGCTGTGGACGGGCTGGAAATGGAGCTCGACCGATCCGGGCCAGTACAACGCCGCCTGGGACATCTGGCTCGGGACCGCCTCGGCGTTTCAGTCGTACCTGATGGTCTGGCTGCGCGATCCGCCGGCGCGGCAGCCCGCGGGAAGCAGCACCATCGGCAACGTCACGGTGGCCGGCGAGCCCGGCACCTGGAACATCCGCTACGGCACCGTCAACGGCAAGCCGATCGTCAACTACGTGCGCGCCGAAGGGCAAGACGCCTGCGCGTTCGAGTTCAACGTCATGGACTTCATCACCGACGCGCAGATGCGCAGCGCCACGACCAGCGGGCTCACCCTGCCGGGCGACACGGTGCGCGCCATCGCGGTCGGATTCGAGTTCTGGACCGGGCCGTTCGCGAGCGTCTCGTCGGACGACTTCTACGTCAAGGTGACGCCGAAGTAGCCGGACGGCGGAACACCAGCGACAGGTTGTTCGCGGGCATCTCGATGATCTCCGCGGGCGCGAAGCCGGCGGACGCGGCGAGGCGCTGGATGTCGTCGAGGTCCCGCACGCCCCAGCGGGGATCCTCGCTCCGCAGCCGCTCGTCGAAGCGCTGATTGCTCGGCGCCGTGTGCTGCCCGCCGCGCTTGAACGGGCCGTACATGTAGAAGACGCCGCCGGCCGGCAGCAGCCGCGCGGCGCCTCGAAACAACGCCTCGGCCGCCGACCAGGGCGCGATGTGAACCATGTTGATGTTCAGGATCGCGTCGGCGTGGGAGATGAGCCACGGCTCGCGCTCGACGTCGAGCAGGACGGGCGGCGCGATGTTGTCCGCCCCCGAGGCCGCGCTCCAGGCCGCGATGCTGGCGAGGTGCGGCGCCGACGCGTCCGACGGCTGCCAGCGGAGCGCCGGGAACGCGGGCGCCAGATAGGCCACGTGCTGGCCGGTGCCGCTCGCGATCTCCAGGACCAGCCCCGCGGACGGCAGCACACCGCGCAGCACCTCGCGGATGGGGTCGCGGTTCCGCTCGGTCGCCGCGGCGTGCAGGCCGCCCTGCGGCACGGGCTGAGGGTCGAAGAAAGGCATCGCCTCAGCTCACCTGGCGATCGCCGCGATCTCGTCGGGGGAGAGGGCGACGCGGCGGGCCTCCCAGTTCTCTTCCAGGTGCGCGACCGAGGAAGTGCCGGGGATCGGCAGCATGACGGGCGAGCGCGCGAGCAGCCAGGCGAGCGCGATCTGGGCGGGCGTGGCGCCGTGCTTGCCGGCGATCGCGGCCAGCGCCGGCTTGGCCTTGGCGACGTTGCCGACGGCGAGCGGGAAGAACGGGAGATACGCGATGCCGGCGCGCGTGCAGTAGTCGAGCACCCCCTCGGGGTCGTCCACCTCGGAGTGGGTCTGCCGGGCGAACGCGCCGCCCCCGCCCGACACGTTGAACATGTTCTGCACCGTGACGACGCGGGTGCGCGCGCGCGCCTCCTCGATCTCGCGCACGCCGACGTTGCTCAGGCCGATGTGGCGGATCTTGCCCTCGGCCTGCATCGCCAGAAGCGCGTCGAGCGATTCCAGGAAGGGGACGCCGGCCGCCGACATGTGGCGCAGGTGCACGACGTCGAGGCGCTCGAGGCGCAGCGTGCGGAGGTCGTCCTCGGCGCCGGCCCGCAGCTCCTCGGGGCGGAGCGCGGGCGCCCAGCCCTTGTCCGGCAGGCGCTTTCCGCCGAGCTTGGTGGCGATCACCAGCTCACGCGGGTACGGGTGAAGCGCCTCCGCGATCAGCCGGTTGGCGACCAGCGGACCGTAGTACCAGGCGGTGTCGATGAAGTTGATGCCCAGCTCCACGGCGCGGCGCAGGACCTGGCGGGCCCGCGCCGGATCGTCGGGCTCGCCCCAGACGTCCTTGCCGGGCAGGCGCATGGCGCCGTAGCCCATGCGCCGCACTTCGAGATCACCGAGACGAATGGTTTCCATGCGGCCTAGGATGCTTCACGAAGGCCGGCGCGCCTTGGGCGATGTTGGCGCGTTCGCGGGGAGGCGGCGAAGCCGCGCGCGTAGGCGCCCGGCGACACGCCGACGATGCGCCGGAAGTGCCGGTGAAGCTGGCTCTCGTCGCAGAAGCCGACGGCCTGCGCGGCGTCGGCGACGCGGACGCCGCACCGGAGCAACTCTCTCGCGCGCGCGACGCGGAGATGGATCAGGTAGTCGTAGGGCGGCAGCCCGACCTCGGCGCGGAAGGCGCGCGCCAGGTGGAACTTGTCGAGCGCCGCGTGCGCCGCGAGCTCGTCGAGGGTGATCTTGTCGGCGAACGCGTCGTGCAGGTAGGCGCGGGCGCGGCGGACGGCCCGCGGCGCGCGCGCGATCGGCGGCGGGCTCGGGCAGATGATCTCGGTCAGCGTCTCCGCGACCAGCGTGGCGCGCTCGAGCGCGGTGGCGCTCTCGCGGACCAGCGCGTCGTGCATGGCGAAGGCGAGCCGGGTGGCCCGCTCCCCCGGCGCGAAGGCCGGCGACCTGAAGCTGACGCCGCCGCGCAGACCCATCGCGTCCGCCGCCGCCGCGACGAGGTCGGGCGAAAAGCCGGCGCCCTGCAGCGTGAACGGCGCGTGCACCCGCAGGTCGCGGTGGACCTCGCCGGGCTCCTTCAGCTTGAGCGAACCGGCGACGTGCGTGCGCACCCGACCGCGGTACCACCCGTCGAACGCGCCCGCGCAGACCACCACCACGCTGAAGTGATCGACGTAGGTGATCTTGAGGCGATCCTCGTGCTCGAGCCGGAACATGCCGGTGACGGCGGGGGTGTCGGGCCGCCAGAACCGGACCCGCCGGCGATCATCGATCGGCAGCACGCCGCCAAGTCTAGTCCAGCCGCAGCCGCTGACTTGGGCGATCTTGGCGCCGCCCTGCTAGAGACAGGGATGCGCCGGCGCCGGATCATCCTGCTCTCGCTGATCATCTGCGTCTCCGCGTGCCGGCGCCCGTGGGCCGCGGCGGCGCGCGAGGCGCCGCCCGCGCCCGGCGCTCCCGGCGCGGCCCCACCCGGCGCGGAGGTCGTCTCGTTTCACAACGGGGAGCTGACCCTGTACGGGGTCCTCTATCGCCCCGCCGGCGACGGGCCGTTCCCGGCCCTGCTCTACAACCACGGCAGCGCGCCCGGGATGCTGAACAACGAGGCGTTCGGGGCGATCGGGCCGCGATTCCAGGCGCGCGGCTGGATCTTCTTCGCGCCGTGGCGCCGCGGTCAGGGCCTGAGCGCGTCCGCGGGCCCGTTCATCTCCGACGAGATCCACCGTGGCAAGTCGCTGACGCATCTGCTCGAAACCGACCATCTGAGCGATCAGCTGGCGGGCCTGGCCTGGCTTCGATCCGCTCCGTTCGTCGCCAAGGATCGCGTCGCGGTGGCGGGAAATTCCTTTGGGGGGATCCTGGCGGTATTCGGCGCGGAGCAAGAGCCGTACTGCGCCGCCGTGGACGCCTCCGGCGGCGCGATGAGCTGGGAGCGCGCCGCCGATCTCCCCGCCGCGCTGGAACGCGCCGTCCGCAACGCGCGCAGTCCGATCTTCTTCTTCCAGGCCGAGAACGACTTCGACCTCTCTCCGACCCGCACCCTCGCGGCCGCGATGACGGCCGCCGGACGCGTCTCCGAAGCGAAGATCTATCCGCGCTACGGCGACTCACACGCCGACGGACACAGCTTCGCCTACCGCGGCAGCGCCGTCTGGTTCGGCGACGTCCTCGCCTTCCTGGAGAAGCACTGCCCGCTCAAGGGCCGTTGAGCGTCTCGAGCACCGCCGCGGTCTCGTTGACGGTGCGGGCCGAGAGGCTCAAGGTGCGGCCGGAGTAGGACGCCATGTGGACGTTCTGAAAGGCGATCGCCTCGCCGGACTCCTTGAGGACCGCGTCCAGGGGGTAGGCGCTCTGGAAATGCTGGGGGTCGCTGTCGATCGCGAGGGACCTCGTGGCTGCGACGAAGATCGCGATGTCCGGGGCGATGTGACAGGAGGCGCAGTCGATCGACTGGTTGCTGTGGACGCGCGGATTGAGCACGCGCACCGTGGCGGAAAACGCCCGAGCGGCCTGGTCCGTCGTCACCTGGAGCACCGACCTGGGATCGTCGGCCACCGTGACGGCGGGCGTGATGTCCGCGTCCCAGCGTCCTCCCACGATCGTCACCAGTTGCTCCTGGGTGACGGCGAGCGTGGCGACCGTCCCGTCCCGCCAGGCACCCGAGGAAATTTCGCGGAGCGCGAACTGCCACATCGTGCGCTGCGGGTCGCGGCGAAAATGCGTGACGCGAACGAGGTTCGCGATCCCGGCGTGAGCCAGCACGAGCGTCCGCAGGCGCTGCGCGTAGGCGCCGCTCGGGCCCTGATCGCGGAGCAGCGGATGCACGTCGAGCGGGACGGGCGGATCGCCGGCCCGTTCGGCCCGGATGTCGCGCAGGACCTGCACGACGGCGTCGAATTCGGTCGGGCCGAGCGCGTGGAAGGTGTGAATCGCGCCGTCGCGCGCGCTCGTCGCGGTGCCGTCGGACTTCAGCGACTGAAACACGAGGCGCAGCTCCGGCGCGCAGATCGTGCCCGCCGGCGCCGGCACGACGGTGCCCGGACAGGGGTCGACGCGGATGGCGACCACGCGCAGCGCGGCCAGGCGCGCGGCGTCGTCGGCGAGCGGATCGCGTCCGTCCAGCTCGGGCACGTGTCTCTGATCGAAGGCGTCCGCCGTCAGCAGCGCGCCGCCCAGACCGACGTCGCCCGGCTTCAGCAGCGCGTCGAGATCACCGGCCGCCGGCAACGGATAGATGATCGTGACGTCGATGTTGCGAAGAGCGGTCGTCCCGGCTCCGTCGGGCGTCACGCCCGCGTCGGGCATCACGACCACGTCGGGCGTCGATCCCGCATCGGTCACGTCGGGCGCCGCGTCCGGCGCGGGCACGTCGACGCTGGGACCGCCGTCGCCCGCGCCGCCGTCCGGGCGCGACGCCGCCGGCCGCGAACTACAGGCGCAAACAGGGAGAACGCCCGCAATCACGGCCCACGCCAGCAACAGCGGCATCGCCGAAAAACGCCTCATGCCCGAGGCAATTGTACGCGCGACGGCGCCCACCACGCCATCCGGCGCGTGTGAGGTCAGCGGCGCGCGCAGCTGTCCGGCATGGCGACCCAGCTCATCTTGCCTGCCCCGATCTTGCCCGCCCCGATCTTGCCCCGACCGACCCTGCCCTTGCCGAGAGACGCGGACGTCCGCCGGTCCTTGCGGGCCAGGAAGCGCGCGGCGCGCGCCGGGGTCGCGGACGGATCGGGCAACAGGCTCAGTCCCTCGCCGACGTCCAGCACCTTGACGCCGCCCACCAGCGTCACCTTGCCCGGGACGGCGTTGAACACCGGCACCTTGGCGTTCGCGCCGGGCCGCAGGCGGCGGTCGGATCCGTCGGCGATCGCGACCTCGCCGATCGCATACTTCTCTCGCCCGGTGCGCGCCGGCAGCCTGGCCACGGCGAAGCCACCTTCCGACGACACCTGAACGGTCTCGCCCGCCCCGCCCTCGCACACCCAGCCGGTGCCGTCGTCCACCCCGCGGTAGAGCCACAGCGTCGAGCGCGCGGGCGCCGCGATGACCACCACCGCCGGCGGACGGGCCCCGTCGCCGCGGCCGGAAGCGCCTTTCTTGAAGTCCGTCGTCGCGCACCCCGCGGCGAGCACCAGCAGCGGCAACGCGGTCGGGCCGACGGCGGCGGCGGAAAAAAAACGACGTGCTCTCACCCGCCGCGAGTATTTGGCCACGACACGCGCCGAATCAAGGGCGATTCTTTTCCGGTGAGGTTCCCGGGATTCCGGGCCTAAAGCAGCCGTCGGGGGGGCGAATCGGCCGCCAGCGTCTCGCGGTCCGCGCCGAAGTAGCGATCGAACGTCTCACCACGGTCCCGGTAGGCGCGCCGCAGCCGCAGCCTGACCCGCAGCTGGTTGGTGATCATCACGTAGTACAGGACGACGTAGGCCACCGTGACCAGAAGCGGCCCCCGGTAGGTGTCGGTCCGTGCGGAGATCAAGCTGGCCATCCGACCCAATCGACCGCGTGGGCCTCGGTCAGGTCCGGCACCTCCCACCTGCCGAGCAGCCTGTCGATGACGGCGGCGGGCACGCGCCCGGCCCGCTCGCGGTTCTGGCGCCACAGCGCCGCAGCCGGCGCCTCGACGTAGACGATCCGGACGTGGGCGTCGTAGTCGAGGAACAGCTGCACCAGCGCGCCGCGCAGGGCCCGCGACAGATTGGTCGCGCACCAGACGAACCTCTTGCCCTCGCGCAGATACGCCCGCGCCTGCGCGCGCGCCGCCTGCACCACCGCGCCCTGCTCGCCGCGCGGATCGACGTCCATCTCTTCCCGGAGCGCGTCCAGCGAGATCACCGGCCAGTCGGGCAGGTTCTTGCGCACCCAGGTGTCCTTGCCCGCGCCGGGGAGGCCGCTCATCAGGACGACCTCGCAGCGAAACGACTCGTGCTGCGGCCAGTCGGGCGCGACCTTGCCCCCCGTCTGGAAGTAGCGGAGGCGCGTGTGCGGCGACGCGAAGGCGGGCGGCGCGTCGAGGCAGCCGGCGTCGGCGCAGGACTCGGCGAACAGCGCGACGTTGTCGATCAGCCGCTGCTGATCGCCCGCGATCCGACCGCGCGCATCGGCGTCGGCGACCGCGGCGAGCAGGCGCGCCGGCGTCGTCAGGGCGACGCGGCGCTGGACGACCGCGCTGTCCTCGCGCTCGAGCAGGAAGAACGGGACCTGGTGATTGCGGACGACCGCCGCGACGCGCTCGCGCAACGCCGGCGGCACGCCCGCCTCCCACAGGATGCGCCGGGCGGCGAGCGCGCCGCGCGCCGAGTGGCCGCGCGCGTGGACGGTGCCGTCGCCATCCGTCGTCGTGCAGTCGGGCTTGGCGACGTCGTGAAGCAGCGCGCCCAGCCAGGTGGCGCGGCGATCCTCCTCGCTGAAGGCGCGAAAGGCCGGGGCCGCCGCCAGCGCCTCGCAGACGAGCCGCGTGTGGATCCAGACGTCGCCCTCGGCGTGGTGGCGGGGATCCTGCGGGACGGCGCGCAGACGGCGCACCCACGCGAACGCGCGATCCAGATCGTCCCAGGGGACCGCGAAGTCGGGCGGCGGCGCCTCCAGCAAGCGCCCGCTCATCGTTCGCCCACCCCCGCGAAGATGTCGGTGCCGGGGGCGAGCCCGTTGGCGACGACGGGACGGGCCAGCCAGTGGCTGCCGGAGTCGGCCACGGCCTGGAGGTAGCTCGCGCGGATCCACTTGTAGCGGCCGACGACGGCCTCCGCGGTCTCGGTCTTGATGTAGAGGCCCTCCATCGTCTCCTCGGGATCGGTCTCGGCGACGGCGCGGGCGACGTCGACGCCCGCCGCGGTGGCCGACGCCGCCAGGGCCTCGCGCCAGGCGGGCGACTTGTAGCGCGACGGGCCGACCAGGGCGCGCAGCGCGGCCAGCGAGCGCGGCGGCGCCCCCTCCTGCAGCACCGGCACGGAGACGATCGGGAGATCCTTCAGCAGCCGGCGCCGCGCGGCCGTCGACAGCCAGGTGTGCGCGCCCCGCGTGTCGAGCACGTCGTACTCCAGAAAGTACGCCGGCAACCGGTCGTAGAAGATCGTGTGCTTGGCGTAGACCCATTCGCCGAAGACGACGAAGCCCGCGCCCAGGACCTCGAACAGCCGCGCCTGGTGCGCGGTCGCCCAGCGCTTGAACAGGTCGAAGTGCCGCTCGCGTCCTCCGCCGGTCAGGAAGTGGCCGCGCGACTGGAGGTGCAAGCGGCCGGCCTCGTCGAACCGCAAGGCGGCGTTGGCGCCGTCCACCTTCTCCTCGACGACGACTTGCGCGACGGACGGGTCGCGCAACGCCGCGAGCGGCACCTGCGCCAGGTCCTCGTCGCCTGGTTGCAGGCGCGAGCCTTCCAGGTGGGGCGTGCGCGGATACTTGATCAGATCGAGCGTGGTCATGACGCGTGGGCGACGGCGATGACGTGGTTGAGGACGTGCTCGGTCGACACGCGGCGCGCGCCGGCGCTCCGGAGCAGGTCTTCCAGCGATCGCGCGTCGAAGCGCTGGATGTGCTCCGGGTTGTCGTCCTCGTGGGACGGCACGGAGACCACCACGTGTCGGCGCGAGACCCGCAGCGCCTCGCGCGCCGCGCTCCCGGGATCGCGCAGGTGCTCCAGCACCTCCAGCGCAGTGGTGGCGTCGAAGGTCCCGTCCGCGAACGGCAGCCGCCCGACGTCGGCGCGCACGGCGCGCAGCCGCGCCACCCCGCCCCGCGCGACCGCGCCGAGATCGCGGGCGCGGCGGGCGTCCCGATCGATCGCGGTGACGGTCACCGCTGCGAGCGCCGGATCCGCCAGCAGCGGCCACAGGAAGGCGCCGCGCCCGGAGCCGACGTCGAGCAGCGTCGCGGGCAAGAGCCCGCGCAGGACGCCGACGACGCGGCGCACGCGCGGGAGCGCCGTCTGCGACTTGAACTTGTGCAGCCGCAGCCCGCCCGCCAGCCCGCGCGCGATCGCGTCGGCATCGGGCTCGCCCGCCACGGCGCCCAGGCGTCCGCGCACGAACGCCGCGGCCAGCGGCGCGTGGTAGCGATCGTCCGGGTCGTGCGCGTCGGCGGCGGGCATCCGTGGCGCGGACGAGGCTACCCCATCGGGCCGCCCGGACGAACCACGCCGGGGCGTGCGAATATCAGCGGGTGATCAGGCAACTCGCGCCGGCGGACGTCGACGCTTTCATGGTTCACGCCGAGAAGCAGGCCGCGGAGAACGGCCGGGGCGCGACCGTGCGCTTCGCCTTGCGGGCGCCCGGCAAGGCCCGGGACCTGGACCGCGTGCGAAGCGCCATCGACGACGGGCTTCGACGGCCGGTCGGCGAGCCCGGCTGGTATCGCATCTGGATCGCCGAAGTGGCGGGGGAGATCGTCGGCCACGTCGGCCTGCGAGCGCCCGGCGAGGCGCTGTCCGCTCACCGCGCCATGGTCGACGTCGGCGTCTTCGAACCCCACCGGCGCACCGGAGTTGCCACCGGCCTGTACGCGGCGGCGATCGACTGGGCCCGCGGTCAGGCGCAGCTCGCCTGGCTGGACGCGGAGGTGTTCGCGCACAACGAACCGGCCTTGAGCTTCCACCGGCGTCTCGGGTTCGTGGAGACCGCGCGGATCGCCGACCTGTTCCGCTTCGACGGCACGCCGGTCGACGACGTCCGGATGTCGCTGCGGCTGCGTCCCTGAGACGCCACGAGGGTCGAGCGGCCAGCGCCCGACCCTCGCGACCGATGAACCGGCTGCGCCGGGACCGACTACGGCGCGGCCGTGCGCAGCGCCGGGTCGAAGCAGGGCGCGGTGCCGGCCTGGCCGTCGGTCGACGGGTCGGCGCAGTCGATGCGCGTCCCGTTGCCGATGTTGAAGCTGACGTTCGCCGAGATCTCGCCGTCCGCCAGATCCAGATTGTTGAAGGCGTTGGCCAGGTTCACCATGCGGGTGTTGAACGCCGACGGGCTGGTGCCCGTGGTCGCGACGACCGTCTCGATCTGCGTGCGCGCGGTGCGGACGCGGTCCGCCTGCGCCGGGTTCAGGTTCACGGCCGACAGGACCCGCACGGCGTCGTCCAGCTCGAACAGCGTCATCTGCGCCATGCGCCGCTGCATCCGGTCGACGCGCGCCACGTTGCCGAGCGAGTTGCCCATGTTGCGGGCGCCGATGACCCGGTTGCTGGCCATCTGGATGTTGAAGATGGCGTTGAGGCCGCGCAGGAAGCGGGCGATGTTCGTGATGTCGTCCGCGTTCATGCCGAGCACGAAGGCCTGCGACTGGTAGAAGGCCACCGCCTGCTCGATCGTCTGGGCGCTGTCGGTGCTGTTGATCGGGGCGCCGATGATCTGCGTGTCGGTGTGGAAGAACGGGCCCGTGTCGGCCGCCTCGATGATGGGCGGCACGTTGAACGTCTGATCGCCGATCGGGAACGGGGGCGGCGACGAGTTGGCGAACACACCGAAGCCGCCGTCGCTCGGGAAGCCGCTGAGCGCGGGGTTACGGACGGACTCGACGAAGGTGTTCTGGTTGGTGTTGCCGCTGGTGGCGGTGGCGTTGGCCGTCGCGTTGCCGTGACAGACCGTGCAACCGACCTGCAGGAAGCGCTGGCGGCCCGTCTCGGCGGCGGTATCGGTCATGGTGATGCCGGTCAGGTCGATGTCGTTGGTGCGGCCGACCGCGCGCATGAACGTCGCGACCGCCTGGCCCTCGTCCTCCGTGGCGACGCGGAAGTCCGTCCCGGCCACGCGGTTCAGGCTGCGCGTGAAGTGCTGGTTGATGGCGCCGTTGGTGAAGTCGGCGAGGCGGCCCTGCCCGGGCGCGCCGTCACCGCCCCAGCCGGTGCGCTCGGCCGGCGGGTTCGGCCCGGTCGGCGGCCGCGTGGTGCTGATCCCCTGCGACAGGGTGTGCGGCACGCTGCGCAGGACGAAGCGAACCGTCGGCCCCTCGGGCTGCGTCCCGTCGACGTTCTCGAGGATCAGGCTGCGCGCCCGCATCTGGGCCGGGATCTCGAGCTGGTCCAGCTGCAGGTTGTCGGTGTGGTTCTCCGCGATGAACAGCGGATCGCTGGCCGGCAGCCGGGCGATGAAGGTGGGGTCGATCGTGAAGTTGCGCTCGACGCGGTGACAGTTGCCGCAGGTGCGGCCGTTGCCGTTGAAGTTCTCCTTGAAGAAGATGTCGGCGCCGACGCACTCGGTAAGCGAGACCACGCCTGACTGCACGCGTGGATCGGCCTGACAGGCTGCCTGGTGCTGGGCGAACGTCTGGTTCAACGCGCTCTCCTGCAGCGTGATGTCCTCTTGCCGATCATCGAACTGGCCGCAGGCCGACAGAAACGCGGCGCCGGCGGTCACGGAAAGAACTCTCGTGCTGACTCTCATTGCCCAACCTCCTGTGTTTTGTTCCGGGGTAACGGTCAGCCTGCTTAGAGGTACAGCGCGGAATATTTTTCGCGTCGCGCCGGACGACGATTGACCGTCACCGTCGGCGGTTTTTTGCCGTGGGTTCCGGCCGCGTCGATCTGTGGCGACGCCGTCCACACGCGTGTGGACCAGTCGTCCACTGCGCCACGAACGAGGACGCGCAAGCGCGCGTCCTCGCAGCGAACGGCGCGGCATGCGAGTTGCCCGTGCAGGGCCGCACCAGATGAGGTCCGGCGGTCCGGGCGGATCCGCTCGGCGCCACGCGGATGCCGAGCTGATCCATCGAAGCGTGCGCGGCGATTGCCTGGCCGCGCGGGAGCTTCATCGCAAATACGCGCCGGTCGCGACTGCGTTTCTGCGCAAGCTCGGGATCTTGGGCGACGAGCTCGACGACGCCCGTCAGGAAGTGTTCCTTCAGTTCTTCCGCTACCTCGGCAGCTTCCGCGCCGAGGCGGAGCTGAAGACCTGGTTGTTCAGGCTGTGCATCAGCCAGGCGCGACGCATTCGCCGGCATCGCCAGTCGCGCACGGCGCTCGCGGCGTTGCTCCGACAGCAGCCGCCGCGGATCGACGTTCCGCCGGCGAGCCGCAGCGACGCCACCATTCAGGAGCTCGTCAAGCAGGCGCTCGATCGCATGCCGCCCGATCAGCGCCAGGCGTTCATGCTGTTCGAGGTCGACGGCCTGACCGGGAAGGAGGTCGCGAAGATCGGCGGGCGCAGCCTCCCGGCGACGCTGCGCCGTCGCTACGAAGCACAACGCGTCGTGCACGAGACCCTGGGATTCGAGAGAACCCGACCCGACTGACCCAACGTCAGGTGTAAGATGCGGCATGCGCGCAAGCTATGTGCAGCCTCGTCGTTGCTTGCTCCTGTCGGCGCCGCTGGTGATTCTGGCCGGGCTCGGGCCGCCGGGATGCGGCAGCTCCGCGGGGCCGGGGATGGGCGCTCCCCGCGGCGGGGCAGGCGGAGCGAGCGCCGGCGCCGCCGGCGGCACGGCAGGCGCCGGCGGGACAGGAGGCGCGAGCGGTGGCAGCGCGGGCGCGAGCGGCGGCAGCGCGGGCGCGAGCGGCAGCAGCGCG
>JADMIO012752940.1_pt1 | contig 21178 bp, 14 predicted proteins | sample 8958161 | NCBI WGS metagenome assembly JADMIO01 (sample SAMN16585339, study PRJNA669376) | soil metagenome | isolation source: Crop rotation soil | place: USA: Cullars Rotation, Alabama | collected 2011
CTTTCCCCAGCACATACGACATTAATCGTGCCGATACCCAGGTTAGGCGCGCTGTCAATAACTATGACATCATAGTCATGAGCAACAGTTTCAATGGCCAGTCGGAGCATCAGGTGTGGATCGGTGGGCAGTTTACCTTCATCAAATTTGCCCATTAACTCAGTTTCAATACGGTGCAGAGCCAGACAGGAAGGAATAATGTCAAGCCCCGGCCAGCAAGTGGGCTTTATTGCATAAGTGACATCGTCCTTTTCCCCAAGATAGAAAGGCAGGAGAGTGTCTTCTGCATGAATATGAAGATCTGGTACCCATCCGTGATACATTGAGGCTGTTCCCTGGGGGTCGTTACCTTCCACGAGCAAAACACGTAGCCCCTTCAGAGCCAGATCCTGAGCAAGATGAACAGAAACTGAGGTTTTGTAAACGCCTCCTTTATGGGCAGCAACCCCGATCACCGGTGGAAATACGTCTTCAGCACGTCGCAATCGCGTACCAAACACATCACGCATATGATTAATTTGTTCAATTGTATAACCAACACGTTGCTCAACCCGTCCTCGAATTTCCATATCCGGGTGCGGTAGTCGCCCTGCTTTCTCGGCATCTCTGATAGCCTGAGAAGAAACCCCAACTAAATCCGCTGCTTCACCTATTCTCCAGCGCCGGGTTATTTTCCTCGCTTCCGGGCTGTCATCATTAAACTGTGCAATGGCGATAGCCTTCGTCATTTCATGACCAGCGTTTATGCACTGGTTAAGTGTTTCCATGAGTTTCATTCTGAACATCCTTTAATCATTGCTTTGCGTTTTTTTATTAAATCTTGCAATTTACTGCAAAGCAACAACAAAATCGCAAAGTCATCAAAAAACCGCAAAGTTGTTTAAAATAAGAGCAACACTACAAAAGGAGATAAGAAGAGCACATACCTCAGTCACTTATTATCACTAGCGCTCGCCGCAGCCGTGTAACCGAGCATAGCGAGCGAACTGGCGAGGAAGCAAAGAAGAACTGTTCTGTCAGATAGCTCTTACGCTCAGCGCAAGAAGAAATATCCACCGTGGGAAAAACTCCAGGTAGAGGTACACACGCGGATAGCCAATTCAGAGTAATAAACTGTGATAATCAACCCTCATCAATGATGACGAACTAACCCCCGATATCAAGTCACATGACGAAGGGAAAGAGAAGGAAATCAACTGTGACAAACTGCCCTCAAATTTGGCTTCCTTAAAAATTACAGTTCAAAAAGTATGAGAAAATCCATGCAGGCTGAAGGAAACAGCAAAACTGTGACAAATTACCCTCAGTAGGTCAGAACAAATGTGACGAACCACCCTCAAATCTGTGACAGATAACCCTCAGACTATCCTGTCGTCATGGAAGTGATATCGCGGAAGGAAAATACGATATGAGTCGTCTGGCGGCCTTTCTTTTTCTCAATGTATGAGAGGCGCATTGGAGTTCTGCTGTTGATCTCATTAACACAGACCTGCAGGAAGCGGCGGCGGAAGTCAGGCATACGCTGGTAACTTTGAGGCAGCTGGTAACGCTCTATGATCCAGTCGATTTTCAGAGAGACGATGCCTGAGCCATCCGGCTTACGATACTGACACAGGGATTCGTATAAACGCATGGCATACGGATTGGTGATTTCTTTTGTTTCACTAAGCCGAAACTGCGTAAACCGGTTCTGTAACCCGATAAAGAAGGGAATGAGATATGGGTTGATATGTACACTGTAAAGCCCTCTGGATGGACTGTGCGCACGTTTGATAAACCAAGGAAAAGATTCATAGCCTTTTTCATCGCCGGCATCCTCTTCAGGGCGATAAAAAACCACTTCCTTCCCCGCGAAACTCTTCAATGCCTGCCGTATATCCTTACTGGCTTCCGCAGAGGTCAATCCGAATATTTCAGCATATTTAGCAACATGGATCTCGCAGATACCGTCATGTTCCTGTAGGGTGCCATCAGATTTTCTGATCTGGTCAACGAACAGATACAGCATACGTTTTTGATCCCGGGAGAGACTATATGCCGCCTCAGTGAGGTCGTTTGACTGGACGATTCGCGGGCTATTTTTACGTTTCTTGTGATTGATAACCGCTGTTTCCGCCATGACAGATCCATGTGAAGTGTGACAAGTTTTTAGATTGTCACACTAAATAAAAAAGAGTCAATAAGCAGGGATAACTTTGTGAAAAAACAGCTTCTTCTGAGGGCAATTTGTCACAGGGTTAAGGGCAATTTGTCACAGACAGGACTGTCATTTGAGGGTGATTTGTCACACTGAAAGGGCAATTTGTCACAACACCTTCTCTAGAACCAGCATGGATAAAGGCCTACAAGGCGCTCTAAAAAAGAAGATCTAAAAACTATAAAAAAAATAATTATAAAAATATCCCCGTGGATAAGTGGATAACCCCAAGGGAAGTTTTTTCAGGCATCGTGTGTAAGCAGAATATATAAGTGCTGTTCCCTGGTGCTTCCTCGCTCACTCGACCGGGAGGGTTCGAGAAGGGGGGGCACCCCCCTTCGGCGTGCGCGGTCACGCGCACAGGGCGCAGCCCTGGTTAAAAACAAGGTTTATAAATATTGGTTTAAAAGCAGGTTAAAAGACAGGTTAGCGGTGGCCGAAAAACGGGCGGAAACCCTTGCAAATGCTGGATTTTCTGCCTGTGGACAGCCCCTCAAATGTCAATAGGTGCGCCCCTCATCTGTCAGCACTCTGCCCCTCAAGTGTCAAGGATCGCGCCCCTCATCTGTCAGTAGTCGCGCCCCTCAAGTGTCAATACCGCAGGGCACTTATCCCCAGGCTTGTCCACATCATCTGTGGGAAACTCGCGTAAAATCAGGCGTTTTCGCCGATTTGCGAGGCTGGCCAGCTCCACGTCGCCGGCCGAAATCGAGCCTGCCCCTCATCTGTCAACGCCGCGCCGGGTGAGTCGGCCCCTCAAGTGTCAACGTCCGCCCCTCATCTGTCAGTGAGGGCCAAGTTTTCCGCGAGGTATCCACAACGCCGGCGGCCGGCCGCGGTGTCTCGCACACGGCTTCGACGGCGTTTCTGGCGCGTTTGCAGGGCCATAGACGGCCGCCAGCCCAGCGGCGAGGGCAACCAGCCGAGGGCTTCGCCCTGTCGCTCGACTGCGGCGAGCACTACTGGCTGTAAAAGGACAGACCACATCATGGTTCTGTGTTCATTAGGTTGTTCTGTCCATTGCTGACATAATCCGCTCCACTTCAACGTAACACCGCACGAAGATTTCTATTGTTCCTGAAGGCATATTCAAATCGTTTTCGTTACCGCTTGCAGGCATCATGACAGAACACTACTTCCTATAAACGCTACACAGGCTCCTGAGATTAATAATGCGGATCTCTACGATAATGGGAGATTTTCCCGACTGTTTCGTTCGCTTCTCAGTGGATAACAGCCAGCTTCTCTGTTTAACAGACAAAAACAGCATATCCACTCAGTTCCACATTTCCATATAAAGGCCAAGGCATTTATTCTCAGGATAATTGTTTCAGCATCGCAACCGCATCAGACTCCGGCATCGCAAACTGCACCCGGTGCCGGGCAGCCACATCCAGCGCAAAAACCTTCGTGTAGACTTCCGTTGAACTGATGGACTTATGTCCCATCAGGCTTTGCAGAACTTTCAGCGGTATACCGGCATACAGCATGTGCATCGCATAGGAATGGCGGAACGTATGTGGTGTGACCGGAACAGAGAACGTCACACCGTCAGCAGCAGCGGCGGCAACCGCCTCCCCAATCCAGGTCCTGACCGTTCTGTCCGTCACTTCCCAGATCCGCGCTTTCTCTGTCCTTCCTGTGCGACGGTTACGCCGCTCCATGAGCTTATCGGGTCCACTCGCGAACGCAGAAAGGCCCACCCGAAGGTGAGCCAGTGTGATTACATTTGCGGCCTAACTGTGGCCAGTCCAGTTACGCTGGAGTCACTAGTATTTAGGTGACACTATAGAAGCGGCCGCGACAACTTGTCCACGTGGAATTCTAAGCTTAGGATCCCAATGTGCTGGAAAGTCTACCCGCACTCGCGCGTGCTGACGTTCGTGCCGTTTCCGCTCTTCGACGTGATCGAGGTACCCGCGATCTTCCTCCTCGGCTTCTGGTTCCTGATGCAGCTCTTCAACGCAGGGGCCATGGCTGCGACGGCCAACAGTGGCGGCGGCGGCGTCGCCTTTGCCGCGCATGTGGTCGGCTTCGTCGCTGGCATGGGCGGCATTTTCCTGTTCAGAAGGCGTCCGACGACGCAGCAGTGGGATTTCTGAGGTCCTTGAAGTCCGTAATGCGTGCCGCGGGTCCATTCCGGAGTGCAAGAACTCGATCTGGCACGGATCCGATCGCATATTCGGTTGCCAGGGCTGATAAGGAACGCGTGAGCCGGCTGTCAGAGCCGCGCGAATTCTGTCAGGAGGCGCGATGGTCGATCTTTTCGTGCGGAGAGTGAATTCTTCGGGGCCTCGAGCCGATTTTGCACGGATTCGAGTGGACTTTGCACGGTTTCTTTCTTGTGGCGTGAATGGAGGAAGCGTCGTCTCGTTCAGGGCCGCGTACGGGCCAACTCGATGAGAAGACGTTCGAGCTCGGCGTCATAGTCGGCCGGAGGCATCGACGGCCGCCGCCGTTTCAGCTCCTCGATCTGCGCTTCCAGCTCCCGCTGGCGCCTCGCCACGGCGGCTCCGGCCGGATCAGCTGGAAGCGCCGCAGCTTGCAGGAACGTCGTCCGCGCCAGCCCATCGTCGTCGATCGTCGGGTGCTCGGTCGGCAGCTGACCGCGCTGTTCATACCAGACGCGCGTGGCCGCGGTCGCAAATTGAAACGCTTCCAGCACCGATACGCGCCCGTTCTTGTCAGTATCCGCTGAGGCGTCCTCGAACGCGCGCACGAAGAACTCACCGAACACCGTCTCGAACTCCTGAGCGGCCGAATCGGTGGCCGTAATGACGATGCGGCCGGGGGCCGCGACATGCCGCCCGAAAGGGAAACTGACGGCTGTCGTGTCGACGAAGACGACGCGGCACGTGATCCCCTTCAGCAAGTCGGCCCATTCGCTGGCCGCCAGGTCGGGTCCGACGAGATTGAACTTGGCGTCCTGTCCGCCTGCCGTCGTGCCGTGCCCGAGAAGCAGGACGACCAGCTGGTCGGCCTTGACGAGGCGGGAGCGCAGGTCGGACAGCGCCCTTCGGACCTCCTCACTCGTGGCGAGACGGGCGCCGTCGCCCGGCATCTCGGACAGGACCACGACGTGATCGGCGGGATAACCGAATCTCGTTCGCAGCGTCGCGACGAATGACTGCCGCCAGCTCGCGTACTTCGCGGCGTACGGCTCGCCGGCCGAAGCGCCGGTGACGACCAACGCGTAGTTGTCCGCGAAGGACGGCGACGCGCTCGACACGACTGCGAGCCACGCCAACACACACGCCCGCGCGAGCGTCACCTGAGCCCCCAGGCCCGCCGCAGGATCCATTCGGCGGCCAGCAGAAAGACGACGAGCGCAAACGCCAATGGGTGATGCCAGAGATCGCGTCGCTCGGGAGCGAGGTTCGCCGGTGACGACTCCTGAAGCCACGACACGACGCGGGATGCGTCAGCGGCCCGCACATACCGGCCGCCGGTGGCGCGAGCGACGCGGCGCAGCCAGGCCTCGTTCAATCGGGGATCGGCGAACTCGCGATCGACGCCGCCCGCCAGAATCCAGCGATCCGACCGGCCGATCGGTGTTCCTCCCCGTGTCGCCTCGACGCGAACGTGGTAGGCACCGGGACCATCGGCGACGAATGCGCCACTCGAGCGACCTGCCTGTGCGCCGCGACGGAGCGCGAGCGACCGCTCGGTGCCATCGGGCGACACGAGCGTCGCCGACACGTTCGCGTCAGGAATGGGCGCAAACGAGGCGTCGCGTGCGTCGATCTCCACGGCCGCGGGTTCGCCGACGTCGATCGCTTCCGGCACCGTGAGATTCAGAGGCTCCGGCGCAGCTTCGGCCAGCCAGCGGGACGCCTGCCGCCAGAACACCTCGTAGCTGCGATCGGTCGACGCCATCATCATGCGCCAGCGCCACGACGCCTCGCCGCCGAAGACCATCGACCGCCCGCGCCCGTACTTCTGGACCGCGACGACTGGGTGTGTGCCTCCGCCCGGCACCGACGACACGGCGAGCACCGTCGCGCCCGCTCTGGGAGGACCCAACGCGGCCAGCGACGCGAGCGCCGGCAGTGCCGCCCACTTCTGCCGCGTGTCGTCTGCCGTCCGGCCCAGCCGCATCACCGGATGGACTTCGCCGTCGGTGGTCGGCACGACCTGGTTCGGCGCGCCGGGCGGCGAAGCGAGCGACGCTCTCGCCACAGCGCCTCCTCGACGGTCGTCGAGTTCGACGGGCAGCGCAGGTTCGATGGGCGTCCCGATCAGCCCTCGCGCGGCGAGCGAACGTCCGCCCGCCACCAGCAGGCCTCCCCCGCGCTCCGAGACGAAGTCCGCGATCATCGACAACTGGCCCTGCGTAAAGAACTCGCCTTCGATGTTGGCGAGCACCAGCACGTCGTACGCATACAGATCCTCGCGCCGCGCCGGAAAGCCTGTCGCCAGCGGCGGCGTGCGCTCGGCAGCCGCCTGAATCGAAAACGTGCTGGCACCCGCCGCGTTCCTGCCCTTGCGGACGACGGAGTCCACCTCGAGGCTGGAATCGGCGGCCCAGGCGCGCGTCATGAAGCTGTGCTCGAAGCCGGGTGCGCCCTCGAGAACCAGCAGCCGTCGCTTTCGGCCGGCCGGGCTGACCAGAACGCTTCGTGCGTTGTTCTCGAGCACGCGCTCGTCGGGTTCGCCGGGAATCTCGAAGGTGTAGACGGTCGCAGCCTGCCGGGGCGGGTACACCGTAAACCGTTCGCCATTCGGCGAGCCGTCGGCCCGCGGCGTGACGCGGCGCTGCTCCAGCACCCTGCCTCCGGACACGAGCCGAAGTTCGAAGGGCGTGCGGGCGAATCCGCTGCTCGCCGTCGATACCTGCAGCTCGACGGCCGTACCGTCCAGGCGCTGATCGCCGGCAGCCACGGCGACGACCTCACGATCCCGAAGACCCGACGTCGATCCGACGCCGACGGCAAACACGGGCGGAAGATCCGGCGGCAGCTCGTGACGTGCCGCCGTCGGGCCGCCGGTATCAGCGCCGTCGGAGACGAGCACGATGCCGGCGACACGGTCGCCGCGAAATCGTTCACGCACGCGCGCCAGGGCGCCGGTGAGATCGCTTCGCGTGCCGTGCGCATCCAGTGCGTCCACAGACACGGGAGAAAGAGCGGCGTCGGCCGCGAGAAGCGGCGTTCGATACGCGCGCGCGAGCGATGGCAGCACGTCGGATTTCAGCACCGACGTCGCGCGCGCGATCCGGGCCTGTCCGTCGGCGTCGGCAAGGCGCATGCTGCGCGAGACGTCGACGATCACCGGAACGAGCGCGTCGCGCGAGCCGGCTGGCGGCAGGAACGCGATCGGCCGGAACACGCACACGATCACCGCGACGAGTGTGGCGCCTCGCAGCGCGGACAGCAGGAATCGCCGCGCTCTGCTCAGAGGAACAAGCGGCCGCCGATATTCAGCCCAGACGGCGGCCGCGACAAGGACGGCGAGCACCGCCGCCAGCCACCACGGCGGGACGAACCCGAACGTCACGGCGTCTTCCTGGCTGCGATGGCCTTGAAGTAGTCGTCGACACGTGAGCGGTACGCGGGCGGCGCCTTGTCGTCGATGCCCGCCGCGAGCCGATCGGACGCCTGCCGTTCCTGCAGTTGCTTCGAAAGCGCCGACTCCAGGCGCGCCAGCGCCGCGGTCGCCTGGCCTCGCAGCGTCTCCCACGTCGAGAAGTCCTGCTTGAAGCCCTCGGTGCCCGGCGCGGAGAACGTCATCCCGCGCCCTTCGAAGGTGAGTCCGGGGCCGCCGCTGCTGAGGCTCGGATCCTGGCGCCGAAGCTCCTCGATCAGCTCGCGCGCGCGCTGCAGGTCGCGCGCCGCCTCGTCACGCAGTTGATTGCGCTGACCGGCGGCTCCCCCCTTCTGCAGCTCGTTGTCCATCGCGTCGAGCTTCTCGCGCAGCGCGCGTGCGCGCGCCAGAGCGTCGGCCAGCTGCGCCGCATCTCGCGCCTTCGCCGTCGCGCCTGCCTGAAGCACGTCGGCGGCGCGGTCGAGATCGCGGGCGATCTGTTCGCCGGTTCCGGCTTCGCGCCTGGCGTCGAAGCCCGTCGGCTGCTGGGCCGCCTTCCTGAGCATGTCGGCGGACTGCTGCAGCCGTTCGGCCAGGCGTTGACGCGCCAGCGCGTCACTCGCGGCGGCCGACGACGCCTGCTTCGACGCGTCCTGAAGCCGTTTGGCGCGCTGGGCGAGACGATCCTGCTCGCCGGAGAGCTGCCTCAGTCGATCCGCGGCCGGCGCCTGCTGCAGGCCGGCCGCAAGCTGCCGCTCGGCGTCGGCCAGTTGCCGAGCCTCGAGCTGAAGGTCGCCCAGCGTACGCCGCTCCTGCTCTCCGCCTCGAAGCCGCTGTTCGAGGCTTCTCAGCCTGTTGAGCGCGTCCTGCCCGCGGCCGCCGCGCATGTCGTCGGCCGCCTGCTGCAGTTGCCCGGACGTCTGATCGCCGCCGCCCCTTGATTGCCGCGCCAGCTCCTCGGCCTGGCGCCGAAGCTCCGACTGCTCGCGCGTGAGGCGTTCGAGCTGCCGTCGTTGTTCCTCGTCGCTCAGGAGCTGCCGCGAAAGCTCCTCACGCCGCTTGAGCAGCTCGTCCTGCCGGCGCGCGAGGCTTCGAATCTTCTCGGCCGTTTCGTCGTCTGTGGCGCGCTTCTGCCCCGCCGGCTGCCGCGTCTCGTAGTTCGTCTGCTGAAGCCGCTGCAGCTCCCGGTCGAACAGCGTCGAGATGTCGTAGTTGCGGTTGTTGTTGCCAGGGCCGCCCTGTGCGGTCTGCTGCCGGGAGATCTGCCGCTTCTTCACGAGCGCCTGCGCCTCGAGCAGCGCGTTGAGCGCCTGCATCTCGGGCGGCAGCGCGACGCCGGTGTCGAGCGCGTTCAGGGCCGCGACCGCCCGGCTCATGGCGTCAACGGCGCGCGCCATCGCTTCTTCCTCGCCCATCGCCTGCCCGATCCGCACCCCCTCGGGCTCGCTCCCACGACCCTGCAGGCGCCGCCTGGGATCGCGCATCGTCGACTCGCGGAGGGTGCCGACCGTCTCCTGCACGCGGGTCTTCAGCTCCGCCTCGCTGCGGCCGATCGTTCGAATGTCCTGAGGAGAGCGGGTATTTCTGCTGCCGGCACCGCGCCGATCGAGCTTCCACGTCGCCACGACGATCTGCTTCTGTGCGTTGACGAGATCGTCGATCGAGCCGACGTATCCGGCCCCCGCCATCGACTGGCTTTGCTGCAGCGCAAACCCCTGTTCGTACGGACGCACCTCCAGGAAGAAGATGTCGCTCCGGCCTTCGTTGGGGCGATTCCCTCTGCTGATGTCCCGCGCCCTCACGTAGTACGAGACGAAGTCACCCGGCTTCACGCCCAGTTCTTCGAGAGGCAAGGTGTGGCGAACGGTCGCTGTCGTCGCGCGCCTGGCCACGGCGAACGGCACCACCTTCTCCTGCTGGCCACGGACCGCGTAGACCAGCTCCACGCGGTCGAGCCCGTAGTCGTCGTCGGCCTGCGCCTCGATGTCCACTTCCTCCAGCTGGGTGACGGCGCGGTCGCTTGCAGGCTTGACGATATGGACGTCGGGCGGCCGATCGTCGAGGACGCGGATGAAGTATTCCGTCTGCGCCTCATCCGAGATGCCGTCGCGATCCTCGAGCGCGACCCGATACGAGCCGTCCGCCGTCACCTTCAACGCCGCCGTCATCTCAGAAGCCGCAGCAGGTGCAAGGACGATCGTGGCGCCGTTCGAGAGCGAAACCGCGCCCTTCGCTGCCGGCCGGTCCGCATAGACATGCAGCCGAACCTCCGTTCCGGCGGGAGCGTAGATATCGCCGCCGTCGGTTTCAGTGCGCGGCGCGAGAGCCAGATCTGGCGGGTAGGCGTAGTCGACGTCGATCCGCGTCACACGCGGCGGGTAAGCCACCGTCACCTGGTGCGTCGGAGACGTGACGTTGCCGACCGCGACGCGATACGTGAAGTCGGCCACGGCAGGCGGAAGGGACGCGTGGAACCGGCCGGCGGCCGCCGACATGTCAGTGCTTCTCCACTCGCCGCCGCTCGACACCTCGAGGCGCGCAGCGACGGGCGCCCGGTTCCCCGAAATTCGCGCCTGAATCGACAGCACGGTCCCGGCCTTCACCCGTGCGTCGCCGGGCTGGACCTCGACGCGCAGCCGCTCTGGAAAGAGGACGAGTGAAGCGGCGTCAGCCGACTGCCGCGCGGGCTCTCGCGCGAGGATCGCAAGGACGAGAAGCACCAGCGCGGCGGCGCCGGCCTGAACGCGGCTTCGCCGCACCTGCGCGCGCGAGACGACGGCGTTCACGTCGACGTCGGCGGCTCTGCGCGCCGCGTCGGCGACAAGCGGCGCAGCCAGCACCGACGTCGGTCGAGGCGTGGCGGACTGGACCACGTCGACCGCGGTCGCGAGCCTGTCGTCGAGGGCCGGCACACGCTCCTCGATGAAGCGAGCGATGCGAACGTCGGACTGCCGCTGCCCAAGCGGCCTTAGCCCCCATACGACTGCGGCAATCGAGGCCACAAGGGCGACGGCGCCGATGCCGACGACCACCCACGGAGACTGCGTGAAGAACGAGGCGAGCGACGCCGCTGCCAGCGAGAGCGCGACGACGGCCGACGCGGCGAGTGCGGCACGAACGACGGCCTGGCACACGAGCAGCGCCCGATACCGGGTTCGCACGATGTCGAGCAGGCGGCGGATCGGTTCGTACTGTCGATCCATGAGCCCTCAGGCCGCACGTGCGGCGACGACTCCCTCGAAGGCAAGCGTCACGAGCATCAAACCCAGCAGCCATTCCCAAAGGCGGCTTTCCTCACCTGCGCCCGCGCTGGCCTGGCGAACAGCAGTGCCGGGCTGCAACCGCGTCACAGCCGACCGGAATTCGTCGGTCGAGATCCGTTCGGGATCCGACTCCCTCGCATCGACGTTCACGACGAGCTGGCGAGCGCGGCCGGCCTGCCCTTCTCGCGACGGCGCGACGACGACGCCCGGCTTTGGCGCCAGCCCCGCGGGCACATCGCCGACAAGATATTCAGTACCTCGTTCGCCCGAGCCGGCGAGGTAGCGTATCGACTCGTGGAGAAACGGCACGAACGACGCGCGGAGCGGAAAGTCGTTCCAGCGGTTGTTCACGTCGGACGCGATGATCAGCGCGCGGCCCTCGCCGGCGGCGCAATCAAGAAGCGCGGCGTCACCGGATGTGAAACGCGCGACTGTCTGGCACGACGCTCCGCTGACGCGCGCGATCGTCCGGAACGCCACGAGGCCGAGAGAAGACGCTTCCTCGCCAAACGCCCGGATGATCGGATGCCTCACGTCGGCAGGGACTAGCGTCAGCGGTTCTCGTTCGCGCTCCCCGTCGCCGCGACCCGGCGGCGAGTCGATGGCCAGTCGCGTGCCGGACCCGAGCACGTCGGCGATCACGGCGCCGTCGACATCGGGGCCGGCGGCAATCAACAGCCCACCGCCGCGTGCGACGTACGCGGCGAGCTGTTCGCGGCTTCTCGGCTCCAGCCCGACCGTCGACAGCAGTGCCACGACCGCATGCCGCCGCATCTGTTCGCTCGACCAGCTGCTCAGCCGCGCGGGGCTGACGCCGACGACGTCCGGCTTCGCAGCCGCCTGCCCCGCCGCCAGCGCGTGTTGAACGTAGAAGGCATCGCGATTCACGTCGCCGGTCGTCGTCGCGACGAGCACACTCGGGCGCGCTGTGCCGGAGAGCAGCGCATAGCGGGCGTTGTCGGCCGGCAGCCCGCCCGGGTCGTCGATGGAGACGGCGACCGCGCTCGCAGCGGACGCGGACGCCGGCCTGCGGCCCCTGACATCCGCGAAGGTCACTTCGCCCGACTCGTGGACGCCGAGCGTTGCGGTTGCCTCGCCCGCAGCCTTCCCGTCGACGCTCAGATGCGCCCGCACCTGGCGTACCTGTTCGCTGTCGTTTCTCACGGTCGCGACAGCGCGATTGTCGACGACGCGCAGGTCGGTGACGGCGAGGTTGGCGGGAAGCGCTCCGACGTCGCGGACCTCCACGCGCGTCTGCTCTGAGAGCGACGCAGACTCGCCGGCGTCCCACCCGTTTTCCTGCAGGTCCGTCACGACGACGACCGTGGCAGGACGACCGGCGCTGACGGAACTCGCCGCGTTCAGGCCGGCGCGGTACCGCGTGCCGCCAAACCCGGCGGAAGCGGCATCGACGGCCCCAATCGCAGCGGCCCGATCGCGTGTCGGACGGACGACGATCTCAGCCTGGTCGGCGAACGTCACGACTGCCACCTCATGGCCAGCGGGAGCGTTCCGCGCCGCGTCCTTCGCCAGCTCCCTCGCGCGTTCGAATCGGCCCGGCGCCGACATGCTGAACGAGGTATCGAGCACGACGACGGTCGTACCGGTCGTGGTCGCGGCCGCGGACCGGAAAAAGGGCCGCGCGAAGGCGAGCGCGAGCAGCAGCAGCGCCGTCACACGCAACGTCAGCAGCAGCCAGTCGCGCAGCCGGCGCCGCGACGTGCGCTCGACCGGAGCCGTCTTGAGAAAGGCCACGGCGGCGAAACGCACGCGCTGTTCGTGCTGCCGCTTGAGCAGATGAAGTACGACCGGGATCAGCGCCGCGACGCCGCCGACGAGGAAGAGCGGCGACAAGAAGCCCATCAGGCCGTCCTCGACCGCGTGGAAAGATACGCAAGCAGCGCCATCTCGAGCGGCTGCCTCGTGCTCAACAGCTGGTAGTCGATGCCCGCGGCTCCGAGGTCGCGCCGGTACCGGTCGATCAGGCCGCCCATGCGCTGAAGGTAATGGCTGCGCACGAGTTCGGGTACGGCCATCACTTCGTCCCCGCTCTCGAGATCTTCGAACCTCGTGGCTCGATCGAACGGGAATTCGAGTTCGTCGGGATCGAGCACGTGGAAGACGAGGACGTCCGTTCCGCGATATTGGAAGTGCTTGAGCCCGCGGATGATCGAATCGGGATCGTCGAGCAGATCTGAAATGAGCACCACCATCCCGCGGCGGTTCATCGAATCGGCGAGCTGACGAAGCGGCTTCGAGACGTTCGTCCTAGTGCCGAGCGCGAGCCGGCTCAAGGTGATCAGAAGGCTCCTCAGGTGTCCGGAACGCGTGCTCGCGGGCAGCGCCTCGACGATGCGATCGTCAAATGCCGTGAGGCCGACGCCGTCGCGCTGGCGGTTCATCAGGTAGCCGAGCGACGCCGCCAGGCAGGCCGCGTATTCGAACTTCGTGATCCCGCGCGAGCCGTACGCCATCGACCGGCTGACGTCGATCAGCAGCTGGCAGTCGAGGTTCGTCTCTTCTTCGAACTTCTTGACGTAGTAGCGGTCGCTGCGCGCGAACACCTTCCAGTCGATCGTCGAAAGGTCGTCGCCGCGGATGTACTGGCGGTACTCGGCGAACTCGACGCTGAAGCCCTTGAACGGGCTTCGATGCAGGCCGGAAATGAACCCTTCGACCACCGTCCGCGCTTTCAGTTCGAGCGTACCGAGCCGCGCGACAACGGCGGGATCGAGGAACGTCCGACGCTCCATCGGTCTACATCCCGCTCTTGGGCAGGGGCACGGCCTCGAGCAGCCGATCGACGATGGCGTCGGAGTTGATCCGCTCGGAGTCCGCGTAGAAGTTCGTCATGATGCGGTGCCGCAGAATCGGCTTCGCGAGCACCTGGATGTCTTTGATCGAGACGTGATACCGGCCGTGCATCAACGCACGCGCCTTGGCGCCGCGCACGAGCGCCTGGGAGGCGCGGAGGCCGGCGCCCCACTTCACCCATTGCTCGACGAACTCAGGCGTCCCCGGCCGGCCAGGCCGAGACGCGTCGACCAGTCGCACGACGTACCGCGCGATGTCTTCGGCGATCGGGACGTGACGGACGAGCTCCTGGAACTGCAGGATGTCCCCGCCGGTCAGCACCCGCACCGGCGTCGGCTGCTCCGTTCCCGTCGTCTGCGTCACGACGCGGACCTCGTCGTCCTGACTGAGATACGTGATCACGATGTTGAACATGAACCGGTCGAGCTGCGCCTCCGGCAGCGGGTACGTGCCTTCGAGCTCGATGGGGTTCTGGGTTGCGAGGACGAAGAAGGGGCGCTCGAGCGGATACGTGCGACCGGCCGCCGTCACGTGGAATTCCTGCATCGCTTCGAGCAGCGCGGCCTGCGTTTTCGGAGGCGTGCGGTTGATTTCGTCCGCCAGGATGATCTGCGCGAAGATCGGCCCCTTCACGAAATGGAGGCGCCGCTTTCCCTGATCCTCGTCCAGCACTTCCGTGCCGGTGATGTCGGACGGCATCAGATCGGGGGTGAACTGGATCCGCTTGAACTCGAGATGAAGGATGTCGGCGAGCGTCTTGATGAGCAGCGTCTTCGCCAGGCCGGGCACGCCGGTAATCAGGCAGTGGCCGCCGGTGAAGAGGGCGATGAGCACCTCGTCGACGGCCTCGTCCTGCCCGACGATGACCTTCCGCAGCTCCGCAAGGATCTGCTGCCGGCCTTCGGCGACCTTTTCTGCGGTTGCAACTGCGTCCATTGGATTTCACGGGCAAGCCTAAAGGCTTGCACTACGACGACCCACGGCAAGCCTGAAGGCTTGCACTACGACGACCCACGGCAAGCCTGAAGGCTTGCACTACGACCGCCCTTGCACCACGACGGCCTTCAATGCGTCAGCGAATAGACGATCTCGTTGATGGCCATCTGATAGGCCATCGTCGTGTATTTCAAGTACCCCGGGTATTCGACGACGTTCGACCACTCCCAGCCGTCGCCCATGTCGGTGTTCCAGTTGATGAACATCATCGGGCGGCCGGCGTCGTCCAGGATGGTGCGGAGGTGCGCGTCGACACCGCCTTTCTCCCACGTGCGGCCGGCCAGAAACGAGCCGATGCCGGCGACCTGCGGATACTGTTCGATCCGGTAGAACGCGTTGAACACGGGGTGGTCCTTCGGGACCTCGACGATCTTCCGATCGGGAAAGACGCGCTTCATCTGGCGCTCGAGGTTCTCCCACTCGTACGGCCCGTGGAAGTCGTCGAACATCACCGTGCCGCCGCGCAGCAGGAACTCGCGGAGCCGCGCGACCTCGGTATCGGTGAACTTCAGCGCGCCGGGTTCGACGATGTAGATCCAGGGATGTTCGAAAAGAGACGGGTCGTCGAGCGGCAGCAGGATCGGGTCTTCGACCTGAATCGCTGTCGCCGTCTTCACGCGCCGGGAGAGGTTCTGCTCCGCCGCCGGCGAGTCGATCCCCCAGGGCTCGCCGAAGATGTCATCCCCGCGCGCGCGGAGCATGGCGGCGTCGTAGTGATATTTGATGCGGACGAAGCGCCACTGGAGGCCGGCGTAGCGGCCGTCGGCGGCGGTGGGGGGCGGCGCGGACGCGGACGTGGCCGCGCTCGCACCGTCGCGCGGCTTCAGCCCCGGCACCAGCGCAATTGCCGCCAGCGCCGCGGCGGCAACCGCCTTGTTCACTTACGGGCCCCTGCGTCGGTCAGCTGCAGCAGCAGATCCTGCGCGCGGGCGTACGCGGGAGCAATTTCGAGCGCCGCGAGCGCCTGGCGCTTGGCCTCGTCGCGCTTGCCCGCCTTCAGGTAGCTCTCGGCCAGATCCGCGTGAGCGACGGCCGGATCGATGGGCTTGAGCGCGATGACGGTCCGGAATTCGCGCGCCGCGAAGTCGGCGTCGTTGCGCTGAAGCGCGACGCGGCCCAGCGCGGCCCGCGCCGACGCGTCATACGGGTCCAACGCCACGATCCGTTCGTAGACGGGCCGCAGCCTGGCCGGATCGGTGACGCCTTCTTCTTTGAGCAGGCCGGCGAGCTGCTCGGCGACGTCGAGGTTTTCGAAATCGACCGCAAACAGCGCCGTGAGCTCCTGGATCGCGCGAGGACGGTCCTTCTTCTCCAGGGCGATCGCCGCGAGCTGGCCGTGCGGGCTCTCGGCGCCCGTGGCGGAAGGCGCGAGCGCGATGGCACGTTGAAACACCTGCACGGCTTCGTCGACGCTGCCGGCCTTCCGCAAGGCCATGCCAAAGGCCATCTGCACCGGGAAACTCTGCGGGTTGTCACGCGCGAGCGTCCGCAGATTGTCGAGCGGCGCCTTCGCCAGATCGACGTCCTTGGGAACGGTCAACGCCTTCTGCAGGGAGCCGAACGTCCGCTCGATGTACTGATCGAAGCCCGATTGCATGCTCTCGAGATCCGTGTTCAGCACTTCCTTGAGCGCCGCGTTCGTGTCCAGGCCGCGTCCGTACGCGCGCAGCAGCTTGTTGAGGCCGCTCTGCCCGTACGTCATCACCATGTAATCGACGACGAGCCGGCCCTGGTAGTACGCGAGCGAAATCCGCTTCGGATCCTGGAATGCTTCGTTGAGGTCCTTGAGTTTGATCGCCTGGCCGGCCGTCACCGTGCGCGCGAACATCGCCTCGCCGGGGCGGGTCCAGTCTTTCCGCGCCTGCGTCTCTTCCCACTCCGAGATGCCTTCGGTGAGCCAGCGCGGTACTCGCGAATTCGACATCTGAATCGTGATCACGTGGCCGAGCTCGTGCCAGAGCGTCGCTTCCCAGAGGAAGTCGCCGGGGTCCTTCGCTCTCGGAGAGTCCAGGGTCACGACGCGCCCGAAGCACGCGCCGAGCGCGCCGATCATCCCGGGGAGGCCGAGCGTCCGGACGGCGAAGTCGTCGTGCTTGGGGAACATCTCGATGAGGATCGGCCCCTTGACCGTCATCTCGTACTTCGCGGCCATCGTCGCCAGCGCCTTGTGGGCGAGCGCGATGACGTATTCCTTGAGGACGGGCGCCTCGTCCTTGTGCATTTTGATGATGAGATCGCCGTCGCGAATCGTCTCGAACTTGTCGAGCGAGTCCATCATCGTGAGCATGTTGAGCGTCGGCTTGTCGCGCGGGAACAGCTTGAACGAGCCTTCCAGCGCCTCGCGAGCCTCAGGCTCGTCGCCCGTGCGCAGAAGCGCCATGCCGAGATCCGACAGGATTTCCGGGTTGTTCGGCTCGAGTGCCAGGCCGCGCCGGAAGAGCGTCACCGCCTCCTCGAAACGATACTGGTGAGCCGTCAACTGGCCGGCAATCTGATACACGCTGCCGCGTTTGGGGGCGACGGCGAGGGCCTTGGCCACCTCGGCGTCGAACTCCGCAGTCCTGTCCTCGACAAACGCCATCGCAGCGAGCATCGCGTGCGCGTCGGGGCTGTTCGGATTGACGGCGAGCGCCTTCTCGACGGCCTTTTTCGCGTCGGCTTTCTTGTCCTGGTCGAGCAACTGGCCGGCCACGAACAGATACGCGTCGACGTACGACGGGTTGAGCTCGATGGCTCGATTCGCGGCGGCGATGGCCTGCGGCGGGTCGTCGTCGGAGAGCGCTCGCGCGGCGCCGAGCAGCGCGGGCGTGTATCGCGCGTCCGTCTTCAGGGCGGTCGAGTACAGGTCGAACGCGTCTGCCTTCTGATGGGCGTCCAGGTACAGATCGCCCCATGCCGTATTGACCGCCGGATCGCCGGGCGCTTTCGCCACAGCGCTTCGCAGCACGTCGTTGGCTTCGTCGAACCGCCGAAGCGCGTGCAACGCGCGGCCCGCGAGGACCAGATCCTGCGCGTCGGCTACTCGCCGGAGGATGCCGTCCGCCTCGGCGCGGCCGAGCTCTTTGTAAAGAAGGCCCAGCTCGAGGGCCGCGGCGCTGGCCGGCGCACGCTGTGCGGCCGGCTGCAGCAACGCTTCGGCGTCGGCGTACTTGCCGCGCGCGATCATCGCCCGCGCCTTCAGCGCCACCACATTTGGATCGCGCGCGTCGAGCTTCTCGACCGCAGCGGCGAGATCGTCGAACTTGCCTTCGTCGAGGAGGCGCGTCGCCGCTTCGAGCGGCGTCTTCGGTGAAGGTGACGCCGCCGCTGGCGCAGCGGCGCGCCGCTGACCCTGGGCGACGACGAGCACGGCGCAGAGCGGGATGACGACCGCTGCAGCGAGCGCCGAGATGCAAACCGCGCGCGAAGGCGGGAACTTCATAATCTGCTTCGTATTATAGGTCCGGCTCCGCACGGCCGCCTCATCCGCGGCCCTCGCGTCAGACCTCCAGATCTGCCATCACCGGATAGTGATCGGACGCCTTGATGCCCTCAGGGTGTGTCACCACCTCGCACGCCGCGACCCGGGCCGCGTAGCCGTCGGGCACGAACACGTAATCGAGTCGAACGTGGGGACTCGACGTCGGCAGCGTCGAACCGGGTTCGCCCGGATGTTTCAACCGAAAGGCGTCGACGTAGCCGGCGTCGCGAACCTCCTGAATCGTCCGCCACCTGATGCGCCCGCCGCTCATCCAGACGAACGGCTGAAGACGAAGGGGCAGCCGGTGCCGCTCGAAGGTGTCGTCGGGCGCGATCGTGTTGAAGTCCCCGGCGAGCACGTGAAAGCCCGGTTCGTGTCGTTCGACGCTGCGGAGGAGCGCGCGCAGTTCGAACAGCCGGCGGCGCTCGGTCCACGCGGAGAGCACGGCACTCAGATGGACGCCGAAGATGTGCAGCCGGCCGTCAACCGCCGCGTTCACCTTCGTGTTCATCGGGGCGTTCATCGTCAATTCAACGAACGCGTGCCGCGACAGCCGGGGCCGGACCCATTTCGCCGACTGCACGGGCGTGCGGCTCATGTACGCGAGGGACTGGCGTGAGAACGTCCGAAAATCGGCCATGCCCAGCCGGCCGGCCAGCTCACGCACGACGTTCGCGTCGGTGGCTTCCTGAAGCAGCACGACATCTGGTGCGGCCGACGCGATCACGGTGGCGAGCGCCTCCACCCGGCCGCGCCCACCTGTCCTGATGTTGTACGTCAGAAGCCTGACCGTCACGGTCTCTGGAAGAGAATCAGGTACGGCTGCCCGAGAAGATCCCCGCGGAACTCGATGACGATCTCGCGCGATGCCTGAATATTCACCGGCCGGTGCACGAGGTTCATGAGCTCCTGCCGAAGCGGGACGAGTTCAGGCGCGATGTCGGGATCGTCGTCGCTGAGCGGCCGCGAGTGGACGCCAGGCACGTAGAACCCGGTGGCCTTGAAGAACGCCAGCGGGGCCTCCCCGACCAGTGTGAGGTCGAGGTCGCTCGTGCCGGGACCATCGGCGTCAAACGGCGCCCCGTCCTTCCACCGGGACCCGGTGACGGCGCTGCCGCGAAGGATCGCCGTCGTGCCAGGCGGCACCGCCTGCTCGATGGTCTGACAGAAGACGTCGTATTCCCCTTTGTTGCCGTGAAACGCCAGACGAATGACGTTGTCGCGCTTTTCCGTGTCGGTGAGACCGCCCTGTTCGACGTTCGATGCATCCATCCCGGCCGTGGATTCAAACTTCAGACCGCCGGCCGAAGCTCCCTCCGAACGGCGGGGCGATGTCAGCCGAGGCGGACGAGCGCGCGATTCTCAACCGACATCCGCTTGAACATGAGGCCGCAGAACAGCAGGGTCATCACGGGTCCTGAAAAACGCGCGCCAGCCGCGAGCGCGATACCCACGAGCTCGCCCGCGACGCCGACGTAGTTCGGGTGCCGCAGGAACCGATACGGGCCCTCACGCACGAGCGGCACGCCCGGCCGCACGATGACGCGAAACGTCCAGGCCGGTCCCAGCGTCGCGATCGCCCACCACTTGAGCGCCTTCGCTGCCGCGAACACGGCCAGGCCTGCTGCGAACCATGCGTGCGCGGGATCCCACGCGCCTTCCGCGAGCATCGCGGCGAATGCGGCCGGATAGGCGATGCGCATCAGGCGGTACACGTCGCCGGCCGGCTCGACGCCGCCGAGCGCACGCTGTGCGCGTTCGTTCCGCGCCGCCAGCAGGGCCTCAGCGAGCATCGGAACGTAAACGAGGGCCACGAGCGACGCGATGTCTCTCATCGATCGCAGTCGCCCGCGTACGCAATCGCGTGACGCAGGGCGCCCGGCGCCACGCGCGCTCCGGCCGTCGCGAGCGCAACGGCGGGCGGCGACGCGACGAGCGCGCGAAGGGTGCGGTTGAACCGCCACTTTCCGGCAAATGCCGCGCGGCGGTGGCATGCCAGGTCGTCATGCACGCCGCTCCAGCCGTGTTCGAGGGCGCGAAGCGCCGCGGTGGCAGCCAGCTCGGCGCCGCGCACCGCGAAACACAGGCCGTCACCCGTCATCGGATCGACGAAGCCGGCGGCGTCGCCGGCCAGGAGCAGCCCGTCGATCGCGCTCGGCTCGACGTCGACGGCGAGCGGACCGAGCACGCAGGGCGGGCCCGCGAAACGCGCCCCGGCAAACCGATCGCGCAGCAGCGGATCGCGCGCCAGCTCGGCGAGCAGCAGGTCCCCCGGGCGGCCGAACACCGCATCCCCCGGCCGCCACGGTTTCACCAGGCATACGTTCGTCAGGCCGCCGGGCACGCGCGCGATGCCGATATAGCGGCCCGACCGGATATGCATCTCGCCGAACACCGGCGACGTGGTCGACTCGGCCGCGGCCTCGACGTACGCGCCGATCGCCCAGCGCCGTGGCCGTCGCGGGTGCCTCGCGAGCCGGAGGCTCGAGGCCAGCGCCGAGCGCCGGCCGTCGGCGGCGATGGTGACGCGCGCGCGAAGATCGAACCGCCAGCCCCGGCCTCCGGCGCGCACGCCCGCGACGCGGCCGTCCTCGATCAATGCGTCTCGTACGGCGACGGCCGGTTCGAACTGCGCGCCGGCGGCGACGGCGTCCTGCAGGAGCATCCAGTCGAACTGCCTGCGGACGAGCGCGCGGCCGATCTGCCCGCGTGGATAGCGGCCTTCGACGCTGACGCCGTTCGTGCCGGTGAGGCGCATGCCTTCGACCGGCAAGCCGCAGTTGTCGATCTGCCGCGCCAGGCCCAGCCGCGCGAGCGTCGCCAGCGTGCCCGGGTTCACGGTGTCGCCGCACAGCTTGTCGCGCGGAAACACGGCGCGATCGACCACGCGCACCCGCGCGCCGGCGCGCGCCAGCACGGGGAAAG
>JADMIO011827158.1_pt1 | contig 21177 bp, 14 predicted proteins | sample 8958161 | NCBI WGS metagenome assembly JADMIO01 (sample SAMN16585339, study PRJNA669376) | soil metagenome | isolation source: Crop rotation soil | place: USA: Cullars Rotation, Alabama | collected 2011
CCGCGACAACTTGTCCACGTGGAATTCTAAGCTTAGGATCCCAATGTGCTGGAAAGTGTATTTGGATTTCGCGCCGTTCGAGGGAGATTTGCGCGCCATGCCGGCGTTTCTCAAGCCACCCATGGCGGCCGCGGGAGTCAAGATCGTCAACTCCAACGCCGCCAACCCCGCCAGGGGCTTGCCCGCGGTGTCGGGCGTGATGGTGTATGTTGATCCCGAGACAGGGTTGCCGTTGGGGGTGTTCGCGGCTGGAAACTTGACCGCGCTCCGGACCGGCGCGGCGGGCGGCATCGCCGCCAAATATTTGGCTCGCTCCAACGCCACCACCGTGGGTTTAATCGGGTGTGGCCGCCAAGCGCGGACGCAGCTGGAAGCACTCCAACGCACCGTTAAAATCACCCGGGTTTTGGCGTGGGGCGCGATGCCCGGGGAATCCCAGAAGTTCTGCGCCGGTTTCAGTCTTCCGGGTGTCACCTTCACGCCCTGCGCCACGGTGCGCGAAGCCTGTGCCGCTGATATTTTGGTCACAACCACCCCGTCCCGGGAGCCGTTGATCAAAGCGGATTGGGTCACCCCCGGCACCCACATCAACGCCATCGGTGCGGACGCGCCCGGCAAACAAGAACTGGAGGTGGCGCTTTTGCGCACCGCCCGGGTGGTGGTGGACGAGTGGCAGCAAGCCTCCCACGCCGGAGAAATCAACATGGCGGTGTCGAACGAAGGCTACTCCCGCAAAGACATCGTGGGCCAACTGGGCGAAATTGTGGCGGGTCTCAAAACCGGACGCCGTTCGCCCAAAGACATCACCGTGTTCGACTCCACGGGCTTGGCCATCCAAGACGTGGCCGTCGCCAAACGAATTTTTGAAAACGCCGTGAAATTTAAAAAAGGTCAGGTATTGAACTTCCATGGTTGACATCGCCCCGTTCCGGGCCCTGCGCTACACCGTTAAAAAAACCAAACCCGATATTTCCGCTTTTATTTGCCCACCGTACGATGTCATTTCTCCCGACGAACGCCAGATGTTGGAGAAAAAATCCGCGGTGAACATTGTTCAACTGGAATTGCCCGCGGGCGAGGGCGCGGAGAAATATTCCGGCGCGGCTGCGGTTCTCCGGTCGTGGAAATCGCGCGCGGTCCTGCAGGAAGACCGGACGCCGTCTTTTTATCTGTTGGAAACAACCTACCGCATCGCTGACGCCTTTGCTCCAGCGCAACGTCTCAAACGCTACGGCGTTCTCACCGGCCTCCGCCTCGAAACCCCGGGTCGGGGCGCGGTGCATCCGCACGAGAAGACCTTGCCCAAAGCCAAAGAAGACCGCTTGCACCTCCTCACCGCAGTTCAAACCAACGTGAGTCCCATCTTCGGGCTTTTCTTCGACAAGAAGAAGCAGTGGCGCACCTGGGTTTCGTCCGTGATCCGCACCAAGCCGCTGATCGTCGGAAAAGAGCACAACGATTTGAGCCACCGTCTCTGGAAGATTGACGATCCGCGCCGTCAGAAAGCGCTGCGCGCCATGCTGGCGTCCAAGGATCTTTACATCGCGGACGGTCATCATCGCTACGAGGTGGGATGGGCGTATCGCGAGGTGCGGATGGGCGCCGAGTCGCAGGCGGATATGCAGATTGGTTGGCGCCGCACCATGGCCTACATTTGTCCCATGGAAGAACCGGGTCTTCTGATGCTGCCCACACACCGTTTGGTGAAAACCGCCCGCACCCCCGCGGACTGGCGAAAGAAATTGGAAACGGCTTTTGAGATCACCCCGGTTAAAAACGCCGCGGCGCTGGTGGCCGCACTGAAAAAAACCGCGCGCGCCAAACGGACCATTGGTTTTCTCGCGGCCGACGGGGCGGCGCTTCTGACGCTCCGACCCGACATTTCTCTCGACCGGTGCTTGGATCAGCGGCCGCCCGCGCTGCGCGAGCTGGACGTGGTGCTCTTGCACGACATGGTGTTTTGCGAATCCACACCGGACAACGATCTGAAAGACAAAGAGCTCATCTACACACGCAACATCGCGGAGATGGAAAAGAAAATCGCCGCTGATCCGTCGTGGGCCGGCTTTCTTCTGGGCTCCCCGGGCGTGGACTCTTTGGCGCGGGTTGCGGGCGCCAACGAGGTGATGCCGCCCAAAACCACCTACTTCTATCCCAAGGTCCCGACCGGCTTCACGATGATGCCGCTGGAACAAACCATCGGATGACCGCTTTTCGAAAAGCAGAGCGTCCCCTCTCCTCCCACGTCGTTGGTGGGAGGAGAGGGCAGGGAGAGGTGGGAACGGGAACGCGATCTCTTTTTTCAAAGGAAAGACTCGGCGCCTTCTTCCACTCTCTCCCTACCCTCTCCCTCCACAAACGGCGTGGAGGGAGAGGGCTGTTAGATGTTCCTTGGGGACACGATGTATGACCTGGCTGGATTGGGCTCTCATCGGTGTGCTCGTGATTTTTGTCGGGGCCGGCGCCAAGGTGGGAAGTTTGTGGACCTCGGCGTGCATCGCCGGCGGATTTGTGGGGTTTTATTTGGCAGACACCTACGCTCCCGCAATTGGGTCGTTGTTGGGCCGGTTCTGGGGGGCTTCGTTTGTGGCGGGTGTCGGACTTTATCTCGCCGGGGTGTCGGGGCTGCTCGTGATCGGATGGGTGTTGGGCAAGGTGGTGGGCGGCCTCTTTCTTGGATTCTTCGATGGGCTTTTCGGGGTTGTGACGGGTCTTGTGGCCGGATTTTTTCTCGTGACGCTGGTTCTTCTCATCCTCATCCCCACGTTTCCACGATTTGAATCCACGCCGGCCTGGCGCGGTTCGGTGTTGGTCCGTCCGCTGGAGCGAATTTTGGAGAATTGGTTTAGTGCCATTCGGATTTCCAAACCGAGTTTGTCCACCGTCTCCAGGCCGTTGGTCCGGGGCGTGGAAAAGGCCGCTGACCACGTTGAAGATTCCATAAAAGCAACCGCGCATCGCGCGGTCTCGGCCGTGAAAAAGGACTGACCCTGACCCCGCCCGTCGTGGTTTTGCCGGGCCTTCCCGCCGATCCTCTCCGTTTTTGGCAGCGCCTCCATCCTCATCCCCGTCACGGTTTTTTCCTCGGACCGGGTGTTCCGTCGACGCACGGCCGCGCCTTCCTTTCCGCTGGAGAACCCGTGCGCGTGTGGAACACCGTCGGTACCGATCGTCGTGACGCCGTGTCCGTGATGGAATCCGCGCTGCGTCACCGCGGGACGGGGAGCGATCTCCCTCGGTTCGTGGGTTGGCTTTCCTTTTCCGCCGGCCGACGGTTTGATTCCGGATTTGCCCGACGCCCGGCGCCGCCGGACCCTTTGCGGGAAGCGCAAATGCGATTCGGCGATTTCCCGGCGGTGGTGGAGTTGAATTTCGATCGCAAAGAAACGCGGGTTCTGGATCGCCGCGGGGCACGGGCGACCCACCGTTTGGCTCGGCACGTGGAGGTTTTGCTCAGCGACCCGTTTGTTTCCCTTACGGGACGCTCGGCGGGGTCACGACGTCCGTCGCCCGTCCGTTTTTCGGTTCCGTCGGAAAAAAAATTCGCCCGCATGGTCGTGCAAGCGCAGAAGGCCATTCGTGCCGGCGATATATATCAGGCGAATTTAAGCCTCCGCTTCAGCGCCCGGTTTGATCACGACCCGGTCACCCTTTTCCGCGCGCTCAGCGAACGAAACCCATCTCCCTACGCCATGTTGGTCCGGTGGGGGGGCCGGACCGTCGTCAGTTGTTCTCCGGAGTTGTTGCTGCGCGCACGCGGCGGCCGGGTCGCGACGCGCCCCATCGCGGGCACGCGGCCACGTGGCGCTGACAGCAGCGCGGACCGTCGGCGTCAGGGCCAGCTTCTCTTGTCGCCCAAAGAGCGCGCGGAGCATGTGATGCTGGTGGATTTGGAGCGGAACGATTTGGGGCGGGTGTGCCGGCCCGGCAGCGTGTCCGTTCCGGAGCGCTATCAGATCGAGCGCTATTCCCACGTCATGCACATTGTGTCCGAGGTGCGAGGCCGGTTGAGTCGCGGAAAAACCTCCATCGATGCGCTGCGGGCGCTTTTCCCCGGCGGTACCATCACGGGGTGTCCCAAAATTCGCTCGACCGAATTGATTGAGAAAATTGAAGGGGTGGCACGCGGGCCTTTTTATGGCAGCGCGGGTTTTGTCGCGGACAACGGGGACGCGGTGTTTAATATCCTCATCCGGACCGCGTTTCTCGAAAACGGGCGTATTCACATCCAGGCGGGCGCGGGCATTGTGGCGGATTCTCGGGCCGACCGCGAGTACCGCGAAGTGCTGCAGAAGGCGCGGGTGCTGCTCGAAACGGCTTCGACCCTTTCATGATCGTCTATCTCAACGGAAAATTCGTCTCGGACAAAAAAGCACGGGTCTCGGTGTTTGACCATGGTTTCCTTTATGGCGACGGGGTCTACGAAACGATTCGTGTCTACAAAGGCAAACCGTTTCTTCTACGGGAGCATTTGCAGCGGCTCAATCAATCCTTGCTGACGCTCCGGCTGGCTCCGCCGCTGTCGTTGGTGGATTTGGGGCGCGTGATTCAGAAAGTGATTCAGGTGAACCGGAACCGGGAAGCGGTGGTGCGGGTTGTTCTGACTCGCGGGCCCGGCCCCTTTGGGTTTGATGCGACCCTTTGTCGGACCCCCACCCTTCTCGTCAGTTCCGCGCCCTTTGATCTTCAGCGGCTCAAGCGGGTTCGGCGCGGCATCACCGCGGCGGTGGTCTCACTGCGACGCAACGACCCGGCGGCCTTGCCGCCTTCGGTCAAATCCACGAGCTGCCTGAACGGCATCCTGGCCAAAATGGAAGCCGCGGACCTGGGCGCGCAGGAAGGCCTTTTTCTCAGCGGTCTAAACCACCTGACCGAAGGAACCATCAGCAATGTCTTCTTGGTCCAGAGGGGGATGTTGCGAACGCCGCGCGCCGACGGATCGATCCTTCCCGGTGTGACGCGCGAACTGGTTCTTCGTTGGGCGGGTCAAGCTGGCATGCCCGTGGACGACGGGCCGGTTACGCTGCCCATGCTGGTCGAGGCCGACGAGGTTTTTCTGACCAGCTCCCTCATGGAGATCGCGCCGGTTCGGAGGATCGTTTATAACGTGACGTCCCGCCCCCGATCTTTGCGCGTGGGAAACGGCCGGATTGGCCCCATCACGCGCTTTTTCCTCAGAAAGTTTCGGGCCATAAACACCCGGCGATAAAATTTTCAACTGGTTACAACTTCGTTCCTTACTATTAAGAGGATTTTAACGCTCAGGCGGTAGTCTCTTCCCAAGTTGTTTTGAGGGGATTGCCTTTGGGATTTTCGCGGCGTTTTTGCAACAGGATTGGATTTTTTCTCGCCGTCGTGTACGCGGGAACAAATTGTGTTTTCCTTTATGCCACGGAAGCGAATTTCTGGTCCGAACGAAAACGGCCTCCTCAACTTGCTTCGTTGGTTCCTTTGCCCGCGGTGACGTCCTCGCTCCCCCTTCCCACGTCGTCAGATACCCAGCCCCCATTGTCCGCTCGATGGGCCGTGCAGTTTCCCAAAGGGTCATCCGCCTGGCTTTTCCCGGTGATCAAAGCCCTTCCTCAAACTGTGGGGACGGTTCGACGAATCCGCATTCCGGAGAAGCCGTCGGGACGCATTATTCTTCATATCCAAGACGTCCACCGAAACCCCGAGGCGCAGGCGAACATTGCGCGCGCTGTTCAGATTCTGATCACGCAGAAAAAAGTGGATCTGGTGGCGCTGGAAGGAGCCTTCGGTCCGATGGATTTTTCTTGGTACCACCGTACTTCCTCTCAGAACGCCGTGAAAGCGGTCGCTAACTATCTTCTGAAAGAACAGCGGATCTCAGGGCCTGTCCACACCGCTTTTGTCAGTGCCGCTGAAATTCCTCCCTTTGTGGGTGTTGACCAAAAACAGCATTACGATGCCAACATTAAGGCCTACCAAGATTCGGTTGTGTTGCTTCCGATCGTGAAGAAGGCGCAGGAAGAGGAAATTCGAAACCTCGCGGTGCGGAAGCGTCGGATTCTGCGGGGGGATCTTGCTGCCTTCGATCAAGCGATCGATGCCTATCGAGCGGGTCGTGTTTCCTGGGGCGACCATGTGCGTTTTCTATCCCAGCGCGCCCGTCGCGCATCACGTTCCATCGAGGCCTGCGTGGCGGCCCTTGACATGGAGAAGAAGCTCAATTTCCAACGGGTAGAACAGGAACGGATCGCGCTCTTGACTCGGCTCGTTCCTTTGCTGACACCAGCCGAGACCCGGAAGCTCGTTCTTCGCAGCGCCGCGTTTCGCGCCGGAGAAGAAACCCCGGCGATTTTTTATTCGTACCTAAAAGATCTTTGCGCGCAAAAGAACTTGGCCTTGGCGACATTTCCCGCTCTCAATCACTACCTTCGCTACATTTTTCTCGCAGACAGACTTGAGGTGGACGACATCTCTTTTGAAACCGCGACGCTGGAGAAGGAGATCTACAAAGATCTTTGCCGAACCACCGAAGAGCGCAACCTCATTCAAACAAGCCGTCGGCTTTATCTCACGGGAAAACTGTTGACCTTCGCGTTGAACAAGCGGGAGTGGGACGAGTACAAAGAAATTTCCAAGTCGCCATTTTCAATTTCCAAACAAAGTCGAGTGACCAACTCTTTTGAAAATTGGAAATTGAAAATTGGAAATTTCCCCGAGGACTTGTCGACGTTTCAGCGTTTTTACGAGGAAGCCGAGGCCCGCGATCTTGCCATGGCCCAAAATCTTGGGCACGCGATGGAAAAATCAAACGCCAACGTTGTTGTGTTGGTCACCGGAGGGTTCCACGCGGATGGCCTATCTCGTCGGCTTCAGGCCAATGGTGCCACGGTTGTTTCCTTTGTCCCCAAAATAAGAAAGATCGAAGACGTGAAGGGGACATCCTACTTGAGCGTCTTCGCTCAAGAGAAAACTCCGCTCGACAAATTGTTTGCGGGGGAAAAACTGTTTGTCGCTCCGCTCGTTTGTCCCGCCCTCAAACTGGGAATTCCCGCGGTGCTGGCGGCCGATCAGGCGATACAAGCCAGTGGTGGAATCGCAACCGTTACGACGCCGGAGGCCAGGATTACCGTCGAAATGGGGATTCCGGGCATTTCTGATCTTCGGGTTGACGGCCTGCCGGGCCAGGCGGCGAAGGATTCGGATCGAACGATATTTCCTGAGGTGCCTTTCCAAGCCGAGCTTCCATTTGCGGCCGCGGATGACCCGCATCTCGCGGCGGGCACGGTAAGTCTGCACAGCGGTACGGGAGAGAACCGGGATCGCGCCGCGGTGTTCGCTCAAAAAGAAGGGGATCACTATTCCTATCTGGCGGTGGCGGTGGCCGATGGAGCCAGCGAGAGTTCGGCGGCGGGATATGTTATTCCCGCTTTCTTCGGTTATTTTTTCGGCGCTCTACCGGCTGTCCGAACCGAAGCGGATTTGGTTGAAGCCGCGCGCCGTGCCGTCATGCTAACCGATCTCACCCTTCAGAAAGTGGGATACCAAGAAGGCGAAGACGACGAGGCTGCCCAGATGCGAGCCAGGAAGGTCGGATTCAGCACGTTGTCCGCTTTCTTCGTTTACGAACTCCACCGTGCCGATGGCACGGTTGGCCGTCGGGTGCTCCCGATTCCTTTTGGAGATAGCCCGCTCTATGTCTATTCCCGCGCGAAGGCCACTCTTGAGCGGCTGGCTTCCGATGACCGCTTTGTCGGACGATACGATGTGCACAAAGATTTGGACATCGTCTCCCCGCATGATTTGGAAGGGAATGTCCTTCTTATTGCCTCGGATGACGTGGCCTTGTCGAATGACAGACTCGGGGGCCTTCTGCGAGAAAATCCCAATCCGCATGACCAGGTCTCGCTCATTTTGAACGAATCAATGTTACGAGGCTCGGACGGGGTGATTGTCCGGGACGACAAAACGGTGGTGTCATTGGATGTTCCGGACCATTTGGGTTTTGCGGTGACGGACGGGCCGATGACGATGGCTCCTATTTGCCCCCTCGTTTATACCGGGCCGGACGTTGAGGTGGGGGACACTTTTTATACACCGCGACGTTTTTCCGCTAACGGGTTGCTTCTCGATAACGCCATTCGCGTGGCGGCCGATTTGAAAACCGCCGAGCCGCTGGTAATGGTTTCCGGCCACGATTCGGTACCGGTTCGGACGAAACCCGTTTACATTCGCTCCGCTCCTCCCATGGAGGACAACACTGTTATCCAAATCACACACCTTTCCGCAGCGCGCGAAGCGATTTCTTTGAAGGTTGAACGATTCGGCCGGGATCCTGTGGCCGTGGCCGATTTTACGAATCCCCCTCTTGATGTTCAGGGGACATCCCTCGCCCCGCCGGCTTACTTGGCGGGTGTTCCGCGGTCTGAAGAGATTGCAATTCCTTCGACTGTCATTCATCGACCACGGTCCTCTCTCGATGAAGCGGAAGAAAAGCCCATCAACGCCCTCGGCCACTGGATCGAGCGGGTGTTTGGGGATCCGGATGAGGGGAACGCCTCAGGGGCGATCGAGCGCGGGATTCGGTGGATGAGGGGAGAATCGAGGGTCCTCATCGTTGTCCCGCCGGTTCTTTTGGTGTTGGCCTGTGTTGGAACTGTCGTTTCATCGTATTTTTCGGAAGGAGCGCTAACGATTTTCCCCAGCGCCAACGTCGTTCGTGGGCTTTTGCTTGGCTATGCAATGGGGGTGGGACTTTACTCTGCGGCCCACGCCGTTCTGAGGGTGATGTTGAAAATCCGCTCCGCGCGAGGTTCGCCCCAAAACCGTGGTCTTTATGCTGTTCAATCGGCTGTGGTTTATCTGTGCTTTTTTCTTTTTTACACCGGTCAACATTTCGCTATTTTTCTTCCCTACATCGCCTACGCCACCTCGGTCTTGTTAACTTTTTTTCATCCTCTTTTTTTCGTTCCGGTGGCCATATTCCTCGCCTTCTTCGCGGTGCGTCTTCATTTGGAATGGGACCTTCCGTTGATCGCCCCTGACTATTTAAAGGCCGTGCTGTGGAAGAAGCCCGAGGTTTGGCCTCGGTTTGCGAAGAGGCGTGTGGAAAAGTTGCTTGGGCACGATCTGGATATTATGGGCCAGTTGGCACCGGTGGTTCATCGGTATAACCCCGTGATCCTTTGGTACGGGTTTCCCCACACGGGGACAGCGCCTATACGAAGCTTGTTCCCAAGCATGGGCCCTGAATTGGATCGAACAGGGATTCGCGGCCTGCTCATCTTGTTTCGTCTCAATACCCTGGCGTCACGTCGATCAACGCGCCGTCTCCTCCGCCATGAAGCCGGGCATATCGCCTTCGATCATGCCTATCCAGCCAGAGCCAAGGCCAAACGGAATTTGATGAAGATCATCAAAGAAGAAAATGTGGGCTATCCCGTTGGGCAACTTCTTTACAACGCTTTTTCCGATCACGACGTCGTCCAATACCAATTGGAGAACGGCTATCGAGCCTCCGCCCGGGATTTGGCGGAACACACCCTCAGCATGCGCAACCAAGATGTAGGGATTCTCAAAGCGGACGAAGCCGATGTCATGATGTTGTACCTCGCTGACTACATGCGGGCGGTTGTCGCTTTTCAGCGGCATGACCCTTTGCGTGCGTGGTGGTATCGGGAGCGACTGAACAACATTTACAAGAAACGATTGCCGGCCGTCGCGCTGACGGAACTTGAAAAAGCCATTTGCGAGATTTTTTCTCCCATCTTGTTGGACCAGACATGGACGAATCCTGGCGTTCTAAGCAGCCATGGTCACCGGTTCGTGCATCGGCTGAAAAGAATTGTCCCCGATTTCCAGGAATCTCAGCCGGTCAATGAGGTCGTTCGGAAAATTGATAAGGAAATCCCTCTTTGGGGAAGATGGATTCTCAGCGGCGTCGTTATGGCCTTCTTCTACGGCGGTTACGGAATCATCAACCGTCTCAACGCAGGGCGAAGCATTGCTTTCCGTCCGGAAATTGAGTGGCTGGATGCCGCCTTTCCGTTTGTGCCGATTTTCTCGTATCCATACGTGTGGTGTCTGTTGGTTCCTTTCTCCTTTTGGTTGTTTCTAAGAACCTGGCGACAATGGTCGGCGTATTTCGCAGGAACGTTCGCTTTCGTCATTCCGAGCTGGACAATCTTTCTTCTCTTTCCAGCCAAGATGATTCGGCCCGACGTGGACCATTATCAAGGGGCGCTTCATTGGGTGCGGTGGATTTACGAAAACGATTTGCCCTACAACATCTTTCCCTCACTGCATGCGGCGGCGGGTGTTTATGTAACGCTGGTGTTCTTCTTTCTAAATCCCAAATTGGCCTGGCGCGTGCTTTTGGTGTTTCCGCTGCCGATCGCGGCGGTGAGCACGCTGTTAATAAAGCAGCATTATTTTCTGGATGTGGTTTTTGGTGCGGCGTTGGGATGGATGGGCTTCGCGGTGTTTAAGTGGGTTCTGCTCAACACCGACGGACCGGCCGCGTCCCCGAACACAAAGGGAAGCCCCGGCACGCCACCGAGCGGGCCAGAAGGTCAGATGCCGCCGGTCGTCCCAGAAGGGCCGGAGCCCAAATTCAGTTCAAGCTCTGATGAGGAGGATCCCACCGCCACGGCCCTCCATCTCGTTGGCGCCTCCTTAGACGGGACCGAGACCAATCTTCAGGTTGAATTTGTGGGCAACGCGCGTGTCGGAGAAGAGACAAGCAGCCTGGATCTCTTGATCCAAAATTATCGTGCCGACCGCATAACGCTGAACACCGAATTTGCGTTTATAAAACGGACCAAGAAGGCCGCTTAAGGTCCCTTTTCGCCCTCGGCGGCCGCCCGACGAAATGCTACACTTCGCGCCGTTTCAAAAATCCTTCTTCCGAGAGAAAATCCACCATGACATCCGAAAAGAAAGTGTTAAAGCTGGGCATGCCCAAGGGCAGCCTGCAGGAATCCACCACCGAGCTTTTTCGCAAAGCCGGTATCCGCATCAGCGCCGGGGACCGGTCGTATTTCCCGTACTGCGATGACGACGAAATTGAAGTCATGCTTATCCGTTCCCAAGAGATGGGCAAGTACGTGCAAGACGGCCTTTTTGATGTGGGCTTAACCGGTCAGGACTGGATCCTGGAAACCGACTCCAAGGTTCACGAAGTGTGCGAGCTCATTTATGGAAAGAGCGGTTTTCGCCCGGTGCGCTGGGTTCTGGCGGTTCCGAACGATTCTCCGATCAAGACCGTGAAAGATCTCGAAGGAAAAACCATCGCCACCGAGCTCGTCAATTTCACCAAGAACTATTTGGCCGAGCGCAAAATCAAATCGACCGTTGAGTTTTCGTGGGGCGCCACCGAAGCCAAGGCCGGCATGCTGGTGGACGCCATCGTCGAGCTGACCGAAACCGGCCGTTCGCTCAAAGCCAACAAGCTGCGCATCGTTGAAGACTTTTTGTCTTCCACCACCCGCTTTATCGCCAACGAAAAAGCGTGGGCCGATCCGTGGAAGCGCAACAAAATCGAAAACATCGCCATCCTGCTCAAAGGCGCCTTGGCCGCCGAAGGCATGGTTGGATTAAAGATGAACCTGCCCGAGGCAAATCTGGATAAAATCATGCAGATTCTTCCTTCGCTCAAACGACCGACGGTCAGCCATCTCACGTTGGCTGGGTGGATCGCCATCGAGGTCGTGGTGGAGGAGACCGTGGTGAAACGGATTCTTCCCGAACTCAAGCGCGCAGGGGCCGAAGGCATCATCGAGTATCCGCTCAACAAGTTGATTGCCTGAGTCCTCTCGGGCGCTCCAGGAGGCCCGGAATGAAAATGAAGAACGAAACCCGCTGGTTGTGTGAGAACGCCAAGTCGTTGGAACGTTTTTCCGGTCAATGGGTGGTGTTCAACGTGGATCAGGGCGTGGTGGGCTGCCACACCTCTCTTTCCCGCCTTCTCGAGCGCGTTCGCAAGCAGCATACCGACGCCCCGTTTGTTCTGCACGTTCCGGAAAAAAGCGCTTTGGAAAACCCTCTCCTAACCTTGCGGAAGAAATAATCCTTGCCTCGGTCCCAACGACGATCGGCCCGCCGGTCCTGGCCCCGGTACGAATTCCCTTACGTTCATTTCCACGGACGCGCGTATCCGCTGATTCCGTTGACGCTTCGGCGCGGTGACCGCGCGGTCCGGACGTTCGCGTTGCTTGACTCCGGGGCGTCCATTTCCGTTTTTCGGCCCGAGATCGCCAAGGCGCTTCAGATCCCACTGACCCGTTCCAATGGCATGCGCTTGGGGACGCCGCGGGGCGGGGTGGACATTCGGTTGGCCACCATTCATGTGAGTGTGGAAGAGACCCGTTTCCCGGTTCGCATCGGTTTTTCATCCCGTCACGCCGCCACCTTCAACATCGTCGGCCGGGAAGGATTTTTTCGCCGCTTCAGCATCTGCTTCAACGAAATGATGAAGACGGTTATTTTGGTTCCTTTGGAGACCTTGAGATCATGACCCCCCGCGTTCGTTTTGCTCCTTCGCCCACCGGTTTTCTGCACGTCGGCGGCGCCCGCACCGCGCTCTACAATTGGCTCTACGCCCGTCATCACCAGGGCACGTTTTTGCTCCGCATCGAAGACACCGACGAGGCCCGCTCCACCGACGAATCCATGCGCGCCATCCTGGACGGCATGCGGTGGCTGGGATTGGATTGGGACGAAGGCCCGGGCGTCACCGCGGGCGCAGCGGAGACAGGCGATTTGGGCCCTTACTTCCAAATGCAGCGGATCGATCTCTACCGTACGCACCTCAACACGTTGCTGACATCGGGTCACGCGTATCCTTGCTTTTGCAGCAAAGAAGAGTTGGAGCAGATGCGGAACCGGGCCATGCTGCTCAAGCGTCCGCCCAAATACGATGAACGGTGCCGTGCTCTCACGCCGGAGGCGCGTCAGGAGCGCCTGGCCAAGAACGATCCGCATGTGTTTCGTTTCGCGCGCCCGCACGGCGGCAACGTGGAGTTCGACGACGTGGTCAAAGGCCATCTCAAATTTGAAAGCGAGCTTTTGGACGATTTTGTTCTGATGAAATCCTCCGGTGTACCGACCTTTATGTTCGCGGGCGCCATCGACGACCATTTGATGAAAATCACGCACGTGATCCGCGGCGACGATCATTTGTCCAACACCCCCCGTCAAATCCAGATTTTCGACGCCCTCGGCTGGACCGACAAGCCTGTGTTCGCGCACATCTCCATGATTCACGGGCCTGACGGATCGCGTCTCTCCAAACGCCACGGCGCCACGTCCATCGAGGAGTTCCGCCGTCTGGGTTATTTGCCGGAGGTGATGTTGAACTACTTGGCGCTCCTGGGATGGTCCACCTCCGACTCGCAGCAGCTCTTCAGCCCTGCTGATCGGTTCAAGGAGTTGGTCGACAAATTTGAGTTGGAGCGCTGCCAGAAAAGCCCCGCGGTTTTCGACACCGAGAAATTGCGGTGGATGAACGGCGTCTACATTCGGAATTTGACACGCGACGAGCTGATCGCGCGCACGTGGCCCTATCTGATCGAAGCGGGATTGGTCAAGGCGGAAGCCGATGAAGCTTTGCGAAAGTACGTGCACGCCGCCCTTATGCTCGAGCAGGAAAAGCTGGTGGTGTTGTCGGATGCCCCGGGTCTCATCGATTTCTTTTTAACCGACAAGGTCGTGTACGACCCCGAGGCGGTGGAGAAAGTGCTCCGCAAAGAGGGGGCCCAGAAAGTGGTGACGGATTTGCGCGCCATTTTTTCCGCCATGCCCTCCTTGACCGCGGAGAACACCGAGAAGGCGTGTCGTGATTATGCCGCCGCCAACAACATTAAGACCGGCACGGTCTTTCATCCTGTGCGGGTGTCGGTGTCGGGCCGCACCAAAGGTCCCAGCCTTTTCCACATGTTGGAAGTGTTGGAGACCTCGCGCGTGCTTGCGCGGATGGACCAAACGCTCCAAACCGTGTGGTCGTAGTCGTCATCCCGGCCTGTCGCTAGCTGGGCTCCCCTCTTCTCCTCAAGCGACATCTTAAACGCAAGCGTGGGCCCCGGCTAACGATATGCCGGGGCGACACGTTAATTTGTTTCGCAACACAGATGATTTTTCGGTTTTTTTCGCGCTACGCTGATTCGTCCTGCTGTTCCGCTTCAAATTTAACGTTTCCGACGGAGATCCGATGTCATATTTGTTTTGTTTCGCCGTGTTTCTCGAATGCATGTAATATAATGAGGCACGGAAAAACGTATGGGACGACGAAACTTCTTCAGCAAAATCGACTTCAACAAAACCTGGGATGAAGAGGACTGGGAAAAGTTCTTTCAGGCCCAGGACGATTACCGGTTGGCTGCTCAGAACAAAGAAATCCGCAAAAAGCCCGTTGAGAAAATCCGCTTTGTCGGAAGCGATGAAGTCGAGGCTTTCGAGCCCGTCATTCGGCAATACGGATTCCAACCCAGCCCCACCGTGGTTCAACAACTGCAGGGGCAGCCCTTTGTCGGCGATGGCGATCCCGAGGCCGATTACCACCCCGCCACCAACGAAGATCCCCATTATTGGGGGGAAGGCGCCCCGCTCGCAACGGTGTTGATTTATCGGGATTGCTGCCGCTTTGCGATCTGTACCTCTCAGGAAATCGATCGCTTCTTGAAACGCAAACTTCCCGCCTACCGGCGAAAATTTCATGCCGAGTTTGAGTCGCTCCGCTTCCACGCCAACTGGATCGCCATCAACATTGCTCAAGGGCATACGGTCGGTTATTCGGAGGATCGGGTGCGCGGGAACATCGCCAAGGCGCTCCGCGCCATTCGCCATGCCGACATTTGCATCAGTTTGCTCAGCCGGATTTCTCTGCGCACCAAGTCCGCGCGACTGCGACGGGAGCTGTTCTCGTTTGCGGTCCAACTCCGGAATGGGCTTTTTTCCTGGGTGGACGAACTGCGGGCGCGGGTGGAGTAGCCGCCCCGAGGACAGCGTGGCTTACGCCGGGTTGTCGGATCGGGTTAAGGTGGAGAGCGGCGTGTGACGGAGAGAGACCGGGTTCTCGGTCGTGATCCAAAGCGTTTTCCCATCAATGGCAAATCCCGTCGGCGTCGCCCCGCTCAACACCGGATCCAAATCGTACGACGCCAAAGGCCGCAGCGGTTTCTGCAGCCGGTAGAACAAAAGCTCCCGCGACTTTCCATCCAAAATCCACACCCGCCCTAATGATGTCTGAAGCCCCGTGACCGTGACCGGAGGCAACGGAAACTCGTCCCGCACCTCTTCCGGATCGTTTCCGCGCAAGCGCGACAACGTCCCGCTGGCCGCGGTCCAAAAATCCTGACCGTCATAATAAAGGCCACTGGGTTGATCGCCCGCCAACTTAACGCTGGAGGTCACCGGATGGTCGGGCGTCAGCGTATGCTGGAGCAAGGTCCGCTCCATCCCATCCACGCTCCACAGCGCTTTTCCGCTCAAGGCCAAACCCGCCGCAAAGCTATTGGGCAAATTCTCGACGGACACAATAGGAAGTCCCCGGCGCCGGCTGTGGACATACAGGGTGTGCCGAAACCAGTCCACAACGTAAATTCGATCGGAGGTGAGAACCGGCAGGCCAGCATGGGTGTAGGGAAGGGCCACCACCGGATCGATCGTTCGTTGCCAGGCGAAGAAACCCGCACCGGTCCCAATAATTAGGAGCGTCAGGGCAACCACCGCGGCCGCACGGCTGCGCAACCGGCGCACCGTGGACTGCCACGCTTCCCGGATTTCCAAAGGCGGCCGGGTCGTGAGATATTCCACTTGGCGATTTTTGTCGCCCAAACGGCGCAGTTCGCCCTCCATGTGATGAACCAAGTCGTCGAATTCACGCGCCGCGCTGCGGCGCGGCCCGGTATCGGCCTGGTTTTCGGGTCGGGTCGGCGCCGCGGGCGATGGGGGAACCGGCGCCTCGGACCGGCCAGGGGCCGACGATTCCGGCTGGATAAATTCGTCCATGATTTGGTCGATGCGCTCTTGGTAGGCGTGTTTGGCCCGTTCCCATTCCGAATCGAGCCGCCGTTGGTAGGAGTCCAAATCCTCAATGAATTCCACGGCGGAGGGGGGAATGGTTTCCGCGCCATCGCCGAGCGGAATTGGCTTGTCTTCCGGAAGCGAATCGTCTTTTTTGGGTTGTGCCGGCATAGCGTTTTTAGTGTAGCTGGACTCCGATTCCTTTTCCACCCTGCCCCCTCAATAAGCGTTAGCGGCCTTGCCGCCGTTCAATGCGTTCCAATTCGTTCTGAACTTTGGAGCTGTTCGGGAAGCGTTTCTTCATGGTGCGAAGAACTTCCAGGCGCTCGCTGTCGGTGATATTGCGATCCGCGGCCGCGCGGTAGAAGTCCCACGCCCGTTCCAGGTCCGGCGAATTCTCGACGGCGCGTTTCAAGGATTCCAAGCCGCTCGAGGCCGGCGCTGTTTTCACCGCGGATTTTTGCGTTGATTTCTTAACGGCGTTGGGCTCGGCCGGCGCCTTCGGTGTCTTGGGCGTGGTCGAAGTTGGCGCGACCTTGGCCGGCACAGACGGCCTTACCGGCGTCGGAGCCGTCGGTGTCACCACGGGGCGTACCGCCGGTGTTACCGTTGTCGGCACCGTGGCCGGGGTAACCGCCGTCGGAACCACCGCGTCCGGCGCAAAGGGAACCACCGTCGGCGCCGGCGGCGTGGGCGTGGTGGCGGGCGCCGGCTGAAGACTCTTGGCCGGCTCAACCTTGGCCGGCGTGGTCCCGCCGAGATCCGACATTTCCCGAGTCACGATTGACATGTCCAAGCCGCTCTGGCCGTGCACGGCCAGCATTTGTTGCAGGAGGATGCGGCGCTCTTCCACCGTTGCGCCCTGAGATTTGCGCATCAAGTAGTAACCCAGCGCGATGCCGAAGCTCTTGGCGCGATCGTCTTGCTCACGCATCGCGGCCGATGCGGGGGTCGCATCCCCCGCGGGCTGCGGAGCGGTCAAGGCGGCCGGGGCGTCGGGAAGGGCTTCCACGGCGGACGGCGGGGTCAGGTCCTCGGTGTTCTTGAGCGCCAAGAGTTGGCGATACGCCCGGCGGAGAACCACATCGTTGGGCAAGACCTCGACCATCGCTCGGACGTTGTCGATGGCGACGGAAAGCTGTTTCGCGCGGTACGCTTCGGCGGCCAATTCCACATAGGCCACAAGACTCAGCGCCAACACGCTTTCGTGACGCTGCGCCTCGGCGCTCATGAGCGCAACCCGCGCCAAGGCCGCGTTCCGATCGCCCTTGATCAGCATATCGGTGGCCTCGAAGAAGCGGGCCTTGTCGGCGGCCGGCACGCCGTTCCCCATCAGCAGTTGGAGCGTGCTCCAGTCGTACGTTTCCTGGTTGGTGTTGCGCAAATTGGTCAGCCGGCCACGCATCGCGGTGAGACCCGGGTCGTCCAGCGGATATTTCCGCAGAAGCGCCATAAGCCACCGATCGTGCGTGAGCGGCGCCATCTTGCCTTCCGAGGCCAACCGGTCGAGCGCCACGAAGGCGGACAGGCTGTTATAGCCGAAGGCCCGAAGCAGATCTTCCTCGCCTTTCTGCCGCTCTCCCGCTGAGGCCAGATCGCCGATCTTGATCGCCAAACCGATCTGATGGCTGCCGGCTGAACCCGGAACGTTGTTCAGGGGGAATTTGAAGGCGTAGTGAAGTTGGAACCGGGAGATGTTGTACGACATGCCCGCGGTCATGGCCCGGTAGCCGCGCGAACCCGTGGCGTAGCCACCGCGCAAGATGAGCGAGCCCAACACGCCGAACGGCACGTTGCGCTCCAGGCCGAACGCCAGGTCGGAATCCGTGACGCCGGCCAAGCGGGCCACGCGCCGCATTTCCGCCGTGACCGTGCCCCATTTCGGCCGATAAGCCGCGCCGGTTTTGATGGCGCGCGGCGCTTTGTCGCCGTCGCCCGCCAAGGACACATCCGGTTGATTCAGATTGATGATCGACAGGCCTGCGGTGTATTCGTAATGCGGGCCAAATTGGACCAAGCCGCCCGCGTCCATGGCGTAGGCGCTTCGTGATTTGCCGAAGCCGAAGAGCGGATCGGGCGAGCCCGAGCCGGCGCCGCCGTCGTTTAACGCGTTTTGCGTGAACCGATCCGGCTGGTATTCGCGGTACAACTGTTTCACGTTGACGCCGCCCGAGTAGATGCCTTTCCATCCCAGAAGTTCCATCGAGAGACGCTGGCCGTAGCTCAAGATCAAGGTGCGCTCGGTCAGCAGGTTGTTGGCCTTGAAGTTCTGATAGGACAGACCCAGCGACCGTTTGCCCATCACCAGCGGAATCGCCGCCCCCAAGTACGAGCTGCCCAAGGAGGAGCCGTCACTCAGGCCGTTGGCGTATTGGCCGTATTGCGTCGACACCTGTCCTTCCGTGAGCTGCACCAACCCCGCCGGGTTGTAGGCGATCGCGTCGGCGTCGTCGGCCACCGCCACGAACGAATCCGCCATGCCGGGCGCGCGCCCACCCGCTGTCTGGTCCTCAAAGGACGCAAAGACCCGGCCCGTGTTCGACGGGATGAAGAGGATAAGAGTTAAGAAGAGGGCCAGTAGCTTCTTCATCTGGCCACCCCCACGCTTCCGGTGAAGTCATGGCCTTCACCCGTGAGGCGATAGAGATACACACCACCGGGCACCACCTGCCCGTGATCGTCCTTTCCATTCCAAATCAGCGTGGTGCCGATGCCGGTGGCGGCGGGCGGCGGCAAGGTGGCCACGTGGCGGCCGTCCTTGTCCAAAATTTCCCCCGATACCGTGGCGTTGTTCGGGTTTTCAAAGACAAAGAAGACGACGTCGTTCATGCCGTCCCCGTTCGGCGTGAAGAGCCGCGGATACACATTGCCCGCGGGGAGGGAAACCGAACTCGCCGCCGCGGAGGTGCGCAGTTGGTACTCACCCAAGAAGGACGACTTGATCTTGACGACTTGGTTCACGCGATCGACGGTGCCGCCGACCTTGACCCAGGTCACGTCGTTGTTCCAGTACATCGACAGATCTTCCGGCGCGACACCGGCCGACGGCAGACCGGACGCGGCCGCCGCGCTCGGACTTAAGGGCCGTCCGCGCGCCGGCTGGCCGTTCACCGTGGCGTACCCCACGGCCACGATCGCTTGCGGCTTGGCGAAGGCGATGTCGTCCAACTCCTTGCCGTTGTCGCCCCGAACCAGGGTCAACCGCACGCTGCGGAGAACGTTGCTCGCGGTTTGCGGCAACGGGACCTCCGCCATTTTGATGGTGAGAGGAACGCCGTATTTGTTGGAGCCGGAACGCAGCAGACCGTTCACGCTCTCCGGCATGCTGACGGTGGAAAGCCCGTCGTTGGAGAGGAAGATGACGTTTTGCTGCGAGCTCGAATCCGCCAGCAGGGAATCCTCGGATTCGTTCCCGCTGGAATCGACCGCGCGGATCGTGTAATAGAACGTCTGGCCGTCCACCTGGTCCGCCACGGTGCGGATCGTGAGCGGAAGGCTGTTAAGCCGTGTTGCCGGCCCGGTGATGGAAGCGCGGCGATAGACGTTGTAGCCGATGAGGTCGGTGACCGGCGAATCGTCGGTGTTGTTGGTGACAACTTCCCACAGCAGCAGGAAGGCGTGCCCCGTCGGATCCAGCGTTCCTTTGAGCCCCATGGGCGCGCGCGGCGCCACGAGATCCACTTTCTTCGGTGTGAACGCGCTGACCGCCGACGAGGGGGCCGTGAGCACGCCGTCGCCGTTCATGGAACGAATGCGGAAGTAATAGGTCGTCTCTTCGTTCAAGAATTCGTCGATGAACGTGGTGGTGGAGATAAGCCCCACCGTGGCGAAGACGCTTCCGTCCAGCGAGCGCTCGATCTGGTATTTCGTGCCCACGGGGTTCCCCGGGCTCGACCACGAGAACCGAACCGACGACGGGGTAACGAGTCCCAACGTAACGGCCGTGGGCGGGTTGGCGAAGGTGTACACCGCCATCGGCGAACTCGGCGCAGAGAGTCCATTGACGTTGGCCGCGGTGATGGTGCGGTTCACGCGCACGTTGGCCGTGAGGCCCGTCTCAATCACGGTGACAGCGCCCGTTTGCGCGATCAGGGCTCCGCCGGGGCTGGCTTTCAACAGATAGAAGTTGGCGCCGGTGGAAAGATCCCAGTTCCATTGAATGGTGGTGCTGCTGAGCACGGTGGCGCTCAAATGGGTCGGCGTGGCCGGCGGGCCCGAGCTGCCACTCGTTGAGGGAACAGAATGGGCCGGGTTGCCGGCCAAGGTGCGGGCATCCAATCCGGACACAGAACCGTCCTCGTCCACGGATTTGATGGAGAAATAGTGTTCAACTCCGAGCGTGAGCCCGGAAATGGTTCCGAACTCAACCACGGTCGGGAGATGCGCCGGGCCAAAGACGATTTCTGTGGCCGCGCTCTGATTCCACCAGGCGGCCGCGGTGCCCACCGACGCCGGGAAGGTGGCGTGACGGACCAGGTAGCGGTCGATGCGCGCTCCGTTTTCGTTGCGGGGCGCGGTCCATACCAACTGCACGTCGCCGTTTTGCGATCCCACCGGCGAAGCGCTCAAGTCGGTGATAGCGAACGGGGGATTGATGATGTGTACCATCACTCCCACCTGCCTCGACGGCGCGGCGCGCACGGGCAAGACAGTGCCGAGGACCCACGCCAAGAGCGTGATTCCGACACCGATCGCGGCCGTTAACCGGCCCGCGCTATGTTGTCCGCGCAGACTGCGCATGTTCTTCTTTGATGCTCCTTGCGGTGTTGTTGGACGCTCCAACAACGCCGATGTCCCACGCCTATCCGGCGGTGGGACCTTGAACGATCGCGGGAATACGCCTTAAAAAGGCGCACTCCGACCGTTCAGAAATTCAATGAGATCGAAACCGTGTTATCGGGTCTCGATACCCACCCCCAAAAAGACGCGGGTTTTTCGACGCATCTTTTGTCCTCTCATCGACTCATCACTCCCGCTATTGGACCGCCAAGGTAACGGTGGCCAAACGCTGCGTGGTGTCGCTAACGGCGCTGGGCGTTTTGATGCGGAACCACAAGGTGCGAACACCGTTCGGCAACACGGCGGCGCCGGACTGAGCAGCGGTGCCATTCCCGAACGCGGTGGCGTCGCACGGAACAGCGGAGGTGGTGGTGTCGTCGGAACTCCAGGAGGCATCGTCGTCGGTCGGCT
>JADMIO011283447.1_pt1 | contig 21174 bp, 15 predicted proteins | sample 8958161 | NCBI WGS metagenome assembly JADMIO01 (sample SAMN16585339, study PRJNA669376) | soil metagenome | isolation source: Crop rotation soil | place: USA: Cullars Rotation, Alabama | collected 2011
ATCGACACCTGTGGGCTGGGCTTTTTGCTGGTCAGGACAAGTCCGGTGATCGGCGGCGTGCCGGTCTCCAGGCCATTGGCGATGTCGGCATCGGATGGGACATATTTCACCGGGATGCCCTTGGCGTCGGTGAAGATCAGGCTGCGGCGAACGACGGTTGCTTCCTTGATGAAGATCTGCGGAAGCTGATTGGGATTCTTCTCGATCGGCCCATAGGCGCGGCCGTGCGCCAGCTTGGCCATCTGCTCCATCTGCGGGCTGCGCGTGCCGGGCGTGTGCGTGTAGACGGTGATCGTAGAGATGGAGATCTTGTTATCCACGCATTCTTTCATCAGCTTCTGTGACGGCATGCCGGGATCGCCGTCGGAGATGACGATGATGTGCTTTTGCCGCGCATCCGATGCGACCAGACCCGGCTGGCCGGTCTTTCCGCCATGCAGCGCGACATCGAGCATATCTTCAAAGTCCGGCATGTCGCCGAGCTGCATCGCCTTCACCGCGGCGGTGAGTTTGGATCCGTCGCCTTTTTCCTGAAGTGGGAAATCCCACTGGCTGCCGCCGCCATTGGGGCCGGACCATGCGTAACTGATCACGCCGACCTCGTCGCGACTCGACAGCGTCTTTGCCGCTTCCAGCGCACACTGTTCGCCCCAGTAGTTGCCGTTGGGCATTTCACAGGAGTGAATGCACATCACCAGCGCGCCCTTGGGCACCTGCCGCTGGGCAGGGATATCCATGTTGAGCGGCAGCACTTCTTCCAGCTTGCTGCCGCCCCACCCGCCGGCGCCAAAACTCTGCTCGCCGCCGATCATCACCAGCCCGCCGCCCATGTCGTGGACGTAGGTGGCGAGCATCTTCTGTTGATCTTCCGAGAGTCCCGAGGCGCCGCGCGGGATGTTGGCGAGAATCACCGCGTCGTAATTCTGCAGTTCGACGATGTTGCTGGGGAACTGATCAACAGTCGTTCGCGTGGCGTCGAGAGATATACCCTCGCGCGTCAGCGCATCGCGAAGCAATTTCCCCTGCCCCATCGGGACATTGTCGATGCACAACACCTTCCCCTTGCCGCGCACAAACGTGAACGTCGCGGCGGTGTTGTTCTGCGTGAGCGTGTCACCGGCTTGAACTTTTTTGCCATTCTGAACGGTGACGTTCTCGCCTTCGAAGTTCGCGACAAACTGATGCACGCCCGTCGTCTCGAGCGGTGGAACAAAGATATGCTCGACATTCAATCCCGGTTTAAGTGTGACGAGTCGAACCGGTTGCGGCCCCGGCGTGTTCGGATCCAGGTCCAGCATCTCCGACCCGTGCCGCACAGTGAGTTTTCCCGTCACCGGCACCGCGTTGGTGCTGTTGAGCACGATATCCATCGTGAACGGCTCGTTCTCGCGCTTCCACATCGGCGCGTTGAACCGATCCATCATCACTTCGTTGGTGACGTTGTACCGCAGCGGCATCACATCGATCGGAACGTTCTGGCTCTTGGCGGCACTCAGCGCATTGTTGAGATCGCCGATGGTCTGATTGCCATCCCAGATGAGCAGTAGCCGATGCATCGCATCCTTGTGCAGCGATGCCAGCGCAAGCTGGATCGCCGCAGCGGCATCGGTGCCGTGGCCGGGGTCTCGCATCGCGCGCGTATCCAGTTGCAGCTTTTCCTCAGGCGGCGCGTCGATCAGGGCGTCTTCCTTGAAGCTGATCACGCCGAGCTTGTCGGAGCGATTGGGCTTGTATTTATCCTGGGTGAGCGCCTTGAGATAGTCGTCGATGGCGTTCTGCAGATTATCGCCCGCGAAATTGTGTACGTTGCTGGTCGATTCGCTGATGTCGCGGATGACCATGACCTCAAGATCCTTGTTCTGCCGCTGCCACCGCGCGCCGGCGAGGATCAGGACGAACAGAAGGAGAACCAGCAATCGCGCGGCGAGTGCAACCCAGCGACGAACGGGTCCGAGCCCGGCAAGAGAGCGAATCGCAAGCAGCGTGATCGGCGCGGCAAGCGCGAGAAACAGAAGCGTCGCCTGCCACCAGCTCATGTATTCGAACTTGAGAGGCGACGCGATCGCGAGAAATAAAGCTGACACTGCAAGCAATTTGTAGCATGGGCGTCTCGCCCGTGCCTCCGTTATGCACGGGCGGGACGCCCGTGCTACAAATCATTCCTCAAACACCTGCAACCGATTATTCCCCGCATCCACCGCGACAATCCGGTCGCGTTTGTCCACCGCAACACCCCACGGATACGCAAGTTCGCCCGGCTCTCTTCCCGCCTGTCCCCACATGGCAAGACCCTTGCCTGTGTTCTTGTCGATCTTCTGCACGCGATTGTTGCCAAACTCGCAGACGATCAGGTTGCCATCGCGATCCATGTCCAGGCCGTAGGGAAAACGGAACTCTCCCGGGCGCGATCCGCATCGGCCCATGTTCCGCACGAAAGTCCCGTCAGTGTTGAACACCGAGATTCGATGGTTCGACGCATCGGTCACGTAAATCGTCTCGCCATCAATCACCATCGATTGCGGCCGGGAGAACTCGCCGTCGCCCTGGCCGAAACATCCGATCTGGTAGAGAAAGTTTGCATCGCGATCGAAGACGCTGATGCGGTCGTTGTCGCCGTACTCGCTGACATAGATTCTCCCGGCGAAATCGAACGCGATGTCGGTTGGATAGATGAACTCACCCGGCCCCTGACCGAGCTTGCCGAAAGAGCGGAGGTTTTTCCCATCCGGCGAGTAAACCATCACGCGGTGATAGTGCGTGTCCGGCACCCAGAGATTTCCGTCCGGTCCGACGGTCAATCCAACCGGCTTGCCAAGCTGCCACTCGGGCATTTGCCATTCGTTCAGATAGTTTCCAGCTCGATCAAGATGTTGAATCCTCGCGACGCGATCGACGATGAAGAAGGTGTCGTCTGATGATTTGTAGGCGATGCCGCGCGGGTAAACGACCTGCTTTGGGCCGGTGCCGGTTTCGCACCAGATCGCTTCGGGCTGACCCGCTTTACGACAACCAAGAAAAAAGAAACAGCCACAGATGAACGCAGATGAACACAGATAGGATGGGCTCCGTCTTTTCATCTGTGTAAATCTGTGCCCCATCTGTGGCAAATTACTTCGGCAAAATTACTTCGCTTCCTGCGCCTGCTCATCCGTCATCGTCTTGAAGTACTTGGCGACGGTAGAGCGGGCCTGCAGGCCGATGCGTTCGTTGTCGACTTCGTCGTCGGCTTCCTTTTGTGCGGCTTCGGCGACGTCCTTCAAGGTTTCGCCACTTTTGCCGGCGATGGGGTGATTGTCCTTGATGTAGGTTGACGCGAGGACTTTGCCCTTCTGGTTGTCCGGGCTGGAATCCATTTCTGGTTTGGAGGCGAAGGGTGAGGGATTCTTCGCCGCGCGTCCGCCGGCGCCGATGCCGGGGCCGCCCATTCCCGCGCCTTTGCCCTGCGGATCACCGGCGGCCCAGGGATTGGCGCCGTCCTGGCGGCCTTGAACCTTGCCACCAGGATCACTTTGACCGCCTTGGCCTGCCTGCTCGCCGGCGTCTTCGATCTGTTCCTGCATGTTTTGTTGAGCAGCGGCGATCTGTGCTGCATCCTGGGCGGCGGCTTCCATGTCCTGCAATTGCTTCTGCATCTGGCCAAGCCCTTGCGCCATCTGCTGGCCCTGTTGTTGGCCGGCTTTCTGCTGGCCGTTCTGCGCCTGTTGCTGCATCGCCTGGGCCATCTGTTGCGCCGCTTGCGCCATCTGACCGGCGGCGGAAGATGAATTCGCCTGCGCCTGCATCTTCTGCATCGCCTGCTGCATCTGCTGTTGTTGCGCCTGCGTCGGGCCCTGCCCGTTGTTCATCTGCTTCATCTGCTGCTGCATCTGTTGTTGGATCTGTTGCTGGGCGTCCTTATCACCCTGTGCTGCAGCCTGCATCTGCTTGGCCATCTGCTGGGCCTGTTGCTGGTTCATCCCAAGCTGCTGTTGAAGTTGCTTGGCAATCTGCTGTTGTTGTTTCGCGGGATCACCAGCCGCCTGTTGCAGTTGTTTCGCCAGCTGCTGCATCTGCTTGGCAACTTCCTCCTGCTGCTTCTGATCCATCTGATCGAACTTCTTCACCACGTCGTCCAGTTTGCTGAACGCTTCGGTGAATTTGCCTTCGGCGATCTTGCGCTGCGCATCGGCCACCGGGCCCTTCTCTTCCGGCGGCGGCATGACGTTGCGAGAAAGGTTCTTCATCTGATCCTGTGTCTCGGCGTATTTCGCGTTGTTCTCCGCCTGTTTCTTGATCGCTTCCTTCGCATCCTGAAGCGCCTTCATCGCGCTGCGCGATGCCTGGGAGGGATCCTTGATCGGCTGCTTGAGAAGGTTCTGAAGATCGATCTGGGCCTTCTTGATCGCTTCATCATTCGCGACAGTCTTGGGAACCGCTTCGACGGTTGCGAGCGCCTGCTTGACTTGTTCAGTCGCCTTGACGCGGTTGGCTTCGATCTCGTTCTGTTCCTTGATCGCCGCTTCGCGTCCGAACAGATCGTAACTGGGAAGAAACGAGACGAGCAGTGCGACGATGAACATTGCAACCGTGCCGTATGCCACGCGCGGGAAGCGCATCGGAAAGTGTTGGTAGTAATTGATGACGACTTTTTGCGCGGTCGCTTCGGCATCTTTCACCGCAGCCATGGCGAAGGGATCCGTGCTGTTGCGCATGAACAGCGCGGTGCTGATCTTTTCACGCAGGCCGAGTTTGTCGTCGATGGCGACGGCGGCGATCTTGCGAGAGGGGCGCTTCATGATCGCGAAGACCATTGCGGCTAAAGCCGCGACGCCGGCGCCGCTCCAGAACCAGATCTTCGGATGCGGGAGTTGAACGCGAACGTATTTGGCAACCAACAGATCGATCGTCACCAGCGCCGCGAAGATGCACATCGTCCACATCAACGAATTGATGAACCGTCCAAATGCCAGCTTGTTCTGCACCGCAGCGACATGTTGATCCAGGCGGCTCATAAGAGGTCTCCTTACGATCACAGACGACCTGCCCAGCCGAAGGTTTCACCCCGCGGATAGACCGCAGAATTGTACCTTGCGGAAGGGCCAATGTCGCATCTGTTTCCCTGTCGGAAGGTAATGGCCTGGACCAGCGGTTTGTGACATCGCGGGACAGGTTATTACCGCCGGGCGGTGATCTCTCCGGTGAGTTGGGCGATAAACTGCTCGACGGGCGCAGTCCCTTTATCGCCTTCGGTTCGGTGTCGGACCGCCACCTTATTCTCGGCCTGTTCCTTTTCGCCGATGACAAGCATGTAGGGGATTTTCTCGAGTGTGGCGGCGCGAATTTTGGCGCCGATTTTTTCGCCGGACAGATTCGATTCGACGCGGATGCCCGCCTGTTGAAGTGCGCTCGCCGATTTGTTTGCGTAGTCGTTGAACTTTTCGCTGATGGAGAGAACCGCGACCTGAACGGGAGAGAGCCACAACGGAAATGCGCCGGCGAAGTGTTCGATGAGCACGCCGATGAAGCGCTCCATCGATCCGAAGGGCGCGCGGTGAATCATCACCGGGCGGTGCGGGGCGTTGTCGGCGCCGACGTAGCTGAGGTCGAATCGCTCCGGGAGTTGGTAATCGACCTGCACGGTGCCGAGTTGCCACTCGCGGCCGATGACATCCCGGACGACGAAGTCGATCTTGGGACCGTAAAAAGCCGCCTCGCCGGGTTCCTTGGTGAACGGAACGCCAAGCGATTGGGCAGCATTCACACACGCGGCTTCGGCGCGATCCCATTGATCGGACTTGCCAACATACTTCGCGCTATCCGGATCGCGCAGGCCCACGCGAACGCGATAGTCGCTCATTCCCAAAGTGCCGAGAACGATCTTCACCAGCTCAAGACATCCCATCACCTCGGCGCTGACCTGCTCTTCGGTGCAGAACAGGTGCGCATCATCCTGGGTGAATCCGCGCACGCGAGTCATTCCGCCAAGTTCGCCGGACTTTTCCCAACGGTAGACGGTGCCGAATTCAGCGAGGCGAATCGGCAGATCGCGATAGCTGTGTTGTTCGCTCGCGTAGATGCGGATGTGCATCGGGCAGTTCATCGGCTTGAGCAGGTATCCGTCGATCTCGCCCTTTTCCATGCGATTGGAAAGCTCCGCGCATCCGCAATTCTCCTTCGCGAGGAGATCGATATGCTCGCGATCGATCAGCGGCGGGAACTGGCTCTCGCGGTAATAGGGATAGTGCCCGCTGGTGCGATACAGATCGAGCCGGCCGATGTGGGGAGTAAATACCTGCTTATATCCCTGGCGGCGCAGATGTTCGGAAATGAAATTCTGCAGCTCCATCCGGACGGTTGCGCCTTTGGGTTTCCAGAGGACAAGACCCTGTCCGACCTTGTCGTCGATGGTGAACAGCCCGAGTTGCGGGCCAAGCACGCGATGATCGCGTTTCTTGGCTTCCTCGATCTGCGCCAGGTGCGCATCGAGTTGTTTCTTGTCGAAGAAAGCGGTGCCGTAGATGCGCTGGAACTTGTCGGAAGCGATGTCGCCGTGCCAGTGGGACTGGGCGACGCTCATCACCTTGAACGCGCCGATCTTTCCGGTGGACGGAATATGGGGGCCCATGCACAGGTCTTCCCATTGGCCATTGGCGCCGGTGATGTACCAGCTCAGGCAGCTCGATCCGCCGGCGATGGCGCGCTCGGCGTTGTCGATCTTGTATTTGTTGTTCTCCTCGCGGAGTTTTGAGAATCCCTTATCCTTGTCGAGTTCATACCGGGTGAACGGCCGATTCTCTGCGACGATCTTTTTCATCTCAGCTTCGATTTTTTCGAAGTCGGATGAGCTGATCGGCTTGTCCAGCGCGATGTCGTAGTAAAAGCCATTCTCAAGCGGCGGGCCATAAGCAAGTTTTGCGTCGGGCCAGATGCGCTGGATCGCTTCTGCCATCACGTGAGCGGTGCTGTGGCGCAAGGTGAGCAGTGCTTCGGGGTCACGGTCGGTGACGATCGAGACGCGATGCTCGCCGGCGAGTTTGTGCGAGAGATCGACGGTCTTCTCGTCCACCTTGGCGATGACTGCCGCCTTGGCCAAACCCCGCCCAATCGAGTCGGCCAGCTGCATGACAGTGCTGCCGTCGGGAATCTCGCGTTTAGAGCCGTCTGGAAGAATCGCGATCGCCATGTTCGTTTCCTCAAATCGCAAACAAAAAAGCCGCCCGGAATTCACCGGGCGGCCGTGGATTGTATCGATCTATGCCGACACGTCACCGCCCGGGCAACTTGGTTCCCGTAGTCGTCGTAGCGGTAGTCGTTGCGTGCCGATGCATAGGCAGAAATGATATCGGCACGAATTGGGCGGTCAAACAAACGAATTTACAATTCTTGGCATCGAAAAGGCCAAAGGGGTAAGATTTAGCCAATGAGTGCACTGCGGATTCAACTGTCCGGGGCAGAATTGACCCGCCTGAAAAAACGAGCGCAAGCCCTGGGATTTGAAGATGCCGAGTCCTACGCCCGCAGTCTCGTCGCCGATGCGCTGAATGAATCATTCGACGCACCAGCTCACCTCAAAATCCGGTCGAAAAAGGATCTCGAGGCAAAACTCGTCGAAGGCGTGCGCAGCGGACGGACGCGCGCGTTCACGGAATCCGACTGGGCAAATCTGAAAGCCGACGCGAGACGCCGGATCGCAGCGCGAAGCGTGTCCAAGGCCTCATGACGCGCCGAGCCACGAGAACTCCACAAGCGAAGCGCGATCTGGCAGAAATCGCTGCATTCATCGGATTCGACAGCCCGCCAGCCGCTGATCGCTTCCTGGATGCTGCACGAAGGGCAATCGGGCTTTTGACTGACATGCCGGGAATGGGCGTAAAGCGTTCGTTTACGACGTTTCCAACGCTTCGGTCATAGCCGATCACCGGCTTTCGTAACTATCTCGTGTTCTACACGCCAACCCGTCGCCGGATTCGCGTAATCCGCGTGCTTCACGGCGCGCGGAACATTGATGCGATCTTCAAAGCATGATACTCACTCATCCACCTCCCCTTCCGCATCGCGCTTCACGATCGCCGCGGCAATGAGGATCAGCACCACGCACTCGGCAGCGCACATCCCGGCCGGAAATAACGTGTAGTTGTTTTCATTGAACCGACTGCCGCACCACCACAGCCAGCCCACAGTCATCAACAGGAACGACGAGATCAAATAACGTTTCAGTGCATCCATTGATGGCCACATAAAAAACTTCCCATCAACCCAAACATCTGCAACGGCTTGCCCACTAATCCGGCGTCCGTACCGGGTATTGCATAACAAATCCTCCGCCCGGGCCGCTTTTAAGCTCTTAAAGCTCATGTTCCTTCTCTAAACGAATCCTGTGCCGCGCCTGTGTGCGGCGCGCTGGTGTGGCGCTAATCTCTTTCCAGGCGTCTATACTCAGGCGAAATGGGAGCAAATGGATCGGATCTGCTGGCACGGATGACCAGCCTGCTGGAGGCGCTGAATTGCGGTGCAGCGCTGATCGACCGCGCCGGCACGATGGTGCACATCAATCATCGCCTCTGCATCATGATGCAACGCAAATGCAGCGACGTGATCGGCAAGAACATCATTTCGTTCTACGACGACGAAGCCGCCCGCGCAAAGCTCGCCGACGGCTTGGAGCGGTTCGAATCAAGCACCGAGTCGGAGTTTTATCTGCCTCTACCGGATGGGTCGCGCCTGCCGGTCATCTCTTCGTCGCGTAATCTGCCGGGTGACGACTATCGCGTCGTCACACTGATCGACATCTCGAAGCAGAAAGAAGTTGAGCAGTCGATGCGCGACCAGTATGAGTTCATCGTGCAGATGAGCGATACGGTTCTGCACCAGGCGCTGGATCTGAAGAACTATTCCAAGCAACTTGAACAGCGTGTGAAGGAACGGACCGCTGAGATCCATGCGGCCAACATGGATGCGATCTACATGCTTGCCGAAGCTGCCGAAGCGAAGGATCAGGACACCGGCCGGCACGTTCGGCGCATCCAGGCGTATTCGCGGGCGCTGGCGCTGCAACTGGGGATGAGCGATTCGGAATCCGAAGAAATTGGTTACTCCTCGATTCTCCACGACGTGGGCAAGCTGCACGTCCCCGATCGCATCCTCGGCAAGCCCGGCCCGCTCAATCCCGATGAGCGCGTGGAAATGGAAGCCCACACAATCGTCGGCGAAAAGATTCTCTCGCCGCGTAGCTTCTTCGCCCAATCCCGCCAGATCGCACGATCACATCACGAAAACTGGGACGGCTCCGGTTATCCGGATCACCTTGACGGGCCGGGCATTCCGATGTCGGCCCGGATCGTTCATGTCGTAGATGTCTATGACGCGCTCACGAGTAAGCGAATATACAAAGACGCATGGGCCAGCGAGCGCGCCAGCGAATTCATCGCCGAACATCGCGGAAAGATGTTCGATCCCGAGATCGCCCGGGCCTTCACTTCGCTGATGAAGCAAACCGAAATGTCAGAAAAATTGCGCTCGTGAAAAAAGTTTGTCGTCTCACCGACTATCCTCTGGACGAGCGACTGATCACCTCCTTATATGTCGCCGCGTAAGTTGTCTCACGGGCTGTAAAAATTTCTCGGGTTCACGGCTGGAATAGGGAAACACGGACGTTTCAAAAACGTCGTATTGACTGGTTCAGCAGGGCATTCCAGGCCGAAAGGATTTTGAGCAATGGGTTTCGCCGAAATGACGCCGCTTGAGCGGCGCCAACTACTCTCAGTCGCTGCACACATTCGCGTGCTGGGCAACGAGACCACAATTCAGGCTGGCCAGAGCGTGCACGTGAGCGCGCTCGGGACGAAGAATGCGCCCGGCACGAACTTCGGCTCGGGCGATGCGATTACTTCGCATATTCAGTGGAATTTCAACGATCCGAGCGGCGCATACAACCATCTGCCCGGCTTTAATGCAGCTCACGTTTACGAGAAGGCGGGCAAGTACAAGGTCGTCCTGCGCGTCACCAACGCCGACGGAGAAAGCGATACGGTTTCGCGGCTGATCCGAGTCGTTCCCGCCAAGCGCCGGCCGATTTACGTCAATCCGTGGGGGAAAGATTCCAACGATGGATCAACCGCCAAGAAAGCGGTCGCCACTGTCAACCGCGCCATGCAGTTGCTCGGCAACAACTCCGAGTTGCTCTTCCGCAGCGGGCAGACGTTCACGATGACAAAAGCGATTAATGTCCCTTTCAGCAATGTCGTTATCGGCGCCTTCGGCAAAGGCAAGCGACCCAAGCTCGTCCTCCAGGCCAAGGGAAAGAAACAGTACAAGACGATGTTCGGCTTCTCCGACAAGTCGCATCAGGTGACGATCGAGAACCTGCTGCTGGAATCCAACGGCAAAGATCCTTACGGCGATGCGATCCACACGGGCGGCAGCAACATCGTGATCAAGGGCGTGGATTTTGAGAACCTCGACAGCGCCATCGTCGATGCCGGGGCCGCGACCGGTGTGATGGCTTACAACAATTATGCCGGCCCGATGCGGTCGTATTTCGCGTTCGTGAAGGGCTCGGATCAGACATTCCTGGGCAACATTGCCAAGGATTCCACCAAGCAGCACAACATCCGTATCTACGGCAGCCGAATCCTGGCGTATGGCAATGATCTCACGAACCTGCCAAACGGCGCGTCGCTTGCCACACTCCGCGTCAACGACGGAGCCGCAATTTACTGGGCGAACAACGTCCTGCACGGAGGACAAATGTACGTCGGCCCGCTCGGGCCCAAGAGCGCCGGCTCAACCCCCGACGAAAAGGTCAACACCGTCGTGATCGAAAACAACCGCTGGGAAGAAGTGCCTAAACACTGGTCCAGCAATGACCGTGTCAACATCGATGCTGGCAGCGCCAACATCATGGTGCGCAACAACATCATCGACGCGACCAACGCCTCGGGCATCAACGTCTCAACGATGATGCACGAGAAGTTCGGGAAGAAGCTTGTCGATCGCGTTGTCACCAATCTGCACGTTCTCTCCAACACCGTCGTCAATCACGGCACGCAGGGATCGTTCATGACGGTCGGCGGCGGCCAACGCGGTGTCATCACATTGAAGAACTCGCTCTACGTCGCGCCCGACCTGAACGTCGGGCCCAACGCCGCGGCGGCGTTGCGCGTCACGGGGCGCGACGACATGCTTAACTTCACCACGCTCAAATCCGGCGGCGGAGTCACCGGGAATGTTTGGAATCTTCCCGCCTCCGCGAAATCACTGGGCGTGAATTACGTTTCAACCAAGCCGCTGGGACCCAGCGCCTATCGCACGCCTGTGGAATGGAAGACACAGTTCAAAGGTATTGTCGGCGCCGATTCATTCGAAAAGTTGCTGGCGCGGGATCTCAATACGCTGGGCGCTCCGCCGAAGAAATCGACCGCCGCAACCTTCGCCCAACCGACAGAAGGCGTCTTCAGCGATCTTCTCGGCCACAAGCGACCCAGGAAGACCTGGACCGCCGGCGCGCTCCAATCCATATAAGAATGCACCGTTCGTAACACCGTCCGCGGACTTGCGTCAGCGGCTGCGAAGAACATCCTACGGAATGTGCCCACGCGCATTCTCATTCTTGGTGGTGGTTTCGCGGGTGTTTACACCGCGCTGAATCTTGAGCGCATCTGGAAACGCGATCGGTCAGTCGAGGTCACCCTCGTCAGCCGCGATAATTTCTTTCTGATGACGCCTCTGCTGTTCGAAGCCGGCTCGGGGATTCTCGAGCCGCGCCATGCGGTCAATCCGATCCGGCCGATGTTCGACAGGGTGCATTTTGTCGAAGCGGAGATCCAGACCATCGACCTGGACGCGCGGCGCGTGCGGGTGCAACTGGAAGGCAATGATCCATCGGAGCTGGAATACGACCATCTTGTATTGGCGCTGGGCGGGATCACCAATACTGCACTGGTTCCGGGGTCGGAACATGCGCTGACATTCAAAACCCTGGGCGATGCCATCTTTCTTCGCAATCACTCGATCCAGCGGTTTGAGCGCGCCAATCCGCAGGCGGAAGCGGCCAAACGTCGCGCCGCCCTCACCTTTGTCGTTGTCGGCGGGGGATTCGTCGGCATCGAACTCGTTGGCGAGTTGACCGAGTTTCTTCCCAACGTTGCACGACTTTATCCCAATATTCACAAATCCGATCTGCGTTTCGAGCTCATCGAGGCCGCCCCGCGCATCGCGCCGGAGTTTGACGAGGAGCAATCGCAGTACATCGCACAGGTGCTCGGCCGGCGGGGTGTAAATATTCGCACCAATACAAAAGTCGGGCGGATGGAGCCGGGGAAGATCGTTCTGCAGGATGGGGAAACGATCGAGTCCGAAACGATCGTCCTGGCAACTGGCGTAATCCCCTCGCCGCTCTTGCGCGAGTTGCCGCTGGAGAAAAGCAAGAAGGGCGCGATCATGGTCGAACCGACCATGCGCGTGAAAGATCGCCCGGAAATCTGGGCGCTGGGCGATTGCGCATCGATTCCCGACCCTGGCGGCAAACCCTACCCACCGCTTGCACAACACGCGCTGCGCGAAGCGCGAACGTTGGCACACAATATAACCGCAGCGATCCGCAGCCAGCCGCTCAAGCCGTTTGTGTACGAAACCAAAGGCCTGCTCGCCGCCCTCGGTCATTACAAAGGTGTCGGCCGAATCGGCCGGTTGCGAATCAAAGGATTTTTGGCGTGGTGGGTTTGGCGAAGTTACTATCTATTTCAGATGCCGCGATGGGAACGGCGCTTCCGCGTGATGCTTGATTGGGCGGTGGCGCTGCTGTTCAAGAATGATGTTGTGCAACTGGATGTAACGCGCGGCGAGCATGCACCTCTGAAGTAGAAGTTTCAGTAGTAAAAAAAATTGAAGTACGGCCCTTGTGAAGTTTTTCGCGTTGTCGTAATACGTCCGCTCTCGGCGGTCGTCGCGCACGGCCGATTGAACTTATGCCTCAGCTTTTCCATCCCGCCGCAAACGCCGTCGCCAAGGGAACCATCTTCGGTGCGGTTTTCATTCTTGCTGCCGCTGCATGGGTGATGGCCGTTCTCGATACGTCGCCTTACTACACGCAGGTCGGAATGAGCCGCGCACAGCCGGTGCCGTTCTCCCATGAGCATCATGTAAATGGCCTGGGGATCGACTGCCAATATTGTCACACGAGTGTAAAAGAGTCTGCTTTTGCAGGGATTCCGCCCACAAAAACCTGCATGACATGCCACTCGCAGATCTGGACGAATGCGGCCATTCTTGAGCCCGTGCGGGCAAGCTGGCGCGACGAAAAGCCGATCGAATGGACGCGCGTTCATAAGCTCCCCGACTTTGTTTACTTCAACCACAGCATCCACGTGAACAAAGGCATCGGCTGCGCCAGTTGTCACGGCCCGGTCGACAAGATGCCGCTGATGTATCAGGCCAACACGCTTCGCATGGGATGGTGCCTGGAATGTCACCGCGCGCCCGAGAAATTCATCCGCCCGCGCGACCAGGTCTTCAACATGAACTACGACCCGATCGACGACGACACGTTGCCCAAAGAGCTTCGCGATCAGAAGGCGCTGGGCGAGAAGCTGGTGAAGGATTATCACGTGCATAAAGAACAGTTGACCAACTGCTGGGTGTGTCACCGGTGAGATGATGGCAAACGAACGAAAGACCAATCCTCCGATGTGGCGCAGTATCGACGAGCTGGCCGATTCACCGGCGTTTCGCGAAGCGATTGCCCACGAATTTCCGCACGGCGCAAGCGAATGGGATGACGAGGCGTCGCGTCGCACGTTCCTGAAAATTATGGGCGCATCGATCGCTCTGGCTGGGATCAACGGATGCGTTAAGCCGACGACCGAAAAGATCGTGCCCTACGTGCGCCAGCCCGAGGAAATGACGCCGGGCAAGCCGCTGTATTTTGCGACAGCTAAGACGTTCCGCGGGTTTGCACGCGGGATCGTCGCCGAGAGCCACGAAGGCCGGCCGACCAAGATTGAAGGGAATGATCTGCACCCAGCGAGCCTCGGTGCGGCCGATGCGATCACGCAGGCGCACACGCTCAATCTGTATGACCCGGATCGCTCGCAGATCGTCAATAAATACGGCGAGGTCAGCAACTGGAATGGATTTACACAGACCATCCAGGGCGATCTGCTGGCCAAGCAATCCAGCGGCGGGCAAGGGGTGCGACTGCTCACCGGCACGGTTACGTCGCCGACTCTGAATGCCCAGATCGAAGACTTCCTGCGGCGATATCCCAATGCCAAGTGGCATCAGTACGAGCCGATCAATTCCGACAACGAAAAGCTCGGATTGACCGCGGCATTCGGCAAGGCGGTGCAGCCGATCTATCACTTTGACAAGGCGAAGGTCGTTGTTTCGCTGGATTCGAATTTCCTCACGGATCTGCCGGGAAGTGTGCGATACGCCCGCGATTTCGTAGAGGGACGTCGCGTGTTGCCCAGGCAGGGCAAACATGAGATGAACCGGCTGTACGTGATCGAAAGCTCGCCGACGATCGCCGGCGCCTACGCAGATGAGAAACTCCGCGTGAAACCGAGCGAGATGATCTCGATCGCGCGAGATCTGCTCGCCGGCAACGGCAGCAAGCCGATCCTCAAGAAGATTGCCGAAGATCTGGAAAAGAACCACGGCGCCAGCATCGTGATCGCCGGCGATTCTCAGCCGCCGGAAGTGCACGCGATCGCCGCAGCCCTCAATGACAAGCTCGGAAACGTCGGCAAAACCGTCGAATACATCGAGCCGGTCGAGTTCGGATATCCCAAAGATGGCCAGCTTGCGTCGCTGAAATCCCTCGTCGACGAGATGAAGCAGAACACGGTGGATGTGTTGATCATCCTCGGCGGCAATCCCGCGTATGACGCGCCGGTGGATTTCGGATTTGCCGATGCGCTGCGGATCATGAGTGCCGCCCCCGCCAAGCGCACCGTCCACATGAGCTTGTACTACGATGAGACGAGCTTCCTCTGCCAATGGCATCTGCCTTTGGCGCACGAATTGGAAGTCTGGTCCGATGCCCGCGCCTACGACGGCACCGCCAGCATCATGCAGCCGCTGATCGCTGCACTCTATCAAGGCAAGAGTTCGCACATTTTGCTGTCGATCCTGCTGGGTGCGCCCAATCGCGGCGGTTACGAAATCCTTCGCGAATACTGGGCTGCTCACTACGACGGTGGGGATTTCGATTCCGCGTGGACGAAGTGGCTCAACGACGGCGTCATCGCCAATACCGCATCAAAGGTTACCAGCGTCACCCTCGCCGCCAACGCCACCGCACAAACCGCCCAAGCCAGCGCCGGCGGGAAAGAAATCATCTTCCGTCCCGATCCGTTGATCTGGGATGGTTCCTACGCGAACAACGGCTGGCTGATGGAATGCCCGCGCCCGCTGACCAAGCTCACCTGGGACAACGCGGCCATCATGTCGCCGAACACGGCGAAGGACTACGGCTATCCCTCCGATGATTACACCTCCAAGCCGAAGGTGCCGGTCGTCGAGATCAGCGTGAATAACCAGCCGCCAATCAAGGCGCCGGTCTGGATCCTGCCGGGACATCCAGATGATTGCGTAACCGTGCATTTCGGTTTCGGCCGGATGCGCGCGGGTCGGATCGGCGGGAATCTGGAAAGTCAGCCGGGATTTGATGCGTACAAGCTTCGCACGTCCGGCAGCATGTGGTCGGCATCGAACGCCGCGATCAAGAATGCGGACGAAGAGATGATGCTCGCCTGCACGCAGAACCACACGCTGATGGAGCAGCACGAGCGGAACGTGCTGCACATCAAGCCGATCAATCCGGAACATGGCGAGCATGGGGAAGAGGAACCGCGGAAGGTTTCGCTCTCGCTCTATCCTCCCTATCCCTATCCCGACGATGTTCGCAAGGGCAACAAGTGGGGAATGGTAATCGACCAGAACGCCTGCATCGGATGTAACGCGTGTGTCGTCGCCTGCCAGGCGGAGAACAACATCCCCGTCGTCGGCAAGGAAGAGGTTTCCCGCGGCCGCGAAATGCACTGGCTGCGCATCGATCATTACTACACCGGCGAGAACATCAACGAAGCCGAAGGCCCCTTCTTCCAGCCGCTGGCGTGCATGCACTGCGAGAATGCACCGTGCGAAGTGGTCTGTCCGGCCAACGCGACGATGCACGACCAGGAAGGCATCAACAACATGGTCTACAACCGCTGCATCGGCACGCGGTATTGCTCGAACAACTGCCCGTACAAGGTCCGCCACTTCAATTTCTTCCCATACAACGACCAATGGGTGAGCAGCGAAGTGCAGAAGATGGTGGAGAATCCGAACGTCACGGTCCGCAGCCGCGGCGTGATGGAAAAGTGCAGCTACTGCATCCAGCGCATCAGCGCGGCGCGCATCAACGCCAAGAAAGAGTTTGTCAACGGCATCCGCCCCGAAGACGCTATTTATGACGGCGAAGTGGTCACCGCGTGTCAGCAATCGTGCCCAACAAAGGCCATCTACTTCGGAAACCTGAACGACAAAGATCTCAGCCGCAACGGCGCCGGCAGTATTGTCCGGCTCATGGCCGAAGAAGAAGGCCACTACACGCTGCTGGATGAAGAATTGCAGACGCTACCGAGAACGAGTTACTTGCCGCGCTATACGAATCGCGCGGAAAAGGCGTAGGGTGTGCTTTAGCACACCATTAAATGCGGTGTGCTCAAGCACGCCCTACAGAAAAGTCTTATGAGCACAGACGCGATTAGCCATCGCAATGCCGACATTGTCGAAGAGCACGCGGTCATTGCGCCCGGGCATACCTTCGGCACGGTCACCGACAAGATCAGCGCCATCGTTCTCACCCAGCGCTTCGGGCCCAAGTGGATGCTCGGCGTGGGGTTCTGCGCGATGCTGGTGATGGTGCTCACCGCGTCGATCGGCATGCTTCTAGCCAAAGGCGTGGGCATCTGGGGCATCAACATGCCCGTGGCGTGGGGATTTGCGATCATCAACTTCGTCTGGTGGGTCGGCATCGGCCACGCCGGCACGTTCATCAGTGCGTTCCTTCTCTTGCTGCGACAGGATTGGCGAACGTCAATCAACCGCTTCGCAGAAGCTATGACACTCTTCGCCGTGAGTTGCGCCGGCATGTTCCCACTTTTGCACCTTGGCCGGCCATGGGTGTTTTACTGGCTGATGCCGTATCCCAACTCGATGGGGATGTGGCCGCAGTTCCGCTCGCCGCTGGTGTGGGACGTATTCGCGGTCAGCACGTATGCGACGGTATCGCTGCTGTTCTGGTACGTCGGCCTGATTCCTGACCTGGCGACGTTGCGAGATCGCTCGCACAACTGGTTCGGCCGCGTAATCTACGGCGTTCTTGCACTGGGCTGGAGAAATGCTGCGACCCACTGGCAGCGCTACCAGGCGGCGTATCTGTTGCTCGCCGGCCTTGCCGCGCCGCTCGTTATCAGCGTGCACAGCGTCGTCGGTATGGACTTCGCCGGCGGACAAGTGCCCGGCTGGCACAGCACGATCTTCCCGCCCTACTTCGTCGCAGGCGCGATCTTCAGCGGCTTTGCGATGGTGCTGACTCTCGCCATCCCGCTTCGCGCGGTCTACAAGCTCGAAGACTTCATCACCATGCGGCACGTCGACAACTGCGCCAAGCTCATGCTGGTGACAGGATCGATCGTCGCTTACGGCTACGCTTTGGAAGCTTTCTTCGGCTGGTTCAGCGGCAACGAATACGAATGGTACATGACCAAGAACCGCGCCATCGGCCCGTACTGGCCGAGCTACTGGGCGCTGATCCTGTGCAACGTGATCATCCCGCAGTTCCTCTGGCTCAGGCAAGTTCGCCAGAATGTGAAGCTTCTGTGGGTCATCACCATCATCGTGAACGTCGGCATGTGGCTGGAGCGGTTCGTCATCGTCATCACCAGCCTGCATCGCGATTTCCTGCCCAGCTCGTGGGACATGTACTACCCGACGATCTGGGACTGGGCGACGTACATCGGCACGATCGGATGGTTCATGCTCTGCGTGCTGTTGTTCATCCGCGTGCTGCCGGCGATTTCGATCTTCGAAATGCGCGAGCTGGTGCATGAAGAAGAAGCCCATGCCGAAGGACATGACGAACATCCGATCGCGCAGATCAGCGATGAGGAACAACCGTTGAATCGACCGTTTGAATCGCACTGACATGAGCAAGCAACTCGACATCTACGGTTTGCTGGCCGAATTCGACGGGCCGGATTCGCTCCTGGCTGCGGCCGAGAAAACCAACGCCGCGGGGTACCACAGCACGGATGCGTTCACGCCTTTCCCCGTGCATGGCATGGCCGAGGCGCTCGGCCATCCCAGGACACTCGTGCCGCGCCTCGTTCTGATCGGCGGCATCTGCGGCGGCCTGGCCGGATTCTTCATGCAGTGGTTCGCCAACGTCATCCACTATCCGATCAACATCGGCGGCCGCCCCAACAACAGTTGGCCGGCGTTCATCCCCATCACCTTCGAAATGACGATCCTGTTCGCGGCGTTCGCCGCGGTCTTTGGCATGCTTGGCTTGAACGGTTTGCCTGAGCCGCATCATCCGCTGTTCAACGTGCCGGACTTTGCCGAACACGCCAGCCGGGACAAGTTCTTCCTGGTCATCAAGATGAAGGACCCGAAGTTCAATCGAGAAGAGACAAGGAAGTTCCTTGAGAGTCTGAATCCGATTGACGTCATTGAGGTGCCACTGTGAGCGTGATGAAGAAGCTTCTCCGTGACACGGGCCTCTGGCCCGTGCGAAGTGCTGAGCATGGGCCAGAGGCCCATGTCACGGTAGTGCTTTGCCTCCTTCTGCTCATCTTTGCGGGTTGCCGCAAGGAAGACATGGCGGATCAGCCGCGCCAGGATCCGATGGATGAAAGCAAGTTCTTCCCCGATGGCCAATCCGCACGCCCGTTGATCGAAGGCACGGTCGCGCGCGGACATCGGCCTATCAAAGACGTCATTGTCGCCGTTTCGTCCGGCACGAATGAGCCGGAAGCCACCAGCTTCCCCGCGGAGTACAAGGTCACGCGCGAAGGGCTCGAAGCCGGTCGCCATCAGTTCGAAATCTTTTGTGCCGTCTGTCATGGCCGGCTCGGTGACGGCGAAGGCATGATCGTGCAGCGCGGATTCCCGCGCCCGCCTTCTTACTACACCACGCGACTCCGCAGCGCACCGATCGGACACTATTACAACGTGATCTCTAACGGCTACGGCGCGATGTACAGCTATGGCGATCGGATCAAGCCGATCGACCGGTGGAATATCGTCGCGTACATCCGCGCGCTTCAGGCCAGTGATTCCAAGCGCGTCGATCCGGATATTTCGCGAGCGAGCACGCAGCCGTCCGTTGACATGAACCGCAGCAGGTAAGCAAGAAATGACCGATTTTGAAACCCATCCCGAGCCGCTCAAACGCCTGCACATGGGCGCGATCGTCGTCGGCATCGTCTGCGCGATCTTCGCCGTCATCGGCGCGATGACCAATCGAACCCAATTCCTCAACTCGTACCTGTTTGCCTACGAGTTCATTCTCGGTATCTCGCTGGGATCGATGGCGCTGGTGATGCTTCATCACATGACCGGAGGCGACTGGGGATACTGCATCCGTCGAATCCTCGAAGCTTCTGCGATGACCATGCCGCTGGTCACGATCCTCTTCATCCCGATCTTTTTCAACGCCAAGCTGCTGTTCCCCTGGGCGACGCCGGAGAATTTCGAGCACGACAAGGTGATGCAGATCCAGATCGAGCGGTGGTTCAGCATCGGATTCTGGCAACTGCGGGCGGTGATTTACTTCGTCATCTGGAACCTGTGGGCGTTTTTAATGTGGTACGGCTCAGGCAAACACGATCGCACCGGCGACCCCTGGCTGGTCGTCCGCATGCAGCGCGTCAGCGCCCTGGGCATCCTGCTGTACATGGTCACCATGACCGCCGCTGCAGTGGATTGGATCATGTCGCGCGAGGTGCATTGGTATTCGTCGATCATCGGCTTCGTGACCACCGTGGGCCAGGCGCTGAGCGGGCTGGCGGTGGCGCTGGCGGTTTTGCGATTCAAGCGTCGTGACCCAGCCATCGCGGGATATCTCACCCCGCCGCGGCTGAATGATCTCGGCAATCTCATGCTCGCCCTGACGATCCTCTGGGCTTACATGAGTTTTGCACAACTGCTGATTATCTGGATGGGCAACACGGCAACCGACAGCCCGTGGTACATCCGTCGCGGGTTCAGCGGCGATCCAAACGCGCCGCATGGGTGGAAAGGGTTTGCAGGAATCCTGATCCTGTTCCACTTCTTTGTGCCGTTCTTCATCCTGCTGGGACGCGTAAACAAGCGGCATCTCGGCAAGCTGTCGATGCTGGCGATGTTGATGGTGTTGATGCGGGTGCTGGATTGCTATTGGTGGAGCCGGCCAACGAGCATGGATGATCGGCCTGATGTGAACTATCTGGTTCCGCCAACCGCGCACTGGCTCGATCTGGTGATTCCGCCGGCGCTGTTTGGATTGTGGCTGGGCGCGATGTTGCTGCTCTTGCGGACGCGCACCCTGATGGCACGCGTCGAGCACAACCCGTATGAAGAAGGAGTTGGCCATGCACATGCCGCCGCCTAGCGCCGAGGAGACGGCCCACGCGGTTGAGCTCGGTCACGAGCCCAGCACGGTGTCCGTGCGCGGTGTGGCGTGGTTCTTCATCGTCTTCTTCGCCTTCGCCGCCGTCGTGCATGTCATCATCTGGGTGATGTACAGGCAGATGGAAAAGTACGAGATGGCACAGAACGTCGAGCGCTCGGCCCTGATGGCTCCGGCAGGCTCACAACCGCCCGAGCCGCGCCTTCAGCCGACCCGAGCGCTGCACGAAACAACCGAGCCGGAAGACCTGGCCGTGATGCGCGGGCGAGAGAACCTCGAGTTCGTCAAGCGCGGCTGGATCAACAAAGAAAACGGCGAGTTCCGGATTCCGGATGATGTGATCGATGCGATCGGGACGGGCGGCGCCCCGTCAAACAATCCAGCGTCCGGTGGTACCGGCGGTGGAATGCCAAAGTAGTTCAACGTGACACGGGCCTGAAGGCCCGTGCAAGGAACCGTGATGTTGGCAAAGGACATGAGTCGCAGAACAAAACCACTGGCACGGGCTGGAAGCCCGTGTCACGTTGTGGCGTGCG
>JADMIO011437921.1_pt1 | contig 21167 bp, 19 predicted proteins | sample 8958161 | NCBI WGS metagenome assembly JADMIO01 (sample SAMN16585339, study PRJNA669376) | soil metagenome | isolation source: Crop rotation soil | place: USA: Cullars Rotation, Alabama | collected 2011
GTGCTGACGGTTCCGATCACCTGGGCGTTGCTGGCGATCATCAACCGCCGCACGCGCGATTTCAACCTCGCCGAGCAGCGCCAACTCCAGATGCGCTTGCGCCGCGAGCGGCTGGAAAAACGTTTGCAGAAAGACGCACAGGAAACCGAGCAAACCTAAGAAGGTAACTTATGCCAGCAGTAACAACACCGGCAAAGAGACGAACCCTGAAGCAGATCATCAGGCGGCTATTGCTGATCGACCTGTTCAAAGGGCTGGCGCTGACGTTCCGCTATAACGCAAGGGCGCTTTACGAGCCACGTGATGGCGGCAACCCTTTGCAGGCCATCTATACCGAGCAATACCCGCGCGAGCCGGCGCGCATCTCAGAGCGTTTTCGCGGTGCGCCACGCCTGAACCTCGACCCGGAGGACGGCGCGTCGCTGTGCATCGCTTGTGACCTGTGCGCGCAAGTCTGCCCGGTTGATTGCATCGAAGTCGGCTCGATCCGCCGCGAAGTGCGCGACGGTCAGAAGGTGAATAAGAAGAAGGTGCTGACCACTTTCATCTTTGACACCTCGCGCTGCATGTTCTGCAACCTCTGCGTCGAAGCCTGCCCGACCGATTGCCTTGAGCTGACGCAGAGCTTCGAGCTGGCCGTTTATCATCGCGCAGGTTTTCGCTGGGACCGCGAGATGCTCGAAAAAGGCATCAACTACGTGCGCTACACGAAATAGGTGTCAGGTGTTAGGTGTCGGGTGTGGGTGAGGCTGGAACTTAGCTGACCAGCACCCAACACCTGACACCCAACGCCCGGCCCGGAGGGCTATGCAATTACACGGTTGGGAAGGCGTGTTGTTTTATGTGCTGGCGATCATGACGCTGTTTATGGCGGTCTTCGTAGTGACGGCGCGCATTGCGGTGCACTCGGCCTTGTTTCTGATCGCCACGCTGGTCAACGTTGCGCTGCTGTTCATCCTGCTGCGCGCCGAGTTCGTAGCCGGCGTGCAGATTCTCGTCTACGTCGGTGGCGTGATGGTGCTCTTCCTGTTCGTCATCATGCTGGTTGAGACGCGCGCCGAAGAAGAATCCCGCGTCGAGCTTTATACCCGGCAAACGTGGCCGGCGGTCGTCGTCGCGCTGCTGCTGGCCGTGTCATTTTACTTCGCGATGAACCCAGCGCAGTCGGCGTTTCGGCCACCAGCGGATACGAACGCCGCAACGGCTGCGCCGGCCGAGTTAGGCGAGCGCAGCAATGCCGGGGCCGGCCCGGTCATCTCGGAAGACACCGAAAACGTCGGCGACGCGCTCTATCGCGGGGCGGCGCTGCCGTTTGAGATTGCTTCCCTGCTGCTGCTGGTGGCGATGGTCGGGGCCGTGTTGCTGGCGCGCGGCACCAAACAGGAAAAGTATTACGAATAACAATCGGAGGTCGCTGTGACCGGTTCTCTTTTGGGCGCGCTAACCTTGATTACCCCTCTGCTTTGGCAAGCACAAACCTCTGCGCTTAAGCGATTCGAGCCGACGCTGATCAACTTTCTGATGTTGAGCTTTCTGCTATTCGTCGTCGGCGTCGCCGGAGTGCTGTCGCGCCGTAACATCATCATCATCTTCATGTCCATCGAGCTGATCCTGAACGCCGTCAATCTGAACCTGATTGCGTTCTCGCGCTACCTGGCGATGAACAAGACGGCGCTCGCCAACGCCAAAGTCATCGTCGAGCCGCTGACCGGGCCGGTCTTCACGGTCTTCATCATCGTCGTCGCGGCTGCCGAAGCGGCGGTCGGTTTAGGCATCGTCATCGCCATGTTCCGCAACCGCGAAACCATCGCGATTGACGAGATCGATTTGTTGAAGTGGTAAAACGAAGTGATGAGTGATGAGTGACGAGTGATGAGTTTAAGCGCGGCTCATCACTTATCACTCGCCGCTCGTCACTCATCACTGTGGCCTTATGCTGAAACTCGTCTGGCTCATTCCGGTCTTCCCGCTCCTCGGCTTCCTCGTCAATTTCATCCTGGGCCGCAAGCTGCGCCTCACCGAGCGCGCCGTCAGCCTGATCGGCTGCGGCGTCATTGCGCTATCGCTCGTGCTAACGGTCGGCGCGTTTTACGAGTACGCCGCGAGCTACGCGCCCGCGCACGACCATCAGCCTTACGTGACCGGCGGCGGCTTCCCGCAGTCGTTCGAGTTTCTGCCCGGCGGGCTGGCGCAGACAACGCTCGGACGCACCGCCGGCCATCTGGCCGAGTTCAAAATCGAGTGGAGCTACCAGATTGATCAACTGTCGCTGGTGATGATGTTCATCGTCACCTTCGTCGGCCTGTTCATTCACATCTTTGCGACCGGGTACATGCATGGCGACCGGGGGTTCTACCGATTCTTCGCCTACCTGAACCTGTTCATGTTCATGATGCTGGTGCTGGTGATGGCGTCGAACTTCGTCGTGATGTTCGTCGGCTGGGAAGGCGTCGGCCTCTGTTCGTACCTGTTGATCGGTTACTACTTCGATCGCAAAGAGGCCGGCGACGCCGCGAAGAAAGCCTTCGTCGTCAACCGCATAGGCGACTTCGGGTTCTCGCTGGCGATTTTTGGAATATTCGCTACATTCGGCACGTTGAACTTTGCCGAGCTACGCACGGCGGTCGCCACCTATCCGGTCGAGTCGCTATGGGCCTGGGGCTTGATGTCGTGGCTGGCGTTGGGGCTCTTTGTCGGCGCGACGGGCAAGAGCGCACAGATTCCGCTCTACATCTGGCTGCCGGACGCGATGGCCGGCCCGACGCCGGTTTCGGCGTTGATCCATGCCGCGACGATGGTAACGGCGGGCGTCTTCATGGTGACGCGCACAAATTTCATTTTTCAACATTCGGTGACGATGATGATGGTCGTCGCGCTGGTCGGCTGCCTGACGGCTTTCGTCGCCGCGACCATCGGCATCACGCAGACCGACATTAAAAAAGTCCTCGCCTATTCGACCGTCTCGCAGCTCGGCTTCATGTTTCTGAGCGCGGGCGTCGGCGCGTTCATCGCGGCGATCTTTCACGTCTTCACGCATGCGTTCTTCAAGGCGCTGCTCTTCCTCGGCTCCGGCTCGGTGATCCACGCCATGCACCACGAGCAGGAGATGCCGCGCATGGGCGGCTTGAAGAAATACCTGCCGACGACCTACTGGACGATGATGGCCGGATGGCTGGCCATCTGCGGCATTGTGCCGTTTGCCGGCTTCTGGTCGAAAGACGAGATTCTGTGGAACACCTTCGATACGACCTTGTTCGGCGGCGCGAAGATTTTATGGTTTGTGGCATTAGTTACAGCCGGTATCACGGCCTTCTACATGACGCGGCTGATGTGGCTGACCTTCTATGGCGAAGAACGCTTTCGCAAAGTCCATGCCGGCGGCGAGGCCGACGAAGCGTTCGCCGCAGCGCACGACAAAGGGCTGAGCCCGCACGACGCGATGGTCGCGTCGGCAGGCGACCGCCCGCATCATCAGCCGGGCGAGCACGTCGGCGCGCACGACTCATCGGATCGGCTCGCCGCGCGCGGCGTCGCGCACGCTCACTTCGAGCCGCAAGAATCGCCGCGCAGTATGACCTTGCCGCTCATCGTGCTTGCGGTCGGTTCCGCCGTTGTTGGCTTGGTCGGCATCCCGCACCTGAGCGCCTTCGAGCAATGGCTGGAGCCAGTGATTGTCAGAGTCGAGCAAGCGCCCGCGCACGAATCCATCAGCGCGCTTGAGCTGGGGCTGATGCTTCTATCGCTCGTCGTCGCTGGACTAGGCATCTTTGCCGGCATACGGTTCTATGGCAAGCGGCCAGAGCTGCCAAAGCAATGGGCCGCGCGCCTCAAGCCGCTTTACCGGCTCAGCTTCAACAAGTGGTACTGGGACTGGCTGCTCGACGTGAAAGGCGTCGAAGCGGGCAAAGCCATCAATAACGCGCTCTGGCGTGTGGACGCCGATGTCGTTGACGGCGGCGTCAACGGCGCAAGCTGGATGACGCGCGCCGGAGCGGCGATCAGCGGCTGGTGGGACAAGTGGATCGTTGACGGGTTGGTGAATGCGACGGGCTGGGTAACGCGCGCCGGCTCGGCCGTCCTGCGCACGGCACAGACCGGGCTCTGGCAGAATTACGCGCTGCTGTTTGTCGTCGGCCTGTTCCTGGTCTTCATCTGGTATGTCTACCCGGCCATACCGGCGGCGATTAAAGCGATGATGGGCAAGTAAAGGAGACACTCTTTTATGCCTGAAATCAAATTCTTCGGGATCGGCATTCTCTCGTGGGTGACGTGGTTGCCGGCGGTCGGCGCGATCATGCTGCTCTTCTTCGACAAAGCGCGCAACGACCGCATTCGCTGGTTCGCGAACCTGTGGATCGCCGTCTGCTTTCTGATCTCGGTGCCGCTCATCACCGGCCTGGGCGGCAGAGGCGCGGGCTACGACCGCAGTCTGGGCGGCTTGCAGTTCATCGAAGATTACGACTGGGTCCCGTTCATTGGCGCGCGTTATCAGTTGGGCATAGATGGACTGTCGCTAGTTCTCATCATGTTGACCACGCTGATTGGCGTCGTCTCGGTCGTCTGCTCGTGGGCTTACATCCGCGAGCGCGGGCGCGAAAAAGAATACTACGTCATGCTGCTGCTGTTGCAGACCGGCATGCTCGGCGCGTTCACGGCGGCCGACCTCTTCCTCTTTTTCGTCTTCTGGGAAGTGATGCTCGTGCCGATGTACTTCCTGATCGGCATCTGGGGCGGCAAGAACCGCTTGTATTCAGCCATCAAGTTTTTCCTCTACACGCTGATCGGCTCGGTGGTGATGCTGCTGGCGGTGCTGAAACTCTTCTTCATCTTTCCGGGCGTGGTCGCGGCGCAGCGCCCCGTCGTCGAAGCGACCGCGCGGCAACTGGCCACCAACGCCGAAACCGGTCGCTTCAACGACCGCATGTACAACCTGGTGGATAACGCGCTGGGCCGGGTCGATGGTAAGGACAAAGCCGCCGGGCGACCGCTGCCGCCGGAATACTCGCGCAGCTCGTTCAACATCGCCGCGCTGACGGCCATCGGCCCGCACATCAAAACGGTCTTCGGCCTCGGCGTCGTCATCTGGTTGTTCATCGGTTTCGCGCTGTCGTTCGCCATCAAGGTGCCGATGTTCCCCTTTCACACCTGGCTGCCGGACGCGCATTACGACGCGCCGACCGCCGGCTCGGTCATCCTGGCAGGCATTCTGCTGAAGATGGGCACTTACGGCTTCATGCGATTTTCATTACCGATGTTCCCCGACGCGGCGACGCACCCGACGGTGCGCAGCGTAATGGTCGTGCTTGCCATCATCGGCATCATCTACGGCGCGCTGGTGGCGATGGCGCAAAAGGATGTCAAGAAGCTGATCGCTTATTCTTCGGTTTCGCACCTGGGACTGGTGATGCTGGGGCTGTTCGCGCTGAATCCGAACGGCATCAACGGCGCAGTGCTGCAAATGATCAATCACGGCGTCTCGACCGGCGCGCTGTTCATGCTCGCGGGCATCCTCTACGAACGCCGGCACACTTACGAGATCGCTGAGTTCGGCGGCCTCGCGCACGTCATGCCGGTCTACGCGACGATATTTTTGATCGTCACGCTTTCATCGTTGGGACTGCCGTTGATGAACAACTTCATCGGTGAATTTCTGGCGCTGGGCGGCGCGTTTCAAGCGCGCCCGTTGTGGGCGATGTTAGGCGCCATCGGCGTCATCCTGGGCGCGGCTTATATGCTGTGGCTCTATCAGCGCGTCTTCTTCGGCCAGGCGGCGAGCGAAGCCAACCACCACCTCGCCGATCTGAACCGCCGCGAAGCATGGCAGTTCGCGCCGCTGATTTTTTTGATCTTCTGGATCGGCATCTACCCGAAGCCGGTGCTTTCATACATACAGCCGCAGACCAACTCGGTGGTCGCGCAGGTGCAGCCCGATTTCTTCAAAGCGCCGCCGCTGACTGAAAAAGTAGCAGAAGAAAAATTGCCGCCCGCCGAAACCGTGCCGGCGGCCGAAACGAGATAGTGAACCCAAGCTTATGCTCGCATTACTTCAAGCCACAACCGACCTGCAAGCCATCGCCCGGCAGACCGTGCAGTACATCATGCCGGAAGTCATTCTCACACTCTTCGCCTGCGGCGCGCTCGTTCTGGATGTCCTGCTGCCGCGCCAGCATAAACGCTGGGTCGCATGGACGTGCCTTGCGGGCCTCGGCTTCGCCTTCGTCTCGCTCAGCATTCTCTACACCGACATCGTCCGCAGAGGCACGCCGCGCACGGCTTTCTTTGAGATGATCGTGCTCGACAACTACGCCGTGATGTTCAAAGCCATCTTCCTGATCGGCGCGGCGCTCTCGATCCTGCTGTCGATCAAGTACCTCGAAACCGAAGGCGAGCAGCGCGGCGAGTATTACGCGCTGATTCTTTTCTCGGTCATCGGCATGATGTTCATGGCGTCGAGCGTTGACCTGTTGTCGCTGTTTATCTCGCTCGAACTGATGGCCGTGTCGGTCTACATACTGGTCGGCTACCTCAGGCGCGACAAACGCTCGAACGAAGCCTCGATGAAATACTTCCTGCTCGGCGCGTTCTCGTCGGGCGTGTTGCTGTACGGCATCTCGCTGATCTACGGGCTGACCGGCACGACCAACCTGGCGAAGCTCGCCGCCAACCTCCCCATAGTCGCGACGGCGAGCTTCAACCCGTTCAACACCAACGTCCCCGCCGACCTGCGCTACCTCGTGTTGATGGCGATGATCCTGATGGCCGCCGGCATGTTCTTCAAGATCGCCGCCGTGCCGTTTCACATGTGGGCGCCCGACGCTTACGAAGGCGCGCCGACTTCGGTGACGGCCTTCATGTCTGTTGCCGTCAAAGCCGCCAGCTTCGCCATGTTCGGTCGCGTCTTTCTCTACGGCCTGCCCGACCTGCGCAGCACCATCGCTGGCGACCCGGCGACCCACGCACCGGCCTTGCCGGGCTGGGCGCTGCTGTTGGGCGTTGTAGCCGCCATTACAATCGTCTGGGGCAACCTCGCGGCGTTGACACAGCAGAACACCAAGCGGCTGCTGGCCTACTCGTCCATCTCGCACGCCGGCTACACGCTGACGGGGCTGGTCGCCGGCAACCAGACGGGCTACACCGGCTTCATTATTTACATGCTGGTTTACACGCTGACGAACCTCGGCGTCTTTGGCTGCATCGTCGCGCTCAGGCGACAAGGCATCGTCGGCGACCGCCTGGAAGACCTCAACGGCCTGATGAAGAAAGCGCCCGCCCTGACGGTGATGATGACCGTCTGCCTGCTTTCGCTCGGCGGCATTCCGGCGACCGCCGGCTTTATCGGCAAGTTCTACCTCTTCGGCGGCCTGATCGAAACCGGCAATCCCTGGCTGGTGCGGCTGGCAATCCTCGCCGTCGTGATGAGCGTCGTCTCGCTCTATTACTACATCCGCTTCATCCGCGCGATGTACATCGAATCGGAAACCGAGCTGCAGCCGGTGCGCATGGCTGGGCCGCTGCGCGTCGCGATGGTCGCCGCCGTCGCGTTGATTATCTTCATTGGCGTCTACCCGCAGCCGGTCATTCACTTCACACAACGCGCCGCCACCTCGCCGGGATTCAGAACGTTCAACAATCAACCAACGAGCCAGTCGGCGCAGCCGGACAACAAAGCCGAGCCGACGCCGCCCCAACAAGAGAACAGCCCGATGCGCGTGCCGCCGCGATAACGCGGCAGTCTATGGCGTTGCAATTCGCGCGGTTCTATTGCTCAATAGCGGTATGCCCACGAACGACGAAAACGACAACGACGGCATCAGTTGGCGCACGGCGACGGCGACAATTGGGCTGGCGCTGGCCATTCCTTCCATGCTCTTCGTGCCGGCCCTGGTCGGCTGGTGGGTGGATCGTAAGTACGCCACCTCGCCGCTATGGCTGATCGTCGGCCTGGCCATCGGCCTGATCGGCACCGCCTTCGATGTTTACCGCCTGCTCAAGCGACTCGGACAACTCAAGTAGAGGCGACAGAATAGAGGATTCGAGATTCCGGGTGGAAAGGAAGGCGCTAATCGCCGACTCCTTTTAGCTGAATCCTGAATCCTGTATCCTGTATCCTGTTATGTTAGATTTTGCTATTCGAGTGGCGCAGGACGCCGGGCGACTGTTGCGCGACCGCGTCGGCACAACCATTGACATCGGGCACAAAGGCGACATCAACATCGTCACCGACGTTGATCTGGCCAGCGAGCGCCTGATCCGTGAAGCCATCGCTTCGCATTACCCACGCCATCAGGTGCTCGGCGAAGAGGGCGGCCTTGACGAAAGTAGCTCGGATTACCGATGGGTGGTTGACCCGCTGGACGGGACGACCAACTTCGCGCACGGCTTTCCGATGTTCGCGGTTTCGATCGCGCTCGAATACAAAGGCGAAACGATCATCGGCGTCGTCTACGACCCGATGCGCGACGAGTTGTTTGCGGCTGAGAAGGGCGCAGGCGCGGCGCTCAATCACCGCCCGATTCACGTCTCTGCCACGGCTGAATTGTCCAGGAGCCTGCTATCGACCGGGTTCCCTTACGACATCCGCACGGCCAGTTTGAACAACCTGGATCACTGGAAGAATTTTGCGATGAGCGCGCAGGCGTTGCGGCGCATCGGCTCGGCGGCGCTCGACCTCTGCTACGTCGCCTCGGGCCGCTTCGACGGCTTCTGGGAGTTGAATCTCGGCGCGTGGGACAGCGCCGCCGGGGCGCTGATCGTGGCGGAAGCCGGCGGGCGAGTCACCAACTTTTCGGGCGGGCCGTTTTCCAAGTACAAGCCGGAGACGCTCGCTAGCAACGGCTTGATTCACGCTCAGATGATGGACGTGCTGGCGCTGGCTCGGCCGAGCAGGTCATGAGGCAAGCAGCGGCGACGAACACGGATGCGGCGCACTGAGATCATCATTCCGGCTTCGACTTCAAACCTCGGCGCAAGCTTCGACGCGGTCGGGCTGGCGCTGGCGCTTTACCTGCGCGTCACGGTCGAAGAGGCGGCAGAGCATTTCGTGATCAACGCCACAGGCGAAGGCGAGGCGGCGGTCGAGCACGACGAATCTAACCTGATCGCCCGCGTCGCCCGTTTTGTTGCTGAACAGCGCGGGCGCAGGATTAGCGGCGCGCGGCTCAAGGTCACGAGCGAGATTCCGCTGGCGCGCGGCCTCGGCAGCAGCAGCTCGGCCATCATCGCAGGCGTCTCGGTCTACGAAGCACTGGCCGGCGAACGCTTGCGCGACGAAGAAATCTTCAGCTACGCGCTGCACTTTGAAGGGCACGGCGACAACCTCGCGCCGAGCTTGCTTGGCGGGCTGGTCGTCGCCTGTATCGTGGCGCGCGTCGATCAACCGTCGCTTGTGACCGTCAAGCGCGCGTGGCCCGAAGAGGTGAAGATCGTGCTGGCGGTGCCGGATTACGAAATGAATACCGCAGACATGCGTCGCGCCCTGCCGCAAGAGGTGCCGCTCGCCGACGCCGTGTTCAACGTGCAGCGGGCCGCGCTCCTGCAAGCTTTGATCTCCGAGCGGCGCTTCGAGTTGTTGAGCGAAGCCTTGCGTGACCGCCTGCATCAACCGCATCGCGCGCCTTACGGGCCGGGCCTGAATGAAGTGTTGCAGCTCAACGATGAAACGGGCGCGCATCCGGGCTTACTCGGTGTGGCAATCAGCGGTGCCGGCTCGACGTTAATCGCTTTCGCGAATGACCGCTTTGCCGAGATTGCCGCATTGCTCGGCGAGCGATTGGCGCATGCCGGTGTGCGGGCGCGCACGTTCGCCGTAGCGGTTGACAATCGAGGCCGACAGGTCGTCAATTTGTAGGAGCAGAGGTTCATCCGGTGCGTATCATCGTCTTCATGCTTTTGGCCGTGCTCGCGCTGCAATCGGCAGCCTGCGGCGGCGCAGCCGTTCACGACCATCTCGGTGGCGTCGCCCATCAGCCCGCCGCGCAGACGCCAGCCGTCCCGGCGGTCGGCAATGAATTTCAGCCGACCATCGCACAACTCGCCGCCGAAGGCTTGCGCTTGAAAGAGGCTTTCGAAGCCAGTTTGGAGGCGGGCACACGGCACCTTGCGGCGACCTTCGAGCGCACGGGTACGAAGGACGCGATACAGAGTTACGAGTTCCGCATCCTCGAAAGCGACGGCCGTGCGGTGAAGACGATCTTTCGTCGCGTCGATTTCTTCTTCTCCTTTTCAACGAACGGCGAGTTGCAGAAGTTGAACGGTACAGACATCAACGGCGACGGCTTGAAAGAGATCATCGTGCAGAGTTCGAGCGGCGGCAATTGCTGGAGTTGTAACCCGACGGAAATCTATCAAGTCCGCAATCACAAAGCCGAGTTGATCGCCGCCGGGCCGATTCAACACATCCTCGACTTGAATGGCGATGACGTGCGCGAGCTGATCGTCACCGACACGCGTTGGGAATCTTACGACGACCTGTCACACGCCGCTTCGCCGGGCGCTTTCATGGTGTATGCGTGGCGCGGCGGGCGCTACGTTTATGCGTCGAAGGATTACACCGGGTTTTACCGCGACGAAATCGCCCGCCTGCGCGCCGCGATTGAGGAGGCAAAGGCCGACATCACGGCGGCTGATTATTCCGATGAAGCTTACGTCGGTTTGTCGCTGGGGCTGGCGATCACCTACGCGCATGCCGGGGAACTGGAGCGCGGCCTGAAGGAGCTTGAAGCGTTATTCAGCGCCAACGCGCGTTCCGCCGCGCAGGTGAAACACCGTGCCCAGATGCTCGATGATTTTCGCCAGGGTGAAAGCAACAAGAAGCTGCGCGAGATGAAGGCGGGCGACCCGATGCCGCTCGGCTAGTCGGCCGGGTGCGTGGAAGCAGTGCCTTCGGCTGGCGCGAGATGGCTTTCAACCGGGGCCGTTGCCGTGTCGCGCTGGTCGGGCAGCATGTCGGGCGCGACGGCGCTGGCGACCGCTGCATACGTCTTGCGCGCCAGCTCGCGCGATTGCGATTTCATCTCGACGCGGCTCACGCCTTCGGGCAGACGCTCGACGGCGATGGGCGGGTGATAGGTGACGACGAGCTTGCGAGCGCGCGGAAAAAATCTGCCGACCGGCCAAATCTTTTCACCCCCGTTGATCGACACCGGCACCACCGGCACGCCATAGGTCAAGGCGAAACGAAACGCGCCCATCTTGAACGGCATCAGCTTGCCCGTGCGCGTGCGCCCGCCTTCGGGAAAGATGACCAGCGCCTTGCCGGCGCGCAGCACCTCGTGCGCGGCGCGCTGCGCCGACGCGTCCACCGCATCAAGGCTCACAGGGAACGCGCCGAAGATGCGCATCATCTGGCCGAGCACGGGAATCTTGAAGGGCTTGTCCCAGGCCATGTAATAAATCCGCCGCCGAATCGGCACGGTAATCCAGATCGGGTCGGCGTAGCTGGCATGGTTGGGCGTGATCAGGCACGCGCCTTCAGCCGGTACGTTTTCGACGCCATGAAATTCGGCCTTGAACCAGATGCGGCACAGCCATCGCACCAGAGGCCTGAGCAGGTCAATGATGAATTTCATGATCATGCGGTTCATCCGAGCGGCGCTCGTCGGCGATTGGGGCCAAGCCATTAAACACTGCCATCACATCTCAGCGCAAGCATCGCCGCTCGGTTCTCAAGTTGACTTGAACGCAAGTTGACTGCTGTGCGTCACGGCCCGGTTTCTTGTAGGCGCGCAGGCGGCTTGCTAAATTTGAATATGGTTTACGAACGCACTTACGATCATCTTGCCGACGCGCTCGCCCCGCGCCTCGACGCCGAAGCGATTGCCTTGATCCGCCGCGCTTACGATCTGGCCGCCGCCGTGCACGCGACGCAGATGCGCGACGAAGGCACGCCCTACATCCTGCACCCCCTGCGCGTCGCGATGGTGCTGGTGGAAGAACTCGACATCACAACGCCTGCGCTCATCTGCTCGGCGCTGCTGCACGACGTGATCGAAGACAGTCCTGATTATTACGCGCGCGGCCCGGTGACGCGCGAAGACATCGCCCTCGGATTCGGCGAAGAGATCGCCGAGATCGTCTGGCTGTTGAGCAAGTTTGATGACGTGACGCTGCCCGCCTACCTGGCCGCCATCGAAGCCGCCGCCTCGACCGGCGCGCCGCTCGTCAAGCTCTGCGACCGTCTCGACAACCTGCGCTCGATTGTGCGCTCGCCAAAAGTGGATAAGATTCGCCGCTACATTCGCACGACGGAAATCTTCTTTTTGCCGATGGCGCGGCGCATGAATCGCTACCTTTACCAAGAGCTGACGCACTTGCTCGAAGCGGCCCGCCGCCACCTTGAAACGATCACTGGAAAGGCGTCCTAAAACCTGCAAAAATGGCTGATTTTTCGAGGAATTTCTGCCCTTTTCCGGTTTGCGAAAGAGGGCCGAAATGGTGTAAAATTTAGCTTGTCGGATAAGACAAAAAACACCCCGCACGCCGCCTTTGCGGCTCACTCAACACGGCAGCAGGAATGCCGAGCCGGGTGCTCGCTCTGCTGGTGTTGTGCGGATACTGGCTGGCGCGGTTCACCGGGCCAAGAGACCCCTTAACCGTCAGGATCGTATTTAACGAAAGAGATAAACGTATGGCTGAAGCAGCGCAGAAGATTCCAATCAATATCGAAGAAGAGATGCGGCGTAGTTATCTCGACTACGCCATGAGCGTCATCATCGGCCGCGCCCTCCCCGATGCGCGCGACGGCTTGAAGCCTGTGCATCGGCGCATTCTATACGCCATGCACGAAATCGGCCTCGGCCCCAATAAGCCGTACAAGAAATCGGCCACGGTCGTCGGCGACGTGCTCGGCAAGTATCACCCGCACGGCGACACCGCCGTTTATGACGCGCTGGTGCGCATGGCGCAAGACTTTTCGCTGCGCTACCCGCTCGTCAAGGGCCAGGGCAATTTCGGCTCGGTGGACGGCGACGCGGCGGCGGCTTACCGCTACACCGAAGCGCGGCTGACCCGCATAGCGACCGAGATGCTCGCCGACATCGACAAAGAGACGGTGGATTTCGTGCCGAACTATGACGAGTCGCGCGTCGAGCCGACCGTTTTGCCGACACGCTTCCCGAACCTGCTCGTCAACGGCTCGGGCGGCATCGCCGTCGGCATGGCAACCAACATCCCGCCGCACAACTTGAGCGAAGTTATCGAAGCGACGATCTACCTGATCCAGAATCCGAACGCGCGGCTTTCGACGCTGATGAATCATGTGCCCGGCCCGGACTTTCCGACCGGCGGGTTCATCTACGGGCGCGAAGGCATCCGGCAGGCTTACGAGACCGGGCGCGGCTCGATCATCATGCGCGCCAAAGCCTCAATTGATCGCGCCGGTCGCAGCGCCGAGCGCATGGCAATCGTCATCACCGAAATTCCTTATCAGGTCAACAAGGCCAAGCTGATCGAGCGCATCGCCGAGTTGATCAACGACAAGAAGCTCGAAGGCATCTCGGATTTGCGCGACGAGAGCGACCGCGAAGGCATGCGCATTATGATCGAGCTGAAGCGCGACGCCATCCCGGACATCGTCTTGAACAATCTCTACAAGCTGACGCCGATGCAGCAGTCGTTCGGCGTCATCAACCTCGCGATTGTCAACGGCCAGCCGCGCGAGCTGAGCCTGATCGACACGCTGAACATCTTCATCGAGCACCGCCGCGAGGTCGTCACCCGCCGCACGCGATTCGAGTTGAAGAAGGCCGAAGCGCGCGCCCACATCCTCGAAGGCTTGAAGAAGGCGCTCGATCACCTCGACGAAGTGATCTCGATCATCCGCAAGTCGAAGGCGACCACGGAAGCGCGCGAGGCGTTGATGCTGCGCTTCAAGTTCTCGGACGTGCAGGCGCGGGCAATTCTTGAAATGCAGTTGCAGAAGCTCACGGGCCTCGAACGCCAGAAGCTGAACGAAGAGTACAAAGAGATCATCCAGCGCATCGCCGAGCTTCAAGAGATTCTCGCGAACGAATCGGTGCTGCGTAACGTCATCATCAAAGAACTGCGCGAAGTGCAGCGCGAGTACGGCGACGAGCGGCGCACGCAGATCATCGAGGCGGGTGCTGAGCTGACGCTCGAAGACTTGATCGCCGACGAAGACATGGCCATCACGGTGACGCATTCGGGCTACATCAAGCGCACGCCGGTATCGGTCTATCGCGCGCAGCGGCGCGGCGGCACGGGTCGCCGGGGCGCGGCGCTCAAGACCGAAGACGTGGTCGATCACCTGTTCGTCGCCTCAACGCACAGCTATGTGATGATCTTCACCAACAATGGCCAGGTCTATAAGCTCAAGGTGCATGAGATACCCGACGCGGCGGCGGCGGGCAAAGGCAAAGCGATAGTCAACCTCTTGAACATGCCGAAGGAAGAGAAGGTCGCCGGCATCATTCCCGTGCGCGCCTTTGAAGAAGGCAAGTACGTGCTGATGGCGACGCGCAAGGGCACGATCAAGAAGACCGCGCTTTCCGAATTCGCCAACATCCGACCGAGCGGCATTAACGCGATGGGCATAGACGATGGCGACGAGTTGATCGCCGTCGAGTTGACCGACGGCCAGAAGAAGGTCTTCCTGGCGACGCACGAAGGCATGGCCATCTGCTTTGACGAGTCGGATGTGCGACCGATGGGTCGCCCGGCTTACGGCGTGCGCGGCATCACGCTCGACAAAGATGATTATGTGATCAGCGTTGCGGCGGTGCCCGACGATATTGAGATGTTGTCGATCTCTGAAAACGGTTTCGGCAAACGCACGAAGCTTGAGGAGTACCGCTTCCAATCGCGCGGCGGCAAAGGTGTCATCAACATGAAGACGAGCGACCGCAACGGACTGGTCGTCGCCGTGCTGCCGGTCAACGATGAGAGTCAGTTGATGATGATCACTCACCAGGGCAAGATGATCCGCATTGATGCCAAGACCATCCGCGTATCGGGCCGCTCGACGCAAGGCGTGAAGCTGATCGATACCTCGGACGGCGACATGGTGTCGTCGGCCTCGCTGATCGAACGCCAGCAGGACGCCACCGACAGCAACGCCGCTTAAAGAAAGTAGAGGAGTGGGGGAGTGGAGGAGTAAGGATGTGAAGGACAAATGCGAAGCAAGTTCACATAGCTACCATCTCCCCCACTCCCTCACTCTACTCTGTCTAATAATCCTGTCACTGACATTCGCAGTGGCGTGCGGCCGCGGCGCGGCAAACACGCTGGAGCGCGCGGCGGCGGCCTGGGATGCCGGCGATTACACGCAGGCGGCGGAAGAGTACGAACGTTACCTCTATCAATATCCGACCGGCGAAGCGTCGCTTGCGGCGCGCTTCAAACTGGCGAATATCTACTACCTCAATCTTCACCGTTACGATCAGGCGCGCGGGCATTATCAGGAGTTCTTGCGCCAAGACAGCGCAAACGCGGATGCCGCGACGGCGCGTGAACGACTCGCCGAAGTGCTGGCCGAGATGGGCCGCACCTACGAAGCCATCAACGAATACGAAACCCTCAACCCGGTTGACCCGAACGAGCGCCGCCGCGTCCGTTTGAAGATTGCCGACCTCTACTTCGATCAGAAGAACTTCAGCCAGGCGCTCACCGAATATCAAAAAGTAATTGAAACCGCAGAGTACGATGACGTGTCCGAGCAGGCTTATTTGCGGCGGGCTTCGATCTACGTGACGCGCAATCAATATCAACTGGCGCTCGACGCTTATCAGCAACTGGCCGCCAACAGCCCCGACCCGCAGGTGCAGGTGCGCGCGCAGTTTGGCGAGGCCGATTGCTACGCTGGCTTGTCGCAGTTCGACGAAGCGATCAAGATGCTGCGCGCCATCAAAGACGAGCGCGAACAGGCTCACATCGCGCAGCGCGTCGCCGAGCTCGAACAGCAGAAGCGCGAAGCCGCGCAGGCCCGCGACAGCTTGCAGCCGCGTTGAGCTTACTGCGCCGGTCGCATCGCTTCAGGGTTTTCGACCCAGACTTCGCCGTCCTCAAAGTATTCTTTCTTCCAGATGGGGACGATCTTCTTCAGGCGGTCAATCGCGTAATGGCAGGCTTCAAAGGCGACGCGGCGGTGCGCCGACGTGACAACGATGACAACGCTCGATTCGCTGATCTCGATGCGGCCCAGGCGGTGAACGATGCCGACGCGGTTGATTGCCCACTGCTCGTGCACTTCGTGGGCGATCTGCGCCATTGTCTTTAAGGCCATCGCTTCGTAGCCTTCGTATTCGAGAAAGCGCGTGCGCCGCCCTTTCGTGTTATCGCGGGCGACCCCGTCGAAGATGACCACCGCGCCCGACTCGCCCGCAAGCAAACGGGCGCGCAATGCGGCGATGTCTATCGGCGCGCGAGTGATCTCGATTACGTCTTCGCCCGCGCCGCCGCTTACCGGCGGGAGCACGGCCAGACGGTCGCCGTCGCTGAGCGGCTGCTCGCGCCCGGCGTATTCTTCATTGACGGCGAACAGCAGGCTGCGCTCCATCGCCGCAAGACGCGGGTGCGCGGCACTCAGCGCGGCAAAGGCGCTGGCGACGGTCGCCGGCTGCGCCACTTCGAGCGTGAGGCTGGCCGCGCCGGCCATCTCGCGCGCTTGGCCGAATAATAGCGCCGTGATTTTGATCGCGTTATTCATCGCCGGTAATGATCACTTCGACGCGGTCGATCTTCGCGCCTTCGATGCGGTAAGCGCGCAGATCAACTTGCGACTCAAGCGAGATGATAAAGTAGACCGCTTCGGGATAGAAAGCCATCTCCACGTCCGCCGACGACGGGTAGGCCGGCGTGCGTGGGTGCGAATGGTAGATGCCGAGCAGCTTCTGGTCGGCGTCGCGGATGCGCCGCATGGCGGCGAACAGCTCTTCGGGCGTGGCGAAGTAGCGCGTCTCTGGCCGGTCGGCGTCGTTGCGCAGCGGGTGCCAATCGGTGATCACGCCATTCGCGCCGCTCAACAGCCCGCAGCATTCCGCCGGCAGCGTGCTGCGAGCATGCTCGATCATCGCCGCCCGAACCGTTTCAGTGATCTTCATCACAGGTCCGCTCACGCGCTCATCACTCCATTCGTCATGCTCTCTCAATGCCTGTAGCGCATGCAATGATTTTAATCGTTCGGAAAGTCCGCCGCCGCTTTGATGCGGCCAATCTGCGCGACGTGGCGGCGTTCGTGCCCGCCGGCAATTAGTATCCACTGGTACATATCGAGGTCGCCCAACAACGGGTGCGCGTACTTCAACCCGGTCAGGTCGTAATCGGCCAACTGCTCGATGGCTTCGAGCATGCGAGCGCGCGACCCGCGCAGGCGAGCGATCGACTCGTCACTGGCAAGGTGATCATGCGGCGTGACGAATTCGGGCGCTTGCGCGCGGGTGTTGCGTATCGGCGCGAGTGCTTCATCGAGGCAATGGAGCACGGACTGGTCGGGCGTCGGGTCTGGTGCCGTGTTGCGCTCTCGCGCATGTCTGAGAGCGCGCGCGGCGAGCTTGGCATTCGCCTCGTCCGTGAGCGCCAGGTGGTGCAGTATGTCATTGATCGTCCACGCTTCGTCGCCCGCCCGAAAAGCGAGTTGCGCTTCGCTCAAGCCCGACACCGTGTCGAGCAATGCCTGCCGGTGATTGCTGATCGTGTCGATCAACTCCTGAACTTTCTTCGACAGCGGCATAGTTCCTCCGGTTGGTGGTGATGTGGCAGCTTCAGGCGGATGGGATGACCTGAACGGCGCAACAAGCATAAACGTTCATCGCCGCCGCTTCAACCAATGCGCGATATGAGAAAACGGCGCGTTGCTCCTCTGCATTCAAGCGCAGAGGAGCAACGCGCCGTTTGATCAATCTTGCAAAGCGCAAACGATCAACCGCCGAATGTCACCGACAGGTCGCGCCCGAAATTGAACTGCGGGCGGCGGCGCGACTTGAGCGCCTTGGTGCCGGTCTGCGACAGCGCCGTCACCAGTATCGGCATGGCGATGGTCGGGTCGCACAAGACCGAAACCGTCTTGGCGTCTTTGGCGATGCGGCCCCAGGTTTGCGCCTCTTCAAAGCTGCGCGTCGAAGTGGCGCTCGATTCCGGCAGATCGAGCCCGATCTGTATGCCGTACTTGTGGCCGCGCAAGCCCTGCTTCATCATCGACGCCGTCACCTCGACCTGATGCACAAAGCTCTTGGGCGGCCCGCCGCCGAACAGCACGACCGACGTGTTCACCGACCGCGCGACGACCTGTGCCGCTTCGACAACGTCCTGAATGATGTCGAACTGGAACGGGTTCTTGCGATTGATGCGCGAGGTGGCGATGCCGACGGCGATGGCCGAGTCGGCTATCCCCGGACAGAAGACCGGCACCTTCGCCTTGTAGGCCGAAGTCAAGATGCCATCTTCGGTGGCGATCTCCGACAGCTCGCGGCCAAGCAAATGCAGAAACTCGCGCGTCGAGTAGGGGCGCGAATGGTCTACGGTGTTAGCGAAGTTGCCGACCCACTCGTCGGCCTCGCGGTATTCGTGCTCGCTCGCCAGCGTGTCGTAAAAGCGGCCCACCTGCGCCTCGACCAGCTCGTCGTCCGAGTAATCGTCAGAGCTTTGATAGTGGTAACGACCGAGGGTTTCGTGCAGGTCGTGGAAGAGGTTCGCGCCGGTCGAGACGACGACATCGACGTAATGATTCTTAATCAAGTACGAGATCAGCCGTCGCATGCCGGCAGCGACCAGCGCCCCCGACAGTCCCAGAAAAACCGTCGAGTTGTCCGTCAGCATGTCGAGCCACAGGTTGTGGGATTCTGCGAGCGCGCGCGCCTGAAAGCCCGCGCCTTCCATCTTCATCAGAATGCCCGCCACCGAGCGATCACGATCTATCTGAATCGGTCGCGTCGGACTGGTCAGATATTTCGCGCTTTTTTGCTTTCTCATCATAACTGTCATGAGCCTCTTTGCAGAGTAACACGCAGCGCCGCACGTGGTGGACGGTCACAGCCGCCGTTCACGCATCACGCCTCACACATCACTCTTCACTCCTTACTCAAGATAGGTGTAGCGGTTGATGTCGCTTTCGTACTCCCTGACGAGAGCGTCGGCTTCCTCTTGAGAGAGGAATCCACCAGCGACGCGCGCCCGCGTCATGCGCTGAAAGTTATCCCACGCCTGGCTCCGGTCGTAGCGCGCAAAGGCGATCATGTCGCCGACGCGGCTGCCCTGAACGATGCGCGTGATGTGGTAGCGGCCATCCGTATCTATTATAACGTGAGCCTCGTTGGTTTGGCCGAAAAGATTATGAAAACTGCCCATCACTTCCTGATACGCGCCGACCAGAAAGATGGCGATGTAGTAAGGCTCGCCCGTGAACGGGTGCAGTTCCAGCACCTCTTTCACGTCTTTGAGGTCAACAAATTTATCGATGTGGCCGTCCGAATCGCAGGTGATGTCAACAAAGGTCGCGTAATCGCTCGGCTGCTCGTCGAGCCGGTGGATCGGCATGATGGGGAATAATTGATCGATGGCCCAGTGGTCGGGGGCCGAGCGAAAGACTGAAAAATTGCACAGGTATTTCGATGCCAGAATTTTCTTCAGGTCGTCGAACTCTTCCTCCTGCACCTTGAGGTTCTGCGCGAACTTCGAGGCCCGCGCGCAAACTTCCCAGAACAGGACTTCGCCCTTGGCGCGGTCTTCGAGACTGATTAGGCCAAGGTTGAATTGCGTGTGCAGCTCGTCTTTATGATCGAGCGCGTCGTGATAATACTCGCGATAGTTCTTGGCGTTGATGTCGTCGTAGAGCGCCTTCAACTCGAAGATGACCTGCGGGTCGTCGTCGGTGACGCTGACTTCGGGTTGGTCGTCGGCGAACGTCTCGATCTCGTCGCGGATCGAGGTGACAAAGACCGCGTGATAGGCGCTCATCATGCGCCCGCTCTCGGTGACGATGTTCGGCTCCGGCACGTTCTCGTCTTCGCAGACCGACTTGATCGTGTAGATCACGTCGTTGGCAAACTCCTGCGTCGTGTAGTTCACGCTCGATTCAAAGGTCGTCTTCGAGCCGTCGTAATCGACGCCCTGGCCGCCGCCGATGTCGAGGAATTCGACATCAATCTTCATCTGGCGAATCTTCGAGTAGACGCGCGCCGCTTCTTTCATCGCCGCCTTGACGCGCTTGATGTCGGTGATCTGCGAGCCGATGTGAAAGTGCAGCAGCTTGAGCGCATCAATCATTTCGTGCTCGCGCAGCAAACGTATGCATTCGAGCATCTCCGACGGCGTCAATCCGAACTTGGCCGACTCGCCGCCCGAAGACGCCCACTTGCCCGCGCCTTTGGCGTAGAGCTTGGCGCGCAAGCCGATCATCGGCTGCACGCCGGTTTCACGCGCAAGACGGACGATCATTTTCAATTCGTTGAGCTTCTCGACGACGATGACGACGCGCTTGCCGACCTTGACGCCCATCAGCGCCAGGCTGATGAACGCCTCGTCTTTGAAGCCGTTGCAGATGAGCAGTGAATCGGGTGTCTGGTCTAACGACAAGGCCGCATAAAGCTCGGCCTTCGAGCCGCACTCGACGCCAAAGTTGTACTTGCTGCCTTCGCGCAGGAACTCTTCGACGACTTCGCGGCGCGGGTTGACCTTCATCGGGAAGACGCCGTAATGCGTACCGGTGTAATTGAACTCACGCGACGCTTCGTGAAACGAGCGTTGCAGCTTCTTGAGCTGGTTGGTGAGAATTTGCGGGAAGCGCAGCAGGATGGGAAGCTGCACGCGGCGCTGTTCGACAAGGTGGTCTATCAGTTCTTTAACGTCCAGGGAGCGCGGGTCGCCTTCGGCAGGGCGAACTGCCAGATGGCCTTTTCGGTTTACCTCAAAGTATCCTGCCCCCCAGTTCTCCACACCATAGGTCTGTACGACCTCGTCCAGTGTGACATTTTTCATCTATGACCTTCCCTGCCGGATCTGGTGCATGCTGTGAAAACAGGCAACCTCACAAGTGTTTGAATTTAGCAGTAATGGCATCGGGGTGTCAAAAACTTTTTTTTCCGGGCCACCCTTTGCCCGCTGAATCAACATTCATTAAGCGCAAAGAAATGATAAAATGCGCGCCGATGACGCGCTGCTCCAAGTGTGCGACCGAGCTTCCCGACGAAAGCCGCTTCTGCCTGGCCTGCGGTACGGCG
>JADMIO011837125.1_pt1 | contig 21167 bp, 24 predicted proteins | sample 8958161 | NCBI WGS metagenome assembly JADMIO01 (sample SAMN16585339, study PRJNA669376) | soil metagenome | isolation source: Crop rotation soil | place: USA: Cullars Rotation, Alabama | collected 2011
CTTTCCCATCAGCCGAAACCTCCGCTAAAGGTTGTGGGCTGGTGTTGTGAGCCTGTAATGGGTGGCCGCATGCCGAAAGAAACGCACAGGCAATCAGCGTTACTGAAAATCCAGCGAGACGATTGGGCACAAGAGCCTCCAGAAAGCGCTTCGAATCGGCGGGATTATATGGCCGTCCGCGTACCAAGTCAAAAACACGGGCGCTAACCCGATCTAGTGAATCGCATCGAGTTGGCGAGTGCTTTGAAGACTTTTTGTGGAGTTTGGTTGTCTTGAGTGATGTGCGCAGTTTGGATTGATGGTGCAGTTTGGATTGATGTGCGCAGTTTGGATTGATGGTGCAGTTTGGATTGATGGTGCAGTTTGGGTTGATGGGCCAGTTTGGATTGATGGTGAAGTTTGGATTGATGGTGCGGTTTGGATTGGTGGTGCGGTTTGGATTGGTGGTGCGGTTTGGATTGAATCAAAAGCCCTCAACCGGAGCAGGTTGGGGATTGGAGTTTGGAGATTTCCCTCCGTCAGGAGGGAGATGTTTATAGACGCCATGCAGAAGGATGATCGCCCTCCGTCAGGAGGGCAATGTCAACCGTGAAGCCCAATTGCTCAAGATCGACATTGCCCTCCTGACGGAGGGCGGACCATCAACGTCGGCGCCTACTATAAACATTGCCCTCCTGACGGAGGGCGGACCATCAACGTCGGCGCCTACTATAAACATTGCCCTCCTGACGGAGGGCGCTCTGCTATTAATTGATTCGCAGCGCTGGAAGGAAACTCGTAGATAGGGTCTTTTGATCACGGATGCCAGGTAAAATAAAACTCAGGCATCGTCGTCGCGGGCTCTGCAGCGGGTATGTGTCACCCGCGCTGACCGGGCGCCACATAACTCAACCGCGTGTCGGAAATAGGAGCAGCCGCTGGCACAAAAACTCGGCGGCGGCGCCTTCTCATACTGAATCGTGAGCAGCCCGCTAGTCTCGCTGAGCGGCGCATACGACGCGGATCCGAAGTCTTGGTAGGCGTGATGAATCAGGGCCGACTGAGTCAAGAAGCTGTGCACGTCAGGATTTATCAAACTGCTGTAAGGCCCCGAGAGCGCCGATGTGGCCGAAAACTCACCTAGTCTGTCGAAAACTTCCTCTTCGTTGTCGCCGTTTTCTACCTGCTCAGCTATTGCGCGATCGACCAGGTCGAGGGTGTTGAGCGGATACCAGTTGTCAACGACGATGTCTTTGAGCGACTGGCGATCTTCCTCAGGCAGCGCGGCCAATACGCGTGCCCAGATCTCGGCGCCGTGGTTAAGGACCACAAAAAGGAACCTAGCTCGGAGGAGACCTCCTTTGACATGCATGCCTGAGTAACCAGGCCGAGGGGAAGACATCTACGTACTCCCTACTGATGGTTGCACGAGCCAACTACTCTAGTCGGTAGGATAGGTCTTATCAGTCTTGTTATCTCTTATCAACCCAAATCCGCTCGTCGATTAAACTCCGCGTTCTTAGGATCACGCGGCTGAGGGTCGACGAATTCCCGTTCCTCGCGCGTCGGCGCATCCGGCGGCACACCCCGATCGATCATCGACGCGAAATACTCATCTATTTGATCGTAAATCTCTGCGATGGATTGAGAGTGAAAAACTCGTTCGCGAAGGCGCGCTCCGCCGGCAAGCCCATGCGTAAAATAACCACACATCTGCTTTAGTTTTCCGGAAAGCGCTCGTTCGGGCATCTCATCTCGCAGCAACTCGTGATAACGATGGAGCACCCGATGTTTTTCCCCTAGCGGCGGCTGATATACCAATTCTTCGTGCATCAGTTCCGACGTCTGTCGGAAGATCCACGGGTTCGCTATTGCACCTCGGCCGATCATCACCGCATCTACACCTGTGTCAGCCAAACGTTTTAAGGCTTGTTCCGGCGTGGTGATATCGCCGCAACCGACCACCGGTATCGACACCGCCTGCTTTACTGCAGCGATCACATCCCAGTTCGCGAGGCCGCTGTAGCCTTGCTGTCTGGTTCGGCCATGAATGGCCACCATGTCGCCGCCGCAGTCTTCAATCAAACGCGCAACCTGCACTGCGTTGATTGAGGATTCATCCCATCCGGTTCTGATCTTCATCGTTACCGGGATCGAGACCGCTTTGCGAATGCCCCGCAGGATTTTTTCAAGCTGCGGCAAGTCTCGAAGCAAAGACGAGCCGCCTCCCCCGTTGACAACTTTTTTCGCCGGGCAGCCGCAATTTATGTCGACTATGTCCGCGCCGCTCTCTTCGATAATCTGCGCTGCCGCTACCATTCGACCGTCATCGTATCCGAATATCTGTATCGAGAGCGGCCGTTCTTCTGGAAGAAACTTCATCATGCGATGAGTGCGCATGTTTCCGCGAGTAATTCCCTCGACCGATATGAACTCGGTGACGATCAGGCCGACCCCTCCAAGCTCCTTTATAAGCCGTCGGAAGGACGAGTCGGTTACTCCCGCCATGGGTGCCAGCACCAGGTTCGGAGCGATGGAGACGGTTCCTATGCTGATCAAATTCTTCATATCGCGAACGTCTAGGCCTTTACTGAAGCAAAAGCGCGCGCGTCCTCAAGTGATCCAGGAGTTTAACATGTTCGTAGTTCTTCGAAAAATCTGTGTAATCTGCGATGCTCGCTTCGAGGATCGAGGTTTTCAAGATCATGCAGATCTTCACACAAATGTTAATCGAAAGGGCCTTCGGCAAAATCCTCGTCAGCTTTCTCGTGCCCACTGCTGGTTTATTTTTCTTCTACCGCCGGGACACCTGTGGGATGCTGAGGCGCGCGGAACCAAAACTCGCTTCCTTTATTCATCCTCGTTCTGATGTTAGGATTCAGCGGCCATCCAAACCATCGTTGATTTTTATGAATACTGCTTCATTAAGTACTTTCGCCGGCAAAACCAAAGCATGTCAGATCTCAATTGCGATGATTCTCACCGTGCTCTCATCGGCTTATCAACTGTCGGGGTATCAATCTGACAAGTCCGAAAAAAAGGAAGACAAGAAGACACCTGAGCCTTTCAAGATTCAAAAGCTGACACAGGGAATGGGTCTTTCTGCGATCGGGCCAGTATCGCCCGACAAGAAGTCAATTCTGCTGCTGGCCAAAAAACCTGATGCGGCACCCAACCTCTATGTGATGAATCTCGGAGATCATGGCATCAAACCTCCGTTGACGAATATGAAGTGGGGGGTGACGGGTCCGACGTGGTCACCGGATGGTCAATGGATAGCCTTCGCTGGATTCAACGAAACGGCGAGCTTCGATGAGATTTTCATTCTGAACGTCAAGACTGGTGCTCTTCGTCAGCTCACGAAGAACGCCTTTAGCGATAAAGAACCGGTATTCACGCCGGATTCGAAACAGATTCTATATACCTCTGATGAGAGTCCGCTTCCGGACGCGGCATTTGGGAGTCTGCACGTGGCTTCAGTTCCGATCGGTGGCGGCAAAGCGCAGTTTTTTACTGAAGATGAATGCATTTCAATTCATCCGGGAATATCCGCCGACAAGAAAACCGTTCTGTTGATCAAAGTCAGCGATAACAGCGGCCGGCACTCGCTGTGGGAGTACAGTCTTGATGGGAAACCGGGGCGGGACTTGACTGAAACGCGCTATGCGAGAATCAACAATTATATCCCCGGGGCGGCGCGCGGAATGATTGTGCTATGGGCTCAGGAAGAAGCCGCGCAACAAGACAACATCTATCTTTTTGATCGTGACATTGGACAGGCGCACGAGCTGCCAGAGCCGGATTTGCCAAAAAGGGCGCCGGCACTTTCGCCTGATGGAAAGCTCGTGGCATTTGTAGCGCCGTCGCCGGGAGGTTCGCAGCTGTTCCTTTTCGATACGACTACTGAAACCATCAAGCAGCTGACGTTCAAGCCGGGGAGTACGAGCCCGCCGATGTTCGTATCGAATAATGAGATACTGTTCGGCTCAACGCGTGATAAAGAGAGCGAGCTCTATTTGCTGGATCTGAACCAACCGGTTGAAGAAAAGAAGAAAAAGTAATACGGCTGTTAAACGAGAAACCCATTTCCCTCCGTCAGGAGGGAGATGTTTATAGTCACGCGATGCCGTCAATGGTCCGCCCTCCGTCAGGAGGGCAATGTTTATAGGCATAACCTGGCATTCCTCTCCTGACTATCTTTTACTGTTTCCGCCGGAGTTCTTGCGCTTTCTGATACTCGCGGTTCGCTTCATCCTGCAAACCCTGGCTATAAAGCGCGTGTCCCAGTTTTGTATGCAGATTATCGTCGGAAGGCCTGAGCGCAATTGCTTTTCGGAATGCATCCGCCGCTTGTTTCCACTGTTGTTTGGTAAAGTGCTCGTCGCCAAGCGCAGTTAGCAGGCTCGCGTTTGTGGGATCGGCCGATGCGGCAATCTCAAATTCCGTGATCGCCGCCTGGTTTTGCTGGCTCTTGTAAAGCTGTGCCAGATTGTAATGAGGCGCCGCCCACTTTGGATCGAGCTCGCTGGCTTTCTTGAACGCGCGCTCGGCTCGCCAGCTGTCTAGCTTCCCTTGATACACCAGACCAAGCGCGTTCTCGACGGCAGCCAGCCTGGCATTCTGCAACGGAGCAAGCGCTCGTTCCGCCTCATCGTAAAACTGCAGAGAGATCAAGGCTCCGGCCGCGCTCAGCTTCTCGAGCGCAGTGATTTCGCCGGTCTCCATAGCTAAAGAGCGCGCTCGAGCAAACATCTGTCCCGCCCGCTTGAAGTCATCAACTTTGTCCGTAACATTGTCTACACGAATATCTCCGGTAACCAATGCTCGACCTTGCGCAATCAGCGCTGTGACAAGTACGGGCTTTAATCGAGCGGCATCCGCGGCCGCCCCGGGTTCTGCAAGCATCCGCTGATACAAATCCCAGGCATTGGTGTTTCGCGGCTCGATTAAAGAGCGTGAAGTTATCGCCGCTTCGAGTTGGAGAACAAGCGGCGACGGAGCTCCCTCCGCCCTCGTTGATGGAACGTTAGCTGTCACTGTTTCGGGCTCGTTTACAACTCTGTCCGAGGAGACAACTACGGCACTGGGAACGCCCGATACCGGCCTGGGCGGAGCGCCAGGTTCGTGGACCGATATTTCCGCTCGAGCAACCTCATGAGAGGTCGTCGACGGCGGTTGCGATTTTATGTTCGTACGCGGTGGCGGCGTCAGTCTTGGCGTTGCCGCAGGCTTTACAGAAGGAGCGGAGACAGACTCTTTGTTATTGGTGACAGCGATTTTTTCTAATGCCGGCGTTAGATCTTCTTTCTTGAGTGGGGCTTCGGCGGCGCCGGGACGAGTGTTGATTTCAGTCCGAGAAGAGCCGGTCGCCCTATCCTTGGCAGCCGCCTTATCAGGGTTCTTTTCTTTGACATCTGTTGGAGGGCTCGCTGCTCTGTCCGCGGATGTCACCGGCGGCTGACTATTGCTGCCCGAGGAAGCGTTAGGCCTCGCTTTATCTTTGCGCGACGCCGACTGTCGTTCTTCGACTGTATTTCGTGAGGAGGTTTCAGGGACTTTTTGTGTCTGCTTTTTATCTTCGGCCTTCGGCGAGATTACGGGTGTTTCGGCAGGCAGCCTTTTGATTTCCGGTGTAGCCATCGGAGCTGTTGAACTGATCCTATCGGACCGAGCCACCTCCGTCCGAGAAAATCCGCCGCTCCGCCACGGATGCTGCTTTCCGGCCGTGTCATCGGCTACTCGTCCTTTCAACAAATCAAAAAGGTCGTCTGCCGCGATCGCCAGGTCTCCGTTTCGATCAGCGCCATCCAAAAGCACGTCGGCCAGATGTTTGGCGAAAACACCGTGGCCGGTCCAGCGCTGGCCTTCTCGCGAGAACTCTCCGGGACCGCTTGCCAGTACCGCAAAGACGCCCGGCCGAGAAGCAGTCAATTGATCGAATGCTAGTCCGAACAACCTGGAAGAGTTTGCATCGGTGTCGGGATCAAAAAAGTCTCGGCGCATCGCATCGGCTACTATCAACACTCGGCTCGAATGAACGCGCTTGGAGAGCGCTTGACCGAGCTCGGTCAAAGATAGTGCCGTGCCGTATGCATCCTTTGGGTCGGAATCGTAGCCGAGTAAATAAGATTCTGCGAATTCCTTTTCAAAATATCCGTGCCCCGAAAAGAAAATGAGAACGGTGTCCTGTTGCGAGATCGAACGTGCCAGCCAGTTACCGACTGCGGATTTGATTGCGGCGGTGGTCGCGTCCGGCCCCGTTAGTAATCTTACATTTTGAGAGTTAACGCCCCTTTTTTGGATCGCTTCCGCGAACAGCGCAGCGTCACGATCGGCGAATTGAAGTTGTTGGCCACCGGGAAGCTTTTGATATTTGGAGACTCCGATCACCACTGCCCAGGTTTTTGCGCCGGGATTGGATTGCTGAGCGGCGGCTGAGTGCAATAACGCTGCGCAGAAGATAAAAGCAGTAAGCAGTTTGCTGGGCATTGTTACAGATGGGTGAGGGCGCAACCTTCTACGATTTGTAGAGGTATGCGCCCCCTCTGAGGTTCAACATCCAATCGCCCGATTCGGGCAGCGTTTTATTTGAAGCTCGAGACTGCCGCGCCTTCGTCGTCGTACGATTCAAACACGGTCAACAGCTTGGTAATAGTGAGCAGGTCGTGAATCTTCTTGGTCTGATTGAGAAGTTTCAACTGGCCCCCGTTGTGGTTTGTAGTCGTATAAGAACTGACCAACTCGCCTATGCCAGAGCTATCTACGTAGGATACATCGCCAAGATTCAGCAAGATTTTCTTCTTGCCGTCATCCAGGAGGCGGCGGACGGCCTCGCGCAACTGAACGCTTCCTTCACCAATCGTTATCTTGCCCGAAAGATCGAGGATAGTGACATCGCCCGCCTGACGGTCCTTTATATTCAGATTAGCCATCTTCTACGTCTCCTTTTTCCGTCCTTTAGGTTTTAGTTCTTTATGATGTGCGTTTTGTTTTTCTCATCCTGACGACGCTGCCTCCCTCAGGATGAATCGAATGCTCGACTTCATCCATAAAGGTGCGCATATAAAAGATCCCTCGACCAGTCGGGTTCAGAAGATTATCCGAGTTGGTAGGGTCGGGCAACTGGGCAGGATCAAACCCTTCCCCGTAATCCCTGATGTAAACCGTCAATGCATCCTGTTCAGTAACAAATCTGACATCCACCTGTTTGTCCGCGGCGCTTTTGTTGCCGTGCATTATGGCGTTTATGACCGCTTCGTGCACCGCAAGCTCAATCCAACTCGCGTCGTCCTCATCGAATCCAATCTTTGCCGTTACACTTTTGGTAACCGAGGCGACCAGATCGACGAACTCGATTTTGCTGTCGATTGAAAGCTCGATGGTCTCTGTCATCGGCTCGCGGGATGCCTTTCCGTCTAACCTTTACCAGCCCTTTGGTCGAACAGCGCTCATGACAAGCAAGGTGGTCTCAAGGCGCGTCATTGTGTAACATGCGGCAAGTTGCGATGTCAAGATCGATAAGAATCAAGGGATCTGCCTGTATAAACGGCGTTTCAACGGTCCCCGGAGACAAATCCATCTCGCACCGCGTAGCGATGCTGGCGTCGATCGCCGACGGCCCATCCCGGATCTCCGGCTTTGCTTCGAGCGCGGACTGTCGCGCCACACTGGACTGCATCCGCAGGCTTGGGATCACGGTCGAAGAGTGCGATTCTTCTCTGATTATTCACGGCCGGGGTTTGTTCGGATACCACCCCGCGGAGTACCCGGTTCAGCTGGATGCTGGCAATTCCGGATCTACTATAAGGATGCTCAGCGGACTCCTTGCCGGCCAGCGTTTTACGACGAAGGTGACCGGCGATGAGAGCCTTCGAAAACGGCCAATGGCTCGAATTATTGAGCCGCTTAGAGTTATGGGAGCCAAAATCGATTCTGACGGCGGCAGCTTAGCCCCGCTTACGATTCACGGCGCGAGGTTAAGAGCGATAAGCTACCGGACTCCCGTTCCCAGCGCCCAGATCAAAAGTTGCGTGCTCCTGGCGGGACTGCTGGCCGAGGGCATCACGACCCTATCCGAAGCTTCCTCCTCGCGAAATCACACCGAGCTAATGCTCCCTGAATTTGGTGCGATTGCTCACAGTTCGTTACCGAATTCTATGTGGGTTGAAGGGTTGCACGAGTTAAAGCCGGTTGATTATCGAGTCCCCGGAGATTTGTCGTCGGCTGCGTTCCTGCTGGCTGCTGCCTCCGCGCTACCCGATTCCAGGCTGACGATTCGTGACGTCGGCATTAATCCAACTCGAACTGCGTTTCTCGAGGTGTTGAAGGACCTTAGCGCAAGTATCTCAATGCAAAATGTTCGTAAGGAACATGGCGAGCTGCTCGGCGATATCACCGTCTCGGGTTCACGACTCGCTACGGCTGGGGAAACAAGGCTTATCTCGGAGGACCTGATACCGAACATCATCGACGAGATTCCTATTCTGGCGGTTCTCGCGACGCAGGTTGAAGGCCGGATTGAGGTCCGAGGCGCGAAAGAGCTTCGAATAAAAGAAAGCGATCGCATCCGAACCGTAGCGAATGGGATTCGCGCACTGGGTGGGGAAATCGAAGAACTCGAAGACGGCTTTTCCATCAACGGTCCACAGCGTCTGCGGGGCGGACGAGTTGAAACATCGGGGGATCATCGAATAGCGATGGCATTTGCAATAGCGGGCTTGATGGCCGAAGGAATTACGGAAATTGTGGATGCCGATTGCGCATCGGTCTCGTTCCCGGAGTTTTATGAAACGCTCGCGCAGTTATGCGGGAGCGATACGGTGGATGATTGAATAGGTCTCCACCGACCCCGCGTCGGTGGAGCAACGATGGGAATGCTAACCGCGTGTTCTTTTATCCGACAGGTTCATCGAGTAGGTGATCGCTTATTCCTGGCCGGCAACATTCCTATGACTCATGAAAACAACAACCCGCCTGCCACCCCACTCTTCCTCGTCGGATTCATGGGTGCCGGAAAGACGACGGTAGGCCGAGAGCTCGCCAGTTCCCTCGGATATAGCTTTATCGATCTTGATGATGTCATCGCGTTGAAAGCCGGCAGATCCGTCCAGCAGATCTTCGCCGAGCGAGGCGAATCAGAATTTAGAAGACTCGAGACGGAAGCGATACGATCTTACCAGGATCAGACTCATTCCGTGATCGCGTTGGGCGGAGGCGCTTACGTCTCAGAAGAGAATCGACGTCTTTTGCGACAAATCGGCAAAACGATTTGGCTAAACTGTTCACTGGAGGTGTGTCTGGCAAGAACGCGCGGCGACCGTTCACGTCCTTTACTCGGAAACGAAGAAGAGATGCGAGCATTGCTAGTAACGCGTCGGGCATCATATGCTCAAGCTGATTTTGTTATTGATGCACGAGAGATGACTCCCGAGCAGTTGGTGAAACAAATTGTGCGCCTGCTGAACCTGTAACAGGTCTCGCGCTACATCTTCGTGTAATACTCACAGTAATCCACAATACAACACTGCTGGCACATCGGATCCCGAGGCCGGCAGACGCTTCGCCCAAGCCGAATCAAGTTTATGTGTGCTTCGTAGTATCGTTTTTTCGGAATCATCATTCCCATCAATCGATGAGCTTCTTCGTCAGAGCACCTCGGCGGAATCAGCCCCAACCTTCTACCGATTCGAAATATATGCGTATCAATTGGAAAGACTGGTCGATTGTAAGCAAACAACAGCATGCAAGCCACGGTCTTAGGCCCGACCCCTTTAAAGCTCGCAAGAAACTCCTTAGCCTCTTCGAGGGGTGCGGTTTCTAGAAATGACAGATCGAGTGATCCTCGCTTCTCATAAATCTCGATGAGCAGCTTCTTAATCCGAACTGATTTTTGTTTCGCCAGGCCGCCCGATCTGATCGCGCTCTCGATTGAGGAGACACGCGCCAGTCTTGCCTGATTCCAGGAGTGAAATTGATTCTTCAAATTTTCAAACGCGCGGTCACTGTTAACGTTTGAAGTCGATTGAGAGAGGATAGTTTCAATCAATACATCGAGCGGATCCAGACCAGATTCAAGCTTTGGCGTCCCGTAAACGGTTTTCAAATTTTGAAGTATGTATGGGATCGTTTCTGAGGGGAACGACTTATTTGATGAAGGAGACGTATTAGAGGTCGGCTGGGTAATCTTTGAAGGCTGCTTGGTTGATTGCCGCATCGTGTTAAAGGCCTCCGGGATCTGGGTAGCCGGCGTTCATAAGGTTGTCTTAACATTTAGAAGTGCGTGTGGCAACCGGGGACTCCGCGGATCTCGCAGATGATCGCAGAGCATATCAAAACTCGCTCGGATAATCCGCGTACATGGCTAACGACTTACAATACTCCCGTAATAGCAAACATCTGGCCTAGTCTGATCCAATCCGGCATCTATGGATCAACAGAATTGGGCCCGATAATCCGACCTAATCTGTGACAGCCGAGGATCAACAGAATCGCGCCCGATAGTCTGATCCAATGCGGCATCTATGGATCAAGAGAAGTGCGCCCGATAATCCGAGCTAATCTGTGACACCGAGGATCAACAGAATTGCGCCCGATAGGCTGATCCAATCCGGCATCTATGGATCAACAGACTTGGGCCCGATAATCTCAGCTAATTTGCGGCATCTGCGGATGAAAGAGTTTGGCAGATAAAGGAGTTTGGCGCAGAAGTCCACGATCGAAAAGACGGGTTCGTTGACACTGCTTAACACGCTTTGCAATAATCGCTGAGCAACGAAGCGCCGAGAAGTTATTGCGTTTCTACTGTCAACTTGCACATCAAACGCGCCCGTAGCTCAGCTGGATAGAGCGTTTGCCTACGAAGCAAAAGGTCGCACGTTCGAGTCGTGCCGGGCGCACTTAAAATCAATGACTTATCGCAGTTCGGTGGTTCACAAGTGGGGCTATCCCCACATTGATCCCCACATTGAAAAGCCTTTCACCGCCCGCCATCGTTACTTTCGACGCCACATTTGCTCGTCTAGGAAGCTTCTCAATTGCCCGCTTCTTCATCTTGAAGGGCTAACCTACATCATAATCTCGCCGAACAAATAACGAATGACAGTTTAAGTTTTCTTGCGCAACAGACTAAGCAAGAACAGGAGGGTTGCAACCGAAATGATTGCGGGACCAAGCGAAAGATTGAGAGTTACCGAACCTATGGTAACAGCGGGATAGTATCGACTGATACTAAAACCAACCAGCACCGATAAGATGCTTGTCGCGGATGAGATCGTCAGAAACGCGCCGAGAGTATGAGTTAACTGCCGGCCAGTTGCTGCCGGGACGATAATCAGCGCACCCACTAACAGCGCTCCCAGGAACCTGAGCCCTAACAGGACCGTCAAACTAAACATGAGAAGATAGTAGAGGTTGACCCGCGAAATGTTCACACCGGCAGCGGCCGCAAGCTCCGGAGAAAACAATGCGACGATTAGCTTGTGCCGGAAAGTCCAGACAAATGCGATGATGCTCGTCACAGCAACTATTCCAAGCAGGAACGATCCGAGCGTCAGGCTCTGAAACCCGCCAAAGAGCGCTTCAATCAGATCCTCACTGGGCGTGACCAATGTGCCGATAGCCAATGCTGCGGTGAAGATCACGCCAATGGCAACATCGGTGGCAACCGTGCCTCTTTTTTGCAGATGCCAAATAAGGATTGTGCCGAGTAGCAATGTCGCCGCGGCGCCGATTAGGGGATTGATGTGGAAAACCAGCGCGAGACCCAAACCCGGCAAGGCGATATGCGATACCACATCTCCGGCCAGGCTCATTCGCTTCATCAGGGCAAAGCTGCCGATGAGTCCGGCGGCCAACGCCGTTAGAGAGGCCAGGATAATTGAATACAGTTCGGGTGCTGACATAGTTACGCGACCTTGTTATTGTTTCGTTTCTTGGACTGAATGATCATGCGGGTAATAGTTCACAGGCGCGCCGTACAATCTTGTAAGAACTTCCTGGGTGAGCACCTCTTGCGGGGTGCCCACACACACTCGGCGCTTATTCAAGCATAAGACCCTCGTCGCATAGCGATAGATGAAACTCAAGTCGTGCGATACCGCGATAACAGCCAGACTGTAGCGATTCTGCAAGCGATTAATGAGTTCGTAAATATGCTCCTCACCAGGCTCGTCGATGCTCGCTGTCGGCTCGTCAAGAAGAAGCACATTCGGTTCGCCAATCAGCGCAAACGCCAGTAAGCCTCGTTGGAATTGCCCGCCTGAGAGATGTCCTACGGGCGTTACCAGCATCTCTCTTGTCAAGCCGACGCTTTCAGAGATTTCATCAATTTTAGATATGGCCTGCCTCATGATTTTGCACTTAGAAAGGAAGAGGTCTCTGTATGTCAGCGGGAGATGTCGATCAGGATCGATCTTCTGAGGCACGTAGCCAATCCTGACGGTTGGCGCCCAATTGATTTCGCCCGAATAAGGAAGCAGATTCAACAGCACCTTCAAGAGTACGGTCTTTCCGGCGCCGTTTGGTCCCAGAATGATCAACCGTTCTCCTGGCGCCAACTCGAAGCTAAGGTCCTCGAGGATGGTTCGGTTCTCCAGGTTCACAGATAGATTTTTGACCTTCAGCAAACTAACCATTATAGCCTTCTAGCATTCAGTGGGTGGGAGGCTGCGATCACGGGAATCGTTAACCTCTCAAAGTCAATCGACATTTCGAAGCCACACATCTTTTGCGCGGCTTAGCAGCCTGCTTTCATCTACTGTTGTTCTCACAGCTCAGGTTCGCATTAAGGATTGCAAGTTTCATAGTGCTCTCGGGGAACGGTTATCCACAACTCGTGACTTAAGGAACTCTGACCCGCCTCTGGGTTTGCCGGACCGGGATCCATTCGTTATAGTGCGAAGAATGGTGTGGCGGCATCCGACACTGAACCGATTCCTGGCGATTGTGCTACCGACCTGTTCCGCATGGCTATTCATTGCTTGCGTAAGCCTGTGCATAATGCATAGCGTCGAAAGGCAGACGCACTGCACGCCAACATTGAATTCGGTTTGCGTCGCCCAAGACGCAGACTGCTGTCCAATTACTTTTTCGGCTCCGATGGTTCTGGCTGAAAGACGCGTCGCCACTTTACTGGTGACCGATCATCACGCAGCGGTTGTACCCAGTTTGGAGTCTAGAACAACGACTCTCATCAATACCGGGTATACCTCAATCTCAGCTTCCGGTGCTGATCCACCATTTGAGCGCTTCCTTCTACTCCGCATTTAATCCTCTAAGGTGCCAGCCGGCGCTGCAAACGATTCACGCTTCATTGAATGAAACGATGTGTGTCTGTATTACCCGACAGGAGAGGATTCAAATGAAAAACTCACTCTTAACCTTGATGCTTATCGTTGCGACCTGTTGCACCGCTGCCGCGCAGAATCAAGCGACGCGGCTTTCACTAGAAGGGCAGATTGTTTGCTGTCGGGATTGTTGGGCAAAGGCAGATCGCAGCAAGGTTCCCTATGGTACAGAGGCTGATTTGGCACAAGCAGCACAGTGCATTTCTAAGGGTGATCCGACACTCATGGCGGTGATGAACGCGAAGGGCGAAGCTACGTTTTATCAACTTGAGGAAGGCAAGTTTAAGCGCCCCGGCAAGAACTGGCTTGACTTCGTAGGCAAGCGAGTAGCGGTCACCGGTGTGCCTCGCTCCAAAAAGAAAGTGCAGTACATAAAGATTGATGAGTTGAAGGTGCTCGCATCACCAGAGTTGCCGGCACAACCCACTCCACAGAGCGTGGTTGGGACCGAGGCTGATCTGGTACTCAAGGATCTGTTAGGCATTGAGCAACGTCTGAGCGCCTATCGTGGTCGGATCGTTGTACTGAACTTCTGGGCCACTTACTGCGTTCCCTGTCGTAAAGAAATGCCCGATCTCGCCGCAATTCAAAATCAGTATGCGGCTTTTGGGGTGCAGGTCATAGGCGCAGCGGCTGATGATGCAAACGCGCTTGCGAAGGTACGCCAATTCATAAAAGAAACCAAGCTCAACTTCCCGGTATGGATCGGAGCCGTAGCTGCGGATATGGAGCGTTTCGGTCTAGGATCCGCTTTGCCCGGTACTGTCGTGATTGGGCGGGACGGGAAGATCGTCGCAAGCTTAAGAGGTGTAATTAGGCCGGCGGAACTAAAGAAGCAGCTAGACAGAATACTGGCACAAGCAGAGAAACAGGCCGGTGATCAACTGGCAGTCAGAAGAGAAAAACCTGCAAAGGCATCCAGCGTTCCCTCTTGACCACTTTGACCAGGCGAAGGCCGCGCCGTGAGCGGGGCAGCAAATGAATCTTCAGATAAATGGACGCTTGGGATACGGGCTCTGAGCAATCAGATCCCTCGTGCCAGCCTGCGCACGACGTTGACCTACCGTTTCCACCCACGCTTTTCGGTTGGCATTGAGTACAATCCGCGATCGAGCGATGTGGGCCTGTTAGCAAACATTGTGGCAATAACTGAAACGGACCGTAGACCATCGCTGATTTTTGGTACCAGTTCAGACCGGATCGGTACGCCCAGCGGTCGCTCAATCTACGCCACGTTCAGCAAGAATCTCTCAAGTGTGGCGCGTGTGCCGGTTGCTGCATATGTGGGAGTAGCTTATGGTTCCTACGAACATCGGTTTCTTCCACTCGCCGGTATAACGATCAACTGGAGCGACAAGTTTTCATCGCCAGTAATCTTCGATGGTGTGAAGGTACACCCAACATTTACTTATGCCCTCGGAAGACGCCATGTCTTCACGTTCTTGCTGGCCCAAGGCAAGAACCCTGGTGGGAGCTACAGTATTTCGTTTTAGTAGGATGGTTCGGCAGACGATACAGCTCGAAGAGCCTCGCCGCGCCACGCTACTTAGGCGCGCGCGACACTTGGAGTATTTCACAATTAGCTACAACAGTCTCGAGGGACTTGTTGCTATCGCGGCTGGATTGTTCGCTGGCAGTATCGCCCTCGTCGGATTTGGGTTTGACAGCATTATTGAAGTTACTTCGGCCGCGGCGATACTTTGGCGGCTGCACGCTGATCTTTATGAGCCGCAGCGTGAGCGGGTAGAGCAAATCACGTTGCGTATAGTCGGTATATGCTTCCTCACACTCGCGGCCTATATCGGTTATGACTCTATAAGCTCGTTACTAAAAACTGAGGCTCCCGCCGAAAGTCTGCCGGGCATTATCTTAGCCGTAATATCGCTCGTGGTAATGCCGCTTTTGGCTCGTGCTAAAAGAACAATCGCGGCACGTATTGGCAGCGCTGCAATGCGATCCGACGCCAGGCAAACCGATCTTTGCACCTATCTTTCAGCAATCTTGCTTGCCGGCCTGTTCCTGAATGCGCAACTTGGATGGTGGTGGGCTGATCCTGTGGCAGCCCTTGTTATGCTCCCGATCATGATCAAAGAAGGCGTGGAGGGATTACGTGGTGAGGGCTGTTGCGAATCAGACAAAGGCGGTAGCAACAAGCAGCTTTGAATTTGTCCAAACGCATTCGTTTGCGTTACGTCCGCTTCACTTTTCGTAATGGGGCCGAAGGCGAAAACCTTTCTTATCAGTCTGTCTGGGAAAATCGTCGTGCCTGCCCAGCCTAGGCACGTTACGGCAGACTGGACGCCGCCAGTCCCAAATGAAGGTAGCCCGAATATGAAGGTCGATAAGTGGACCGACTCCATTCGCGGGCAGGCACGACTTACAATTGAAGGTTCACATGATCAATTAGGCTTACGCGTTATATGCTAACAGTCAAGACGCTAGGGTCTCCGCATATTTTCATCGGGTTGTCCGAGGAGTCCGGTGAGTGGTTTATTCTTCCGGGTCAGCGGTCATGTGTTGGCCATCGAATCGAGATCCAATCCGAGCGATTCGGGAGCCTCTCTGAGTGGTGGCACTGAGGACACGTCCGGCATAAGAAACGGTTGGTAGCATGAGCAGCTGCGATCATCAACGCCCCTATGATTACAAGCACTGTCTCGATATCGCCCGGGGGCACGATGAGCTTCCCTAAGAGTATCAGCGCGGAGCCGCACCCGAATGCGGTCAGCGCAGTCGTCTGACGATGAATACGACGATAGCTTGGTAAGAGACCCACGGTGCCCAGCATCATCGAAACTCCTACGAGTAGCCACTCCACATCCTCATTCAATCGTGCACGCAAGCCGTATACTGAAATCACTACCAACAAGATTGGTGAAACGATACAGTGAATCGCGCACACAGCCGAAGCGATCATTCCTGCCTTGTCGATTCTTCCAAGAAGCTGTTCAGTCATAGGCCATCGATCATAGAAAGCCATCGAGTAACCCATAAGCCATTTTTAACGGATGGCTGTTATCGCAACTCATTCGGTTGTTAGCCGGGGTTAAACAGAGAAAGCCTCACCAGAACGTCGGGCTTAAGTCAATTGTCAACCGGCCAGCCGGCCGAAATGCCCATTCATAGGCGCATGCTCACCGCTGGTTGAAATGAGATGAGTGAAGCAATCGAGGATTGATAGCCTTTGGAGTCACCGGCAGGCGATTCGCACGGCAGTCCGCGCTGCTAAATCACATTTCTAGGCTCGATGCGGCGCTACAAACGATTGGCGGTATTGACCGATTTCGGAACGAACTTCCGTCGAACTCTCTTGAGAGGTCAGTATGGAAACAATCTGGCTCGATCTCCGATATGGGATGCGATCGATGTCGAAGCATCCCGGCTTCACCGCGATAGCGGTAGTTACTCTAGCTCTTGGCATCGGGGCGAATACCGCAATTTTCAGCTTTGTGAACGCACTACTCATTCGACCTTTGCCTTACAGCGACGCCGGCCGATTGATGCGGCTCGAATCGTTGCAAGGCGGCGACACTGGCCGGATCTCGATGATCGACATCGATGAGATCAAACAGCTGGGAATATTCGAGGACATCGCAGCTTACATCCACGGCGGTCAATATAACGCGAGTGGCGACGGCGAGCCCGAGGAATTGCCCGCTACGATTTGCACGCGGAATATCTTCGATGTGATGGGCGTGAAGCTGATTCACGGAGATACCTGGCCGGAGAACTACGACCGCGAGCGCAATTTCGGAATCGTAATAACCGAAGGGCTGTGGAAACGACGATTCGGCGCAAATCCGAAGGTGCTTGGCGAGAAGATCACTCTCGACGCGGCGCCGTTCTATACGATCTACGGCGTCGTGCCTGATGCGATGAACTTTCCTTCGAACGTCTCTCTCTTCAGATCGATCTTCATCAACGACCGCTTACCAAACTACAAGACCCGCACGTCTCGCATTGTCCACGGAGTTGCGCGGCTCAAAGAGCGAATAAGTTATGCCCGCGCCATGGCAGAACTTGCCTCATACAGTGGTCGGACAGCTTCGGAATACCCGAATGATAACGCCGGCGTGACTTTCTCGATTACACCACTACGTGATTTGTACTTCGGTCGCGCAAGCTCTTACCTCTGGGTCCTGCTCGGTGCAGTCGCGTTCGTCTTGTTGATCGCATGCGCAAACGTAGTAAGCCTTCTGTTGGTCCGCGCCGTTGCTCGCCAAAAAGAGATGGCGGTACGTCTTGCGATGGGCGCGTCGCGCTCTCGTTTAGTCAGACAGCTTCTTACTGAGAGCTTGATCCTCTCGCTGGGAGGCGGGATCGCGGGAACGATACTCGCTTTTTGGTGGACCAACCTTCTGAAAGGGATGATCAGAGCAGAGTTGCCGTCGTGGTTGAAGATCGGAATTGACTGGCGGGTATTGGTGTTCACCGCGCTTGTTTCGATAGCCGCAGGAATGATCGCGGGAATCGCGCCGGCGATGCAGGCTTCGGGAGCTGATTTCAATGAGTCATTGAAGGAGGGTTCGAAAGGTTCGTCTGGCGCACGGAACAAGTTGCGCAAGTTACTAGTGGCAACCGAGGTCGCGCTTGCTCTGGTCTTGCTTGCCGGCGCCGGCTTGATGGTGCAGAGCTTCCGTGAATTGCAAAAGGCTGACCTGGGAATCCGGCCGGACCGCCTGCTGACAATGCGAGTAGCGTTACCATGGCGAAAATACGGAGGAGAAGAAGGACCAGCAAAGACCCGGCTGTTCTATCGCCAGCTTCTCGAGCGCGTAGCTACGCTGCCCGGCGTTGAGTCCGCAGCCTTGACAAGCAATCTCCCGCTTTCGGGTGAGACTGAAACCGGCAAGAACCATTTTAGTATCGAAGGCCAATCAGCCGATCAACAACAGCTAAATCCGTTTCTCAACGATCTGCTTGTTAGTCCAACCTATTTTTCGGCGATGGGAGTGCGATTGATTAGGGGCCGGGCATTGAGCGAACAAGACACCGAAAAAACAGAACGCGTTGGTGTCGTGAGTCAGCGCTTCGCGGATACGATGTTCCCAGGACAGGACCCGATCGGGAAGCGGTATAAGATGGGCAAGCTTGATTCACCATCGAAATGGACAACGATAGTCGGAGTAGTTGGGAACGTCCGACACGAGAAGATCGACACCGATGGCGGCATCGATTCTTATGTATCATTGCAGCAGGTACAAGATTCTAATTTCTACCTGCTAATCCGAACTCAACTCGAGCCCACCGGCCTGGCGCGAGCGGTGACGGCTGAGGTGCAGAAGCTCGATCCCGATCAATCAACCTTTGATGCTCAAATCATGGAACAGCGTGTCGCGGATACAATCTGGCAACAGCGCGTGTCAGGAACATTGTTTGGTATTTTTGCCTTGCTCGCGCTGGTTCTTGCCGGGATCGGCATATACGGGATAATTTCCTATTCGGTCAGTCAGAGAACACGCGAGATAGGGATAAGAATGGCGCTTGGCGCCGAGTCGTCTCGCGTGGTGAAGATGATCTTGGGCGAAGCGCTAGTCCTGTTTGCGGCGGGAGGGTCTGCCGGGTTAGTGTTCGCATTCGTTTTTAGTCGGCTTATTGGTGGACTGCTATATCAGGTCAGTCCCAGCGACCCGCTGACATTCGCTGCCGCGCCGTTGGTGCTTGCGGTTGTGTCGATCGTCGCTGCAGTTATTCCCGCTTTGCGCGCGTCACGGACCGATCCGATGTCGGCGCTCCGCCAAGAGTAGTCGGCAAACAGTCCGCCTCTGCTGACGATTTCCAGTTCAACAGGATCCTGCATGCGGCTGATCGCTGACCTTCATCGACCACTCACCTCTGGTTTCCGCCTATTCATTTGAAACTCCTGAGTCCGGCAGAAACTAGCCTGCTAGGATGGCCGATCAAACTCTCTACATAGCAACCTGATCGGGCTGCCGGCGCGAGTGCGATCACTGCAGCCAGGTCGTATACCAGACTTCATATGCTCGAAGCCATCAATCTCTCGAAGCACTATAACGGCAATGCTGCTCTCGACTCGCTCAACTTGAAAATCGAACCTCGGGAGGTCTTCTGTCTGCTAGGCGCAAATGGCGCAGGCAAGACAACCACCATCAATCTCTTCCTCAACTTTATCCAGCCTAGTTCAGGCACGGCGAAGATCAAAGGTCTCAATGTGACCGAGCATCCTCTCGAAACCAAGAAGTACATAGCCTATATCCCGGAACAGGTAATGCTGTACCGCAACCTTTCAGGCCTGGAGAACCTTGAATACTTCAGCGCGTTAGCTGGACGCGACGATTACACACGCGATCAACTGCTCGATTTCTTCGGGCGTGTGGGTTTGTCGGCCGAGGTTGCCGTCCAACGGATATCAACCTATTCGAAAGGGATGCGGCAGAAAGTAGGTGTGGCTATCGCGCTCGCAAAACGAGCCGAAGCATTGCTGCTGGATGAGCCCACGAGTGGTCTCGATCCAAAAGCCTCCAACGAGTTTGCGTCGCTCCTTAAAGAAATGAGCAACGAAGGGGTCGCCGTATTAATGACCACCCACGATCTGTTTCGCGCGAAAGAGAGCGGCACGCGTGTTGGCATCATGAAACACGGCCGGTTGGTAGCCACATTGAACACTAGTGAAATCGGTCATGCGGACCTGGAGCGCATCTACCTCGAACACATGCACGATTGAATAAGATGATTCTCACGATTGCGCGCAAAGAGTTCACCGAGATGACTCGCGATGGCCGCTTCCGTTGCGTGGCCGCCGTGATTTTCGTCTTGCTCATGATTTCACTGGCGGTCGGATGGAAACACTACAGGGACGTGAGGTCGCAACAGGAAGTCGCACAAAAGAAAACGCGCGAGCAATGGTTGAATCAGGGAGTTAGAAATCCGCACACCGCAGCGCATTTCGGTGTCTATGCGTTCAGGCCGAAGATGCCGTTGTCTCTCATCGACACGGGACTGGATTCCTACACCGGGGCCGCGGTATGGATCGAAGCGCACAATCAGAATCCCGCTCGTTATCGCCCCGCCGAGGACGCCACAGCGGTTCAGAGGTTCGGAGAGTTGACGGCTGCGACAGTTTTGCAGCTCTTGATCCCGCTTGTAATCATACTACTGACCTTCGCGGCGTTTGCAGGAGAGCGCGAGGCGGGGACCCTGCGCCAACTCTTGAGTCTTGGGCTGAGCAAGGGACACCTTGTGATGGGTAAAGCTCTTGGCATCACTACGGCTCTGGGTATGCTTCTCGCGCCGGCCTCGGCGATCGGAGTTGTCGCGCTGGCGCTGGTATCCGATGACGGACTGTTAGCGCAAAGCGTGTCGCGAATGATTCTGATGGCCCTTGGATACCTGCTCTATTTCGGCGCGTTCGTCGGCTTATCGCTCGCGGTTTCAGCATTCGCTCCAACTGCCCGCTCATCGCTGGTAATTATGCTGGCCTTCTGGATTGCCAGCGGGCTACTAGTCCCACGACTCGCTTCAGACGCTGCGGAGCGGGTTTATCCCGTACCAACCGCCGGCGAATTCTGGGCGGCGGTCGAAAGAGACAAGCAGCAAGGAATCGATGGGCATAACCCCGCGGACCGGAGAACCGAAGACTTAAAGCAAAGAATCCTCGCTCGCTATGGCGTCAAGCGCGTCGAAGACCTGCCGGTGAACTTCAGCGGCATCAGCTTGCAGGCTGGAGAGGAATACACAAACAAGGTTTGGGATAGGAACTACGGAGCGCTGTGGGACACCTACGAAGCGCAACAGAATGTTTATAAATCGGCATCGCTCATCGCGCCAATCTTTCCAGCACAGTGGGATCCGAAGCTTGGAATTCACGTGACTTGAAGTCGCGGC
>JADMIO010741583.1_pt1 | contig 21160 bp, 20 predicted proteins | sample 8958161 | NCBI WGS metagenome assembly JADMIO01 (sample SAMN16585339, study PRJNA669376) | soil metagenome | isolation source: Crop rotation soil | place: USA: Cullars Rotation, Alabama | collected 2011
CCGCGACTTCAAGTCACGTGAATTCCAAGCTTCGGATCCCACTGTGCTGGAAAGATCGACCAGGTCGCGCAGCGCCGGCTCGATCGTATCGGCGTTGAACACCACCCGTTCGCGCACGTCGAGCGGCGCGGTCTGGTGGTTCAGGCCGAAAGTGAAAAGCTGCATGCGGGCGTGCCGGCTGGGCGAAGGCCCACATTATAGCGCGCAGGGGGAGCGAGGCCGGTAGAATCCTCGTTACTTTAAGGACTTACGGCGTAGCGGCGGCGAGCAATTGCCGCCCCCGCGCGAAGCGTGCCAGGTTCTCGGCGAACATCTCGAAAGCCCGCAGCTCGTTGCCCGCCGAGGCCTGCGCGTTGTGCGGCGTGATGATGACGTTCGGCGTGTTCCACAACGGCGACTCGGCCGCCAGCGGCTCGGTTTCGAACACATCGAGATAAGCGCCGCCAAGACGCCCGTTCTGCAGCGCCTCGACCAGTGCCGACTCGTCGACGAGCTCGCCCCGCGCGACGTTGATGACGAACGCGCCGTCGCGCAGCATCGCGAGCGTGCGGGCGTTCAGGAGATGCTGCGTCTCGCTCGTGTGCGGACACGCGAGCGCGAGCCAGTCCGCCCGCGGCAGGAGCCGCGGGAGCTCGGAGAGCGGGTGCATCTCGTCGACCGGATCACCCTCGCGCCCCGGCGAGCGGCGCACGCCGATCACGTGCATGCCGATCGCGCGGCAGAAGCGCGCGAGCGTCGCGCCGATCGTGCCGACGCCGACGATGACGATGGTCTGGCCCTTGAGGTCCGGCGGGATCTCGGCGCCTCGCATCGGCTCCCAGGCGTGCCGGCGCTGCGAATCGAGCCAGCGTGGGAAGCGCCGCGCGAGCATCAGCATCGCGCAGATGGCGATCTCGCCGACCGGCTCGCCGTTCGCGCCGACCGAGCTCGTCACCTTCACCCCGCGCTCGACCAGTCCCTCGACCCAGGGGTACTGGCTGACGCCGGTGCTCGAGAAGTGCGCCCACTTCAGGTTCGGCGCGGCGCTCACCGAATCGGCGAAAGCGGGAAAGTGGTCCGAAAAGCGCAGGTCGCGCGACAGGTACGCGATCTCGACCTGCGCCAGCTCCGCCGCGGCCAGCCTCGAGTCCGCACCGGGTGGGATGTGGATGAGGCGCGGCTCGATGCCGGCCTCTTTCGCGACGGTGTCGAAGCGCTCGCCGAACAGCTCGACCCAGCGCCTGGACACCAGCATTCCCGTCATGAAGCTGCCGCCCTACGACACGCGGTCACGCTTTTTTGTTCTTGAACAGCGCGTCGAGCTTCTGCTCGTAGCTGTGGTAGTCGAGGTAGTCGTACAGATCGTCGCGGCTCTGCATGAGGTCGACCACGTTCTTCTGGTGGCCGTCCTTGCGCAGCGCTTCGTACACTTTGAGCATCGCGGCATTGCCGGCGCGCCACGCCGAGAGCGGATAGAGCGCCATCGCGACGTTCGCGCTCGCGAGCTCCTCGGTCGAGAACAGCGGTGTCTTGCCGAACTCGGTGATGTTGGCGAGGATCGGCACCTTCACCGCGTCGGCGAATTTCTTGTACATCGGCAGGTCGGTGATCGCCTCGGGGAAGATCATGTCGGCGCCGGCTTCGACGCACGCGATCGCGCGCTCCACCGCCGCGTCGATCCCCTCGACCGCGAGCGCGTCGGTGCGCGCCATGATGACGAAGCTGCCGTCCGTTTTGGCATCGGCGGCGGCCTTGATGCGATCGACCATCTCGTCCTTGCTGACGATCTCCTTGTTCGGGCGATGGCCGCAGCGCTTCTGCTGCACCTGGTCCTCGATGTGCATCGCGGCCGCGCCGAACTTGATCAGCGACTTGACGGTGCGGGCGATGTTGAAAGCGCCGCCCCAGCCGGTGTCGACGTCGACCAGCAGCGGCAGGCTGCAGGTGTCGGTGATGCGGCGGATGTCGACGAGGACGTCGTCCAGCGTGCTGATGCCCAGGTCGGGGATGCCCAGCGAGCCCGCGGCGACCCCGCCGCCGGAGAGGTAGATCGCCTTGAAGCCGGTGCGCTCGGCGAGGCGGGCGGCGTAGGCGTTGATCGTCCCCGCGATCTGCAGGGGTTTTTCCTGGCGGAGCGCTTCGCGAAAGCGCGCGCCGGGCGCAGCCAGCGTCGCGCCGGCGGTCGAGGAAAGATCGGTCATAGTATGGACTGGTGCTCGTCTAGAGGGGTTGAAAAAAGCGCCGCGGAGGGTAGCACGGTGAAGTCCGTCACGCTATCGCGCGGGAGAGTGGCATAATCCCGCAGGCAGGTCTCACTATCCGGACTTCAGACCAAGGACGATGGCGAAGAAAACCAGCAGCGACGAAAACGGCCGCCTCTCGGGCACCCAGAGTATAGAACGCGCGTTGACGCTCATTCGCGAGATCGCCGCGCACAACCGCACCGGCTCGCGCCTGCTCGACCTCGCGAGCCGCACGGGCCTCCAGCGGCCGACGGTGCACCGCATGCTCAAATGCCTCACGCTCGAGGACATGGTGCAGCAGGACCCCGAGACGCACCGCTATTTCCTCGGACCCATGGTGTTCGAGCTCGGGCTCACCGCGGCGCCGCGCTTCAACCTGCGCGAGATCTGCCATCCCGCGATGACGCGCATCGCCGAAGCCACGGGCGACACGGTGTTCCTCACGCAAAGAAGCGGCCTGGACTCGGTGTGCGTCGACCGGCAGGAAGGCAGCTTCCCGATCAAGACCTTCACGCTCGAAATCGGCATGCGACGTCCGCTCGGCGTCGGCACGGGCAGCCTCGCGATCCTCTCGGCGCTCTCGGAGGACGAAGTCAAGCACGTCCTCAACAGCAACACGCCGCGGCTCGCCGAGTACGGGCTGTCGCCGACGAGCTTGCTCGCGCAGGTCAAACGCGCGCAGAAGCTCGGCTTTGCGGTGCGCGAGATGCCTACGCTCTCCGGCGTGAAGTCGGTGGGCCAGGCGCTGCACAACCAGAGCGGCGTGGCGTTCGCGGCGCTGTCGGTGTCGGCGATCTCGAGCCGCATGAACGAGAAGCGGGTCACGGAGCTCGCCACCCTGCTCAGGCAGGAAGCGCGCATGGTCGAGAAGCAGTTGGCCAATGGTCCGAGATAACGCATTCGCCGCCGCCGCACTCGTCTTGGCGAGCGCGGCGGTGTGCGCGCAGACCGCTTATCCCTCCAAGCCCATCCGTCTAGTCGTCCCTTACACCCCCGGCGCCAGCAACGACACGCTGTCGCGCGCGACCGCGCAGGCGATGTCGCCGATACTCGGGCAGCAGATCATCGTGGATAACCGCCCCGGCGCGGGCGGGATGATCGGCGCGGAGAACGTCGCCCGCTCGGAGCCCGACGGCTACTCGATCCTCAACGTGCAGGCGTCTTTCGCGACCAACGTCGCGATCCGCGCCAAGATGCCGTACGACGTGTTCAAGGACTTCGCCTACATCGGCATGATGACGCGCAGCCCGATGATCGCGGTCGTGCATCCGTCGCTGCCGGTGAGGAACGTGAAAGAGCTCGTGGCGCTCGCGAAGAAGCGGCCGGGCGAGCTCAACTACGGATCCTCCGGCACCGGCGGCAGCAACCATCTCGCGACCGAGCTGTTCGCCAAAGTGGCCGGGATCAGGATCGTGCACGTGCCGTACAAGAGCATCGGCCCCGCGATCACCGACCTCCTCGGCGGCAACGTGCAGCTCGTCATCACGAGCCTGCCCTCCGCGCTGGTGCAGGTGAAAGCGGGCAGGCTCAAGGCGCTCGGCGTCGCGGCCGAGAAGCGCTCGCCGTTCGCTCCGGAGATTCCGACGATCGTGGAAGGCGGCGTGCCCTACGTCGCCGAGCTCTGGTGGGGCCTTGCAGCGCCCGGCAAGACGCCGCCGGAGATCGTAAACCGCCTGTCGGAGGCGCTGCGCAAGGCGATGCAGACGCCGCAACTGAAGCAGCAATACGCGACCGAAGGCGGCGAGCCGATGCCGATGACGCCGCAGGAATTCCAGAAGTACGTCTTTGCGGAAGTAAATCGCTGGCGGCAGGTGGTCAAGGACGCCGGCTTACAGCTCGAGTGACCGGCGTCACTCGCTGAACGCGAAACGCGAAGTGATTAGCGCGGAGTAACGGCGCACGCTGCCGCGGGCTTACTTCGCGTTTCGCGCTTCGCGTCTAGCACCGCTAACAACGCATAGGAGCATTCGAATGAAACCCGATCTCCCCGTCTGGCGCTCGCTCATGTACGTGCCGGTCAACGTCGAGAAATACGTCGACAAGGCGCACACCCGCGGCGCGGACGTGATTCAGCTCGACCTCGAGGACAGCGTGCCGCCGGGCGAGAAGGACCGCGCGCGCACCCTGGTCGAGAAAGCCGCGGCGCGCGTGAAGCGCGGCGGCGCCGACGTGATCGTGCGCATCAACCGCCCGCTGTCGATGACCGTGCGCGATCTCGAGGAGTCGATCTGCCCAGACGTGAACGGCATCGCGGTGACCAAGGTCGACAGCGCGTCGCACGTGAAGCTCCTCGACGAGCTGGTGTCGGAGCTCGAGCAGAAGCGCGGGATGGACATCGGCCACACCAAGTTCATCACCATGATCGAGACGCCCGACGCATTCGGGCGCATGGACGAGATCCCGCGCGCGTCGGAACGCGTCGTCGCGATGAACATCGGCGGCGAAGACTTCGCCCTCGAATGCGAGATGCAGCCCGACGACGACGTGCTGCTGCATTCCAAGCAGCGCATGATCATCAGCGCGCGCGCCGCCGGCGTGATGCCGCTGGGGTTCATCGCGACCATCGCCGGCTTCGGCGACTGGGAGAAGTTCCGCCAGATGGTGCGCAAATCGCGCCGCTTCGGCTTCGACGGCGCCGGCTGCATCCACCCCGGCCAGGTGACGATCGTCAACGAGGAATACTCGCCGAACAGCGAGGAAGTCGCCTACGCGAAGAAGATCATCGATCTCGACAAGGAAGCGGCCGCATCGGGCCGCGGCTCGTTCGCCCTCGACGGCAAGATGATCGACATCCCGATCATCGTGCGCGCGCAGAAGCTCCTCGCGCGGCATGAAGCGATCAAGAAGCGCGAAGCGAAGACGCTAGCGGCGATGAAAGGCTAAAGAGCGTTTTGACCGCAAAGCACGCAAAGGACGCCAGGGAGATCAAAGGCGTTTTTAAACGCAGAGGCGAACTGAGGCGCGCAGAGAAAGACAACAATCGAGTTCGACCTGCGCTCCACGACGGGATCGACCACCCGCCTCACCGCTTTTCCTTTGCGTCCTTTGCGGTTCAACGGTTTTCAACCTGATGACACCCCTGACCGAACAACTCGTCGATCGCATCCTCGGCGTCCGCTACGAGACGCTGCCGAAGGAAGCGGTCGACATGGCGAAAGCCGTCACGCTCGACGGGCTCGCGGTCACGCTGGCGGGGGCGACCGAGCCGCTCGGCGTCGGGCGCATCTCGATCGAGTACGTGAAAGCGATGGGCGGCGCGCCGCAGGCGAGCGTCGTCGCCGGCGGGATCAAAACGTCGATGCAGAATGCCGCCTACGCGAACGGCACGATGGCGCATGCGCTCGACTACGACAACACGTGGTATCCGCTCAACCATCCGACCTCGCCGACGCTGCCGGCGATCCTCGCGGTGGGGGAGAACGCAGGTCTCTCCGGCCGCAAGGTGATCGAGGCGATCGCGGTCGCGTTCGAAGTGCAGGGGCGGCTCCGGCTCGCCGCCACCGGAATGGAGACCGGCTCGGGGTTTCACAAACCCGGCATGACCGGCACCTTCGGCGCGACGGCGGGTGTGGCGCGCGCGCTCGATCTCGACAAGCGGCAGATGCTGATGGCGCTCGGCCTTGCCGGCTCGCGTGCGGGCTCGATCGCGATCAACACCGGCACGATGACCAAGTCGTCGCACTCGGGCCACGCGGCGCGCATGGGGGTCGAGTGTGCGATTTTGGCTGGCATGGGCTGGACTGCGAGCGCCGACGTCTTCGGGCCCAAAGGCTTTTTCGACACCTTCCTCGGCGGCCGCGCCGAGCCGCATCTTCTCGTCGAAGGCTTCGCGAGCCCGCTGCGCATGATCGATCCGGGCGTCGGCTTCAAGAAGCACCCGAGCAACTATTTCACGCACCGCCCGATCGACGCCGCGCTCGCGCTGCGCGAGGAAGACGGCGTCGACCCCCAATCGATCGAGAGCGTCGAAGTGATCTTTCCGCGCTTCGACTACGTCAACCGGCCCGCGCCGGACACCGGCCTCGACGGCAAGTTCAGCGTGCAGTACACGACGGCGGTCGCGCTGCTCGACGGTGAGGTGACGGTCGATTCGTTCACCAACGAACGGCGGTTCGCCCCCGACGTGCAGGCGCTGCTGCCGCGCGTGGCGCTGAAAGTGGACGACGCGATCCCGAACGACTTCGACCGCATGCACGCGGTCGTCACCGTGAACCTTGCGAACGGCGCTCGTCACGTGAAGCGAGTCGACCGGCTGTCGGGCTGGATCGGCGCGCCGCTCACGCGCGAGCAGCGGCTGAAGAAGTACTACGGCTGCGTACGGCGCGTGATCTCGCCACACGCGGCGGATCGTGTCGTGGATCTGGTCGAAAGGCTGGACGAGCTGACCGATGTTCGCGAGATCATGGATATTGTGCGAACGTAGAAACCCCACGCCCACCCTGTCCGTCCCCCTGAAGGGGAGGGAACCTTCTGCATGAAACCTTCCGATAATTCCAACCGTCCCTGGCACAAGCCCGGCAAGTGGCTGGTCAATCCGGCTTATTGGGACGACGAAGCGAAAGCCGCGCGCGCGGGGATGCCCTCGCGCATCCACTTCATAGACTGCACTCTGAGCGAAGGCGACGACTGCGTCGGCCACCAGCTCAACTGGAACACGCGGCTCGGTATGCTCGAGCGGCTCGACGCGGTCGGCGTGGGCGAGATCACGATGCCGAGCCACGTCACGTTCGCCGAAGAGCGCGACCTGATACGTGCGTGCAGGCGCATGGGCATCAAGAGCCGTCTCGTGGCCAAAGGTCCGGGCGTGCGCCCCCCGCTCAAGGGCGACTGGAAAGGCGTGATCGACCGCCACATCGACCTCGGCACCGAGGTGATCAGCCCGATCTTCAAGTGGTCGTACGAGGACACGATCGGCGACTTCACCGGGGAGCTCTCGAAGGAGCGCATCGTCGATTCGATCACCGAGAGCATCCGGTACATGAAGCGCCAGAACGTGCGCGTCGTGCCCTGGATGGAAGACAGTATGCGCGCCAACACCGCCACGGCGTGCCTCTTCTACAAGGCGATGGCCGACGCGGGCGCGGACGGCGTGTATACCGTCGACAGCCGCGGCAACTCGACGCCGCTCGCGACGCGCGTCTACATCAAGCGCATCCGCGAGGCGGTCGGGCCGAAGTGCGACGTCTACGTGCAGCACCACAACGACATGGGGATCGCCACGGCGAACGCCATCGCCGCCGCCGAAGCGGGCGCGAACTGGATCGACGCGTCGGTGATCGGCATCGGCGACCGCGGCGGCTGCGTCGCGCTCGAGGAAGCGGCGGCGCTGTTCGAGATGTACGGCACCGACACCGGGGTGAAGCTCGACAAGCTCTACGACCTCTGCTGCTACGTGCGCGACGCCTACGGCATCCAGCTCCCGCCGTGGAAGCCCATCGTCGGCTCGAACTGGAACAAGGAAGAAGGCGCGGGCCACCTCGAAGGCAGCGACAACGCCGAAGCGACGATCGGCATCGCGCCGCGCGTCGTCGGCCGCGAGCTCGAGACGGTGATCGGCGGCAAGATCCTCTTCGGCCGCGAGCGCAGCAGCGCGCACACCGACGACCCGGTGCTCCTGCGCACTCTGATGCGCGACTGGAGCTTCAGCCCCACCGAAGAGCAGTTCCAGACCGTGCTGTTTCGCGCGCGTGCGGCGGTGGCGACGAACTACGGGCGTCATTACCTCACGTTCGAGGAGTTCCGGTCGATCTGCGAAGGGGTGATGTTGTCGGGCTATGAAACTCGTTGAGGCCGTGCGCCAAGGGATCGCGTCGTCGCTGTCGCTCCTCGCGATGACGGCATGGGCGGCGGACGCGACCTACCCCCAACGCCCCATCCGCTTCATCATGCCTTACCCGGTCGGAGGCACCATCGACATGTCGGGGCGCCTCCTCGCCAAAGAGCTCGGCGACGCGTTCGGCCAGCAGGTCGTCGTCGACAACCGCACCGGCGCGGGGGGCACGATCGGTACCGAGACCGCGGCGAAATCGGCGCCCGACGGCTACACGATCGTGATGGGCGGCACCGGCACGCTCGCGATCAGCCCCGGCCTCGACCGCAAGCTGGGCTATGACCCGCTGAGGGACTTCGCCCCGGTCACGCTGCTCGCGACGACGCCGTACGTGCTCGTCATCCATCCGTCGGTGCCGGCCGCAAACACGCGCGAGCTGATCGCGCTCGCGAAGTCGCAGCCGGGCAAGCTCACCTATGCGTCCGGCGGCAGCGGCAGCGCGCCGCACCTCATCGGCGAGATGTTCAGAACGCGCGCCGGCATCAACGTGTTGCACGTGCCGTACAAGGGCAGCTCTCCGGCGAAGATCGATCTCGTCGCGGGACGAGTGCAGATGTTCTTCACCGGGATCCCGCCGGTGATCGGCGAGATCAAGGCGGGCACGCTGCGCGCGGTCGGCATCACCACCGCGAAGCGCACGAGCACCCTGCCCGACGTGCCGACGATCGCCGAATCGGGGGTCGCCGGCTTCGACGTCGCGCCGTGGTTCGGCACCCTCGCGCCCGCGCACACGCCGGCCCCGATCGTGTCGCGCCTCAATGCCGAGACGGTGAAGGTGCTGCGCGGCGCGACCTTGCGCGAGCGCCTCGCGCGCGAAGGCGTCGACGTCGTCGGCAACACGCCCGCCGAATTCGGCGCGTTCATCAAGGGCGAGATGCAAAAGTGGGCGAAGGCGGTGAAGGAGTCGGGGGCGAAGGTCGAATGATGTGTTGAGCGTTCCACGCTAACGGGAGGAGCAATGGCACGGTTCGTCGCAATGGTTCTGGCACTGTGTGCAGGCACGTCTGCGGCGCAAGCCGCCGATTACCCCACCCGCCCCATCCGCATCATCGCCCAGTTCCAGCCCGGCACCTCCACCGACATTCTCGCGCGCGTGATCGCGCAGAAGCTCACCGAGAGCTGGGGGCAGCAGGTCGTCGTAGACAATCGGCCCGGCGCGGGCGCGATCGTCGGCACCGAGATCGGCGCCAAAGCGCCGCCGGATGGCTACACGCTGACGATGGGCGTCTCGAGCGCATTCGGCATCAATCCGACCCTGTATTCCAAGCTTCCCTACGACGCGCTCCGCGACTTCGCGCCGATCACAAACATCGCGCTGACGCCGCAGACGCTCGTCACCGGACCGAACAGCCCGTGGAAGACCACCAAAGAGCTCGTCGCGGCCGCCAAGGCCAAACCCGGCGCGGTGGCGTTCGCGTCGCTCGGCAGCGGCTCGACCAGCCATCTCACGATGGAGATGTTTCGGTCGACCGCGGGCATCCAGCTGAATCACATTCCGTACAAGGGCAGTCCCGCCGCGCACGGCGACGTGATGACCGGGCAGGTCGGCATCATGTTCGACGCCATTCCCGCGACCCTGCCGCTCATCAAGGCGAATCGCCTGCGCGGCCTCGGAATCGCGACGCTCAAGCGCTCGCCGCTCATGCCCGACGTGCCGACGATCGCCGAAGCCGGTTATCCGGGATTCGAAGCGGTCGGCTGGATCGGCATCGTCGCGCCCGCGAAGACGCCGCCGGCGATCCTCGACAAGCTCAACGCCGAGATCGTGCGCGTCGTGAAGCAGCCCGACGTCACCGAGCGTCTGAACGCGCTCGCCTTCACGCCGGTGCCCGGCACGCGCGGCGAGTTCGGCGCGTTCATCAAGTCCGAGATCGCCAAGTGGGGCAAGGCGGTGCGCGAATCGGGCGCGAAAGCCGACTGAGCTACAATTCACGCCCCTCGCTCCACGTCCCTCATCCTGCTCGATGGAACCGCCATGACCGCTGATTTGGAAAAGCTCAAGACCTGGGTCGGCCAGAAAGAGACCGACGTCGACTACGTGACGATTCCGACGGTGCACCGCCTCGCCGCGACGCTCGACCTCGATTACCCGATCCCGAAGCTCGGCGATCCGCTGCCCAACGGCTGGCAGTCGATCCTGTTCCCGCGCGTGGTGCGCCAGTCGCAGATCGGCGCCGACGGCCATCCGGAGCGCGGCGATTTCCTGCCGCCGGTGCCGCTGCCGCGCCGCATGTTCGCCGGCAAGCGCACGACGATGCACGCGCCGCTCCTCATCGGCGACGAGGTCAAGCGCGAGTCGACGATCACCAGCGTCACGCCCAAGACCGGGCGCAGCGGCCAGATGGTCTTCGTCACCGTGAAGACCGACATGCTCACCTCGCGAGGCCTCGCGATCAGTGAAGAGCAGGACATCGTCTATCGCGAAGAGCCCGATCCCAACGCGCCCAAGCCCGCGCCGCAGCGCGCCGAAGGCAAAGCGGTGTGGAGCCGCAACGTGACGCCCGACCCGGTCCTGCTCTTCCGTTACTCGGCGCTCACCTTCAACGGCCATCGCATTCACTACGATCATCCGTACGTCACCAAGACCGAGGGCTATCCCGACCTGGTGATGAACGGCGGCCTCACGACGCTCCTCGTCTACGAGCTCATCCGCGCGAACGCCGGGAGCCCGCTCAGGCACATCGCGTCGCGCAACGTGCGCCCGCTCTTCGTGAATCGCCAGTTCACGGTGTGCGGCGAACCGGGCGCGGACGGCAAGACGGCGAAGCTGTGGGTCGTCGACGACTCCGACGCCGTCGCACTGACGGCCGAGGCCCACTTCGTTTAAACGCGAAGCGCGAAGTGATAAACGCGAAATGAAGATCGCCTTGCCGCGCGCTTCGGTTTCGCACTTCGCGCTTCGCATTTCGCACTAGGATTCCCATGGCTGGTGGCCCCCTCCAAGGCGTGCGCATCGTCGACCTCACCTCGGTGGTCGTCGGCCCGCTCGCCACGCAGATCCTCGCCGATCACGGCGCCGACGTGATCAAGGTCGAGAGCCCGAGCGGCGATCTCGGCCGCACCATCGGCGGCCTCGGCAAGACGCCCGGCATGGGGCCGAAGTTCCTGCACCTCAATCGCAACAAGCGCTCGCTCGTGCTCGATCTGAAGAAGCCGGCGGGCTACGACGCGCTGATGAAGCTCATCGCGAAGGCGGACGTGCTGGTGTGGAACGTGCGCCCCGATTCGATGGCGCGCATGAAGCTCTCGTACGACGACGTGAAAGCGGTCAACCCGAAGATCATCTATTGCGGCATGTTCGGCTTCGGCCAGGGCGGGCGCTATCGGAAGAAGCCCGCGTACGATTCGATCATCCAGGGCTCGGCGGGCGTGGCGGCGCTGTATCACCGCGCCGCGGGCGAGCCGCGCTACCTGCCGATGGTGATGGCGGACAAGACGGTCGGGCTCATCGCGGTGCAGATGATGCTGATGGCGCTGTTCCACCGCGAGCGCACCGGCGAAGGCCAGTCGATCGAGATCCCGATGTTCGAGAACATGGCGGCCTTCGTCATGTCCGAGCACATGTACATGAAGACGTTCGATCCGCCGACCGGCAGCACCGGCGATCCGCGCCTCCTCGATCCTCAGGCGAAGCCGATGCAGACGAAGGACGGTTTCATCTGCATCTCCGCCAACACCAACGCGCAGGCGTTCGCGTTCTTCGACGCGATCGGGCGACCGGAGCTCAAGACCGATCCGCGCTTCGACAGCGTCGCGTCGCGCTTCAGGAACGTCGGCGAGTATTTCCGCATCCGCGGTGAAGCGCTCAGGACGAAGACGACCGCCGAATGGCTCGAGATCTTCGACAAGTGCGACGTGCCGGCGATGCCGTATCACACGCTCGACACGCTGCTCGAGGACCCGCATCTCGCGGAGGTCGGCTTCTACCAGAGAGTGGAGCATCCGACCGAAGGGACCATCATCAACATGGCCCTGCCCAACAAGCTGTCGCGCGGCGCGCGCAGCGATTTCAGCCCGGCGCCGAAGATCGGGCAGCACAGCGTCGAGGTCCTGCGCGAAGCGGGTCTCACGGAGGAGACCATTCAATCCATGGTCGCCGAAGGTGTCACCAAGGACGGCCGCATTACGAAGTAGAGGTGCAGTATGAAGGTCAAAGCAGTTGCTCTCGCCGTCGCGCTCGCGGCGGCCGGCGCCGCGCACGCGGCAACGCAGGATAACTACCCCACCAAGCCGATCCGCCTCGTGGTGCCTTTCACCCCGGGCGGCAGCACCGACATCCTCGCGCGCCTGGTGGCGAAGCAGATCACCGACGTGTTCGGACAGCAGTGCATCATCGACAACCGGCCGGGTGCAGGCGGCACGATCGGCATGGAGATCGCCGCGCGCTCGGCGCCCGACGGCTACACGCTGGTGATGGGGCACATCGGCACGATCGCGGTGAACCCGGCGCTGTATCCCAAGCTCTCGTACGACCCGCTGAAGGATTTCCAGCCGATCACGCTGGTGGCGATGATCCCGAACATGATGAGCGTGAACCCGAAGGTGCCGGCGAAGACGGTGAAGGAAGTCATCGCGCTGGCGCAGGCCAAGCCGGGCTCGCTCAACTACGGATCGGGCGGCAACGGCTCGGCCGCGCACTTGGCGACCGAGTACTTCAAGCTGATGACCAAGACCGACCTCGTGCACATCCCCTACAAAGGCACCGCCCCGGCAGTCACCGACCTCATCGCCGGCAACATCTCGCTGATGATCACCGGCGTACCGCCGCAGCTCGGGCAGGTGAAGGCCGGCCGGCTGCGGCCGATCGCCGTCGCGACGGCGAAGCGCCTGCCGATGTTCCCCGACCTGCCCACGATCGGCGAGACGGTGAAAGGTTACGAAGCGACCCAGTGGTACGGCATCCTCGCGCCGGCCGCGGTGCCCAGGGGCCACATCGCGAAGCTCAACGCGGCGATCGTCAAAGCGCTGCACAGCCCCGAGGCCAAGCAGCAGCTCTCCAGCGAAGCCGCGGAGCCGGTCGGCAACACGCCGGAGGAATTCGGCAAGTTCATCCGCAGCGAAATGGCGCGTTGGGCGCCGGTGGTGAAGCAGTCGGGTGCGAAGCCGGAGTAAACCCGAAAAAGCGTGAGGCGTTAGGGTGAGGAATGAGGCCTGGCCGGATCGCGCCTTCCGCCTTACGCCTCACGCCGCACGCCTTTCGTATAATCGGCCGCACAAGTCGCGCTTCCGCGACTCGCCAGAAAACAGGAGAAGGGGTATGCAAACGCTCTCGCGCGCGGCGTCCGTCGCCGCACTCACGTTGCTGTCGGTAAGCGTCGCCGCGAACGTCGCGTTCGCGCAGACGGCCAAGCCCGCCGCCAAGGCGGAAGCCAAGCAGGAGTACACGCCCCAGGTCGGCCAGGAAGGCAAGGACGTCATCTGGGTGCCGACGCCGCAATCTCTGGTCGACCGTATGCTCACGATGGCGCAGGTGAAGCCCACCGACTACGTCATCGATCTCGGCTCGGGCGACGGCCGCACGGTCATCACCGCGGCGAAGAAGTTCGGCGCCACCGCGACCGGCATCGAGTACAACCCCGACATGGTCGAGCTCGCCAAGCGCAACGCCGAGAAGGAAGGCGTGACGGGCAAGGCGCAGTTCATGAAGGCCGACATCTTCGCCACCGACTTCAGCAAGGCGACGGTCATCACGATGTATCTGCTGCCCTCGCTCAACGTGAAGCTGCGTCCGACCATCCTCAACATGAAGCCCGGCACGCGCATCGTGTCGCACGCGTTCACGATGGACGACTGGGAGCCCGATCAGGTCGACTCGTCCGAGGGCCGCACCGCTTACCTGTGGATCGTGCCGGCCAAGGTCGCGGGCACGTGGAAGCTCGACGGCGCGGCGAAAGGCGCCGAAGTCACGATGACGCAGCAGTACCAGAAAGTCGGCGGCAGCGCGAAAGTCGACGGCAAGGTCGCGAACCTCACCAACGCCAAGCTCCGCGGCGACACCATCACCTTCTCGCTCGACGGCAAGGAGTACAGCGGCAAGGTGAATGGGGACAGGATCGAAGGGTCCGTCGCGGGCGGCGGAAAGTTCACCGCGAGCAAGAGCTGACTGAAACGAAAACCAGGGTCTGATCCCTTGGGGTCAGACCCTATGTTTTTCGCACCCGTCAGTCCAGCGGCGGCTCGGTGGCGAGCCCCCGAACAGGCCGCATCAGCCTGAACACCGGCACCTCCGACGGCGCGGCCTCCTGCGGGTTGGCCAGGCCGCGGCGATCGGTAGGTATCATCCCCAGCGCCGTGAAGCTCGACGGCGATTCCGGCTCCAGCGCCGCGATGAGCAGATTCGCAGCGGGCTGCGCCATCGCGTAGACGAACGTCCCGGCGGGGAACAACCGCTTCTTCACCTTCACCTCGGTGCTCACGGTGCTGCGGATGTGTCCTTCGATGAACACGTTCCCGGCGCGACGCTCGGTCACCTCGTAGCTTTCCACTTCGAGTTCGGTCGGCTTGTCGAGCCGGCGCCCTTCGACGCCCGACATCGTCAGCCTGCGCGCGACTTCGGCGTGCGAAGGCAGCAGCAGATACGCATAAGGTCTGCTGCGCGTGAGTCCGGCCTGGGCTTCGCGCGGGTCAACCCATTCGACCTCCACGGCCTTCGGCTCGCCGCTCTTCGGATCGAGCATCGTCAGCGTCTGCGGACGGCTCGGCGCTTTCAGCGTCACCGCGACGCGGTCGTCGGGCGAAGGCGACTTGCCTTTGCGTATGGTCTCGGCGCGTGCATCGCGCACGGTGCGGCGGAGCTCGTCGGCGTTATCCGCGGCGCTCTGCAGCAGGCTCTTCAGCACCACGTAGTGCGTGTGCACGCGGCGCGCGTAGCCGTCGCGGCCGATGCCCACACCGCGTGTCTCGACGAGAAACGAGAGACCGCCCTGCAGGCCCGCGTAGTTGCGGCCGATGTCCGGCGCGGTGCCGCCGCCGTTCACGCGCTTGTCCTTCACGTCGTAAGCGGTGGTGTAGTACCAGAAATGGCTGTAGCCCGCTTTCTCGACGTCGCGCGCGATGCCGCGGCTGAACACGCGCTCGGCGAGATCGTTCAATCCTTTCTCGACGTTCGGATGCGTCGCGTACGCGAAGGTGAAATCGTACGATTGCACCGCGTCGAACTTCTCCACCCAGCGCGTCGCGACGCTGAACTCGTGCGCGTCGACGAACACGTCGGGCAGGTACTCGTAAGTCATGCGGCGGATCGCGTAGGTCTCGGGCAGGTCGACCTTGAGGTGGTCGCGGTTGATGTCGACACAGCTCGCGGTGCCGCGCCAGAAATACTCCGCGCCGTCGGGATTGCCGCGCGGCATGACGACCACGCTGATGCGATCGAGCAGCGGCCTGAGCTCGCCCGACGCGAGCTCCTTCGCGAGGACCAGCAGCGCCTCGCCGCCCGCGGGCTCGTTGCCGTGGAGCTGTCCGACCAGGAAGACGACCGGCCGCTGCAGCGTCCTCAGGTCGGGCCCGGTGAAACGGCCCGCGTTGGTCAGCACGAGCGCCGGGATGCTGCGACCTTCCTGCGATTGTCCGGCGGTGCGCACGAAGAGGTTGCGCGAGCCGCGCGCGAGCCGCTGGAGGTACGCGTTCATCTCGCCGTACGACGTGAAGCCCGTCTTCCCCGCCTCGAACGCCGGCGTGTCGAAGCGGTGCGGCGGATCGGGATAGCGGCTCTTCACCGCGTCGCTCTGCGCGTACTCGGCGCCCTTGGCGCACTGCGCGTGAGCGAGCGGCGCCGCCAGGAAGATCGACGCAAGAGCGAGTGCGCACAGCGGCTTGGACATCAAGGATTCCCCGGGGCGGGACGCGCGCGCCCCTCTATAATCGGACGATCATAACGCGGAGCATCAGGATATGGCACAGCAACGTTCCAACGTAGTCATCATCGGCGGCGGCATCATGGGCGGCGACATCGGCACGATCTTCGCCGCCGGCGGTTGGGGCGTGCACGTGATGAGTCCTTCGCAAAAGACGCGCGACGCGCTGCCGGCGCGCACGACGGCAGGCCTGCAAAAGCTCGGCGCCGATGCCTCGGCTGCCGGCAGCGTGAAGACCTACGAGAAGCTTTCGGACATCGACTGGAGCGGCGTCTCCTTCGTCGTCGAGGCGGCGACCGAAGACCTCGCGCTCAAGCAGAAGATCTTCGCCGAAGTCGAAGCGCTCGCGGGCGACGACGTCGTGCTCGCGACCAACACCTCGAACTTCCCGATCGGCGAAGTCGGCAAGAACCTGAAGAACCGCAAGCGCATGCTGGGGCTGCACTTCTTCATGCCGGCGCACCTCGTGCCGCTGGTCGAGATCGTGAGCTCGGACGCGACCGATCCCGCGATCGCGCAGCAGACGGTCGACCTCATGAAAAAGCTCGGCAAGGCGCCGATCTGGGTGAAGAAGGACGTGCCGGGATTCGTCGGCAACCGCATCCAGCACGCGATGATGCGCGAGGCGCTGTGGCTCATCCAGGACGGCATCGTCGACGCGGAGGGCGTGGACGTTGCGGTGCGCTACGGCTTCGGGTTCCGCTTCATCGCCTGCGGCCCGGTCATGCAGAAGGAGATGTCGGGCTGGGACACCAACTACCTCGTCGGCACCGCGCTCTACCCGCACCTTTACAAGAACGACGCCCCGCCGCCCATCGTGAAAGAGCTGATGGACAAGAAGCAGCTCGGCATGAAGACCAGGAAAGGTTTCTGGGACTGGGACGACGCCGGGATCGCCAAGGAGAAAGCGCGGATCGAGAAGGCGTTGCAGGCGGGGATGGAGATTTTGAAGAGCGACAAAGCGTGAAGGGGTCTCCACTCGCGCTTGCGCTGGCTATCTCAGGCAGCACGATCTGCACCGCCTTCGCGCAGACGTATCCGTCCAAACCGATCCGCGCGATCGTGCCCTTTCCGGCGGGCGGCGGGATCGACACGGTGATCCGGCTGCTCGCGCCGAAAATGGGCGAGACGCTGGGCCAGCAGATCATCGTCGACAACCGCGCCGGCGCGAGCGGCACGCTGGGCACCGACATCGTCGCGAAGTCGCCGCCGGACGGTTACACGCTGCTGGCGACCTTCTCCAGCCACCCGCAGAACCAGATCCTCTACAAGTCGCTGCCGTTCGACACCGTGCGCGACTTCGCGCCGATCACGATCTTCGGCACGGTCCCCAACATTCTCGTGGTCAATCCGGCGCTGCCGGTGAAATCGGTGAAGGAGCTGATCGCACTGGCGAAGCAGCGGCCCGGGGAGATCCTCTACGCGTCGATCGGCCCATCGTCGCCCTCGCACCTGACCGCGGAGCTGTTCAATACCATGGCCGGGATCAGGACGACGCACGTGCCTTACAAGGGCGCGGCGCCGTCGATGGTGGCGCTCGTCGCGGGCGAGACGCAGCTCACGTTCACCACCGTGCTCGTCGCCGTGCCGTACGTCAAAGCCAATCGCCTGCGCGCGCTGGGCGTCACCACGCTGAAGCGCTCGGCGGCGCTGCCGAACGTGCCGACCATCGACGAAGCCGGCGTCAAAGGCTTCGAGTCGATCGCGTGGTGGGGCCTGCTGGCGCCGGCGAAGACGCCGAAGCCGGTGATCGACCGGCTCTACAACGCGACCGTGACCGCGATCCGCGACCCGCAGCTGAACGAGAAGCTCGTCGGCCTCGGAGCGGAGCCGGGCGGCATCGCGCCCGAGGCTTTCGACAAGCTGATCCGGGACGATATCGCCAAATGGGGGAAGGTCGTGAAGGCCCTGGGAATTACCGCCGACTGAGTCCGCCTGAATGCGGAGCGCGAAGCGCGATATGCGAAATAAGCGGCGCGCGGCGCCGCACGCGCGTGTTTCGCACTTCGTACTTCTCGTTTCGCGTTCGCCTTCAGACCTTATCGTCGCGCTATCCTGTTACGGATAACTCCGATCCCCGCCACCTCGGTCTCCAGCACGTCGCCGTCCTTCATGAACTCCGGCGGCGTCCGGGCGTGGCCGACACCGGCCGGGGTGCCGGTCGAGATCACGTCACCGGGCTCCAGCGTCATCCCGTGCGAAAGCTCGGCGATGATGCGCGGGATCTTGAAGTACATGCAGCTCGTATTCGATTCCTGCTTCACCGCGCCGTTGACCTTGCAGCCGATGGCCAGGCTGTCGGGATTCGACACTTCGTCCGCCGTGACGATCCACGGCCCCATCGGGCAGGTGCCGTCGAGGCTCTTGCCCTTGAACCACTGCTGGCCGTGCTGGCGCTGGATGTCGCGTGCGGACACATCGTTGATGACCGTGTAGCCGAATACGTGGCGCATGGCGTCGGCCTCCCTAATGTTCACGCCGCCGGGGCCGATAATGACTCCAAGCTCCGCTTCCCAGTCGAGCTTGTCGGTGATCGCCGGGTCGTACGGAACGGGATCGTAAGGACCGATGACCGTCGTCGGCGTCTTGGAGAAGAACGTCGGATGCGCCGGCATCTCCGCGACATGGGGCCGGATCTTCTCGCCTTCCTTGAAGTGCTCGAGGTAGTTCCAGCCGACGCAGAAGACGTTCTTGCGCGGGCGCGGGATCGGGGCGAGCAGGGTCGCGTCGGAGAGCTTGAGGGTCGACCGGGCGCCGCTCGCGGCGCCCCGTATCCAGGCAAGCGCACGCTCGCCCGCTTCGATGAGCGAGACCATGTCGGCGGCGTCGAAGGGCGGCGTGGGGAGCGCGGCAAAGTCGACGAGTTCGTCGCCGTTGCGGACGAGGCCGGTTCGGGGTGCGCTGTCGCGCGTCTGGAAGGTAACGAGCTTCACGTCTTGTGTTCCTTTCGGCTTGCTGGACGTTGTACGCGATTGGTACTATTTTAGCCGCCGGAACGAGCGCGCTTACGCGCGATCGAGGGCTCCGAGAAGCCCGCAGACTGAAGGCGCCGCTCACGGCGGCCGCCGCGAAAGGAAGGCTTGTGACAACGCAGTCCAGCGAACATCGAGCGGTCTCGCTCCTGCCCGCCTACATCGAGGCGCGGGCGCGTCACGCCGATGACGCCGGCCTCGTCACCGAAAAACAGGCGCGGCGCGGCGACGTGCTGACGACGCGCTACGTCGGCAGCGAAGCGCAGATCCGCGCCGCGCGCTTCGTGCGCATCCCCGCGGAATTCGAATTCCCGAAGAAGGCCGGCGGGCGCAAGCTCGCGGCGCTGGGCGTGTTCTGCCCGGCCTCTCCCGGCGCCGAGCTCAAGTGCACGCTGGTGAAGATCGACGGCGATCGTTTTCGCCTGTCGATCGCGAACGAGCTGCTGCCCGTGTCCTCGCGCAATCTCGCCGGCCGCGTCGCCGTCTACAAATACACCGAGCTGCGCGAAGGCGCGAATGCCGGTCCGGCGACGGTCTATGTCGGACCCTTCGCCTCGCTCGTAGCGGCCGGCATCGCGCCGGCCGAAGCCGGACGACGCGCGCAACGCGGTGCGGAGGGCGCGGCAGCGCTCTGGCACTCGCAGCCGCTCGACGGCGGGCGCTACCGCTTCGTCGTCTATCACGAGGCCGAAGCGCGCGCCCACGCCCAGGAAGAAGAGCGCGGGCGTTCCAATTTCAGAACACCCGAGCAATATCAGGACTGGCTGCTCGAAGTGGTCGCCGCCAGCATCGGCATGATTCGCAGGCAGCTGCGGATCAAAACGAAGCGCCGCTATGTGTACACGGTGCCGGCGCGCACGCTCAAAGAGCTCGAGGCGCAGTTCACCAAGCTGCGCCGCACGATCGCGCGTTCCGAAATTCTCGTCCAGAAAGAAGACGTTCGCGCCGAGGCTCAACGCGCCGAGCTGCGCCGCGCAGCGCTTGCTGCGATGCGCGACGGCGAATTCCAGCGTTTCCTCGGGAAGCTCGTCGCGGCGCCTGCTGCACAGCGCAAAGCCCGGTCGAAGGACTGATCCGCATCGCGCCGCTGCATGCGGCCAAGGGCATGCGGCTTGCTGCCCTTCAGATTCCGAAGCGCGATCTGCGCGACGCCCACTCGGCGCACCTCGTGCTCCTGATTCCCGCGACTCGAAGGGAGCTCACGCGCATGAACGGACACGACCTAGGCCCGTTGCCGACCGACATCGACGAAGTTGATGCGATCGCGCGCGGCGCCCTCACCAAGGAAGAGCTGCAGAACCTTCTCTTCGATTCTCTCGGCCTCTCCAAGCGGGAGTGCCGCGAGATGGTCAACGCGATCTTCGAGGAGATGCGCGTCGCGCTCGAAGCGGGCGACGCGGTCAAGCTCGAGGGGTTCGGACGCTTTCAGCCGAAGGAACGGCCGAAGCGCTGGGCGCGCAACCTGAAGAGCGGCGAGAAGATCCCGATCTCCGAGCGGCGCGTCGTCACGTTCCATCCGTCGAAGAAGCTCTGCGCGAACATCGATCAGCAGAAGCCGCCGCCGAAGCCCGCGCATCCCCGCGCGTCCTAGCGCGCGGTCGAGCGCTCGCTCTTCTCTCGTACCAGCGTCGCGCAGACGATATACTGCGCGCTGAATTTCGAACAACGAAACAAGGGCGCGCATGGACAGCTACACCGAGAGCGGCGGCACCGCGAATTCCATTTCCGATTACGGCTCCAACGGCGCGGAGCTCGCGTCGTTCCGGCCACTGTCGGAACACGACCGGCAGGCGATCGCGGCGGTCATCGAATCGAAGTACCGCATCAAGCTCGCGCAGGACCAGGTGCGCGAAGACCTGAAGGCCGTCGCGGGCAATCTCGGCATGAAGACGAGCGAGCTCAACCGCATCATCAAGCTCGCGATGCAGGAGCGCGAGCGCGGCAACGTGCTCATGCACGAGAAAGCGCTGATCGACGTCGCCGAGCAGGTGGTTTTCACGCCCACCGCCCGCGCCTAAAACCGGGCTTGCGGTGCGTTTACGGCTTCGCCGAACGCACCCTACGAACCCGCGTCGACCCCCAGCCGCCGCACGATCCACGGCATCACCACACGCTCGGAGATGACGCGCGGGGGCCATTGCGCCGAGCGGCCCATGTGCCCGCCCGCCGGGTTGACCCAGGTGTCCTTGGGGTCGCCGTGCTTCATCATCAGGTAGAGGTCGGCGATCTTTCCAGCACATTGGGATCCTAAGCTTAGAATTCCACGTGGACAAGTTGTCGCGG
>JADMIO012736500.1_pt1 | contig 21160 bp, 16 predicted proteins | sample 8958161 | NCBI WGS metagenome assembly JADMIO01 (sample SAMN16585339, study PRJNA669376) | soil metagenome | isolation source: Crop rotation soil | place: USA: Cullars Rotation, Alabama | collected 2011
CTTTCCCCGACCGGCCAGGACGACAACACCACCGAAATCTACACGCCGCCGACCGGCGCCTGGACTCCTGGAACGAACACCGTCGGCGTTCTCGCCGATCCCGGCTCCTATGAGATCGGGCCGGCGCCGCTTTTGCCCAACGGCCTGGTATTCCAGATCGGCGCTACCAATCACACCGGAGTCTACGACCCGGCGACCGGCATATGGACCGCCGGTCCCGATCTTCCCGATATCGACGGCACCGAGCTCGATGCCGCGGACGGCCCAGCCGCGGTGCTGCCGGATGGAAACATCCTGGCGCAATTGAGCCCCGGCGTGTTCGCCGCGCCGTCGCATTTCGTCGAGATCGCGGTCAACAGCGCCGACGACGTGACCATCACCCAGGTCGACGAGCCGGTCAGCGCGCCCAATATCTCGTCCTTCGAAAGCCGCATGGTCATGCTGCCGACAGGCGAGGTGTTCTGGAGCGCCGATGTGGGCGACGTTGAAATCTACACGCCGCAGGGCCGCGCCAAGAAAGCCTGGGCTCCCAGGATCAAGTCGGTCGCCCCTGCCCTCGGGGTGGGCAGCGTGAACAACGTGGTGCGCGGCAAGGGGTTCAACGGGCTGACCTTCGGCAGCTATTATGGCGACGACGCGCAGGCAGCCACCAACTATCCGATCGTCCGCATCACCAACCTGTCGAGCGGCCATGTCTGCTACGCCCGTACGCACGATCATGCCACCATGGGAATTTCCAATGGCGGCAAGACCCGCACGAAGTTCGACGTGCCGGCGTCCTGCGAGACGGGCGCGAGCCAGATCGAGGTCATCGCCAACGGGATCGCTTCCGAGCCCGTCGCGGTGACGCTGAACTAGCGTTCGATCGCGCCAAGCCGACGGGTTTTCGCGGAGCGAAGTTCCGGTCCTTTTTCATGCCCTAAGACAATTTTACCACCATCGTCGCGCCGATTTGCCAATGACAGGAACCACTTGCCCGATCAAATGGTTATCAAACTGGGCCGGGCCTTTGTCTGAGCTCCTGGAACGCGAAGGTGTCGTCAATGAGAATCGCGCATGTCGCGCCGCTCGCCGAAGCCGTGCCCCCGAAGCTCTATGGCGGCACCGAGCGCGTCGTCTCCTGGCTGGTGGAAGATCTGGTGCGGCGGGGCCATGACATCACCCTCTTCGCCAGCGGCGATTCGGAAACCAGCGCCGAACTCGTTCGCGTGACGCCGCACGCGCTGCGACTCGATCCGACCGTGCGCGACCACCAGCCCTACAATTGCCTGCTGCTCGACCGGGTGTTCGCCCGGGCCAAGGAATTCGACGTCATCCATTTCCACATCGATCTCATCCACTATCCGATGTTCCGCGCCATGGCCAACCGCGTGGTGACCACCTTGCATGGGCGGCTGGACCTGCCGGACCTGCATCCTTTCTATCGGGCCTTCCCCGATCTTCCGCTGGTCTCGATCTCCGACGCGCAGCGCAAACCCATGCCGCCCGTCAACTGGATGGCCACCGTGCATCACGGCATGCCGCGCGATCTCTACCGGGCGGAAGCGCGCCAGGGCTCCTACCTCGCCTTCCTCGGCCGCATCTGCGCGGAGAAAGGGATCGAGGACGCCATTGCCATCGCCGAGCGCGCTGGCGTGACGCTGAAGATCGCCGCCAAGGTCGATCCCGCCGACACCAAGTATTTCGAGGAGCGCGTGCGGCCGCTGCTGTCGAGCTCCCATGTCGAGTTCATCGGTGAGATCGGCGACCGCGAGAAGAGCGATTTCCTGGGCGGCGCGCTGGGCGTGCTGTTCCCCATCTGCTGGCCGGAGCCGTTCGGCCTCGTCATGATCGAGGCCATGGCCTGCGGCACGCCGGTGATCGCCTATCCGCAAGGCTCGGTGCCGGAAGTGCTGGAGGACGGGCTGACCGGCTTCCTGGTCGACGGAGTGGGTCAGGCGGTGTCGGCTGTGGATCGTTTGGCCTCGCTCGATCGTCGCCGCATCCGCCGGCGCTTCGAGGAGCGCTTTGCGGTTGAGCGCATGAGTGCGGAGTATTTGGATGTCTACCGCCGGCTGGTCGATCTCAGGACGGATCGCTCCCAGGCGGCATAGCGCATTGTTGCCGGACGGATAATGGACGCGGCATCGGTCAAGAAGACGGACGAGCGCGCCGACGCGCCCTGGGGCGATGAGGAATCGCCCTTCTACATTTCCGCGACCTCTTCGATCCAGGAATTCTGCGCCCGCACGCTCAAGCATGGCGACACCTTCGCCATGTTCGACAATCATGGCGACATTCTCAACGCCGCCAACAACCCCGCCGGCATCTTCCACGAGGACACCCGCTATCTGTCGGGCTCCTACCTGCTGATCGACGGGCACCGGCCGCTGCTGTTGAGCTCGACCTTGCAGGACGACAACGCGGTGCTGACCGTCGACCTCGCCAATCCGGATATCTACCGCGGCGAGGAGCTGGTGCTTTCGCGCGAGACCCTGCATGTCACCCGAACCAAATTCCTCTGGCAGGCGGCGTGCTACGAACGCATCGCCGTGGAGAACTTCGACTCCAAGCTGCATCACACGCGGCTGCTGTTGTGGTTCGCCGCCGATTTCGCCGATCTGTTCGAGGTGCGCGGCATGCAGCGCGCCGCGCGCGGCACCTGCCGTAGCGAGGTGAAGGGACGCACCGGCATTCTCTATCACTACAAGGGCCTCGACGCCGTCGACCGCTACACCGATATCGAATTCGGCCAGCCGCCGGCCCGCCTCGACGCTCGCCATGCCGATTTCGACATCGCCCTGGAGCCGGGCGGCCGCTGGTCGTGCATCGTGGTCGCGCGCTTCGGCCCCGACCCGTTCCGCCGCACCGATGAGTTCGTCACTGCGCTGGTCTCCGCGCGGCGTTCGCTGCGCAGGAAGGCGGCGCGGGCTGCGGCCATCAGCACCTCCAACGAGGTGCTGAACCAGGTGCTGTGCCGCTCGGTTGCTGACCTGACCATGCTGGTGACGGAAACGCCGCACGGGCCTTATCCCTATGCCGGCATCCCATGGTTCTCTACCGCCTTCGGGCGCGACGGCATCATCACCGCGCTGGAGACGCTGGAGCTGGACGCAGGCATCGCCAAGGGCGTGCTGAAGTTTCTCGCCGCCACCCAGGCGACTTCGGAGGATCCCAAGGCCGACGCCGAGCCCGGCAAGATTCTGCACGAGACGCGGCACGGCGAGATGGCGGGGCTGGGCGAGGTGCCGTTCGGTCTCTATTACGGCAGCGTCGACGCGACGCCACTGTTCGTGCTGCTGGCGGGCCGCTATTTCGAGCGCACCGGCGATCTCGCCACCATCCGGGCACTGTGGCCCAATATCGAAGCGGCGCTGCAATGGATCGACAGCTACGGCGATCCGGATGGCGACGGCTTCGTCGAATACATGAAGAAGAGCGAGACGGGCCTCGGCAACCAAGGCTGGAAGGATTCCAAGGATTCGATCGTGCATGCCGACGGCTCGCTGGCGCTGGGGGCCATCGCGCTGTGCGAAGTGCAGGCCTATGTGTTCGCGGCCAAGCGCCATGCGGCGCGGCTGGTGTGCGCACTGGGCGAGGAAGCGCGCGCGGCAGTGCTGGAGCGCGAGGCGGAAGAGCTACGCCAGCGCTTCGAGGACGCGTTCTGGTGCGAGGATCTCGGTACCTATGCGTTGGCACTGGACGGCGACAAGAAGCCTTGCCGCGTGCGCACCTCGAACGCCGGCCATGCGCTGTTCGCCGGAATTGCCTCGGCGGAGCGGGCGCGGCGTGTGGCCAAGACTTTGCTCAGGGCGGACAGCTATTCCGGCTGGGGCATCCGCACCATGAGCCATGAAGAGCGCCGCTACAATCCGATGTCGTATCACAACGGCTCGGTGTGGCCGCACGACAATGCGCTGATCGCGCTCGGCTTCGCGCGCTATGGATTGAAGCGCGAGGCGGCCGAGGTGTTTTCCGGCCTGTTCGACGCCATCCACTACATGGGCCAAATGCGCCTGCCGGAATTGTTCTGCGGCTTCCCGCGGCGCAAGAGCAACGCGCCGACGCTCTATCCGGTCGCCTGCACGCCGCAGGCCTGGGCCAGCGTGGCGCCGTTCGCGCTGCTCGGCGCCTGTCTCGGCATGACCTGCGATCACGCGGCGCGCGAGATACGCTTCGACCGGCCGCTGCTGCCGGGCTTCATCGATCAGGCGCGCATCCGCAATCTCAGGCTGGGCGAGGGCAGCATCGACCTGCTGCTGGAGCGGCGCAGCGGCGAAGAGGTCGCCATCGATGTGCTCGGCCAGCCCGACGACATCCGCTTGAACGTGGTGCGGTAGCGGAGACTAGGCCGTCGGCAGATCGAAGGCGAAGCGGCAATTGAGACCGTCCGAGGCATAGTCCAGATCGACCGATCCATTCCTGGCGCTGGCGAGCGCGGATTGAATCACGCGGCTGCCGAAGCCGCTCCGCTCGGGTGCCGCCACCGCCGGTCCGTCCCGCTCCTGCCACAGCATCTCGACGTGCTTGCCGTCTTGTGCAGGCGCAATGATCCACGAAACCGACACGGTGCCGCCTTCCGGCGACAGGGCGCCGTATTTGATGGCATTGGTGGCGAGTTCATGGAAGGCAAGCGCGAGGCCGCTCGCCAGCTGCTCCGGGATGATGAGCGACGGACCTTCGATGGCGATCCGCGGCGGGGTTCCCAGGAACGGCTCGAGCGCCGCGCGCACCACCTCGCGCAGGTCGGGCATGCGCGAGTTCGAGGCGACGACCAATTCACCGATGGCGAGCAGGTTGCGGATGCGGCCCAGCAAGCTGTCGACGAAGCGGTCGACCACCGGCGAATCCTTGGGTCGCGATTGGCTGGCGATGGCGGTGATGACGGCGGCGAGATTGGAGGTGCGGTGCTTCAGCTCGCCCATCAGCAGCGCCCGGCGCTTCTCCATCCGTTTGCGCTCGGTGATGTCGCGGGCGATCTTGGAGGCGCCGACGATCCCGCCATGCGCGTCCTTGACCGGCGAAACAGTCAGCGAGACGTCGATCAGCGTGCCGTCCTTGCGGCGGCGGATCGTCTCATAGTGATCGACGCGCTCGCCGCGGCGGATGCGCGACAGAATGCCCGGCTCCTCGTTGTGGCGCTCCTCCGGAATGAGGATGGTGATGGACTTGCCGATGACCTCGTCCGCGGCATAGCCGAACAGTCGCTCCGCGCCACGATTCCAGCTGGCGATGATGCCGTTCAAATCCTTGCTGACGATGGCGTCATCGGATGACTCGACGATCGCCGCCAGGCGCTGGACGGCTACCTCGCCCCGCTTCTGCTCGGTGATGTCCATCAGCATGTTGACGGCGCCGACGAGCCTGCCCTCGGCATCGAACAGGGGGGTGGGGTAGGGGATGAACGGAAAACGGCTGCCATCCGGCCGCTCGGCATAGGCCCACACGCCGGTAGGGGCCGTGCCGGTCTTGAGCGTCACCGCCATGGGGCATTCGTCATGCGCCATGGGGCGGCCGTCGGGCCAGAACAGGCGCCAAGAGCCGCACCACCAGTCCTCGCCCAGCTTCGGGCGCCGCCCCCAAAGCTGCGCCGCCGCCTCGTTGTAGAAGACGATGCGGCCCTCGGCGTCGGTCGAATAGATCGCCACCGGGATGTTCTGGATCAGCTGAAGAAAATAGGGATCCCCCTGCCGGACGGCTTGGCCCGTCTCCCTAAGGTAGCCGTCCTTGGGAGCCGCCGCCTCCGCTTGGCCGCGCGCCATGGAACCAGGCAATCCCACGCCCGGGCTCTCGCCGCCCCTGTCGATCGGGCTTATGGCCGACAAATCCCGTCCCCTCGTTCAGAAATCACCCGGAAGGCATAACGCATCACCGCGACGATGGCTCCCGCGGGTACCGGGGGTTGCATGACATTTTCTGTCCCTCGGGAAGTCCGGTTGCCTGATCCCCGGTCTGCCGACCTAGCTGCCGCAAGCCCCCTGTTCGCCAGCGGGCTTCCGGTTCATCGCGGGCAGGGTCGCAGGACTCTACAACAAAGCAACCAAAATTGAATGGAGCCCGGATGAATACTTGTCATGCCTGTATTCCGGCTGGTCCTCAGCGAATTCTTCAAGATTTCATTTGGGCTGGTCTTGTGGATCAACTATTGTATGGCTGCAAGTGGGCTTAGGTGGCCGGGCGGATGTCGCCAAATCCGGAGACGCGCGTCGGCGCTCGCGAGGGGAAATGAGCGGCAACGAAACATATGCGCAACCGCACGAGCGGCCGCTGTCCGTCTATGCCTTCGATCCGAATCTGGGCCGCCGTCTCAACAATTACATGACGATCAAGGTTCGGTGCGAGAGCCTAACGCCCGGACCGGTGGGACGGAAGATCGCCGTCATCGATTATGATATCAGCAATCAGCGCTACTATCAGCCGATCGATCTGAACCATCCCTTCGTGCTGATGCGCGGCGGGCTCGAACCGAGCGAAGCCGATCCGCGCTTCCATCAGCAGATGGTCTATGCGGTCGCCAGCGAAACCATCAGGCGCTTCGAGTTCGCTCTCGGCCGGGAGATTTCCTGGCGGCGCCTTAGCGGCAAGGCGGCCGATCGCGACGGCCGGCTGAGAATCTTTCCGCACGCCTTTCAGCAGGCGAATGCATTCTACGACCCCCAGCGGCGCGCGGTTTTTTTCGGTTACTTCTCGGCCTCCGACACCGATCCGGGCGACAACCTCCCTGGACAGACGGTGTTCACCTGCCTGTCCCACGACGTCATCGCCCACGAGGTGACGCACGCCCTGGTCGACGGCGTGCGTCCTCACTTCACCGAGGCCACGAGCCAGGACACGCCGGCATTTCACGAGGCCTTCGCCGACATCGTCGCCCTGTTTCAGCATTTCTCCATGCGCGAGGCGATGATCGACACGATCAGGCGGACCGGCGGACTGTTCTATCGTAGCAAGGTCGCCGCCGACGTCGCGGGCGCAAAGGATCCCGAAATCGGCGCCGAGCTGAGCACAGACAATCCGCTGGTTGGACTCGCACATCAATTCGGCGAGGCCATGGGCATGCGCAAGGCCCTGCGCAGCGCGCTGGGCACGAAGCCGAATTCCCGCGACATCGATACCACCTTCGAGCCGCATCTGCGCGGCGCCATCCTGGTGGCGGCCGTGTTCGACGCGTTCTTTACCATCTACGTCAAGCGTTCTCGTGATTTGCTGCGCATGGCCGGTGCCGGCGCCGGGAATTCGTTTGCCGGCGACCTGCATCCCGATCTCGCGCAGCGCCTCTGCAACGAGGCGACAAAGGTCGCCGATCACATGCTGAACATCTGCATCCGCGCTCTCGAATATTGCCCGCCGGTCGACATCCGCTTCGGCGAATTCCTGCGAGCCATGATCACCGCGGATTCGGATCTGCTCCCGGACGATTCCTGGGGTTACCGCGCCGAGATCATCCAGGCCTTCCGGCTGAGGGGAATCGTTCCGGAAGACGTCGCGAGCTATTCGGAGGAATCGCTGCGCTGGAAGAGCCCGCTGGCGGGAGGAAAGCCACTGCCGGCCTGCAAGGGCCTGCATTTCGACGTGCTGCGGGAGACCGACGATGGCAGCGCTAAGCTCAATCGCGAGCGTGCCAGCGAGAATGCCAAACTGCTCTGGCGCTATGCCACGAACAGCGCCAATTGCTCGGCACTTGGGCTGGTGAAGCGACGTTCCGAAAAGGAGCCGGCGATCCAGGTCGCCTCATTCCACCCAGTGCACCGGGTGGCGCCGGATGGGCGACTGGAGGTGGATTTCGTCGTCCAATATCTGCAGCACGCGGACATCCCGTCCGATCCGAAGGATCCAGCCTCGGGTTCCATGCCATTCCGCGGCGGATCGACGGTCATATTCAACCACCACGGCGATGTGCGCTACGTGATCCAGAAATCGATCGCCAGCCAATCCCGGATGGAAAGGCAGCGCGCCTATTTGGATCAACAGAGCGAAATGTCCGCGCTCGCGCTCTACGATCCCGACCATGTCAAGCCGCTGAACTTCGCCGCCGTGCACAGGGGATACTGAGCCATGGCCGCAAGAACCTCCAAGTCCGCGACGAAGCGGAAGGGCCGCACCGGCCGCAAACCCAGCAAGGTTTCGACCAAGGCTCGAAAGAAAAAGACGCCGGGCAACCGCCGCCGCGGTCCCGGTACGCCGGCCGGCGGAAGCCGGAGCGGGGAGGGGATTCGCGTCCGCATGTATCGTGTCGGATTCGGCGATTGTTTTCTGCTGACTTTGCCGACCGAGGGCGGCACCGCAAATGTCTTGATCGACTGTGGCGTTCATTCGCGCGGCGACCTGAAGACCATGCCGTCGATCGTTGCCGACATCGAAAAAGAGACCGGCGGCAGGCTCGAACTGGTGATCGCGAGTCATGCGCATCAGGATCACGTGTCCGGCTTCGGCAAGGCAAAGGACACGTTCCGGAAGTTTTCGGTGAGCGAGGTTTGGCTTCCCTGGACCGAAGACCCGGACGATCAGGTGGCGATCAAGCTTCGCCGCAAGCGCAACGCCTTGGCGCTCGCCCTGCAGCAGCACTTCGCGGCGACGGGTGTCTCCAGCGGACCGGCCTCCGATGCCGTGCTGAACGCCGTGGGCAACGCCGACGCCATGGCGCTGCTCAAGAGCGGGATCAACGGCGGCAAGGTTCGCTATCTGAAGGGCGGCATCAGCCTGTCGGACGTGGCAGGCATAAAGGGCTTGAGCGCCCAAATACTGGGACCGCCGACCGACGAGAAGTTCCTGAGCGTGATGGATCCGCCTTCGGGCGATCGCTTCATGCGATTGGACGGCGGCGGCGCCGTGGTGGCAAATGCCATCGAGCCCTTCGACAAGATGCGGGTCGCCGATCGGACGCCGGCACCGCTCAACGTGGCGGAGCTGAAGGATCTCACCGAGTTGCTGGACGAGAGCGAAGGACTGGCCTTCACGCTCGACAGCGTGCTCAACAACACCAGCCTGGTGGTGTTGTTCTCATATCGCGGCAAGACCCTGTTGTTTCCCGGCGATGCGCAATACGGCAATTGGCGGTCGTGGATGGAGAGCGCCGACGGCACCTCGATCCTGAGCCACCTCAACTATTTCAAGATCGCCCATCACGGCAGCCACAATGCGACGCCGAAGAGCGCCCTCGACAAGACGCCGGCGAAAGCCTTCGCGGCGCACATCTCGACGCAGGACAAGCCGTGGGGGTCTATTCCCTTCAAGAAGATGCTGGATGAGCTGGACGTCAAGGCGAGCGGTTATGTGCGCAGCGATTCGATCCCGCTCGCCGGCGTGAAGGATGCACCCAAGGGGCCGGCCTACAAGGAGACGCAAGGCTTCACCTTGGGTCCGTTCTGGTCCGACTACACGCTGGCGCTTTGACCGTGGAAACGGTTCAATCGGCCAGGTGACAGGCCGGGCCTTCTCGCCCCAGCCATCGGCAGCGGAAACAGGATATGGCGCGCGTCAAGGCTCGCATCGGAGCCGAACACTTCAAGGTCGAAATGGAAGGCGGCGGGCACGCGATGGTCGCCGACGAGCCGGCCGCTCGGGGCGGCGGCAATGCCGGACCCTCGCCTTACGAACTGTTGCTGGCCGCGCTTGCCGCCTGCACCGCCATCACATTGCGGATGTACGGCGAGCGCAAGCAATGGGACCTGAAGTCGGCAACCGTCGACGTGCGCTTTTTCCGCGAAGGCGACAGCGAGCGCATCGAGCGCAGGCTTGGTCTGGAGGGCAATCTCAGCGCCGAGCAGCGCGCCCGGATGGCGGATATCGCTGAGCGCACCCCGGTGACGCTGACGCTGAAGCGCGGCCTCTCCATCGTCACCGAGCTTGAGCCGCCTCCGTCGTAGCGGCTGAGGGCAGCTTCAGCGACAGAACCGCGGCGCCCAGCGCGGCCGACAGCACCGAGCCGATCAGCACCCCGATCTTGGCAACGGCCGCGACGGAGCCGTGGGGAAAGGCCTGGTCCGCCATCAGCAGCGAGACGGTATCGCCGATGCCGCACAGGCAGGCGGCGCCCAGGAAATTGCGCAGGCCAATTCCTTCCGGCGCAACGGCGATGTGCGTTTTGACGGCCGCCAGCGAGGCCAGCGAAATGCCCAACGGCTTGCCGAGGACAAGGCCCAGGATCACGCCGGCCACAACGTTCGTGGCTTCCGGCGAAGAGAGATCGACGTCCAGCGCGATGCCCGTGGCGGAGAAAGCGAAGAGCGGCAGGATGAGGTATGCCGTCCACGGAGCCACCGCCTGCTCGATGCGGTCGGCAGGCGAGAGCAGACGGTCGGTGGCGGCATAGAGATTGCGGCTGGCCCAATCCCACACCGCCTCTTCCTCCAATCGCTGTTTTTGCGACCCTGAACGCGCTGCTTCCTTCTGTTCCGCTTCCAGCGTCGCCAGAGCGGTGGCGGCTTGCGCCAGCAAGGGGGCGACGGCCGGCGTGGGCCGTGTCGGCAGAAACGCCGCCAGCAGCACGCCGGTGAGCGCGCCGTGAATGCCGGAGGAATGCAGGCAGAGCCACAGCAGGACGGCGGTGACGACGTACGGCCACACCGCATAAACACGCCAGCGGTTGAGCGCGTAGAGAATTGCGATGCTGGCAGCGCTGGCCGCGATCCAGACGAGGCTGAATTCGCGGGGATAGAAAATCGCCAGCGTCAGCACCGAGAGGATGTCGTCCACCACCGCAAAGGCGGCCACGAACACGCGCAGGCTCGCCGGAATGCGCGAGCCGAACAGCGCCAGAACACCCAGCGCGAAGGCGATGTCGGTGGCGGTCGGCACCGACCAGCCGGGCGCCATCGGTCCCGAGTTCAGCGACAGATAGATCGCGGCTGGCGCCAGCACGCCGCCGATCGCGGCAATGATGGGAAGGGCGGCGGCGCGCGGAGAGGCGAGCGAGCCGGTGGTCAGTTCGCGCCGGATCTCGAGTCCCACCAGCATGAAGAAGATCGCGAGCAGGCCTTCGGAGCACCACTCGCCGAAGCGGAGCGAGAGCAGGCTGCCGGGCGGGCCGATGCCGAACGCGGCCTTCACGAAGGCGTGGTAGAGCGGCGCCAGCGGCGTATTGGCGGCGATCAGCGCCGCCGCGGCCCCGACCAATAGCGCGATTCCGCCCGAGGCGGGCAGGCTGGCGAAGGCGCGCGCGGAGCGATGGAGGCGGGTCGCCACCGGCTGCTCCAGCGCTTCCAGCATGGAATAGAAGTCCCAGGCGCCGTCGTAGCGCAGGCCGTCGACGAAGATGGTGGGCGTTCCGGTGACGCCGTTGTCCAGCGCATGCTGCCGGTCTTCTTCCACGCGGCGGCGCATGTCGTCGCTGTCGAGATCGCGCGCGAAACGCTCCATGTCGAAGCCGAGCGCGCGGGCATGCTCCAGCAGCTGCTTTTCGCTAGGCGCCGGATTGTCGAACAGCCAATCGTGCAGCTCGAAGAAGCGGCCCTGAAGAGCCGCAGCCTCGGTCGCCCGCGCCATGAAGGTGGCGCCGGGATGGGTCTGCTCGTTGGGGAAATGGCGGAAGACATAGACCAGGCGATCGCCCAGCGCCTCGCGCAGCTGCAGGATCACCGGCCGCAGGCGCCGGCAGTAGGGACACAGATAATCGCCGTAAAGAACCACGCTGACGGCGCCTTCGGCCCCGGGATCGCCACGGATGTGGTCCCGCTGTGGATCGGTCGGATCACGCAGCCACAATCGGTCGGACGGTGTTTGCTCGGCCATTGGAAGCCCGTGGGGGAGACCTGCGGCAGGATAGGCCACATTTGGGCGGAAGGGCAGCGCCAATGCGGCGGCAGTCGATGCGCTGCTGCCGGATCGTGCAAGGTCTTGAGTCACAGCTGTTCAGACCGCTGGCGAGGTGTGCGCGGCCAAGGCTATGGTTTCGGTTCCACCAGTTCGTCGAGGCGCGACAGAAACTGCTTCAGAATCGGCGAGGTGTTCGACTTGCTGTAGCCCACGGCCACCTCGATTGTTGGCGCCTCCCCTTCCAGCGGACGGCTGACCACCGACCCGGGCAGCAGGTTCTTGGCATAGGCGGGCATGAGCGCCAGCCCACGTGTGGACGCGACCAGCGACATGGCCATCGCCATGTTGTCGACGCCATGGTCAAGCTTGATGTCCACTCCCGAGCGCAGCAGATAGTCCTCGGTGACGGCGCGCAACACCGAGGCCTTGTTGGAGCCGCCGATGAAAACCTCGCCGACCAACTCGTGCGGATGAATTGCTTGCTTGGCGGCAAGACGATGGTCGCTCGGCATCAGGACGATGAGCGGCTCGCGATCCACCACGTGGTACTCGAGATCGTAGCCCGACTCCACGCGCAGGAAGGCAAGGTCCAACCGGCCGCGAGCGAGTGCATCGGCGAGATCCGGTGAATAGTCACTGGTGATGGCGACCGCGATGTTCCGGAGTTCGTCACGCAGCACACGCATGGCCCGCGGCAGCCAGTTCATCTCGTGACCGGTTTGGAAGCCCATGGCGAACGTCTTCCTTGCCGGTTCCGCAGCCTTGCGCGCCGCTTCGACCGCGGCATCGACTTGCATCAGTGCCAGTCGGGCGTGGTTGAGAAAGGCCTTACCGGCGACGGTCAACTCGACGCCATGAACGCTGCGGGACAGCAATTGGGTCCCGACCTGGTATTCCAGATCGCGCATCTGACGGCTCAGCGAGGGCTGGGAGGTGTGGAGGCGGCGCTCGGCGGCGGTCGTAAGACTGCCCTCTTCGACCACTGCCACGAAATAACGCAGGTGCCTCAATTCCATAGACGTTCCATGCCTGCAAGATATGCCCCCAGCCTACAAAGACTTTTTCATCAGCGCCACATGCCCCTACGTAAGCCATAGACAATCGTCTGTTATCAAACGGATTTTCTGCATCCGCTACGCCAAAGGAGAGTGCCATGGACAAGCCAGTCGTTTTGATTACCGGTGGACTCACGGGCATCGGTCGCGCAGCTGCCATCGCTTTCGCCAGGAAGGGCGCAAAGGTGGTTGTTGCCGGTCGGCACAATGAGGCGGGCAATGCGCTTGTTGTGGAGTTGCGCGCTTTTGGCTCGGAAGCCGAGTTCATCAACGCCGACGTTCGCAAGGACGATGACGTTCGCGCCTTGGTCGATAAGACCGTCGCACGGTTCGGCCGTCTCGATATCGCGGTGAACAATGCCGGCACCGAAGGCCAGGGCGGCCCGGTCACGAATCAGACAGCGGAAAGCTATGCCGCGACGTTCGACACAAATGTTCTCGGCGTGCTTCTCAGCACGAAACACGAGGTCCGAGTTATGAAAGAGCAGGGCAGCGGCAGCATTGTCAACATGTCCTCGACCTACGGACACGAAGGCGCGGCGGAGGCTTCCGTCTATGTCGGCAGCAAGCACGCAATCGAAGGCATCACCAAGTCGGTCGCGCTCGAAGTCGCCAAGTCGGGAATTCGCGTGAATGCCGTCGCGCCCGGACCGACGGACACCGGCATGCTGACGCGCTTCACCGGCACGGCGGAGAACAAGGCGGCGCTGGCGGCGCAGGTTCCGCTGGGCCGGCTGGGCCTCCCTGAGGAGGTCGCCGACGGCATCGCATTCCTCGCGTCGGACCAAGCCCGATTCATCACAGGCCACGTCCTCAACGTCGATGGCGGTCACAGTGCGAACTGAGCCAGTTCGGCGCAAGGGCGGTCGGCTCGCGCAGCCGCAACCGGTCGGACGGCGTGTTCTCGGCCATGGATCGATTGGACTCGACGCCGCTCTGGATCAGCCGCCGCGCCGGCTGGTCTCGAACAGGAACCACACCCGCCGCTCGGCCTCGTCGATCCACACTTCGAGCAGGCTTGCCGTGGCCACGTCGCCATGCTCGTCGCAGAGGCCGTGCACCTCGCGCATCGCGGCGGCGACCTGCTTGTTGTCCTCGCGCAGCTCGGCCAGCATGTCCTGCGGCGTCACGTACTCGGCGTCATTGTCGAGCAGGCGCTTGGCCCGCGCGATATGGCCGATGGAGCGGATGGTGGTGCCGCCGATCTTGCGCGCCCGCTCGGCGATGGCGTCGGTTGTGTCGTAGACCTGCGTCGCTTGCTCATCCAGAAGCAAGTGGTAGTCGCGGAAGTGAGGCCCCGAGACGTGCCAGTGGAAATTCTTGGTCTTGACGTAAAGCGCGAACATGTCCGCCAGCAGAGCGGTGAGCGCGGCGGGGATGTCCTTGACGGCATTCGGCGAAAGACCGGACGGGGTGTCAAGCGCGGCGGTGCGCCGCGCCTTGGAAGTATCGGTGCTCATTGTGGCTCTCCTTTGGAGGGATCAAATCCGCGGGTCTTCCCGCTCATGGGCATGGCCGATGGCCCGTTTCAGCTTGGGATCCAGCTTAGCGCAATCGAGAATGACTTTGTCAGCGTGCACGTCGGTGATGGCGCTGAACGGAATGCGAAAATCGCCGGCATTCTCGACATAGACGACGATGTCGCCGCGCCGCACCTCGCGCACTGCGCCGAAGGCCTTCTCGCCGTCATGGACGAAGACATCGAAGCCTTCGCGTACCCGTTCTTCGAACATCGCTTTCTCCTTCAAACATAACGCGGGATGGGGCCGTTGTGCGGCGTCATGCGATCGGAAAGATCGAACATGACTTCGTCGATATAGCACCAGCCCCAGCCCTCCGGCGGATCGTAGCCTTCGACGATAGGATGGTGGGTGGCGCGGAAGTGCTTGGTGGCGTGGCGGTTTGGCGAGCTGTCGCAGCAGCCGACATGGCCGCAGGTGCGGCAAAGCCTCAGATGCACCCAGATCGAGCCCATCCGCAGGCATTCCTCGCAGCCGAGCGCGCTCGGCGTCACGTCGCGAACGGTGTCGAGATGGCGGCAGGTCTCGTTCATCGGCAGGTCCTTACGGCGGCGCGGCGGCGTCGCGCTCGGCCAGATAGGTGTGCAAGGTGGCGATCACCTGAGCGCCTTCGCCCACGGCGGATGCCACCCGCTTCACCGAGCCCGAACGGACGTCGCCAATGGCAAATATGCCGGGCCGGCTGGTTTCCAAGAGGCGCTTGCCCTGGCCCAGTTCCGCATTGGTGAGGACGAAGCCTTTGGGGTCGAGAGCGATACCGCAGGGCCGCAGCCAATCGGTGTTCGGCTCGGCCCCGATGAATAGGAACAGATGGCGGATGTCGCGGGTCGTCTCCTCGCCCGTGGCCCGGTTGCGCCAGCGGATCGCGTCGAGCACGCCGCCTTCGCCGACCAGCGCTGTGACTTCCGTCTGCGGCAGCACCTCGATGTTGTCCCGCGCCGCGATGCGCTCGACCAGATAGTGGGACATGGTGTCCTCGAGCCGCAGCCCGCGCATCAGCAGGTAGACCTTGGCCGCCCTGGTTGCGAGATAGACCGCGGCCTGTCCGGCGGAATTTCCGGCGCCGACCAGCGCCACTTCCTGATCGGCACACAGCTGGCCCTCGAGCGGCGAGGCCCAATAATGGACGTGCGAGCCTTCGAATTCGGACAAGTTGGGAATGTCGAGCCGGCGGTAGCGCGCGCCGGTGGCGATGATCACGGAGCGGGTGCGAACCCGCTGATCGTCGCGGACCTCGATGATGAAGTCATCTCCGCCGCCGCCGCTGGCGAGATGAACCGCCTCGTTGGGGATGGACATGTCGGTGCCGAATTTCTGCGCCTGGTTGTAGGCGCGCCCCATCAGCGCCATGCCGGTGATGCCGGTGGGGAAACCCAGATAGTTCTCGATGCGCATGGAAGCGCCGGCCTGCCCGCCGAAGGCGTTGCAGTCGAGCATGATCACGGACAGTCCTTCGGAGGCGCCATAGACCGCCGCCGCCAGTCCCGCGGGACCGGCGCCCACGATGGCGAGATCGTAGAGCTTGGCGAAGTCGACGGGTTTGATCAGGCCAAGGCACTGCGCCACCTGATTCTCATCGGGTTTGCGCAGCAGTTGCCCGTTGGGACACAGCACGATTGGTAGCTCTTCGGCGGCGACGTGGAATTTCTCGATCAGCGCCTTGGCGCATCCGTCGTCATCCGGATCGAGGCGATGGTGCGGATGGCCGTTGCGCGTGAGATAGTTCTCCAGGCGCAGCACCAGCGCATCCATGCCGCGGCCGATGATGACGGGGCCGGCGAGGCCGCTTTCGATCAGCGCCATGCGCCGCAGGATCATCGCGCGCATGATGCGCTCGCCAAGCTCGGCCTCCTCCACCATCAGCTGGCGCAGCTTCGGCGTGGGAATGACGAGAGCTTCCACCGGCGTCCTCGCCACACCGTCCACCAGCGCGGGATTGCCGGAAAGCACGGCGAGTTCGGCCATGAAGGAGCCGGGACCGTAGCTGACGATCGGCGCCTCGTGACCCAGCGGATCGCGCTGCGTGACTTCAACCTTGCCCGAAAGGATGATGAACATGCCCGGACTGACTTCGCCCGATTTCGACAGATAGGCACCGGCCGGATAGGAGCGCGGCGTCGCGAAGTGGCGCAGCCGCTCGATCTCGGCCGCATCCAACGTCGGGAACATTTGCGCCCGGCGCGTCTCGATGATCGAAGGAGCTTCGCTGACCATGGCGACCGTCAAAAGACCCGCGGACAGGATATCCACCTCTGCCGGGAAAGGCAGCCGCAAATGCGCCCGCAAATGATATGCTACGCCGCGTTGGGAAGGTTTTCGAATCGTGGCTTGGGCCGTTCAAACCGCTGGTGACGTCTGCACGGCAAGAGCGGCGATTTCCGCGCCGTGTCGGCACCCGGCGCTGGTTCTGGTCACCTGTATCCTGGCCTCCAGCCTCGCTTTCGTGGACGGCTCGGTCGTCAACGTGGGGCTGCCCGCCATCGGCCGCAGTTTCCAGGGCGAGGCCGCGGACCTGCAATGGGTGATCAACGCCTATCTGCTGCCGTTGAGCGCGCTGCTGCTGCTGGGTGGGGCAGCGGGAGACCGCTTCGGCCGTCGCGGCGTCCTGATCTTCGGAGTGGCCCTGTTCGGAGTGGGCTCTGCGCTCTGCGCCGCGGCGTCCAATCTGTCGTGGTTGCTGGCGGCGCGCGCCCTGCAGGGAACCGGCGCGGCGCTGCTGCTTCCCAATAGTCTGGCGATTTTGGGCGCGGCGTTTTCCGGCGAGGCGCGGGGCCGGGCGGTCGGCACCTGGTCGGCGGCGAGCGCCATGGCGGCGGCGCTGGGGCCGGTTCTCGGCGGCTGGCTGATCGATACCGCCGGATGGCGCACGATCTTTCTGATCAATATTCCGCTCGCCGTGGCGGCCATAGTGCTCGCCATGGCTTTCGTGCGCGAGCCGCGGCATGAAGAGCGGGAGGCGCCGCTCGATGTATTGGGTGCGCTCTTCGCGACCCTGGCGCTGGCGGCGCTCACCTGGGGCTTGACTGCCGGCGGAGCACGCGGCGGCTGGTCGGTTCCCGTTCTCGCCGCTATCTGCGGCGGCGTCGTTTTTCTCGGCCTGTTCTTGTGGATCGAAAGGCGCATGGGGAGCACCGCGATGATGCCGCTGGCGCTGTTCAACTCGGCGGATTTCGTCGGGCTGACTCTGCTGACGTTTCTTCTCTATGGCGCGCTTGGCGCTCTGCTGGTGCTGGTGCCCTATGTGCTCATTCAGGGATTGGGCTATTCCGGGACGGCCGCGGGCGCGGCGCTGCTTCCCTTTCCCATCGTGCTCGCTTCGACGTCGCGCGCCATGGGCGGATTGGCTGGACGCTGGGGCTCGCGGATCCCACTCACTGTCGGTCCGATGATCGTGGCCTGCGGCTTCCTGCTGCTCCTGCGGGTGGATCCGGCCGCCGGCTATTGGAGCGGCGTTCTGCCGGCGATGTTCGTCATTTCCATCGGAATGGCGGGTGCGGTGGCGCCGCTGACCACCGCCGTGCTCACCTCGGTCGATGCCCGCCACACCGGGTCGGCCTCCGGCCTGAACAGCGCGGTGGCGCGCATCGGCGGCCTGATTGCAACCGCGCTCCTTGGCGGTGTCTTCGCGGCGACGGGCGCGCATTTGTTCTCAGCCTTCCATGTGGCGGCTGCGGCTTGCGCCGCCGCATCCCTGGCCGCGGGCACCGCCGCCTTCACGCTGGTGCGGCGGTCGTAATCTTGCGGCGATGGGGGCCTTGCGGCCACTATGCCTGCGAGTCGCCTGCGCCGGCCCACGGGGGATCGATGTTCACGGACAATCCGTTCGCCGCGCTTTCCTCCACGGTCTCCCCTTTGATCATTCAAGCTTTCGTCGCAGTAATGATCGCACTCGTCGCGGCGGGCACGCTTTTTGACGTGCTGCACAAAAGAAGCGGCCGGTACTTTTTCGACACTTGGCGGTCTGCAAAGGGCAAGGGAAGGCCGATCGCCGGCGGAAAGATGGCGGCCTTGGCGGTCCAGGCCGTGGTTGTGGATGGCCTGGCATCCGGTGAATTCTGCAACACGCGCCGCCGCATCGCCCACCTTCTCACCATGTACGGTTTCCTGGCTTACGCCGTGTCCACCATCATCCTCGTGTTCTGGTATACGACGCCGCCCACGCCCGCGCCGGCATTCCTGCCCGTGCTCTGGCACCTGGGCGCACTGATGATCGTCATCGGCGGCACTTGGTTCTGGTTCTTCATCCGGGTCGACGTCGCGGCGGAAGGCAACTCGACGTTCCGCGTGGTGCGCGCGGATTTGTTCATCGTCGCCCTGCTCAAAAGCGCAACGCTGGCGTTGATCTGGTCATGGCTGCAGACGGCGGGAAGTCCGTGGACCAATCTCGCCCTCGGGCTCTACATCCTCGCCACCACTATCCTCTTCGCCTCGGTGCCGTGGTCCAAATTCTCGCACATGTTCTACAAGCCCGCGGCGGCGTTTCAGAAGCGGGTGGAGGAAGCCTCCGGTTCGCGCAGCAACCTGCCGGAGCCTGCGGCCACGCCGGAGACCTTCGGCAGCGCCCGCACCCAGCCACGGCACTATTAGAGATCCATCGGAGAGCCGCCAAGATGCCGACTTTCGTCTACATGACCCGCTGCGACGGCTGCGGCCATTGCGTCGATATCTGTCCTTCCGACATCATGCACATCGATACCACCTACCGGCGTGCCTACAACATCGAGCCCAACTTCTGCTGGGAATGCTATTCCTGCGTGAAGGCCTGCCCGCAGAATGCCATCGACGTGCGCGGCTACGCCGATTTCGCGCCGCTGGGCCACAGCGTGCGGGTGCTGCGGGAAGAGGCGAAGGCCACCATCTCCTGGAAGATCAAGTTCCGCGACGGCCGCGAGAAGAACTTCGTCTCGCCCATCCGCACCACGCCATGGGGCTCGATCAAATCCGCATCCGACTATGAAGCGCCGAACCGCGAAGCGTTCCATTCCCAGGAATTGGCGCATGAACCGGAGGCGCTGCATATCGAGTGCTTGCCGGCACTGACCTCGGATCGCTTCAAGCGGGGCGCGGCCTGATGGGTCTGTTCGGCCACCGTAGGACCGTTTTCACGGATTGCGACATCCTCGTCATCGGCGGCGGCATGGCCGGCTGCGGCGCCACGTACGAATCCCGCTATTGGGGCCGTGACCTCAAGATCGTCTGCGTGGAGAAGGCGAACATCGAGCGCAGCGGAGCCGTGGCGCAAGGCCTCTACGCCATCAACTGCTACATGGGGATGCAGTGGGGGGAGAACCGGCCGGAGGATCATGTCCGCTACGCGCGCAACGATCTGATGGGACTGGTGCGCGAGGACCTCGGCTACGACATCGCGCGCCACGTCGATTCCACCGTGCACAAATTCGAGGAATGGGGCCTGCCCATCATGCGCGATCCCGCCACCGGGCGGTATCAGCGCGAAGGCAAGTGGCAGATCATGATTCACGGCGAGAGCTACAAGCCCATCGTCGCGGAAGCCGCGCGCAAGGCCGCCACCGAGGTCTGCAACCGCATCATGGTCACGCACCTGCTGATGGATGCAACCAAGCCGAACCGGGCTGCCGGCGCTGTCGGCTTCAACGTGCGCACGGGGCATTTTCACGTCTTCCGCGCTAAGGCGGTGATCGTCTGCGCCGGCGGAGCCTCGCATATCTTCAAGCCGCGCGCGGTGGGCGAGGGCATGGGGCGCACCTGGTACGCGCCGTGGAGCAGCGCCTCCGCCTACGCGTTGCCGATTCTCGCCGGCGCCAAGATGACGCAAATGGAAAACCGCATCGTGCTGACGCGGTTCAAGGACGGCTACGGCCCGGTCGGCGCCTATTTCCTGCATCTGAAGACCTATACGCAGAACGCCTACGGCGAAGAATACGAGTCCAAGTGGTTCGACAAGCTGCGCGAGCAGATCGGTGAATATGTCGACCATCACCCGGTGCCGACCTGCCTGCGCAATCATGCCTTTCTCGAGGAGGTGAAGGCGGGCCGCGGCCCCATCCGCATGGTGACCACGGAAGCCTTCCAGGACCCGCACAAGGAAACGGTGGGCTGGGAGAACTTCCTCGGCATGACCATCGGGCAGGCGGTGGTATGGGCCTCGCAGAACATCGATCCCAAGCACATCAATCCGGAACTGACCACGTCGGAGCCCTATGTGATGGGCTCGCACGCCACCTGCTCCGGCGCCTGGGCGAGCGGGCCGGCGGATTGCGCGCCGTCGGAGTATCAGTGGGGCTACAACCGGATGATGACGGTCGACGGGTTGTTCGGCGCGGGCGACACCATCGGCGGCAGCGCGCACAAGTTCTCCTCGGGCTCCTTCACCGAAGGCCGCATCGCGGGCAAAGCCGCGGTCAATTACGTCAACGATCTGGGCCGCGAGCAGCCGCAAGTCAGCGAGGCGGAATTGGCCGACCTCAAGAAGGCGATCTACCGGCCGATGGAGAACTACGCGATCGGCCGCAATGAGATCGTGGCGGGGACGGTGTCACCCAGCTACCTGCTGCCGCTCCACGGCCTTCAGCGGCTCGAGAAGATCATGGACGAATATGTCGGGGGCATCGGCGCGCACTACACGACCAATGCGCCGATGCTCACCCGCGGCCTCGAGCTGCTCGCCATGCTGAAGGAAGACCTCGACCACATCGGCGCCGAGGACCTGCATCAGCTCCAGCGCGCCTGGGAGCTCGAGCACCGGGTGCTGGCTTCCGAGGCGGTCACCCAGCACACCATGTTCCGCACCGAAACGCGCTGGCCCGGCTACTACTATCGCGCCGATCATCCCAAGCTGGACGACACCGACTGGCACTGCTTCACGCTCTGGGAAAG
>JADMIO010607193.1_pt1 | contig 21158 bp, 29 predicted proteins | sample 8958161 | NCBI WGS metagenome assembly JADMIO01 (sample SAMN16585339, study PRJNA669376) | soil metagenome | isolation source: Crop rotation soil | place: USA: Cullars Rotation, Alabama | collected 2011
CCGGACGATTGCCGCCCGGGCCGCTCGGCCGATCATCGCCGCCTCCCCGAGGCGGACGGCCGCCGCGGCGTTGGCCCTCGGGCGAGCCTCGTGGCGGACCGCGACGGTCGCGTTCCGGCACTCGGTCCATCGGCCGCGTCTGTTGCATCTGCTGACGGGGTCCAACCGCATAGCCCTCTTTCAGGAGCTGGGTGAACGCCGTGCGCGTGCTCTCGGCGATCGCATCCTGCAGCTCCTTCGGAAGGTCGGCGAAGGTCACATTGGCGTGAATCGCCTGGACGTCGCGAAGCAGCTGATTGGGCAAGCCGCCCGAAGCGCGTTTCAGCGCGGCGAGGCCGTCGAGCACCGCGGAAAAGATGATCGATTGCATGACGTCATTGGCGGCTCTCGGCATTTTGGCCTCGTTGGTGGACTTGGGCTTGGACGCTCCCTAAGTCGGGCGCCCAATGCGGCGCCCCTTCCACAAGATGCATGGCCTCGGCAATGATTTCGTGATCGTCGACGCGCGTGAACAGCCGTTTGAGGTGACACCGGCGCTTGCCCGAGCCATCGCCGACCGCCGCACCGGCATCGGCTGCGACCAGCTCATCGTTCTGGAGCCGAGCGATAGCGCAGACCTGAAGATGCGCATCTGGAACAGCGACGGCGGCGAGGTCGAAAGCTGCGGCAATGCGACGCGCTGCGTCGTGCAGCTGACGGGCGCACTGCGCATCGACAGCGACGGCGGCCTGCTCGAAGGTGAAGACCTGGGTGCCGAAGTCGAAGTCGCCCTTCCGGAACCAAAGTTCGGATGGGAAGAGATTCCTCTCGCTTATCCGATGGACACTAACGCCTTGCCGATGGCGTGGGACGGGCTTGAACATCCAATGGCCGTCAACGTAGGCAATCCTCACGTAGTTTTCTTCGTCCCGGATGCCCGCGAGATTCCGCTCGATGAGCTTGGGCCGGCGATTGAGAACGACCCGGCGTTTCCCGAGCGCATCAACGTCAACGTCGGAACCTACGTCGACGACCGCCTGAAGCTGAGGACATTTGAGCGCGGCGCCGGCGAGACTCTCGCCTGCGGCACGGGGGCCTGTGCTAGCGCGGTTGCCGCAATCGCGAGCAAGCGAGCGCAGTCGCCCGTCCGCGTCGACATGACGGGGGGCAGCCTGACGGTCAGCTGGTCACCCGGCGATCCGATCCGGATGCGGGGAACGGCGACGCACGTGTTCAGCGGCGAGCTTGACCTGGAGGCGCTGCAATGAGCGTCGAGACCATCACGCTCGGGTGCCGGCTAAACTTCGCCGAAAGCGCGACGATCGCCCGGTCGGCGCCGGCTGACGAGGACTGGATCATCGTCAACAGCTGCGCCGTCACCAACGAAGCCGTGCGACAGACGCGCCAAGCGATCCGCAGGGCGCACCGCACTCGCCCTGATGCCAGAATCCTCGTCACCGGCTGCGCGGCCGAGCTTGAACCCGCGACTTTCAAGGCTATGCCAGAGGTCTCCCGCGTCGTCGGAAACGCCGGGAAGCTCAACAGCTTGGCACCAAATGACGTCATAGCGCCAGCGGGATTGCTGGCAAACGTCAAAAGCTTCGTGGCGGTCCAGACGGGCTGCGACCACCGCTGCACTTTCTGCTCGATCTGGCAGGCTCGCGGATCGAGCAGATCGCTGCCGTTCGAAGCGATCCGCGACGCCGTCGCCCGCGAGATCGACCGCGGCGCGAAAGAGATCGTCCTCACCGGCGTCGACATCACTGATTACGACGGCGGGCTCGGCGTTCTTTGCCAGCAATTGATCGTGCGCGAGCCGCGATTGAAAAGGCTGCGCCTGTCGTCGCTCGACAGTATCGAGATCGATGACGCGTTGTTCGAGCTGATCGGCGGCGAGCCGCGCCTGATGCCGCATTTCCATTTGTCGCTACAGGCTGGGGACAACATGATCCTCAAACGGATGAAGCGGCGCCACGATCGCGAACAGTCGGTGCGCACCGTGGAGAGGATCAAGAAGGCTCGCGCTGATGCAACGATCGGCGCTGACCTGATCGCCGGATTCCCAACTGAAACTGAAGAGATGGCACTCAACACATTGGAACTGATTGAAGACTGCGACATCGTAGCCGCCCACATCTTTCCTTTCTCCCCGCGCCCCTCAACTCCAGCCGCGCGCATGCCGCAGCTCGGGCACGAGTTGGTGAAGGCGCGCGCGGCTCGACTTCGGGCCGTGGCCGCGGAGCGGCGGTCGAAGTGGATGCGCAACCTGGTCGGCACCGTCCAGCCCGTCCTGATCGAAGGGCCCGGCAAAGGTCATACCGACAACTTCGCGCCCTTCGCGCTAGATGGAGCCGCTCGTGGCGAAACTGGGAATGCCCGGATTACCGGCACTGAGGATCAGCAACTGACGGCGGTTTGGGCATGAGTTGGCTCGACCGCCTGCGCGGCGGGTTTTCGAAGACCGCCGAGCGGGTCGCGGACAATCTTAGCGGCCTGGTCAAGGAACAGGCGCTCGACACCGCTACGCTCGACGACGTCGAGGAGGCGCTGATCGCTTCCGACCTCGGCCCCGAAGCATCGCATCGTATCCGCGAGGCGATCGCCGCCCAGAAGTTCGAGCGCCTCGACGAACGCGGGCTCCGGTCGATCCTTGCCGACGAGATCGAAAAGATCTTGGCTCCGGTCGCCAAGCCGCTGGAAATCACTGGCTTTCCGCGGCCGCACGTCATTCTCGTCATCGGCGTCAACGGGTCCGGGAAGACGACCACCATCGGCAAGCTCGGACGCTGGCTGAAGGAGCAGGACTATGGCGTCCTGTTCGCCGCCGGTGACACCTTCCGCGCAGCAGCCATCGAACAGTTGCAGATCTGGGGTCAGCGCATCGGCGCCCCAGTCATCGCGGGTAAGGAAGGCGGGGACGCGGCCGGAATAGTGTTCGACGGCGTCAAGCAGGCCACCGCTACCGGCGAGGACGTGCTGATCGTCGACACGGCCGGCCGGCTCCAGAACAAAGCGCACCTGATGGACGAGCTCGCCAAGATCCGGCGCGTCCTCGGCCGCCTCAATCCCGAGGCGCCGCACGATGTGTTGCTGGTCCTGGACGCGACCACTGGTCAGAACGCGCTTGCGCAGGTCGAGGTGTTCCGCGAGACCGCCGGCGTGACCGGCCTCATCATGACCAAGCTCGACGGGACCGCGCGCGGCGGAATTCTCGTCGCCGCGGCCGAGAAGTTCGGCCTGCCGATCCACGCGATCGGCGTCGGCGAGACAGCCGACGATCTCCGCCCGTTCGATCCGCGCGCCGTGGCGCGGGCTATCGCGGGATTGCCCCCCGAATGACCGCCAAGTCAGAGCCGCAAGGTGGTGCCAAGCTGCTGATCGACCTCGGACCACTGCTGGTCTTTTTCCTGGTCAACTTCTTCGCGCCCGTGCCCACCTTCATGAAGATCTTCGTCGCGACCGGCGCCTTCATGATCGCGATGGTCGTCGCGATGCTCTTCTCGGCGATCCGCTATCACCGGATTTCGCCGCTGTTGTGGTTCTCCGGGATCATGGTTGTCGTCCTCGGAGGCCTCACGATCTGGCTCCACGACGAGACCTTCATCAAGATGAAGCCGACCGTCTATTACGTGCTCGTCTCCGCGCTGCTGGGCTTCGGCCTCGCCACGGACCGCCCGCTCCTACAGCGAGTGCTCGGCTCGACCTATCCGGGATTGGACGAAACTGGCTGGAACAAGCTTACCCGCAACTGGGCCCTGTTCTTCGCGTTCATGGCGGTGCTCAACGAAGGGGTCTGGCGAAACACGACCACTGATTTCTGGATCGGGTTCAAGCTGTGGGGCGCCCTGCCCCTCACCTTCCTGTTCGCCGCTGCCAACCTCCCAATGCTGCTTCGCCACGGTCTGATGAAGGAAGATGCCGTCCCCGTTGAGCCAGGCCCGGTCGAATGAGCGATGCGATCCTCTCCATTCGCGGTCTCCGCAAGCAATACGGGACCGGCGTGGAAGCACTGAAATCGGTCGACCTCGACATCCAGCGCGGAGAGATCCTCGCGCTGCTGGGCCCCAACGGCGCCGGCAAGACGACACTGATCAACATCATCTGCGGAATCGTCACCGCAAGCGGCGGTGAGGTCCTCGTCGATGGAAGGAATTGGCGCACCGACTTCCGCCATGCACGGAGCCGGATCGGCCTGGTTCCCCAGGAGCTTACGACCGACGCTTTCGAGCCGGTATCACGAACGGTCGCCTTCTCGCGCGGATTATTTGGGAAGCCCGCCAATCCTGCCAAAATCGAAGAGCTGCTGAAGCGCCTCTCGCTGTGGGACAAGCGCAAGACGATCATGATGCAGCTGTCCGGCGGCATGAAGCGCCGGGTGATGATCGCCAAGGCCCTCAGCCACGAGCCCGACATCCTTTTTCTCGACGAACCCACCGCTGGCGTGGACGTCGAGCTTCGCCGCGACATGTGGGAGCTGGTGAGGAAGCTCCGCGCCGACGGCACGACCATCATCCTGACGACGCACTACATTGAGGAAGCCGAGGAAATGGCCGATCGCGTGGGCGTCATCAGCAAGGGTGAGCTGATCGCAGTCGATGAGAAAAAGTCGCTGATGGCCAAGATGGGCCGCAAGACCCTCGACATCATGCTGAGCGAGCCGCTGGCGGCCGTCCCCGCCGAGCTCGGGGAGTGGAAAGTGCGCCTCGAACATGATGGCCATGCGCTTTGCTACGAATTCGATAGTCACGCCGAGCGGACCGGCATTGCTTCGCTGATGCGGCGACTCGGCGATCTCGGAATCCAGTACAAGGACTTATCCACCCACCAGTCGAGCCTTGAGGATATTTTCGTCGAGCTGGTCCACGGCGCAAAGGAACCGGCATGAACGGGCACGGCATCGCCGCGATCTACAAGTTCGAGATGGCTCGCTGGGGAAGGACGCTGTGGCAAAGCCTGATCACGCCAGTGATCACCACCGCGCTCTACTTCGTGGTGTTCGGTTCGGCCTTGGGCAGCCGGATGACGGCGATGGAAGGCATCAGCTACGGCGCCTTCATCGTCCCCGGCCTGACGCTCCTCTCGGTCTTCATGCAATCGATCTTCAACGCCAGCTTCGGCATTTATTTTCCGAAGTTTACCGGCACGATTTACGAGCTCCTCTCAGCTCCGATATCGAGCTTTGAGGCCGTAATCGCCTACGTCGGCGCGGCGGTGACCAAGTCCGTCGTCCTCGCTTTAGTTACCCTCGCGACGGCGATCTTCTTCGTTCCGCTCCGGGTCGATCACCCGGTGTGGATGCTCGTCTTCCTTCTCGGCATCAGCAGCGGATTCTGCCTGTTCGGCTTCGCGATTGGCGTGTGGGCGAAGAACTTCGAACAGCTCCAGATCATCCCGATGCTGATCATCACGCCGCTGACCTTCCTCGGCGGCGCCTTCTATTCGGTGAAGGCCATCGCCGAGCCGTTTCGGACTGTGACCCTTTTCAATCCGGTCGTGCACCTCATCAGCGGCTTCCGCTGGAGCTTCTACTCCGTCGCTGACGTGCCGGTCTGGTCTAGCGTCGCGGTAATGGTGGCGATCAACGCCCTCTGCATGGCGGTGATCGCCTGGATGTTCCGAACCGGCTACCGGCTCAAGCAGTAGCTAGGAGGTCAGCTCCGGCGACTTCGCGCCCTCGCCCTGGTTGGCGCGCTCGAAGCCCTGACCGTCGAGGTTCTGAGCCACGAAGTCCCAATTGACGATGTTCGACAGCACGCTCGATGCAAAACGGGGCCGCTCGTTGCGATAGTCGATGTAATAAGCGTGCTCCCACACATCGAGCGTGAACAACGGCACCATACCCTCGTGAACGATCGGAGTGTCGGCGTCGTGGAGCGACGTCACGCGAAGCGCGCCGCGGTCAAGCACCAGCCAGGCCCAGCCGTTGGAGAAATGATTGACCGCTTCCTCCTGGAGCTTGTCCAGGAGCGCCTGTGCGGTGCCGAATCCGTCCTCGATCAGCTTTGCGAGCTTGCCGTCGGGCTTCTGACCCTGCGCCGGCGCCAGGCACTGCCAGAAGAAGCTGTGGTTCCACAGCTGGGCACTGTTGTTGAACAGCTTCTGGTTACCAGTACGCTTGGCATCTTTGACCACCTGCAACAGCGAGGCACCGCTGAGCTCGCCGTCGCCCTGGATCAGCTCGTTGGTCTTGGTGACGTAAGCCTTGTGATGCTTGCCGTGGTGATATTCGAGAGTCTCGGCCGACATGACGGGCGCGAGCGCATCCTTGGCGAATGGAAGTTCGGGAAGTTCGAAGGGCATTGGGAGGCAACTCCTTGAAATAACGGTGAGACATGGCTCTTCGCAGCGTCTCCCGTTGCAAGCCCCCGCCCGCGTTCTTCCCACATGCTTGCGCGACGCGGATTTTCAACCCAGAAACGACAGCGAAACGATCTTTTGCGCCGAAGCGCGGCCGATGCGGGGGCATCGGCGATCACGGAGGGGGACTGATGGGAAAATTCTTCGAGAATCTCGGGCTGGTGCTGATCGTCGGCTTTGCGCTTGCAGTGCTCATCGCCGTCTTCCCGGACTCGGGATACCGGGCCCCGACGGGAAACATGCTGAACGGTGCCCTCCAGTGGCTGCACGTCTTCTTCGGAATCACCTGGATTGGCCTGCTCTACTATTTCAACTTCGTGCAGACGCCGACCATGCCCAAGGTGCCGGCCGAGCTGAAGCCCGGCGTCAGCAAATATATCGCACCGAGCGCCTTGTTCTATTTTCGCTGGGGCGCGGCATTCACGGTTCTGACGGGGCTGCTGCTGGCTTGGTCCTATGGCGAGCTAGTCGAGGCCCTGACGCTGCAATCGTCGGCGCGACTGATCGGCATCGGCATGTGGCTGGCGCTGATCATGGCCTTCAACGTGTGGGTGATCATCTGGCCCGCGCAGCAGAAAGTGCTCGGGCTGGTACCGGCCGATGACGGCGCAAAGGCAGCTGCAGCAAAGCGCGGACTCATTGCGTCACGCACGAACGTACTGCTGTCGATCCCGATGCTGCTGGCGATGACCAACGCTCATTAAGCGGCGGAATCCTGCAGTTTGTGGCGCTTCAGCGCGTGCCGCAACTGATCGTAGCTCAGATTGAGCGCGGCTGCAGTTGCCCGTTGATTGAAGCGATTGCGACGTAGCGCTTCCTCCAGCAGCTGGCGCTCGTAATCGGAAACGGCGGCCCGAAAGTCATTGGTCGTCCCGACGGGAGCCAAGGCGGCGACTGCCGCCTCATCACCTTCATTCGTTGCGGCGGCCACCGGCAGCGGTGTGGGTGTAGCGGAGACTTGAGCTCCCGTTGGCGCCCACGGCGAATGGAACGGGTCGAAGTTAATATCGTCGATGTCGCGCTCCGGATCCTCGTGGCGGTACACCGCACGCTCGATGACGTTGCGAAGCTCACGAACGTTTCCAGGCCATGGATAGGCCTCCAACTCGGCGACGGCCCGCGGCGTAAACCCGGGCCAGTTGGACCAGTCGAGCTCGACCGCCATGCGCCGCCCGAAATGCTCGGAAAGCAAGGGCACGTCGCCCTGCCGCGCCCGTAAGGGCGGCAGAGTAATGACTTCGAACGACAGACGATCGAGCAAGTCGGCGCGAAACTTGCCCTTGTCGACCTGCGCCGGGAGATTCTCATTGGTGGCGGCGACGATGCGCACGTCGACCGAGATCGGCTTCGACGCCCCGATCCGCGTAATCTCGCCATATTCGACGGCGCGGAGCAGCCGGTCCTGGGCGGGCATCGACAGCGTCCCGAGCTCGTCGAGAAACAGCGTGCCGCCATCGGCTTCCTCAAACCGGCCATGCCGGGTCTTCGCCGCGCCCGTGAAGCTCCCCGCCTCATGGCCGAACAGCTCCGCCTCGATCAGGTTCTCGGGCAAGGCGGCGCAGTTCATGATGATGAGCGGCCCGGCCCAACGCTGCGACAGGTGATGAAGACGTTCGGCGATCAGCTCCTTGCCGGTTCCTCGTTCGCCGATGACCAGGACCGGGCGGTTGAGCGGCGCGGCTCGGCTGGCGCGCTCGACCGCGTCGAGAAACGCCAGGCTCTGCCCGATGAACTGATCAGTCCGCTCCATGTCCCGACTGTTGGTGGCAAATCCCACCTTTTGGCAAGGAATTTCCGGCTGATTTCCTTCGCAAAATCGGTGTTTTGGCGGTTAATTGACCATTCCTGCATTTTGGCACGCGGCTTGTATGGTTAGGGACAGGTTTAGGCGCCTAATTTTGGAATTCGGAGTTTGTGAATGAGCATTTTTTCCCGAACACGGGATATCTTCGCCGCGAACATCACGGAGATGCTCGACCGGTCCGAAGACCCGGCGAAGATGATCCGCATGGTCATCCTCGAGATGGAGGAGACCTTGGTCGACGTGCGCGCGTCGGCCGCTCGCTGCATCGCGGACGGGAAGGAGATGCGGCGCCATCTCTCCCGCCTCGACGAACTTCAGAAGAACTGGACGGAAAAGGCGGAACTCGCTCTTTCGAAGGATCGCGAGGACCTCGCCAAAGCCGCGCTGATCGAGCGCCAGAAGGCCGCCGACATTGGCGATGGACTGCGCGAGGAAATCAAGACCGTCGAAGACACACTGAAGGGCTATGAGGGCGATATCGCCAAGCTTCAGAACAAGCTTCGCGAGGCCCGCGCGCGACAAAATGCCATCGCCGCCCGCTTCGAGAGCGCGGTCACTCGGGCGCGCGCTCGCGAGCTCCTCAACGGCGGCCGCACGGACGACGCCTTCTCGAAGTTCGAGATTCTTGAGCGCCGCGCCGATTTCGCCGAGGGGCGCGCCGATGCGCTCGGAATGACCGGACCAAAAAGCCTCGAGGAAGAAATTGCCGAGCTGAAAGCCGCGGAGGCGGTCGACGCTGAACTGGAAGCCATGAAGGCCGCGCTCAAGGCCAGGGGGAAGTAAGCAATGGATGACGTTTTGATTCCCGTCCTCGTCGTCGGGATGCTGTTCATCGGCCTGCCGTGGCTGGTGTTCCACTACATTACCAAATGGAAGACGGCGGCGACCCTCACCAGCGGTGATGAGAAGCTACTCGACGAGCTGCACGAAGCCGCTCGCCGGCTAGACGACCGTCTTTGCACGATCGAACGCATCATGACGGCCGAGAACCCGAACTGGCGTCAGCAGTGCATGCCCGGCCGCGAAGACCGTCAGCGCCTGCTCGCGGACGGAGAGTAGCAATGGCCTACGACCGCTATCCGGCGCCGCAGGAGCGCTCGAACAAGCCGCAATATGTGACCGAGCAATCCTATCGCCGTGACGAAATGCCTTACCTGGGCGAACAACCCGCTAGTCGCACCCGCTTCTATCGTGACAAGCGCAACGGGAAGGTCTTCGGCATCTGCGCGGGTATCGCGGATTACACCGGCTTCGATGTTGCGATCGTCCGCATTGCCTTCCTCGCCGCCATGTTCATGAGCGGCGGCGGCATCCTGCCCTTCTACTTCATCGCAGCAATGGTCACGCCGACCAAGCCGGTGTCGCTCGAGCGGGTAGACCGTGAGGAGAAGCAATTCTGGCAGGGGGTTCGCGCCTCACCGGCTCGCGCCGCCCGCGACATCCGATCGCGCATGAAAGATATCGATCGCCGGCTCGCCGACATCGAAAGCTATGTGACCACGGAGAACCGCTCGCTCGCCCGCGAGATCGAGCAGCTGAGATAAAAAGCAGAATTAGGGGGAGTTTCGAATGGATCTGGGACCGCTTGTTCCGATTGCGGCCATGGGAGTTGGGCTCGGATGGGGGATCATCGGGCTGAAGCGAAAGCAGCTCGACATCGTTGCGCGCCGGGCGACCGAAGAAGCCGCTTCGGAGCGATCGCAGAAGATGGAGCTTGAGCAACGCGTCCGAGTGCTCGAGAAGATCGTCACCGATGGGGGGCTGCAGACTGCAGCCCAGATCGAAGCCCTCCGCGAAAGGCCCCTGACAACCGCGAACAATGGAGACGGCGCATGATCGGACCCGGAGAGGTCATGGTCGCATTGATCGTCATCGGCCTGCCAGTGCTTATGCTGATGCTCATCGCCAACCGCTACTTCCGCCTCCGCGAGAAGAAGCTCGAGGTCGAAGCGAGCATGGCTGCCGAGAAAGCAGCTCAATATGCGTCGCGAACTCACGAGCTCGAAGACCGAGTCCGGGTGCTCGAGCAAATCGTCACCGATGGCGGCGCGCAGACCGCCGCGCAGATCGAAGCGTTGCGCGACACTCCCCCACGCCGGATTGGGCGCAAGAATGATGCAACGGCTTGATGCTTCGGCCGCCCGTCACGACATACTGGCAAGCGAGAAGAGGGCCTGACAGCAAATGAATCCCTTTGAGTTCGTCATCGCGGTCCTGATTCTGGTCTTCGCGTTCAGCATTATCCGCCACAAGCTCGGCATCCCGGCCCGCTCCATGCGCGAGATGCGTGGCGATCCGCCAATCGACAATGGGGAGAATGTCCGACTGCGCGGCCAAGTCCAGCAGTTGCAGGAGCGCATCCGGGTGCTCGAACGCATCGTCACAGACGGCGGCGTTCAGACCGCGGCCCAGATCGAGGCGCTCCGCGACCGCGACCGCATTTCAGAAGAGGACAAGGCCTGATGGACGGGGGTCAGATTACAGCAGTCCTTATTGTCGCGATGATTATGGTCGCGTCGATTCTCAGGGCAAGGATCCGCGGGCCCTATCGGCGAAGCATGGCGTGCGGCGACGACGGTCCGGCCCAGGCCGAGAACCAGCGCCTGCGCGAGGAAGTCGGTGAACTGAAGGAGCGTCTCAAGGTCCTCGAACGGATCACCGTCGACAAGGAAAATAGCCTGTCGCGCGAGATCGAGTCGCTTCGCGACCGTTAGCGGTGCTAGGCGCAGGGCATGGCTGGCCTCCCTGCCCTTTCAGACATCCTTGAAGAGTATCAGCTGGTTGATGCCGAGGACCGGTATCGCCTGTTGATCGACCTCGGCCGGCAGCTCGAGCCGATGCCCGACGCCCTGAAGACCGACGCCACGAAGGTCCGCGGCTGCTCGGCCTCCGTCTGGGTCTACCCGACGACAAGCGAAGGGCGGTTGCATTTCCTTGCCGACAGCAACGCGGCGATCACCAAGGGCATCGTCGCGCTCGTCCTCAGCGCAGTTCAGGACAAGGCAGCGAGCGAGGTTGCGAAGATGAACGTGGCGGAGGCCCTCGCGCCGTTCGAGCTCAGCAAGCATCTCAGCGCCAACCGCACGCAGGGCGTACCGAACATGATTGCGCTCGTGAAGCAGACTGCGGAGCGTTACGCGGCTGCAGCTTGAAGAGTTTCTCGTGCTAGAACAGCAGCACGATGGAAAACGATTCGATACGCTCGTTGGGCACTGACACGCTGGTCGACATCTGGATCGACGGGAAAATGCGCTCCTTATCCGTCTCGCAAGAGGCAATCGGCGCCTTCCTGGGGTTCGAGAGAGCCTCGGGAATGTCCGATCAAGACCGCTGCGAGTTCATCCGCACGCACCTTCCACTGATCGTTTCTGCGGCGAAGCAGCGTCTAAGCGACACCAATCGCAACGCCGACGAGGTTGTCATCGATGTCGGACAACTCCCGCGATCCGATGGGCGCTCCGGCGACCGCCGCCAGACCGACCGGCGCAAAGGCGAACGCCGCAAGATGACGGTCCCGAGGGCGGGTCAGCCCGATCGGCGCAAAGGCGATCGCCGCGCCGGCGAGCGGCGGTCGCGGCCGCCGAAGCCCAAGGCACCCTAGCCCGCGGCGCTCTTTCGTTCTTCGGCCTTGCGAAGAACATCATAGGCCGCCTGAATCTGCTTGAACCGCTTCGCGGCCTCGTCGTCGCCGGGATTAGCGTCCGGGTGCGTTTCCTTGACCAGCCGCCGGTGCGCCGCCTTCACGGCCTTGAAGTCGGCATCGCTGTCCAGCTCGAGCGCGCTCAGCGCGCGCATCTCGTCCCGGCTGCGCGTTCCATCGCCCGGGCCCGCCCATTTCCATTGGGCGGATTGGCGAAAGCCCTTGGCTCCCGTTTCCTCTTCGGTGGCGCGCCGAGCCGCTTCTTCCGGGCTTAAGCCGGCAAAATAATTCCAGTTCTTATTGTATTCGCCGGCATGCGCTTCGCAGAAGTACCAGCGCTCGCGGCTGTACGGCGCCTTCGGAGCAGGCCGGTCCCCGATCTCGTTACAGCCTTCGCGGTCGCACAAGCGAAGCTTGGCCGCGCCCCGCCCCTTGTCGCCGTAGGACCGCCAGCGCGGAAATCCCCAGTCGTCCGATCTCTTCTGTCGAGCCATAAACTTCCTAACCGAGTCATTGCGAGGAGCGCAGCGACGAAGCAATCCAGTAATGTTTGTCTGGATCGCTTCGCTGCGCTCGCGATGACAAAAAAGTGCCAGAGGGCCTGTAAGCCGGGTTCTGTCCTCCGCTCGCCGTCTGCAGACGACACGCGGATGTGCGGCCATTCCTCTAGGCGACGGGTTGCCCCGCCGCTCCAGCAACCAACCCGGGCGGCGAGCCGGAACCAGGCCCATATGCCGCCCCTATTCGGTCTTGCACCCGGTGGGGTTTACCGTGCCGGCCCTGTCGCCAGGACCGCGGTGCGCTCTTGCCGCACCCTTTCGACCTTACCGCGCCGAAGCCCGGCGGTGTCCTTTCTGTGGCACTGTCCCTGACTTCCCAAGGGAAGCCGCCGGGCGTTACCCGGCACCGTGGTTCCATGGAGCCCGGACTTTCCTCGCCGGAGCGAACTCCGCCGCGGCCGCCCGGCCCTCTGGCGCAGCCTATATGGTCTATTGAGGCCGGGGCAGCAACAGAGCCAGCAGCTTGGCCCGGCATTCGCCGTCGATGATCCCGTCGATGAGGTCAGGCCGGAAGCGGCGCTGGAACGCGACCACGGCTTTTTGCGAGTCCGTGACGTCATAACCGAATCGCTCCAGCGCGAGCAGGAAACCAGCGTCCGTCCAATAGGGATCGATGAGGTCGCGCGTCGGGCTCGGCAGCGCCAATCGGCGCTTCGCCAGCGCCGACCATGGAAACAGTTCGCCCGGATCCTCCTTGCGCGCCGGGGCCACATCCGAATGGCCGACGACATTGCCGCGGCCGATCCCGTGCCGTTCCTTGATGTTGGCGACCAGCGGGATCACCGACGCCATCTGCTCGTCAGGAAACTCCCGATAGCCGAACTCATGGCCGGGATTGACGATTTCGATGCCGACGCTGGCCGAGTTGATGTCGCCGACGCCGCGCCAGCGCGACTTGCCGGCGTGCCAGGCCCGCTTCGATTCATCGACGAGGCGGTAGATGCTGCCGTCCTCGTCGACGAGATAATGGCAGGATACCTTCGCCTCGGGCGAGGTCAGCCGGTCGAGCGCACCCTCGGCGGTCGGCATGCCCGTATAGTGAAGCACGATCATCGAGACCGGCAGCTCCCGCTCGTCGAAGTTCGGCGACGGCCGCTCGATGAAATCGAAATCCATGTGCGCAATGGCGCACAGCAATGGCTGTTGGGTCAACCCCCGCTGGCGGTTCGCCGGTCTCCGGCTCGCTTTTCGACGAGGCTCCCATCGCCGACCAGGCGATACAGCCCCCGGACCTTGATGTCGGCGCCTAGCCTGGTCGTCTGGCCAATCACGGTCTCACCCGCACCGAGCATCAGCCAGCCGTCCTCGGCCATCGCGCCGGAAAGGCGCTCGAAGGCCAAAGTCTTCTTTTCCGGGCTCAGGTAAAGCAAAACGTTGCGGCACAGGACGATGTCGAAGCCGCCGGGGTGTGGCGACGGCTCGAGGAGGTTGTGGACTTGAAAGCGCACCGGCTTACGAAGCGCTTCGACCGCTCGCCAGCCGTCGGAGCATTCTTCGAACCACTTGATCATCTGGTTGATGCCGAGGCCGCGCTGCACCTCGAACTGACTGTAGCTCCCTGCCCGCGCCCGATCGACGCAGCCGTTGGAGACGTCCGTGCCGAGGATATCGATCGTCCAGCCGCGCCATTGCTCGGGATCTTCAGCGAACAGCATCGCAAGCGAATAGACTTCCTGGCCGGTCGAGCAGCCGGCCGACCAGATCCTCAGCCGCTTCGACTTCTGGCGGCGCTGTGCAAGCTCTGGAAGCGCATGACGCTGGAGGACATCGAACGGGGCGCGATCGCGGAAGAAATAGGTCTCGTTGTTGAGCAATGCCTCGACCACCTGCTGCGACAAGCCCGGTTCCTTACCCATGACGAGAATGGTGATGAGCTCATCGAGGGTCGCGATCCCACGCTCGCGAAGCAGCGCGGAAAGAGCGGTCTCGAGCCGCCAGCGGCGGCTCATCGTCAGTTGCTGGCCGGTCCGTGCCTCGAGAAGTCCGGCGAGGATCCGGCTCGAACTATCGCTTATTTGCACGCGCGAGGCTCCTCGGTACGCGAGGCGATCCGGCGGGCGATCTTGTCTGGCGGAAGGACGGCACACGCCAACCCAGCCTCGAGCACTGCACGCGGCATCCCCCAAACGGCGCAGCTCTTCTCGTCCTGAGCGATCACCGAACCGCCGCAGGCCACCAGTCGAGACGAGCCCTCGACCCCATCGCGGCCCATTCCGGTCAAGACCACGCCGAGAGCGCCAGCGCCATAGATCGCTCCGATCGACGCGAGCATGGGGTCGACCGACGGCATGCAGCCGCTCTCGCTTCGCCCATGCGTGAGACGGACGACCGGACCCGAAGACGACGGCTCAAGGGTCAGGTGCGCATCGCCCGGCGCGACAAGGATCACGTCCGGCGACAGCGGCATTCCGTCTTCGGCGACAACCGCGGGACGCAGGGCGACCGCGCCCAATTGGCGGGCGAACACGGTCATGAACGGGATCGGTAGGTGCTGGGTGACCAGGATCGGAACCCCGATCTGCGGCGGCAAGGCGTGGAACAGCGCTCCGAGCGCGTGGATTCCGCCCGTCGATGCGCCAATGGCCAAGATATCGATCGGATCGGACGGCATCGCGCGCAGAAGGCTCTGCACACCGCGCTTTGGCGCCACCGGCGCCCGCGGTTCGACCGTCGCGTAGCCAAGCGACTTGAGCTTCCCGAGCAAGATTTCCGAGAACTTCCCGTTGAAGCGACCGACGCCGGGCTTGGGCATGGTGTCTGCGGCCCCGAGCGCAAGCGCCGCGACGGTCTGCTCCGCCCCGTCCTCGGCGAGGGACGATACGATCATGACTTTCGCACCGGCGCCCGCGGCGACGATACGGGGAATTGACTTAAGGCCACCCGCGCCGGGCATTTCGAGGTCGAGGAGGACCACGTCGACGCGGCATTCGCCAAGCGCCTCAATCGCATCCTCGGCGGTCCCCGCAACGGCCGTAATCTCAAAGGCAGGGTCGCTCTCGATCATGCGTGACAGGACCGCGCGGGCAACCGTCGAATCGTCGACGATCATCAGCCGGATCTTGCGGCCTGTGCTGGCGGAATCCGAAAAGCGGTCCCGCGATCTGGCGAGCGCCCGCTCCACGGTCCCGCTACTCAGGCGACGCCGACGAGCTGGAGCTTGATGTGGAGCGTTTCGCGGTCGAACGGCTTCATCACATATTCGTCCGCGCCCGCTTCAAGCGCGGCGCGAATATGCGCCATGTCGTTCTCTGTGGTGCAGAATACGACCTTCGGCTGATCGCTATGACCGCCCTGGCGAAGCAGGCGGAGAAACTCCATCCCGCTCATCACCGGCATATTCCAATCGAGCAGGACGACGTCCGGCATCTTCTGTTCGCAGCGGGACAAGGCTTCCTGGCCGTCGCCGGCCTCCTCGACCTCGAACTCCAAGGTCTCCAGGATATGTCTGGCGACCTTTCGGATCACCTTGGAATCATCGACGATCAAACAGCTTTTCATGCCTGGTTTCCCACTCCCGAACGGCAAACTCATTAAATGCGAAGGGTAACGAAGACCTTAAGCAGCGGCCTTCGCGTCCGACCCGGCGATCAACGCCGCGACATCGATCAGAAGCAGCGGTCCGACCTCGGTTTCGACCATCCCGCGCGACACGCGCTCCCAGCCCCGCCCCATCGCGGCGCGGACCGGCACCGGATCGGCCAGGGCCTCAACTACGTCCTCGACGAGATCGACGATCAGCGCATAGTGATGCCCGTCGAGCTCGATCACCGCGGCTTCGCGGATCCCATCCGAGCAATCGGTGTCCCCCAATTCAAGCGACCGCATGCAATCGATCACGGTCAGCACTCGGCTGCGAAGGGCCGAAAGGCCGGCGACGTGACACGGCGCTCGGGGCACGGCGATCAGCGCCTCCAGCTCGACAACCGATTCGACGGCCGCGGCGGGCAGCGCCACGCGTTCGCCAGCAATCGTGACGATCAGCAGCAACTCCGACATCTAGCGCCTCCCCCTCGCCGTCGACTTGAGCGCGGCGAGCAGTCCGGCGCGGTCGTAGCGGTAAATTGTATCGTCCTTCGGCGAGATCGGGTCCGGCTCCGACCGCAGGCGAATGACGCGTGCCGCCGCCGATACGGGCTTATCCGCGTCGGCCACGGACAGGATCGCAAGATCGACTTCATATTCGTCCGCTTCCGAGACCACGCGATATCCGGCAGCCTCGACGATCGGACGCAGCAAATTCTGCATCCATGGATCGTCTGCCGGCAGCCTGCACACGGGCTGCTCGGGAGCGCGCTCAGCCGCCGTGAGGAAGGTGGCGAAAAGCCAGTGAGGATCGACCAGCTCGGCCGGCTCACCGGCAACGAGGGTGACCGCGGAGACTTCGGCCGGATTTTCAGCGGGAATGATCTCATGCGCGATTGCGGAAAGATCGATGACCTCCCGAAAGGCGTAGCCGATTTCGCAGGTGCCATCGTTGAGACGGAAGAGGCGGACCTTTTCGGTCGGCAGTTCGCCGTTGACGCCGGCAAGCGGCAGGATGGCTTCGCCGATCTGCACGCGCAATTGACCGGCGCCCGGCCGGATCGCGGAGGCAGGAACTTCTTCGATCCGGTCGACGACGGCGAGCTGCATCGCTCGACGGCCTCCATCGAGGCCGTGAAAAAGCAGGACCGGAACATCTTCATCGATGGCGGCAACCGGGGCTTCGACGATGCGAGCCGTCCGGTCCTGAGCCTCGAGCTTGACCCCACCGACCTGGGCGATGCCCGCTGGATCCATCAACAGGATCGGGCTGCCGTCGTCCGCCAAGGTTGTGCCGGCGTACAATCCGGTCGCCATTATCGCCGGAGCTGCTGGCTTCACCACCAGCTCTTCATGATCGTGGATGCGATCGACTGACAGCGCATAAACATCGCCCCCGGCCGGACGCAGGACGATCAAGGTGCGATCTTTTTCGTCGATTCCGGTGTCGAGACCGAGGATCTGGGCCAGAGATATTTCCGGAACACGGCGGCCCCGGATCGTCGCTACCCCGGCACCGCCGAGGTGCTCGAGGGTTACGCTTTCGCCGTTCGCCCGAACGATCTCGTCGATCGCCGAGCGCGGGATCGCGAAATGCTGGCCGGCAATCGAAACCGTCAGTGCTGGGATGATCGTCAGGGTGAGGGGGACACGCAGAGTCATGCTCGTCCCCTGTCCGATCTTGCTGTCGACCTCGACGATGCCGCCGATCCGCTCGATGTTAGAGCGGACGACGTCCATTCCGACGCCCCGGCCCGAGATCGCCGTGACTTCCTTGGCGGTCGAAAGGCCCGCTTCGAAAATCAGTGCGAGCTGGTCGCGATGCGACAGTTGAGCCGCGCCATCCTTACTAAGGACGCCGCTAGCGATCGCCTTCTCGACCAGCTTCTCCCCGTCAATTCCGCGGCCGTCATCGTGAATATCGATCAGGATCTGATTGCCCGACTGCCGCGCCGATACGGCGAGCACGCCGATCTCGCGCTTGCCCGCCTTCAGGCGGTCGGCCGGCTTCTCGATGCCGTGGTCCACCGCATTGCGGATAATATGAGTCAGCGGATCGCGGATCATCTCGATCATCTCGCGATCGAGCTCCACGTCGCCGCCCTCGACGTCGACAAGCACCTGCTTGCCAAGCTCCGCACAAAGGTCGCGAACCATGCGCGGCAGGCCGACGAACAAGTTCTCGATCCGCTGCATTCGGGTCCGGGTGATCGCGTCCCGCATCTCGGCGATGATCGACGAGAGGCGCTCGAAGGCACCGTCGACGGGCACGTCGGTGTCCGCCTCCCGCAGACGGCGGGCGAGCTCGTTGCGGGCCAGCACCATGTCGGAGACGGTGCTCATCACCCGATCGAGCAACTCGACTGAAAGCCGGATCGTGCGCGGGGCCGCCGAAGCCTTAATAGTTCCGTCAACGATAGTCGCCGCGACCGGCGCAGCGATGCCTTCCGCGCCGGGCTCGAGCGCGTGGATCAAGGCACTGTCATCGCCGCCCGGCATCTCCTCGCCGGCTTCGATCGCCGACACCATCTCACCGATACGATCGATGATGGCGAGGACCGCACTTACAAGGTGGGCATCTGCATGCCGACGGTTCGCGCGAACGTCGGCAAGCGCGTCCTCGGCGGCGTGACTTAGTGCCTCGAGCCGCGGAAAATCGAAGAAGCCGCAATTGCCCTTCACTGTGTGAACGAAGCGGAAAATGCTGTCGAGGCGGGCGCGATCGTCGGGCTGTGCCTCCCAGGCGACGATCTCGCCGCCCAACGCTTCGAGCATTTCGCGGCACTCGGCAACGAAATCGGCAATCAGGTCATCCACAGCGCTAATTTCCCCCGGCGTTGGGGGTCGCTTATGCAGCCCAGGAGTTAATGCGCCGTTAGCCTTGCTGGCCTCTGGCGGCTCTCCTAACCACGAGGTGAGCGAGATGGCGCACCTGAAGACCATTCAAAGCCTTCAAGCCGGGCGTGGCCTCGCTGCCTTCTACGTCGTGCTGCACCACGCCGATCTCGCGGCGGCCAGCTTCGGCGCCAGCAGAGCCCACGTTGCCTTCTTCGCCAATGGCTACCTCGGCGTCGATTTCTTCTTCGTGCTCTCGGGATTCATTATTTATCAGAGCACGGTCGGGTGGCCGCGCATGGCGAGCGATTATGCGGTGGCCCGGTTCAGGCGGGTCTATCTGCCTTACCTGCCGATCGGCATCGGCATAGCCCTCCTCTACGCGATGGATCCTGGCCTTAGCGAAGGCAACCGCAGTTGGTCCTGGCTGCCGACACTGACCCTGCTCCCCGTCTCATCCGAGACCGCGCTCTCAGTGGCTTGGACCCTCAAGCATGAAATCCTGTTCTATTCGCTGTTCGGGTGCCTCTATTTCTGCGGAATCCTCCGAGCCGGAATGGTGGTCTGGGGCCTAGCGATAGCGGCCGCGACACTTTCCGGTTTCGATGGCGGCGTGCCGCTTGCTCTGATCAATCTGGAATTCCTGATGGGGGTTGCGGTCGCGGTACTCTACCGCGCGGAGCGTGGCCACGTCCTTTGGCTGCTTGTTGCGCCCATTCCGATCGCGGTATGGATCATGCTCGGCATGCAGCGAGACCAGTCGGTGCTCGTCGGGCTCGGGCTGGCAATGGGGATGCTCCCAATCGCTCAACTCGAGCAAAAGGGGTGCATCAAGGTCCCTACTTTCTGACTTACCTCGGAGCGGCTTCTTATTCGATCTATCTCGCCCATGGAGTTGCGATCTCGGCGATCGGCCGGTTGTTCCACGATTTGCCCTATTGGGTAGTTGCGGGAGGAACGACGCTGGCCGGGCTCGCGGCGGGGTTGGCTTATTTTTATGCGGTGGAACGGCCCGTGCTTCGGCTCGCCCCGGCGATCGAAGACATCAACGGCTGACAGGCGAAGAAGAGGTTCAGCAACCGGCGGTAAGACCGCCTAGCCGGCGTGCGGGATAAGCGCACCGATCATCAGGACCTCGCCAGACGGGTCCGACAACTGGATCGAGCCGCCCGTCTCCACAGCGATGCTATGTGCGAGCCAGGCCCCCGCCGCGCGGGGTTCCACATTCCCGTTGGCGCCGTTCACCAGCGTGTCTCGAAGCGACGGATCGAGCAGGATGCGCGGACCTTCGCCTCGAACGGCTAGCTCGATTTGTTCGCCCTGCAACTCCGCGCCAACGTCAAGCCGGCCACCTCGAACCAGCGCATCGCCGGCGATCATCGCCAGATTGAGGAGCAGCTTCACCGCGCCTTTGGGTAGCTTCTCCTCCTGGACGGCCCAGCCAAGCTCGATGCGGCGTTCGGCTCCGAATAAGCCCTCCAAGGCAATCTCCGCCTCGCGAGTATCGACTTCCTCGCCGAACCCGCCGGCGGCACCGAACGCGAGACGGAAGAACTTCAGCTTGTTCGCCGAGGCCCGAGCGCTGTCAGCCAGCAGCTCAAGGCACTTTTCCCGCATTTCGGGATCGGTTTCGTCGGCCAGCAACTCAATGCCGTTGTTGAGCGCGCCGACCGGCGACATCAGATCGTGGCAAAGCCGCGAACAGAGCAAACTGGCGAAATCGACTGGTTTCATCGCAAGCATTTGATGGGGCAGAGATTAATCCAGCGCAAGCGCTACACATTGAATCGGTGCGCGCAGATTCCCATATCCTATTCACGGTGGGGGGAATTCAGACGATCGACGTGAGCCTTGGGCCCGCCCACGCTGGCTGGCGCCTCGACCGTGCTCTCGCAGCGGCTGTTCCGACCCTGTCGCGTGAACGGCTCAAGGCACTCATCCGGAGCGGCGCCGTCCAGACCGGAGGACAAGCGATTCGCGATCCGGCGCTGAAGGTCCGCGGTGAGGAAACGCTCCGGGTTGCGGTGCCCGAGCCCGCCCCGGCGCACAACGAGCCGCAGGACATTCCGCTAACGATCGCCTTCGAGGACGAGCATCTGTTAGTCGTCGACAAGCCCGCAGGGCTGGTCGTTCACCCGGCCGCGGGCAATTTCGACGGCACTTTGGTGAATGCCCTGCTGCACCATTGCGCCGGCCAGCTCTCGGGGATCGGCGGCGTTGCCCGGCCAGGCATCGTGCATCGGATCGACAAGGACACCTCCGGGCTATTGGTCGTCGCGAAGACGGATGTCGCTCACGAGGGGCTCGCGAAGCAGTTCGCGGCCCATTCGATAGATCGACGCTATCTGGCGATCGTGACGGGAACTCCGGCCGCCTCCAGCGGCACCGTCGATGCACCGCTCGCGCCTTTCCAGCACAGTGGGATCCGAAGCTTGGAATTCACGTGACTTGAAGTCGCGGC
>JADMIO010703361.1_pt1 | contig 21158 bp, 22 predicted proteins | sample 8958161 | NCBI WGS metagenome assembly JADMIO01 (sample SAMN16585339, study PRJNA669376) | soil metagenome | isolation source: Crop rotation soil | place: USA: Cullars Rotation, Alabama | collected 2011
CGCGACAACTTGTCCACGTGGAATTCTAAGCTTAGGATCCCAATGTGCTGGAAAGGGGCACGGTGCCCATCGTGCGGATGCGGAACGGATGCCGGCCCGGTGTCGGACCGCTGTGCACCACGACGTCGTGGCCCCGTTCGGCGAGGCCGCTGGCGAGGGCATAGGTGTGCGCCTCCAGCCCGCCGACGAACGGTTCGGAGACGCACGTGTGGGCCTGGGCGACGATGGCGATGCGCAGCGGGCGCGAGGCGAGCGTCATGACCGGGCCAGTCGCATCCACGCGGGCAGGTCGTCCGGAACGGCGCACGGTTCGAGCGCCACCGCACACGTGGCGAAGGCGTCGTCGGGCAGCGCGACGCCGAAGGTGGCCGCTCGGCGCATCCGACCCGTCCGGCGGTTGCTGGTCGCCGTCGCCACCACCGCACCGCGAGCGCAGCCGCGCACGACGCCGGCGTCCTGGTCGGTGATCGGCGCGACGAGCTGCCCGAAGGATCGCCTCGTCCACGGGTGCGCCCGCCGGACGTACACCTCGATCAGCCCGCGGTGCGACGAGGGCGGGCCGGCCGGTCCGATCCGCACCCGCGGGTCGGCGGCGACGAACTCGACGAGGTGACCGTCGATGTCACCGAGGAGGTGGATGTGCTGGTCCGGCCAGGCGTGCAGCAGGGCGTCCACCGTGCCCGCCCAGTCGTGCCAGTGCGCGGACCCCAGCTCGATGGCGGTGACGACGTCGGGATGGGGGTGCAGCAGACCGCTGCCGCGCGCCGACGGGTCGGTGGTGCGGCCGGCCAGCCAGGCGTGCTCGCGTTGCTTGGCGTCGGCGTCGTCGGCCCGATCCTCCCAGTCCGGCTCGTCGTGGTAGGCGACGGCCGTTGGTTCGTGGACCAGCACGGCGCCGTGGTGGTAGGCCCGCGCCGCCAGGTCCCAGTCCTCGCCGCCGTACTCGTCACGCCCGACGTCGAAGCCGCCGACGTCGTCGTACAGCGCCCGGTGGCACGACATCACCCCGGAGATCACCGAGCGATAGTCACCCCGGCCGGCGTGCAGCAGATCACCGCTCGCTGCGTAGCGGTCGGACAGCCACGCCGGATCGCGGCGCCGGGGTGGGCCGTCGGCGCCACCGGTGAGCCAGGCCTGCAACCGGCGGGGATTCCATCCGTCGAGGTCGACGTGGTGGCGCAGGCCGACCGCCAGCGCGTCGGGCATTGTCGCCGGCCACGCCGCCAGTTGCCCGATGGTGCTCGGCGCCGGAAGGGTGTCGGCGTCGAGGAAGACGAGCACCTCTGCGTCGGTGGCGGCGACGCCGAGGTGCCGCGCCGCGCCCGGTCGGACACCGCGATCCTCCTGGCGCAGCACGCGCACCGCAGGCACCAGGCTTGCCGGGGGCGGAGGCGGAGGTTCGCGAGAACCGTCGTCGACGACGACGACCTCCCACGGCACGCCCACCGCCGCCACCTCGAGCGCGGCGTACATCCGCCGCAGCGAATCCGGCTGCTCGAAGTACGGGATGATCACCGCGACACGTGTCGGAGGCGCCAACCTGACACGGTCGGCGACGAGGTCCCAGCGGTTGCCCGGCACCCACCACCTGTGGCCGTCACCGACGGGCGTCATGCGACGCGCTCGCACAGTTCGTCGACGAGGGTGTCGACCCGGGCAGCCGCGCCAGCGAGCGTCCACTCGTGCGCCACGGGACGACGGGACCACGTCGTCGCCGGATCGGCGAGTGCCACCGCGGCTGCGTCGGCGAGCGCATCGGCCGTGCCGTCGAACAGCACCAGGTGGCCGGCGAGTCGCTCGGCAACCTCGACGGAGTGCTCGTTGGCGGCGACGAGCGGGCGCCGACCGGCTCCGATCCAGGACATCAGCGACGCCGACGACGAGGGTCGCATGCTCGGCACCACGGGCACGCCGACGTGCGCCATGTAGCCCTGGAAGCGCGTCGTCGGGACCGGACCGGTGATCTCCAGGCGCACCCCCCGGCGATGGGCGACCCGCTGCAACGAGACCGCCAGGTCGCCGTGACCGGGACTGCACCCCCCGACGGCGACGACACCGGCACCAAGCGACGCCGCGGCGTCGATCACCGTCGGATGGCCCTTGCCCGGGTAGAGGAAGCCGAGCACGCCGAGTCGTCGGTCACCGCCCACCGGACGCCGGCAACCCGTGCCGGGGACCGGCAACGGCACCACCTCGACCGGCACCCCCGGGGCCAGGACGCGCAGCCGGCCGGCCTCGGCGGACGAGGCGACGACGACCAGGGCGGCCACCTCGGCGAGGCGGCGGTAGGCGGCGTCGCGACCCTTGACCAGGTCGTCGTCGTCACCGACGGGGACGTCGTGCAGCCCGAGGATCACCGGCACCGCCAGCCGGCCGACGAGCCCGGCGCAGGCGTCGGCGGCCGCCACCGGCGTCGGGCCGAGCAGGTGGTCGGTGACGTGGAGGTGGACGACGTCGGTTGCCGGCGGCAGCACGAATGGCTCGTCCGGTTGCGCCAGACGGATCACGGGCGACCCTGCGGCCCGGGCCAACCCGATCCCGTGGCGAACCACCCCGTGGTTCGCCGGGCCGATGACCACGTGGGTGCACGAACCGGTCACGTCGCCACCAGCACACCGGCATCGGCGTCGAAGCGCACCCAGCCGCGCCGGTCGAGGTCGGTCAGCCACCCCGACATCGGCCACCTCCCCCACCGTTCACGGAACAGATGGGCGTTGGCCACCAGTTCGGGGACCCGGGCGCGATCGTGTCGCGCCGGCAGGTGCCACTGGTGGTAGGCCGTGCCGCCTTCGAACCAGGCCAGCGGCACGCCCAGACGGCGCGCCCGCCAGGCGAGGTCGGTGTCCTCTGCGCCGTAGCCGACGAAGCGTTCGTCGAAGCCGCCGAGCCGGTCCCACAGTGGACGGGCGACACCGAAGCTGAGCGACCAGAACAGGTCGTGGTGGACGTCGTCGATCCACGTCTCGCCCTGCGGCGGCAGCGGGCGGCCGACCGGCGCCGCACTGCGCTCGTCGAGGGCCGAGCTGTCCGACGCATCGACGCCGTGCTGCCACTGCCGGCGCAGGTAGCGCACCGGACCGCAGGCGAGGGCCGCCGGATGGCGGCGCAGGACCGCGTCGTAGCGGGCCACGAGGTCCGGCGCGGCGATGCAGTCGACGTCGAGCATCACCAGCGCGTCGGTCGTCAGGCGGGCGGCTCCGAGGTTGCGTGCCGCGCCGATCGGCAGCGGCGAGCCGGCAGGCACGTGCCACCGGACGATCTCGACACCGATGCCCGGCGCGCCCACCACCGGTTCGTCGTCGAGCGCGACCACCACGATCTGCTCGGGGGCGCGGTGCTGCTTCGTCAGGCTGTGCAGGGCGCGGGACAGGTGCGCCCGCCGCCCGGCGGCCACGATGCAGACGCCGACGGTCATCCGCCGTGCACCCGCTCGACCAGCTCGGCGGCGCGTGCCGCCCCTCGGCCGTCGAAGTACGGCGCCCACGCGTCCGGCGCCAACGCCATCGCCGAGTCGATCACCGACGCCAGCTGGGCCGGTGCCGGCCATGACGGCAGGTGCACGGCGAGACCGGCAGCGGCGAGCGCCTCGGCGCGCACGAGTTGCTCGTCGTACGGCCGCGGTTCGGCGACAACGGCGAGGCGGGCGCCGCAACTGGCGACGTCGGCCACCGACGCCCAGCCGGCAGCCGTGATGACGACGGCAGACCGGCGCAGGAGCGGCTCGACATCGGTGCGGCCGACCGAGCAGATGCGACCGCTCGACCACCGTTCGTCGAGGCCGGCGATCACCACGGTCCACCCCGGCGGCGCCGTGCCGGCGCGCCATGCGTCGATCGGCAGGTGATGTCCGCCCGCGCCGACGAGCATCGTCACCACCCGCTCACGGCAACGGCCCGACGAGGACGGGCGGCCCGGCCGATCGAAGCGGCTGAAGGCGCCGGTGAAGGTCGCCCGGCCGGCGACGTCGGCCTCGACGGGGTCGAGCGCCGGATGCTGGGGGACCCACACCGCGTCGGCGCTGGCGAACCCGATGCGATGGGCCTCGTCGGTGCGCCGCCCCGACTGGCGCAGGGCGACGACGCGCAGCCCGAGCATCCGCGCCAGCACGGAGACCTCGACGGACACGTCGACGACCGCTGTGGTGCACCGGTGGGCGGCGATCGCCGCCGTGAGCGCGGCCGACCGGGCGCGCAGCTCGGACGTGGCCGGGACCCAGTGCCACGGGCCGACGGTCGGGGTCGGATCCCGGGGGACATCCGACGGCAGCGCGATCACATCGGCGACGGCGGGGCAGGACGCCAACGTCGCCAGATCCACCCCCGGCCCGGCGGCCACGACGGTGGGGACGCGCAGGTGGGCGAGCACCGCCTCGGCGCAGCGGAGGTGCCCCGATCCGACGTCGTGGACGTACCACAGCACCGAGCTCACCCGCCGGCGACCGCCGCGTAGCACGACCGGTGAGCGGCGCGAACTGCGTCGCGTTGGCGCCGCCGCGCGCCGGCGTCGAGCCCGGCCCAGCTGCCGGACGCGCCGACGACGTCGCCGGCTCGGAAGCTGCGCGGCAGGGTTCGCGCGCCCTGCGCGGCGTAGCTGCCGACCGCGGGTGCCAGCACCGGTGTGCCGAGGTCGTGAGCCGCCTCCAGCAGTCCGGAATGGGTGCCCCAGCGGTACGGCAGCACGACCGCCGCCGCCGACTCCAGGCGCTCCCACAGCTGTTCGTCGGTCAGCTCGCCGACGAGCTCGACGTGGACGCCGGGCGCGGCGCCGAGGGCGAGCAACCGCGCGCCACGTGCCGATCGTTCGAAGCCGCGCCGGACGTGCAAGCGGACGCCGCCCACGTCGCGAGCGCACGCGGCCAGCGACTCGAGCAGGTCGAGGTCGACGTTGGGGCGCATCGTCGCGGCGTGGACGTAGACGCCGCGACGGGCGAGCGTCTGCCGGCGGACCATGCGATCGAGCGGGACGACGTGCGGATGGGCGACGACGTCCGGTCGACGTCCGAACCGGGCGGCGACCTCCGCCGCCGCCGTCGGTGTGAGGGTGAGCAGGCGATCGGCGGCACCGACGAGCACCTCGACGGCACGGTGGAACGGCGCCTGGTCGACGAGGTGCGGGTTGTCGAGATCGTGGACGGTGTGCACCAGGCCGATGCCGGCGCCACGCAGCGAGGCGGCCCACCGTGCCAGGTCAGCGGCCGTCCGTGTCTCGAACCCGAAGTGGACGTGGACGACGCGCACCCCGTGGTCCCGGAGTGCGTCGACGTCCCAGACATCCACCGGCCGGCCTCGAACCGACCCACATGCGTTGCGCACATAGGGATGCCTCGCCGGGAGGTGGGCGACTTGCATTGCGGCGGTGTTCCCGACGGGCCCCGGCTTCAGCCCTGCGGCGCCCACCCTGGAGGCCGTTCACGCAGACGGGTATGGCGCTGACCGCGCAGCTCGTCGGCGGTGGCGCCCAGCGTGTCGGCCGCCTCGGCGTCACGCGTGCCCATCGGTCGCTCGGGGCCCGTGGTCGTGTCCCGCGCCGTCTGACGTTCCGATTCGGCGTTGAGCTCGGCGCCGATCACGACGCACATCGCCGTCAGCCACAACCACAACATCAGCACGACGACGGCCCCGAGCGATCCGTAGGTCTCGTTGTACTTGCCGAAGTTGCCTGCGTACACGGCGAACAGCGCCGACCCGACCAGCCATACGACGGTGGCGACGAGCGCCCCGGGCGAGGTCCACGACCACTTCGGCTCGTCCCGGTCGGGCCCGTAGCGATACAGCAGGGCGAGCGCGGCGAGCATCCCGGCGAGCAGCACGACCCAGCGGATCACGCCGATGGCGACCCGCCCGACCGTGCCGAGGCCGGCCTTGTCCAGCAGTCCGGGCAGGATGGCGATCACCCCGACGGCGAACAGGACGAAGACGATGGCGCCGAGGGTGAACAGCAACGCCAGGCCACGCCGCTTGACGAAGCCGCGCGTCTCGTCCTCGTCGTAGGCCATGTCGATCGCCTCGATGAGGTGGTTCATCCCGCTCGACGCGCTCCACAGGGCGACCAGCACGCCGACGACCAGGGCCAGCCCGGCCTTCGCCCCGGCCGAGGAGGTGATCGACTGCAGCTGCGAGGTCACCAGGTCGCGGACCTCCTGTGGCGCCGCGCCGAGCCAGCCGCGAGCCTGGTCGACCACCTGGTCCGGTTCGGCGACGAGGCCGTACAGCGACACGACGGCGACCAGCGCGGGGACCATCGCCAGCAGTGCGTAGAACGCGACGCCGGCCGCCAGGAGGGGCACGCGATCGTCCTTGACCTCCTGGCGGGTGCGGACGAGCACGTCCTTCCAACCGCGCGCCGGGATCGACGCGGGCCGCTCGGCGTCGCGTCCATGGGCGTCGACGCCGTCCTCGGCCGGCGGGGTCATCGGTCGGTGGCCTCGTCCTTCACCGTCTGCACCGCGGCCTGGGCGTGTTCCTTGGTCTCGGCGGCTGCGTCGGTGGCGGTGTCCTTGACCGCGGCGACGCCGTCCTGGGCAGTCCCCTTGACCTGCTCGAGCGCCTCCTGGGCGGGCTCCTTGAGGTGGTCGGCCAGTTCGTGGCCCACGTTGCTCAGCTCGTCCTTGACCGGCTCGACCAGCTGACCGGTGAGCTGGGTCTCCTGCTCGGTGGGCGGGAAGGCGACGGCGAGGAGGAACCCGGCGGCGAAGGCGATGCCGCCGGCGACGAGCGGCGCCCCCTGCGTGCCCGACCCGACGCTCGACGGCGCCTCGCGCACGGCGTCGGCGGCGTCGTGCGCCGTGCCCATCACCCGGTCCAGCGCCGAACGCACGCCGGCGGTCATGCGGTTCTTGCGCCGCTCGATCACTCGTCCCGGGCTGACCCGGTCGCCGATCGCGTCGAGCGTGCCGCTCAAGTTGTCGCGTGTCTCGGCGATGTCCTGCCTCAGCTCTTCTGCTGTTTGGCCCATTCGACGTCCTCCTTGATGGTCTGCACGGTGGTGGGAAGTGGCTCGACGGACTTGATCCGCGACTTGCCGACGAGGGCGAGCACCGCAGCGGCGATCACCCAGATCAGCCCGACGATGAGGAAGGCCAGCGCGGTGTTCATCGCCTGGTCGAGGAGCCAAGCCAGCGCCAGGGAGACGAACAGCAAGGCCATCCATGCGGCGACACCGGCGCCGGCGAACATCCCGACGCCCTTGGCCGCCCGCGACGCCTCGTCCTTGGCCTCGGTCTTGGCCAGTTGCACCTCTTGGCGGAACAGGGTGGAGACCTCGCTGGTCATCTCCCCGAACAGTTCGCCGAGGCTGCGCTCGGGCCGCTTCGGTTGCGTCGCCGGGTCCCACTCCTGACCCGGCAGATCGGTCGCCCGCTCGCTCATGGCAACCCCGACGTGCTCGGCACGATCAACACCTCGCCGACCGGCGCCGACGACGGCAACGGCGGCGCATCGAACGGCACCGGTGCCGACACGACCGCACCGGCGCGCGGCGCAGCGAGCGCTTGCGGCGACGACGAGTCCTGCTCGTCCATCGCCGCCTTGCCCGAACGGACCAACCGCCCGACGAGGAACCCGGCGCCGACCGCACCGAGCAGGAACAGGCCGGGACGGCGGCGGGCGAAGCTGCTGACGTCGTCGACGAGACCCTGCGCGCCGCCGGATTGCAAGCGCTCGGCGACCGCACCGACCCGATCGGCCGCCTGCTGGGCGTACCCGGCCATCGCGCCGGCCTCGGCGGGACGACCGTCGGCCATCGCCTGCAACTGACCGGCGACCGACTGCAGCCCGGCGGCCGCCTGGCCGGCCTTGCTGTCGGCCTGCCCGAGGAGCTCCTGCCTGGCCTGCCCGGCGAGGTTGCGCGCCTGGTTGCGTGCCTCGTCGACCGTCATCCGGGCCTGTGCCTTCGCCTCTCCGGCGACCGCCTTGGCCTGGCCACCGACCTCGCTGCCCAGTTCGGCTGCCTGCGATCTCGCCGAGCTGACGGTGGCAGCTGCGGTGGACTGCGCTCCTGGGTCGGTCGAGCCAGGGCGGGTGGTCACGTCGTCGCGGCCGGCCGTGTTCGCTTCGGGGATGCTCATCCGCGGAACCTCCTGCTGATGTGGGTGCCGCCGCTGTTCCCCGTGTGCCGGCGGCCACACGGGGATTGACCCATCTGTGTGGTCCCGAGGGCACGGTTCACCCGCGTGGGTCGCCGGCGTCCCGGGTGCTGGCGGCGCACGGGTTTCGCCGGGCACGGCGCGGGGCAACGTGGGCAGTCGCATGGCGACCCACGACTCCCCCACCTGTTCGACGGCGACGCATGGTTGACGACCCATCAAACGAGCTCGACGACGAGTTGATCGCCGAGGCGACCGCCGCCCGGCAGCGGGCCTACGTGCCGTACAGCAAGTTCCGGATGGGCGCCGCGGTGCGCTGCGCCGACGGGACGATCGTGCCGGGCACCCTGGTGGAGAACGTGTCGCTCGGACTGGCGATGTGCGCCGAGCGAGTCGCCCTGTTCGCCGCCGTCGCCCGCGGGCTGCACCCTCGCGCCCTCGCCCTCGTGTCGGCGCGCACGTCCGGCGAGCTCACCCAACCCTGCGGCGCGTGCCTGCAGGTGGGACTGGAGCTGGCCGGGCCCGGGCTGGTGGTCATCGCCGCCGAGCCCGACGGTGAGGCGACCGCAGCGAGTCTGGCCGACCTGTTGCCGCGTGCGCCGAGACGGGAGTGCTACGGCGACCGGTGATCCGGTCCGCCGCCTTCGTTCGAATGCGTGAACCTGCGACCGATCGGGCATCCACCACGCATGACCAACGATCCGCAACAGCGACCATCGTCGATGGACGAGGCCGGCACCGCCAACGGTGAAGGTGGTCCTGACACGTCTGCGCCCGCGACGGGCGACGACCCCGACGCACCTGGGCTCGGCGCCGCGGCACCCGACTGGCCCGAGGATCCGGCGGAACCGAACGAACCCGGCTGACGCGTCCCCGTCTCCGACACCTCGTCGGTCACGTCTCAACTGGCGTCGAGAGCCTGGAGCACCGCTTCGAACCCCGCCCGGCCGACGGCCACCAGTTCCGTGGTTGCTGCCCATCCGCCGATCTCGACCAACATCGAGGGGACGCCGGCCACGAAGGCTGACCAGCTCTCGCCCCCGCCGTGCTGGGTGACGCCCGGGCGTGTCGGAATCCCGGTGGCGGCCGACCAGGCATCCTCGAAGGCCGGGCTCGTCGCGCCGATCGAGCTGACATAGCCGAGCGGCTGATGCACCCAGATCACCAGGTCCGGCCGCAGGTCCTCGACCAGCGCGGTCAGTGCCTGGGTCTCTGGCTCGCTGCGCGGCTCGGGCCCGCCGTCCGTCGGGCGCCATCCCCACGGGAAGTTGCGGTTCAGGTCGACCCCGTCGGCGTTGCACCGCATCCCTGCGGCCGAACCGTCCGGGTTGGCCACGGGGACTGCCCACACCTCGATGTCAGGCGGGATCTCGGCGTCCAGGAGTCCACGAACGATCGGTGGTGTGACCGGCTCGTTGCCGTGCAGCCCGCCGATCACCAGCACTCGCCGCCGAGGCGCGTCGACGGCGCGAACGAGCGCCTCGATGTCGGCGCCGCCCACCGAGTGCCCGACGACCGCCGCAGTCCACGGACGGGCGATCTCCGGCGACGGGATGTCCGAGGGCGGACGCACCTGCCAGATCGCATCGGCCTGTCGGTCGCGCCTGCAGGCGAACGGCTCGGCGGCGGGCGGCGTGGTCGTCGGCGACGTCGAGGTGCCGGTGGTGGAGGTGCTCGTCGACGGCATCGTGCTGCTCGTCGAGGTCGACGTCGTCGAGGTCGACGTGGAGGTGATCACGGTCGGGGTCGTGGTCGACGCAGCCGAGGTGGTCGATGACGTGCGTGGCACCGACGTGGTCGAGACCGTGCGTGGCACGGATGTGGTCGATGTCGGGCTGCTCGTGGGCGAGGCCGGCCGGCCCGTCGCCAGCGGCAGCCCAGACGATGGCGAACCCGACGTCGGCGACTCGCATCCCGTCGCCGCGAGGACGACGAACAAGCCCGTCAGCACGAACGGCATGGTCCGCCGATCGGCGGCGGGCCGTCGCCATCTCACCGGCGCAGTCTGCCAGCCGGGGGCCCAGCGGTCGCCGACACCACGTCGACGCGCCGCGACGGACGAACGCAGGTCAGTCGTCGGCGTCGTCGAACAGGATGTCGTCGCCGAACGAACCGAAGTAGGCCCACCAGTCGGGCCGCTGACGTCGGTCGACCAGCGTCATCAGATTGGAGAAGCAGGACGAGATCTTGGCCACACCATTTGCCTTTGTGAACGGCGCGGCACCCGCCACGCAGACTCCAAGTTACCCATGGGTAACTATCTTGGACGTGCCACTCGTCACTGGGTGGGCGGACGCCCCCGCGCGTGCGCTTCGCGCCCCTGACGGGTACGGGGTGCGGTGATGCGCAGCGACATGGTGGCCGACCTCGGCGGTGGCCATCGTGCCCGCTGAGGACTTCACGATCGGCGTCGAGGAGGAGTATCAGCTCGTCGATCCGACGAGTCGTCGGCTGGTCGCGCAGGTCGATCGGGTCCTGCCCGTCGCCGAACAGCAGGCCCCCGACGAGGTGTCCCACGAGCTGCAGGAGACGATGATCGAGATCGGGACGCCGGTGTGCCGCACGTTGGACGAGGTGCGCGCCGAGCTGATCAGGCTGCGCAACACCGTCGGGGCCGCCGCAGCCAGTCGGGGTGTGCGCATCGTCGCCGCCGGCAGCCATCCGACATCGCCGACCGACGAGGAGCACATCACCGACCAGCCCGGCTATCGGGAGATCGCCGGACGCTACGCCCACCTGGCCACCGAGCAGAAGGTGTTCGGCTGCCACGTCCACGTCGGTGTCGCCGACCGCGACCTGGGCATCGCGGCGATGAACGTGATGCGGCCGTGGTTGCCGGTGCTGCTCGCGCTGTCAGCCAGCTCGCCGTTCTGGGGCGGCGTCGACACGGGCTACGCCAGCTATCGCAGCGTGGTGTTCGGTCGGTGGCCCACCGCCGGTCCGGCCGAGGCGTTCGCCTCGCGCGCCGAGTACGACCGCGTGGTCGACGACCTGCTCGCCACGGCGAGCATCGACGACCGCGCCCGGCTGTATTGGGACGTGCGACCGTCGGCGCGCTACGAGACCGTCGAGGTGCGCGTCGCCGACGTGTGCACCTGGCTCGACGACGCCGTGCTGATCGCCGGCCTGTGCGGAGCGCTGGTGCGCACCGGCGTCGCCATGGCCCGCCGCGGTGACGCCGCACCGTTCGCCCGTTCGGAGTTGGTCCGCGCCGCCCGCTGGCGGGCCGGCAGGTTCGGCCTCGGTGAGGATCTGATCGACGTGATCGCGGCGCGCGCGGCGCCTGCGGCGGTCGTGGTCGAGCGGCTGCTCGACCTGCTCGAACCGGCGCTGCGCGAGTGGGGCGAGCTCGACACGGTGACCGATCTGGCCACCGCGGTCATGCGTCGCGGCACCAGCGCCGATCGTCAACGTCACGTCTTCGACAGTTCCGGCTCGATGGACGATGTGGTCGATTGGCTGGTCGACACCACCGGGCCCGATCCCTCGGGGTGACCTCTCACGCGGGTGTAGCGCCCGTCGGGGCCGGGTAGCGGCTGCGCATGCCAGAGCCGGCGGAGTTGTGGTTGGTGCGCCACGGTCAGAGCCAGGGCAACGTGATTCGCGAGCGGCCGCGCGTCGATCAGCAGGAGACGCTCGACATCGCCGACCGTGACATGGATGTCCCCCTGTCCGACCTCGGCGTCGAGCAGGCTGCTGCGCTGGGCCAGTGGCTCGCCGGGCAGTCGGCGGTGCCCGACGTCGTGATCGCCTCGCCGTACGTCCGAGCCGCGCAGACGGCACAGGGCGTCTGCACGGCGGCCGGTCTCGGACTCAAGGTCCACCTCGACGAACGGCTGCGCGAGCGCGAGCTGGGCATCCTCGATCTGCTCACGTGGCACGGGGTGCGGGTGCGCTTCCCCGGCGAGGCACGGCGCCGCGAGCGGCTCGGCAAGTTCTACCATCGGCCGCCCGGCGGGGAGAGCTGGGTCGACGTCGCCCTGCGGCTGCGGTCGCTGCGCGACTCGATCGCCCGCGAGCACGAGGGCAAGCGGGTGATGCTCGTCAGCCACGAGGTGCCGATCCTGATCATGCGCTACCTCCTCGAAGACCTGACCGAGCACGAGGTGCTGGCGTTCAGCGGGTCGATCCCGAACTGCTCGCTCACCCGCTACGTGTTCGACGACGAGGGGCATCCTCATGCCGATCTCGTCGGGTGGTCCGTACCGCTGACCGATGAGGGCGTCGAGGTGACCGAGGCCCCCGAGCGTCCGGTCGCACCGCGCTGACGAGCGTGCCGACCGAACTGGACGCCGAGCGCTTGGCGGCGTGGCCGCTGCCGACGGCTGTCAGCGACAAGCACGACCGGGGCACGGTGCTCGTGATCGGGGGCAGCACCGCCACCGTCGGCGCAGTGCTGCTGGCCGGGGTCGCCGCACTGCGCATGGGCGCCGGCCGGCTGCAGCTCGCCGTCGACGAGGAGGTCGCGGCGCAGCTCGCCGTCGCCGTTCCCGAGTCCATGGTCGTCGGCCTGCCGCAACGCAGCGACGGCGCCCTGCGCCCACGTCGATCCATCGAGCAACTGGCCCCGCTGTTGGCAGGGGCCGACGCGGTGCTGTTCGGACCCGGTCTCGGCTTGCGTGGGGTGGCTCGGCTGCTCCGCGGCGTCGTCGAGCAGGTCGGGCCGCAGACGCGGGTCGTGCTCGACGCGTCGGCGCTCGCGGCTGCCGCGGCGGTGGGCCCAGCTGCGCTGGCGACGCTGCGCGATCGGCTGGTGCTGACGCCCAACCATGACGAGCTCGCCATCTTGGCCGAGACCGTCGACGCCCCGGCCGGCGACACGTCGGCAGTGGCCCGGGAGTACGGCGCGGTGGTGACCTGCTTCAGCGACATCGCTGCGCCCGACGGCCGCTGCTGGACCTCGCCACTGGGCGGTCCCACCCTGGCCACATCCGGCTCGGGTGACGTGCTCGCCGGCCTCGTGGCCGGCGCCGCCGCCCGCTCGGCCGATGTGCCCCGAGCCACGTGCTGGGCGACGTTCGTCCACGCGACGGCCGCAGGTCACGCCGCCCGGCAGCGCGGCACCGTCAGCGTCATCGCCCGGGACCTGCTCGACGCAGCCGCGCGCGTGCTGCACGACATCGAGCAGGCTCGCTCGTCGTCCGCCGTCGGGTGATCTCCGGCGCCGCCGCGCCCCGAGCGGGTGAGCGGTGTTGCCGGAACGTCCGGGCCGGGTAGGAACGGGCCATGCCAACCGCCGGCAGCTTCGAGGGCACAGTCGAGCAGTTCGAGCGCGCCGTGGTCGAGATCGAACGCGTGTGTCGAACCTTGAACGACACGAACGCCCAGGACGAGTTGGACCAGCGTCCGCGTCTCGAGCGTCTCGTCGTCGCCCTGCAACACCTCGACGTGGCGCGAGCGTCGGTCGGCTGGGCCGAGCAGTGGGTCTGACCGACCGAGCGCGCCGTGGGCGGGTGACATGGTCCGCTTCCAAGCCGACGCGCTGATGCCGGTGGAGCCGGACGTCGCCTTCGACCTGTCCCTGTCGATCGATGCGCACGTCGGCTCGTTCGAACGGTCAGGCGAGCGCGCCATCGGGGGCGTGACCGCAGGGGTCATCGGCCTCGGCGAGTTCGTCACGTGGCGCGCCCGGCACTTCGGGATCACCTGGACGATGACCAGCACGATCACCGAGTGGGACCGGCCGCGCCGGTTCGTCGACGAGCAGCGCTCGGGTCCGTTCAAGTCCTTCCGTCACGAGCACGTCTTCGAGCCCGTCGACAACGGCACCCGCCTGGTCGATCACGTCGAGTTCGCCGCGCCGCTCGGGCCGCTCGGCCGTGCCGCCGAACGGATCGTCCTGGCGCGCTACCTGCGTCACCTGATCGACGTGCGCAACGCGTTCCTCATCGCCGAGGCGACGCGCCTCGGCCGGGCCAAGGCGGTCACCGACGATGACTGACCAGCTCGGCGCCGGAAGCACCGTCGCCTTCCCGTTCGCCTTCGATCCGCCGCTCGACACCTGGGCCCGGTTCGCCGCCGTGGTGCCCACGCGCAGCTACGTGCGGGTCGACGACAACGGCTTCGAAGCGGTCTACGGCCCGTGGCGGGTCGCCTCGTCGTGGTCCAACGTCGTCGCCGTCGAGCGCACCGGTCCGTACCGGAGGTGGAAGATCGCCGGGCCGGCTCGCCTGTCGTTGGCCGACCGTGGCATCACGATGGCTGCCACCACGGCCGGCGGGGTGTGCCTGCGCCTGCGCCAGCCGGTGAAGGGCATCGATCCGCTCGGCATCATCCGCCATGGCGGCGTCACGCTCGGGGTCGATCAGCCCGACGAGTTCGTGCGCGTCGTCGAACAGCGGCGGGCCATCGCGGACGGGGGCGCCGGCGACGTCCCACCGGAACATCGCCGCGGTCGCTGGACCCCCGTCGTGCGGTCGATCTGGCGTTGGAACCGACGAGCCGTCGACCACGAGCGCCGGGAGGTCGACGGCATCGAGCTGCCGGAGCTCGACCGGGCCGGCGACGCCGACGACCAGCCCGTGGAGAACGGGATCGGTCCGCGGTTCCATCGCCGCTACGCCACCGTCGTCGAGCGCGCCCACCTCGGTGCCGAGGCGGCGATGGCGATCATCCAGGCGGATCCCAACGTGATCGCCGACGAGGAGCTGGCCCCGTTCACCAAGGTGCGCGGCGAGTCGGGCGCGATGCGCATCGGTGACCGCTACGTCATCGAGGTCGCCGGGCCGTGGAAGGGTGCCGTGGAGGTGATCGAGGTGACCCCGTCCTCGTTGCGCCTGGCGACGCTGGAAGGGCACATGGAGTCGGGTGTGATCGAGATGCGCGTCGTCGAGGACGTCGACGAACGGGGCCTGACGTTCACGATCGAGTCGTGGGCCCGCAGCCACGACCGCTTCCTCGATCTGATGTACGACAAGCTCGGCATCGCCCGGGCGCTGCAGGGCGAGATGTGGGCGATCGCCTGCGATCGCTTCGCCGCACTGGCCGGCGGCGAGCACACCGGTGCGCTGGCCGTCGTCACCGAGCGAGCCCCCTGACCGAGCTGACACTGGCAGGAAACGTCGCAGCAACACGCTGCGGGCACACTCCTGGGGATGCTGCCGCTGACCGGGTTCGTCGTTGGCGTCACCGGCCATCGGCGTGCCGACGAACAGGCCGACATGTTGGCCAAGCGCGGCGCGTCCGTCCTCGTCGGGCCGGTCATGCAGTCCGTCCCGCTCGACGACCTCGACGCCACGATCGGCGCGACCCGTCAGGTCGTCGACACGAGCGTGGACGTCGTCGTGCTGACCACCGGGGTCGGCATGCGCTCGTGGATGGGGGTCGCCGAGCTGGCCGGCCTCGACGCCGAGCTGCTCACCGCGACCCGCGGTGCGTACGTGATGGCCAGGGGGCCAAAGGCGCGCAGCGCGGCGATCGCCGCCGGCATGGACGTGGTGTGGCACGCCGGGACCGAGACGGGCGAGGAGATGATCGAGCACCTCGCCGGGCGGGGCGTCACGGGACAGCGGATCGTGCTGCAACGCGACGGTGGTCTCGACCAACCCGACCGCCTGGCCACGGCGATGCGCGCCCTCGGCGCCGAGGTCGTCGAGGTGCCCGTCTACCGCTGGAAGCTGCCCGACGACGTGCAGCCGGCGCAGCGCCTGATCGCCGCAGTGGCCGCCGGGCGGGTCGACGCCTTGACGTTCACGTCGGCGATCGCCGTCGACAACTTCTTCGAGCTGGCGCCCGACGAACAGGCCGTGCGCGCCGCGTTCGCCGACTCGTGCCTCGCCGTCGCCGTCGGCCCGGTGACGGCCGCTGCGCTGCGCCGCGCCGGCGTGCACCGCGTCGCCGAACCGGAGCGGGCCCGTCTCGGCTCGATGATCCAGGCGGTGGTCAACGCACTGGCTGGGCGCGCCCGCCTGCTCGACTTCGACGGATGCACGGCCGCCTGGCAGGGCCTGGCGCTGAGCGTGGACGGCTGCCCGCCGGCGACGTTGACCACCGGTGAAGCTCGTCTGCTCGAGGCGCTCCTCGCCAAGGCGCCGGCGGTCGTGCCCAAGGAGCAGCTGGTCGAGGCCGGTGCCGACGTCCATGCCGCCGAGTCGGCTGTCACCCGGCTGCGCTCCAAGCTCGGACCGCTCGGTGCGGCGATCTCCGCCGTCCCCCGCCGTGGCTACCGCTGCGAGCTGACCGTGCGCAGCACCGGCCCGGCCGTGGCGGGTCAGTAGACGTCACGGGCGTAGCGCCCGGTCGCCACGAGATCGGCCACGTACGCGGCCGCGCGGCGATCGTCCATGTGCCCGTGCTCGGCGACGATCTGGTGCAGCGTTCGCTCGACCGCAACAGCCATCCGCCGGAGGTCGCCGCACACGTACACGTGCGACCCGGCCTGCAGCCAGGACCACAGTTCGGCGCCGTGCTCGACCATCCGGTCCTGGACGTAGACCTTGTCGCGCTGGTCACGGGAGAAGGCCAGGTCGAGCCGGTCGAGCACGCCGTCGGCGTGCAAGACATCGAGCTCGGCGGCGTAGTAGTGGTCCGTGGCCCGGTGCTGCTCGCCGAAGAACAGCCAGTTGCGGCCGTCGTCGTGGCGCGCCCGGCGGTGCTCGAGGAAGCCGAGGAACGGCGCCACGCCGGTGCCCGGGCCGATCATGATCGCCGGTGCGCAGCGGTCCGCCGGCGGCCGGAAGTGCTCGGCGCGCTGGACGAACGCCGGCACGATCGCGTCGACCTCGTTGTCGGCGAGGTACGTCGAGCAGACACCCTTGCGCCGCCCGCCCGCGGAGTCGAAGCGCACGACGGACACCGTCAGGCGGACCTCGTGGGGGTGCACCAGCGGGCTGGAGGCGATCGAGTACTGCCGGGGCGTCAGCCGCTTGAACGCGCCCACCCACTCGGCGGCCGGCGCGGCGACGCCCGCCCCGGCGGCCACGTCGACGGCCTGGCGACCCCAGCACCACGCGGCGACGTCGCCATCGGTGGCGCCGGCGAGCGCCAGCAGCTCCCCACCGCCGGCGTGCTCGCCGAGGAAGCGCAGCAGCCTCGGGGTGATCCGGGCGATCTCCAGGTGGTCGCGCAGGGCGGCGCGCAGCTCGACGGTGCCGACACCGGCGACGTCGACCTCCTCGTCGCCGCGCGCCCCGATCACGGCGGTCCACTCTTCGACGAGGTCGGGACAGTTCGTCGGCCAGACGCCGAGCGAGTCGCCGGGCTCGTAGGCGAGTCCCGATCCGCTGGTGTCGACGGTCAGTTCGCGGACCTCCTTGGCGCTGCCGGGCCGAGTCAGCAACCGGTTGCCGGTGAGACGGGCCAGCGCCGGCTCGGCGCGCGACGGGACCTGTCCGAAGCGGGCGGCGCGGAACGAGGCCCGACCGCTCGCCGCACGTTCGACGTGGCGCTGCTCGCCGCCGGCCTCGTCGCGCAGCAGGGCGATCACCGCCTCCGCCCATCGCGCTGCGACCTCGTCGTCGTCGGGCTCGCAGTCGACGCGGTCGACGAGCCGGTGCCCACCGAGCTCGCCCAGGCGGACGTCGAGGTTGCGGCCGTGCCCGCAGAACTCGGTGTAGCTGGAGTCGCCGAAGGCCAGCACGGCGAAGCGCCGGCCGTCGAGGCGAGGCGCTTCGGGTGCGTTGAGCGCCCGCCAGAAGGCGACGCCGTTGTCGGGCGGGTCGCCCGAGCCGAACGTGCTGGTGACGACGAGCAGGTCGGCGTCGGGGCGGACGTGGTCGAGCACGTCGGCCGTCATCGCTCTCGACGTCGCCGGCAGACCGGCGTCGACGAGTTGGCGGGTGACGTCCTCGGCGGCCAGCTCGGCGGTCCCGGTCTGCGAGGCCCACAGCACGACGACGTGACGGCGCTCGTGGTCGTCAGCTTCGGCCGGGGCACGGTTGGTGCGCGAGCACAGCCCGGCCAGGAATCCGTCGGCCCAGTCGCGAGCCGCTCCGTCGAACGGCGCCGCGTCCGGCAGGACCGGGATGCCATGGCGCGCCGCGGGGTGGTCGAGCGCAGCAACCATCCCGGCGAGGTAGTGACGCTGGCGCTCGTCGAGCACCGAGGCATCGGGTGCCGTCGCCGCCGGGGTCGCCACCCGGGTCAGTGACACCGCGCAGGCCTTGAACGCCGGCTGCAGCGAGACCGGGTCGACCTCGTCGCTCGTCACCGAGTTGATCGACGCGTACTCGCCGTACAGGTCGTTCCAGTGGAACGGGGCGAAGCACGTGCCCGACGGCGTCCGGTCGCGCACCGTCGCGGGGAGCACGGCGCGTCCACGCCGCGAGGCGACCTCGACGAGGTCGCCGTCGACGACGCCCAGCGCGGCAGCGTCGAGCGGGTGCAGCTCGACGAACGGGCCGGGGTCGAGCCGGTTGAGCTTGGCCACCTTGCCGGTCTTGGTCAGCGTGTGCCACTGGTGGGCGACGCGACCGGTGGTCAGCACGAACGGGTGCTCGTCGTCGGGTTGCTCGCCGACGGGCATCCACGGCCGGGCGTGGAACCGGGCGCGGCCGCCGGGCAACGGGAAGGCGGGCACCCCGGCGCCGTCGAGCCAGCGGATCGGGTTGCGCGCCGGGCCGTCGGGCGCGGCCGGCCACTGCACGGGGCCCTCGCGCAGGCGCTCGTGGGAGACGCCGCGCAGGTCGTAACCGGTCGCCGGGTTGGAGAAGGCGCGCAGCTCAGCGAACACCTCGGCGGCGCTGGCGTAGGAGAACGCCTCGGCGAAGCCCATCGCGCAGGCCACACGGGCGATCAGCTCCCAGTCCGCCAGGGCGCCCGGCGGCGCGTCGACGGCGGCCGGAGCGAGCACCATCGTCCGCTCGGAGTTGACCATCACGCCGTCGTACTCGGCCCACATCGCCGCCGGGAGCACGATGTCGGCATACGCGTTCGTCTCCGTCTCGACGAACGCGTCCTGGGTGACGACCAGCTCGGCGGCCTCCAGCCCCTCGATGACACCGCGCCGGTTGGCCACGGAGGCGATCGGGTTGGTGCACATGATCCAGCACGCCTTGACCTCGTGAGTCGCCATCCGGGCGAACAGGTCGATGGTCCCCGAGCCGCCCGCGGCGCGCAGCGTGCCCGGGGCCAGGCCCCATCGCTCCTCGGTGAAGCGGCGGTCGTCGTCGACGAGCGCCGAGCGCTGACCGGGCAGGCCGGGGCCCATGTAGCCCATCTCCCGGCCACCCATCGCGTTGGGCTGCCCGGTCAGCGACAGCGGGCCGCTGCCGGTGCGGCAGATCGACCCCGTCGCCAGGTGCAGGTTGCAGATCGCGTTGGTGTGCCAGGTGCCGTGGACGCTCTGGTTGAGCCCCATCGTCCAGCACGTCACCCAGTTCGCCGCCCCGCCGATCAGCGCTGCGGCGTGGCGCAGGTCGGCCTCGGCCAGCCCGGTGATCGCCGCGACGGTGGCCGGGTCGTAGTCGGGGAGCAGCGCGGCGACGTCGTCCCACCCCTCGGTGTGCTCGGCGACGAAGCGCTGATCGACGGCGCCGTCGGCGTCGAGCAGGTGCAGCAACCCGTTGAGCAGGGCGAGGTCGGTGCCCGCCCGGACCTGGAGGAACAGGTCGGCGCGCTCGGCCGTGGCGGTGCGCCGTGGATCGACGACGATCAGCTTGGCGCCTCGGTGCACGCGATCGAGGACGCGCAGGAACAGGATCGGGTGGCAGTCGGCCATGTTCGAGCCGATCACCAGGATCACGTCGGCGTGGTCGAGGTCGTCGTACGAGCCGGGCGGGGCGTCGGCGCCGAGGGACTGCTTGTAGCCCGAGCCGGCGCTGGCCATGCACAGCCGGCTGTTCGACTCGATCCGGCTGGTGCCGATGAACCCCTTGGCCAGCTTGTTGGCCAGGTACTGGGCCTCGATCGACATCTGCCCGGAGACGTACAGGGCGATCGCGTCCGGGCCGTGGGTGTCGAGGATCCGCCGCAGCCCGGCGGCGACGCGCTCGATCGCCTCGTCGGTGGGGCACGGCACGGGCGCCGCGTCGCGGTGGTCGCGTACCAGCGCGTGGGTCATCCGCCCGCCGGCGGCGAGCATCTCGGCGCTCGTCTGGCCCTTGGTGCACAACCGGCCACGGTTGGCCGGATGGGCCTTGTCGCCGGTGGCCCGCACGGCGACGCGGCGACCGTGCTCTTCGGTGGCGACGTCGAGGACGATGCCGCAGCCGACACCGCAGTACGAGCAGACGGTGCGCACCGGATCGGTTGCGGGGGGTGAGGCGGTCATCGGGAGGTGCGCCGGCGTGCGACGATGTCGCCGTCGTGGACCTCGACGTCGTGCACTCTGAGCGGCTCGACGTCGGCGTCGAGGCACCGCCCGGTGCGCAGGTCGAAGCGCTGCTTGTACAGCGGCGAAGCGATCGTCGGCACGCCGCCGGCGTCGCCGACGAGGCCGCGGCTGAGCACCGCGGCTCCCGAGCACGGGTCGACGTTGTCGACGGCGTGCAGCGCGCCGCTGGAGAGCAGCACGACGGCGACCTGGGTCCCGTCGACGAGGGCGGCGACGGCCCGGTCCGGGGTGAGCCGCGCCAGCGGACAGACGACCGTCCAGGTGTCCAGCTCGACGACGCCCGTGTCGGTCGCCGTGACATCGGTTCGCTCGCGGAGCTCGCTCACTGTGCACCTGCCGGCACGCGCTGGCCGCGGATCTCGACGCGCGTCACCGTCGGGTCGGGTTCGGGCGAGTTGACGAACGTGACGAATCGACCGAGCCGCTCGGGGTCGTCGAGCGTCGCCGACCACTCGCACTCGTAGGCGGCGACGTGCCGCGCCATGTCGGCCTCGAGCTCGGCGCCGATGCCGAGCGCGTCGTCGAGCACGACGCGGCGCACGAAGTCGATCCCGCCCGGCAGCTTGCGCTGCCACGAGGCCGTGCGCTCCAGCCGCTCGGCGGTGCGGACGTACCACATGAGGTAGCGGTCGATCGTGCGCACCAGCGTCGCCGCGTCGAGGTCCTCGGCGAGCAGCTGGGCGTGGGCCGGGCGCATCCCGCCGTTGCCGCCGACGTACAGGTTCCAGCCCCGCTCGGTGGCGATCACGCCTTTCCAGCACAGTGGGATCCGAAGCTTGGAATTCACGTGACTTGAAGTCGCGG
>JADMIO011283448.1_pt1 | contig 21158 bp, 20 predicted proteins | sample 8958161 | NCBI WGS metagenome assembly JADMIO01 (sample SAMN16585339, study PRJNA669376) | soil metagenome | isolation source: Crop rotation soil | place: USA: Cullars Rotation, Alabama | collected 2011
AATGTGCAGGGGAAGCTTCGCGGCTATACCTGGAATCTCGTCGACGGCTACCCTCTGACTCTCGACGTCCAGGAGTTTCATCCTCATGAAATCCGGCAAGCACTGTTCTGCGCGACTGACGGGTTCAAGCTGCATGCACAACCGTCTCACCCTCTCGCACCGGAACCGGCCACAGGCCAATTTACGGTCCTCAACGATCCCATGTTCACCGTCAATGCGGTCGCCTTGAATCATCGCATCCCCTCGTTCGCCTATTCCCTGAAAGAGCAGTTCCATATCAATGTGAATAAGCAGAAATTGCATGAGGCTGGCCTCCCAATCGGCGCCTGGCTCAAGGACGTGAAACAGTACATTTGGCAGGGTCAACCGGATACCTTCCATTTCACAGCCACGCTTTACGACGAGCATCGCCGACATGAGCGGGAATTTGTATTGGGGGAAGTGAAGGAACGGTTTCTCACTATCTCGCCGGGGCAAAAGATTGCGTATGTTGTCGACGCTCGTTACGACGTTGAAAATGAAGCGAAGATCGTATTCCTCGCGCAAGGCGCGGATCTCTTCTATTGCGAATCACCGTATCTGGATATCGATGCTGAAAAGGCACGCGACCGCTATCATCTGACCGCGAGGCAGGCCGGACTCATGGCACGCAAGGCTCACGTGCGCGACCTCGTTGTGTTTCACTTCTCTCCGCGATATACCGGTCAGGGAGAGGCGTTGGAGCGGGAAGCCATGGAAGCGTTTCAAGGAATCTGAGGAGGATGCAACGTGAATGACTTCGTGAAGTACAGCGTATACTTTCTGTTGGGTGGGACAATTGTCAGTCTCTCCACCTACCTCGGGTCTCAAGGCAAGTCGTTTCTCGCCGCCTTCGCCAGCACCTTCCCCGCCATTACCGGCGCTACATTCGTGCTGATCTATCTGAACGGAGGCAACGACGCGATCGTCAGCTACGCAAAAAATTTGCTGTGGTTCGTCCCGCCCTGGATCCTCTACGTCGTGTCGATGATCGCCGTCGTCCCTCGCTTTGGCTTCTGGCCCGCCATGATCGGTTCACTTGCGTTCTACCTAGGTTGCGTCGGACTGGTGAAGATAGTGCTGAAGTAGAACGACCGTCCGGCTGATTCATAGGCACATGCTATGTGACTGGGGCTACTGTCTAACGTGGGCCGCCGAGAGGTCCGCTGAAATGGAACCGATTCATTTCGCTGAGGGCCGCCACCATGTGATCAAGGACTGCGGTGACAGAGCGACTCGCGGCTTGGGATGGACCATCGGTTCCGGCCCAGATATTGGGAGGATTTTCGATTTCTCTCACGTTCTGACAGAACTGAACGATCGTCTGTTTCCAATGGATAGGGCCTGATCCTTCATCGAGGAAATCGACTCGGTCTTGCGCGAACGGCTGGTCAAATTGCGCAGCCCTCAGCTGCCACATCTGTTCCATCGCCTTCTGCCGCGTGGGACTGAACTCCATCCCACTGGCCCGTTCATTGAGCGCCGCACACAGTCCTCCAACAATGTGATCGACCTCCGAATCGGGAAACACTCCGACGCAGGCTTGCATAAGCAGATATTTGTGAAAGAGGAACACCTCGGCACTGATCCGCGCTTCGTTCGAGGAAGGATCATACACCCTGGCCAGTTCGCGCAACAGGTCGCCCGATGCGCCTTCAAGGCAAGAGCCCAGCAAGCGGGCCAGCTGTCGACCGATCCCGAGATATTCTGCCTGAGGCAGGCGCTGCATGACCCTATTGTGGCTCCACGACGACCGCTGTGCCACTGGCGCTGACCATCAACATGCTGCTGTTGGCGCCGATCGTTTCGTAGTCAAGATCGATGCCGACAACGGCATTGGCGCCCAGCTGCCGGGCCTGCTCGCGCATTTCACCCAAGGCAATGTCTTTGGCCTTGCGCAGCTCGGCTTCATATGCCGCTGATCGGCCGCCCACGATATCACGAATCGATGCGAAGAAGTCACGGAAGATGTTCGCGCCGAGGATGGCATTTCCCGAGACCAATCCCAAATACCTGACCGCTTTCTGCCCATCGATACTCGGTGTTGTCGAAAGAATCATGCTCCCCCTCCTGTTAAAGACCTTCATCCTCTCACCATTTGAACGGAATCGCTAAGCCTTTCGCTGAATCTCTCCGATTCTGAGAACCGACCGCTCCTCACCCTCCGGGAAGGCTCGGACAGCGGCGTAGTAGATATTCACGAATGGTCCGCGCTACGATTATGCCTTTGTCCTCGTTGGAGCACCTCATGGAACCCACCCCTCACCCTCAGAATATGTCTGCAGACCTTATCGTCGAGGGCGCACGGCAAAATAATCTGAAAAACATTTCGCTCCGCATCCCCCACAATCGGGTCACGGCCATTACCGGCGTATCAGGATCGGGGAAATCCTCTCTCGCGTTCGACACACTCTTCGCCGAAGGCCAATGGCGCTATGTGGAATCGCTCTCCACCTACGCCAGGATGTTTCTCGACAAGGTCAATCGGCCCGATGTCGACCGGCTGATCCACGTTCGACCTGCAATCGCCATCGAGCAGAAGAATCCCATCCGAACCGCCCGCTCAACGGTCGGGACCACGACCGAAGTTGCTGACCTCCTGCGACTCCTGTTCGCCAAAGTGGGCCACCCGGTCTGCCCCGATTGTGCCATCGAGGCACGCAGCTTTCATCCCGGCAGCGTCGCCGACGACCTCCTGAACCATTGTGTCGATGCACGCGCCATGATCCTCTTTTCTGTCACAGTCCCGCCGCCCGAGCAGGAGCAGACATTTCTCCAGTCATTGTTACTTCGTGGGTTCACGAGAGTGCGATGGGCCGAGGAGATCCTCGATCTCCATGAGCGCCACACCCTTCCGAAAACCAGACCGGACCATCTCGATGTGATCCTGGACCGGTTGGTGATCCGGGAAGACAACCGCTCTCGCCTCGTCGAAGCAATCGAAACCGCGTTTCGCGAGGGCGAAGGAAGGTGCCGCGTGGAGGTGATCGGCCAAGGGCCACGAGCTTACAGTACAGACTTTCGCTGCCAGCAATGCGGACGGACGTTCGAGCCGATTCGTCCCGTTCTTTTTTCTTTCAACCATCCGCTCGGCGCCTGTCCGGAATGCAAGGGATTCGGCAATATCCTCCGCTATGATCCCGACCTCGTCATTCCGGACCACGGCAAATCGCTGGTCCAAGGGGCGATCGAACCCTGGAACAAGCCCAGCGGCGATTGGTGGCAAAAGCAAATGTTGCTCTCCATGAAACGGCGCGGGGTGGATCTCACTCTCCCCTACAAGAACCTGCCTCAGCCTATTCAACAGATGCTCTGGCAGGGAGAAGGGAAAATGGAGGGCGTTCAACAATTCTTCGAATATTTAGAGGGGAAACGCTATAAATTGCATGTGCGCGTCCTGCTCAGCCGCTACAGAACTCCACGACCTTGCCCAACCTGTGGAGGTTCTCGACTTCGACTGGACGCACGCTACGTGAAGATCGCTGGTTCTGACATTCATGAGATCTCTTCGCTCACAATTGAAGCAGTTGCTGCGTGGATCGCAGCCCTCACCCTCCCTTCCTATGAAGAACAGGTCGCTCGTGACATCCTCCGTCAACTTACGGTTAAGCTCGGCTTTCTTCTGCGAGTGGGCTTGAGCTACCTCACACTCTCCCGGCTGACCCGTACACTATCAGGCGGAGAAGCCCAGCGTGCGGCTTTGGCCAATCAACTCGGCGCTCGCTTAGTCGGCACGCTGTACGTCCTTGACGAACCGACCATTGGTCTCCACCCGCGTGACACCGCAACGCTCGCCGGCATTCTTCGTGAGCTAGCAGTTCAGGGCAACACGGTCGTCGTCGTCGAGCACGATCGACAGATGATGCTGGCCGCGGACTTTCTTGTCGAACTGGGCCCCTTGTCTGGAGAAAAAGGCGGCGAAGTGATCTGCGCAGCGCCACGACCGGAATTCATCGCGGACCGGCGCGCAATCACAGCGCGCTACCTCCGTGGGGAAGACGAGATTACCGTCCCACGCTCTCGACGAAAGGGAAACAGAAAATTTCTCGTGATAGCCGGGGCGTGCGAGCACAACCTCAAAGATCTCTTTGTCCGTATTCCTCTCGGCATGTTGGTTTGCATCACTGGTGTCTCGGGGTCCGGCAAGAGCACATTGGTCCAAGATACACTCTACCGGGCCGTCGCCCGCGCCTTTCGTGTCGAATCGCTGCCCATTGGCAAGTTTCGCGCGATTAAAGGCATCGAACATCTGACCGGCGTCAAGCTCATCGATCAGGAGCCGATCGGTCGTACGCCACGTTCAAATCCAATCACCTATTTGAAAGCGTTCGATGAAGTTCGCTCCCTCTTTGCATCTGAGCGTGAGGCGCTCAGATGCAGACTCACCCCGGGCCACTTCTCCTTCAATACCATAGGAGGTCGATGTGATCGATGCGAAGGGAGCGGCGTCGAGAAGCTCGAGATGTATTTCTTCGAAGATATCTATGCCACCTGCGAGGTGTGCGACGGAAAGCGATTCAAACCGAACGTTCTCTCCATCCGTTATCGCGGGAAAACAATTCATGACGTGTTGCAGATGACAGCTGAAGAAGCCCTGGGATTCTTTAGCGGCTCACCCAAGTTGACGGAAAAACTCCACCTGCTTTCGTCCATCGGACTCGGGTATCTCCGGCTCGGCCAATCTGCGACGACCCTTTCAGGCGGCGAGGCCCAGCGTCTGAAAATCGCTTCTGAACTCAAAGATTCCTCCGCGAAGAATGCGCTGTACATTATGGACGAACCGACCACCGGGCTGCACGTCGAAGACCTTAAGAAACTTCTTACGATACTGCAGAAACTGGTCAACAGCGGCAACACCGTGGTCGTAGTGGAACACAACCTCGACCTCATCAAGACGGCAGATTGGATTATCGACCTAGGGCCGGAAGGGGGAACAGCTGGTGGGCAGATTGTGGCGGAAGGAAGACCGGAGCAGGTGGCAATGGTGGCTGGCTCTCATACAGGACAATTTCTCGCCCCTCTGCTTGCATATGAACAGACGGCGCATCAACGCCTATAGCCCCGGTCGTCTCTCGGCCGTCAGCGATATCACGATTGGCTGACCCGCTCGACGCACATCTAATTGGAGTATCTGCCCTGCCTCAACTTGACAGAGTCGCTTCGCTTCCCAATCTGAAGACACGCTGGATAAGGGCGTGCCGTTACAGGCCACGACTCTATCGCCCACCTTGAGTCCCGCCTTGTCGGCAGGCAAGCCACCGCGAAGTTCCCGCACGAGGTAATATCGAGCGCCGATGACTTCTTGTAGTTCCCAATTCACACCAATGTGTCCAGAACCGAGCAACCCCGTCTGCGAACCGAACCGGGTGAGAATGCGATGGGCGATAACTCGGGCCAATCCCTCTGGATCCTCGGCCGTCGCATCAGAACCATATCCTTCTCCGTTAAATAACACGACACCGCTTTCGACATCGATCATCCGAAACGCCATCGACACGCGGCTAACCTGGTCGCCATCAGTTCGCTCCCATTGCTGCACTTCTCCTACCACAATCGCCTGCGCACCGACGAGCCTCCCGACTTTCAGCACCTCGGCATCGTCAGCGTGCTGCAGTTGGACAACCTGCTCCTTGAACACCTCGTCGAGTTCTGCGCGCTCGACCATGTTGACATCCAAGTCAAGCAACAAGGTTGTCACAATTCCGGCGACTCGCGACCCTGAACCCTGTGTACCCGGCGCATCCTCGAACAACATGACGGCCATCGTGCGGTAGCGATCGATGGTGTCTCGATTGATTGGACCAACGCCGGTTACGACCGGCTCAGGACGCCCGCGCATCCCACCGGTTCCTATGGCGGCAACGCCTGACGACGCGCAGGCACGGCGCCGCTGTAAAATAGCAGCGGGCATACCCCAGGCACAGAGTTCGTCATTCACCAGCACAATGTGGTGGGGATATTCGCGTTGATGCTCGGCCGCAATGTTGGTGAATGGATAGAAAATGCAGCCGCCGACCCAAACCGATATCGGACAAAGAGCCAACTCGTAGAGCCATTGTTTGCGGGCCGTGAGAGAATATTCCCAGACCAACAGGCGACCATCATCACGCAGCACACGGTCCGGCCGCCCGACCTGCTCGATGACCTCGGCTTTTGTCATCGGCACAGCCAGCCGGTCCAGCTTAGATTCTGATTTGATGATGGTGTAGGCCACGCCGCAAGCCGAGAGCGCCATGGTAAGACAGAACACGATCGCGATTGTTGCGAGACGAATGGAAGAAAGTAGTGAATGACCCTCCGGCTGCGGCATCGCGGCAGCGTACCACTCCGCATGCGAATCCCGCAACGAAGGTATTGATGGGAATGGTCCGATTAATTCAGGGAGGGGTCGAACGGCATGTCCGCATAGTGACGATAGTCTTCACCCAAGGCACTCACGATGTCCGGCCAGATACGTGCGGGATCTGTGTCGAAGACGGCTTTGGGATCTGCCGGGATGGTAAACCAGGAGCCGGTCTGCATTTCCGATTCCAATTGTCCCGGACCCCATCCGGAATATCCGATATAAGCACGAAAAGCCTCACGCCCGGCACTGGCAGTCAAAATGCGATCGACGAGCTCTGTATCCCCGCCGAGACAGACTCCATCGAAAACATGATGGGAATTTTCGGGCAATTGGTCTAACCGGTAGAGCATCATGACCTGGTTCGTTTGCACCGGTCCCCCTGAGAAGAGGACGTGCCGTTGACCCTCGAGGATCGGTACTTGAGGGAGCGCTTCCGAGACCGACATCTCCGTCGGGCGATTGACGACGACTCCCAGCGCCCCTTCGGCTCCGTGCTCGCAGAGCAACACCACGGTCTGCCGAAAGTTCGGATCGCGCAAGGAGGGGGCTGCGATAAGAAAGACACCTTTTCCGAGGGGAGCCTTCATGTCGTTCATCCTACCGCGCTGGCCTGTCTCGTGCAAGCGGGACGATGGACTGAACCGTCTGGATAGGTTGGTCTGGTACATCTCGTTTGTGTTGTTCATCTGGTTCTTCTGATTGAACCAAATAAACGAGACAAACCAAACAAACCATAGCAACCGACTGCGTTATCGATAGAGGGATTCGCGACGATCACGAAGTAGATCGTTGTAGGGCGTGAGGGCTTTATTCCGCGCGTCGGCAGGATTGATTTCGACGATGTAGAGTTCTTCTTTATCACGGGGCGCGCGATGCAGAATCGCTCCACGCGGAGCGACGACCTCGCTGTTTCCAATATATGTCAGCTGGTCTTTTCCGCCTCGCGCTTCGCTGCCTGTTCGATTACAGGTCACAGCGAACACTCGATTTTCTAGACACCGAACAGGCATGGAGTCCGGACAGTTGGGCAATACGAGGTTGGAGGGGTGGCAAATAATTTCGGCTCCGTTCAGCGCTAACGTGCGAGCCGACTCCGGATAGTACCAATCAAAACAAATCATCGTCCCAATCTTGGCCATTCCGATATCCCATACCTGAAATCCCGTGTCACCCGGCGTAAAGAGCTGTGTTTCTTCAAAAAACAGATGCGTCTTGCGATAACACCCGATAAATCCAGAAGGACCGACGACCACCGCGGAGTTATAACACGCCGACCCGGCACGCTCCGGAAGACCTGCAACAATCACCATCCGACGACGTTTCGCAAGGTCGATCAGCCGTTGTGTCGTTGGGCCGTCTGGTACCGGCTCAGACAGCATGATCGTTTCTTCCTGTGACACGAACTGATAACCCGATGCGAATAACTCAGGCAGCACGATCAGATCGGCCTCAGCTAGGTCGAGTGTGTTCACCACCTTATCAAGGTTATGCGATACATCGCCGAAGACTGGAGCGAACTGAAAAAACCCGACCAGCATGATCGTCATACCCCCAGAACAAAACGGGCAGGGTTGCCCCTGCCCGTTCAGAGAGATGATTGGCTGAATGATTTACTTCACTTCGGACAAATGGGTGACTGCGCCTTCAGCATGTTGAGTGGCGACATCGGCATGGCCAGCCTTGCCATGCTCAACGGCCTCCTTGAGATGCTTGATCCCTTCATCCACATGCGGATTTTTCCCGGCAGCCCCAGCATGCTTGAGAGCTTCCTCAGCATGCTGCACCACGGCATCGGCATGCCCCTGTTTACCATGCGCCACAGCTTCCTTGGCATGCCCCAAGGCTTCAGCCGCATGTTTGTCAGCCGCAAGGCCGAGCCCGCTGAACAGCGGGAAACCAACAAGCGCGACTGCCGCCATGACCAGTGCTCCGTGATGGATTCTCATTTTCATGGGTTCCTCCTCAGTAGTTAAGGTTCAGGCAACAGGTGAATGGAATCCGCAATATCTTCTATGGTCTTCACCTTACACAGCCATCTTTTCACTGTCAAGAAGGCCTTACCTGGGGATCGATGTTGAGAATATGCTGCAGGCCCTTGGCGTCTTTTTCCACCGGGCAGGCAAAATCTCGGCTCCACTCCCACCAGGACCCTGGATAGTTACGGACCTTCCGATATCCGGCGAGTTTGAGGACAAAATAGAGCCAGGCTGAACGGAGACCGCCGGTGCAATAACAGATGATCTCTTGATCCTGTCTCAAACCTTTCTCGACGAGACTCTCTGTGATGGTCGGCAGATCTTTTACCGTCGCGTTCGCTTGAAGAAATCCATTCCATGCCAGATGAATCGAGGAGGGAATGTGGCCGGGTCGGGGTATTCCCGACACCTCCTTCCCAAGATACTCTTCGAGGCTGCGCGCGTCGACGATCGCGGTGCCTGGATGCGGCTGCTTCACAAGGCGCTTGAGCTCATCTTTCCCGGCGATGACGGCAGCCACCGGCATGACAGTGAAGGTCCCCGGCTTGGGCGTCACGCACCCGTGTTCGAACGGCCGTTTTTCCTGCACCCACTTGACCCATCCGCCGTCGAGGATACGCAGACGCGTGTGTCCGAGATATTCCAACATCCAGAACATGCGACCTTCGTCTCCCCAGTTGTCGAACGGATTGGAATAGATCACCACGTCGCTGTCCTGACTGATGCCCAAGGCACGAATCTTCTGCTCGATGCGTCCGCGATCAGGATCCAGCAACCCCTTCGGCACGGCATCGGGATCACTGTATTCATGCCACGTCGAATGAACCGCCCCTGGAATATGGCCGCCGAACTCGTAGGCTGCCCGTCCACGTACGTCGAGGATGACTACCCCTGGTTGCCCCAATCTCTGCTGGAGCTGATCGGTGTCAATCAGCAACTCGTGTGTCATGTCGTCCTCTGTTTGATTTGAGTCGGCTGCGAACAATCTTCTTCAGCTTTGACCTTGCAACCTAACCCACTCGGCTGACCTCTGAAAGGTGATTGCCCTCGCTTGTTGACAACGCTCTTCATGCAGCCAAGAGCGCCTGAACGTGACGATCGACCGATGCAGCTAAAGCCTTCAGATGGTATCCGCCTTCAAGCGACGAAAGCACGCGCCCGGCGGCATGTCGTTTGGCAATACCGGTTACGATGCCTGTGAGCTCCGCGTAGCCCGCTTCAGTCAACTCCATGCTCGCAAGCGGGTCATCTTTGTGCGCGTCGAAACCGGCTGAGATAATCACGAATTCCGGTTTGAAAGCATCGGCTGCCGGGACCAACGATTTCTGAAAGACGGCACGATACTCTTCATCGCCCTCACCAGACTCCATCGGCACATTGATCGTATATCCTTCCCCTGCCCCTCTGCCCCGTTCTGTCGCGCGGCCTGTGCCGGGGTAGTGCGGATATTGATGTGTACTGAAGAACAGCACAGAGGAATCATCTTCAAAACTATGCTGCGTGCCATTGCCATGGTGCACATCCCAATCGACAATCAACACGCGTGTGAGACCATGCTGTTTCTGTACATAGCGCGCGGCAATCGCCACGTTATTGAACAGGCAGAAGCCCATTGCGCGCCCTGCTTCGGCATGATGCCCCGGTGGTCTCACCGGACAAAATGCATGGTCCACTTGCCGGCTCATGATTGCATCGACGGCAGCTAACGCCCCACCGGCTGCCAAGAAGGCGGCGGTCAATGAGCCGGGAGACATCGACGTATCGGGATCGAGCGAAACCCGCCCATTCGCCGGCGCGTGATTTCTCAACATCGCAAGATACGAGGGCTTATGGATCTGTGTGATCCATTCATCTTCAGCCACTCGCGGCTCAATTCGCGTCAGAAGGGCTCCCGTACCGCTCTGCTCCAGCCCTTGCATAATCGCACGCAGCCGATCGGGTGACTCGGGATGCCCAGCTCCCATGTCATGGTCAAGATAGCGTGGATCGTAGACGAGTCCTGTTTTGCCCATGATGAAAGTCCTGACACATAAGAGGTATGATGTGAGACACATCATCGTGACTGGTGAAACAAGATTAGCATGCATGAAAGTGCATAGACAATGAGCACGCACGCTGATATCGTCTATCGAACCGGAGGTAGAGATGCCGAATCCAAGAATCGAACCGCTCAAGAAGGTCCTGACGATCGATCCCAGCGACGAGGTGGCCTGGTTTGGTCTCGGAAAGGCTTATATGGAAGATGCAAACTACGAAGAAGCGGCCAAGGCCCTTCAACAATGCGTCACGGTTAAACCCACCTATTCGGCCGCCTATTATGCCTGGGCGCAATCGTTACACAAGCTGGGACGAACGGACGAGTGTCGAACCGTCTGCGTCACAGGAATTGATGTATCTACGAGAAACGGTGACGCGATGGTGACAAAGAATTTCGAACTGCTCAAGAGCTCGCTGCCGTCATAGGTTTCACACTCCACTGATCAGCCTCCTACTTTGCACAGTGCGACACTCCAGCAGGATGCTCAAAAGAGTTCGCCAGCAAGGCCGCAGGCGAGTCGAAACCGGAGGTGTACCCTCTGAGGCGCACGGTGCGACGAATAATGAGCACCACGTCTGTGCGCGCCGCCGAGTGGTGAGGCGGCCGGGTCCCCGTTGAGGATTTCGATGAGCCGAGAACGCAGCATGGGAAAAGGCGCGTCTCGGCGTGCCGGGGTCGGGCGGGTGCGAAGAGTGACTTTTTCAGCATCCTGCTATACCGGCTCCGCCCCTTCGTCATCATCATCGGATGACAGACCGATGGCTTCCGGCTGGCCCTTGGTGAGTTCCTCATAGACCTCATCGAGCCAGCGGCTTGCGCAGCCAAGAATTTCCCTGACCAACGGTTCCGACTGACCGGTGCGCTTCATAGTCCATTGGCACACATATTCCAGCAACACGTCCCGTTCGAACCTTTCCGACGATTGCATCGCGAGCGCCGTCATTTCGCTCAGCCCAGTCCTGAGGATCTCGGCAACCGTGTCGCGTCCATGGGACGTGCTGGCGGTGACATATTGAATTGCCCGATTGAGTTCTTGATCGGTCATATGTTCTCCCATCTCGTGCCGCATCATACCGAGAATGTCACTGCAGATGGAAGATTCCATCCCAGGCGAGGAAAAGATTTTCCGCCTGTCCAGGCCAGGATGGTATGATTGAGACCGAGCAAACTCAGTCCGCACGATGCATGAACGCGCGAAAAATGAGCTGCGACATATGCCGGTGAAGAATAAGCGAAAGACATCCAATACACACACAACCTCCTCACCAAGTCGGCGGGGCCGCACATATTCTGAGCGCTGGGATCTCTCACATCTCGCAGAGGACCCGGTGCAACGTTTCGAAGCCTTGGCACAAGCGATCGAATCCAAGGTCGTGCAATTTGAATCAGCACGAGTTCAACTCACTCCGACCATGCCGACATCACTCTTCCATCCGTTGTTGACTCTCAGCGAAGATATTGCCGCTGCATCCTCCCGCCTCAGCGCCTATGCCTACCTCTGGTTCTCCGAAAATACGAAAGACCTCGCCGCGCGTTCGTTTAAGACCAAAGTTGAGGAGCGACTGACGGCACTGCACAACCGGCTGGTATTTTTCGACCTGTGGTGGCAGAGCGTCGATGAGAATACCGCGCGCCGACTCATGACCGGAACTGGTACGCTCCGGTATCACCTCGAAACCATTCGCCGGTTTCAGCCCCACACACTGTCTGAACCGGAGGAGAAGATCGTCAACATCAAGAACATCACGGGTCGCAGTGCAGTCCATTCACTGTACGACGTCGTGACAAACAGCTTCACCTTCACGCTGAACTTCAACGGCAAACGGAAGACAATGACGCGCGAGGAGCTGACATCCTATCTCCGCCATACGCGAGGACGACTGCGTGAAGCCGCCTATCGAGAGCTCTACCGTGTTTACGCCAATCAGCACGACCTGCTTGGCGAAATCTACAAGACCTTGGTCAATGACTGGAAAGCGGAGAATCTTCAACTGCGCCGGTTTACCTCCCCAATTGCCACCCGCAACCACGGGAACGACATTCCAGATGACGCCGTAGCATGCCTGCTGAAAGTCTGTCGGAAAAACGCTGACATCTTTCAGCACTATTTTCGTATCAAGGCCCTCCTGTGCAAAATTAAGCCGATGAGTCGCTATCACATTTATGCGCCGCATCGCATGGAGCAGAAATCCTATCGTTATCAGGAGGCGGTCCGAATGGTGCTCGACGCCTACCGAGGCTTCTCTCCACAATTCGCTGAGCTGGCTGAACGGGTGGTGCACGAACGTCATATTGACGCACGCACGAGACCCGGGAAAATCGGCGGCGCCTATTGTTACAGCGTCGTGCCGAACATGACCCCGTACGTGCTGCTGAACTTCACGGGTGAAGCGCGGGATATCGCCACGATGGCTCATGAACTCGGCCATGCCGTCCACGGCATGCTGGCGGCGCGGCACTCCATATTTACCTTCCATTCCACCCTCCCGTTGGCTGAAACTGCTTCGGTGTTCGGGGAACGCATCCTGTCCGATTCGATCATGAACCAGGAACGGGACAAGAAGGTGAGGCAAGGGCTCTTGATCAATCAGTTAGATGACATCTATGCCACAGTTCTCCGGCAAGCCTATTTTGTCCAATTCGAAAATCAGGCCCATGAGATGATTGCTCAGGGCGCGACCGTGAAGGATCTGGCCAAGACCTATCTGGCCGAGGTGCGGCAACAGTTTGGAAAGGGCATTACGGTCCCGGATGAATTTCAATGGGAATGGCTGACCATTCCTCACATCTTTGCCAGCCCGTTCTATTGCTACGCCTACAGCTTCGGCAACTTATTGGTCCTCGCCCTCTACAGGACGTATCAGAAGGAGGGGGCATCATTCGTTCCTAAGTACCTTGATTTACTGAGTACCGGAGGGTCGGAGTCACCGCAGACAATGCTCGCCAAGGTTGGGGTCGACATGAATTCTGAAGACTTTTGGCAATCGGGGTTCAATACGATCCGCGAGATGGTCAATCAGCTGGAACAGACGTTATAAGGCCTTGAAACAAGGGAGATTCCCATCTTCCCACTCATCTCACCTGCTCCGCCAGTCCCCTATTGACAGATAGACGAGACGGTAGTATTCTTAGTCTAGTTATGATAATGGTTATCATAATCGGTAATGACGCACAAGACTTCGCCTGACGATAGATAAAGGAGTACAGCCCATGTACCTCTGTCTCTGCAAGGGAATCACTGATTCGGACGTCCGAGAAGCAGGACAGGAAGGCATCTTTATGCCAGGCCAGTTGAAAACGAAGTTTGGACTAAAAGATGCAGGATGTTGTGGTCGCTGCTCAAAGAATATTCATGAATTTGTGAAGATCGCAACGAGTGCCCACGAAGTGCCTTCTCCCGACGGAGTGCGAAACTAGCCTGGTTCCAAAGCCTTCCCCTCTCACAGACATCCCGCAAGGCGGCTGTGACATTGATCCACCTGCCCTAAACCAGGATAATCTTGTCTCTGCCCGCGGTTAGCCCGATACCGGGCGCTTTGATTCAGAAAATAACAAGAAGGAAACGCGTGCTTGTAGGTAGGGACCCCCACTGACTTCTGGGGAGTTGAAAAACCAATTTCGAACTAAAGAGATACAGATCTGGAGGAAGTTCTTGACGGCTCCGGCACGACCAGCAGACTGTTCAAAAAGGCCGTCCAGCAAGGCCGCAGCAAGTGAAGGCCCGAGGAGGTACAAACCGCACTTCGTGTGAGCCGTTCGCCCTTGCAATCGATCTTGGCGAACGGAAAAGCCCCTCCAGCGTTTCCGATTTCCGAGAATCTCATTCGGTACGTTGAGGGTCTGAACGATGCGCGAACGCCGACAGGGAAGAGGCGCGTCTTGGCGCGCCGGGGTTGGGCGGGTGAGAAGACCGACGTTTTCAACAGTCTGCTAGTGAGAAGAGCCTCGTTGCATCATGCCAGCAACTTCGGCGACACGCCGGCCCAATGCTTTGGCGTCGGCCAATTCCTTGTTGTCGATACCGGGACTGTCTCCTTCTGTTGTGGCAGACGCACCGAAGGCCCCGCCTCCGCTGACAACAATCATCTGATTCCCCAACATCGCGGCAAGGATCGTCAACATCGTCACTTCCTTCCCGCTTGAAACCTGACCGCCCGTGGCAAAGGCCGCGCCGATCTTGTTTTTCAACTTGAATTCGGGGAACACACCGAATTTAAACTGCCAGTTGTCGATGAAGGTTTTGACCTCGCCAGACATATTCGACCAGTAGACCGGCGAGCCGATCACGACCGCATCGGCGGAAAACAAATCGTCTGCCGTTACCTTACCGACTCGCTTCAACAATACCCCGGCACCGGATACGCTTTTCACACCATCGGCCACCGCTTCCGCCATGCGTTCCGTATTGCCGGACAGCGAATGGTAAGTCACGAGCACCTTCACCGGCAGAACCGGCTCGTCGGCGAAAGTCTCGCCGGTGCCCAGCACCAGAAGAATGGCACTCAGCAACACTGAACTAATGGTGGGGCGTCGTATGACAAAGGTAAGGGGCAAGAACATCAACTCACAGAGAGAAGGAAACGGTGGGCAGAACTGGCGCCGGTTCAGCGACGAACAATTTCTTCTTCCATCCGTTCCTCAACGGAAACCTCCGTCAGCGTCCCGCGATAGTCACACTTGTGACAGCGCACCCGCCATTCTTCGATCCACTTTTCTTGTACATACGACTGCCGACACTTCGGGCAAACAAATACGCCTTTGACGTAATGCACTTTCCGTATCTCTTTCATCCGTCCACTCCTTGCCTGTCCCTAGCCGAGGATGGCATAGGGACCAGCGCGATTGCAAGATCCCCTCTGACAGTATTGCCATCGACCTCACACCTCGTACACGCCTCCGGCTTGACTCGTCTCCGATGGGCCGATTAGGATGCCGCCGTGCAACGACGCAGATCACTCGCACTATTCTTGACCCTTCTCACCTCATTTCCCTGCTTCGTCTTGGCGGGAAACGATCCGGCCCCGCCCGGGCTGATCCCGATTACCATTCCGGGGGGCACCATCATACATGCGGAGTTAGCCGACACACCCCGAAGGCGTGCAGAGGGATTGATGTACCGCGAGCATTTAGACAGCGACCGCGGCATGCTCTTTACATTCTCGCAAGCGCAGGCTTGGGTCTTCTGGATGAAGAACACAAAGATCCCGCTCGATCTCATTTGGATGAACGAGAAAAAGCAGATCGTTCATATGGAACAGCGCGTCCCAATCTGCACGAGAACGGACGACAGTTGCCCCCAATATCGGCCCAACGAGGACGCACTCTATGTCTTAGAACTCGCGGCTGGCCGAGCTGAGAGTTTGAAGTTGCAGCGAGGATCGAAGCTCCAGTTCAAGATCCCGTAGCAGGTACAGAAAAACATTGTGACACACAAGCAGCTTCACTGGTCTATACGTCTGAGGCTACGGCAAAACATCTTGCAGGATGCTCAAAACACCTGTCAGCAAGGCCGGAGGCGAGTCGAAACCGGAAGCGTACCCTCAGAGGGTACGTTGAGGATTTCGATGAGCCGAGAACGCAGCTGACGGGCGTTTTCAGCACCCTGATTAAGACCGTTCCTGCCAGGCCCGCAGCCGTCTAGCCGTAATCACTCCATCCACACGCTCAACGGCTTTAATCACCCGTTCGAGATGGCGGATGTCTGACACTTCCACAATGAAATCCAGTACGGCTTTCTGATCCTCCCTCGTCGTAATTTCAGCTCGGCTGATGTTGGCCTTGCATTCTGCGATCGCGGAAGACACGTTCGCCAATACTCCAGTCTTATCGACGGCAACAATAGACATTTTGACCGCGTGTGTACTGGGTGTGTCGGAGTCCCACTCCACCTCTACGAGACGTTCCTTGTCGTAGTCCAGCGCCTCGAGATTCGGACAATCGACGGCATGGATCGTCAGCCCGCGCCCACGGGTTATATAGCCCAAGATGCGGTCGCCGGGCACGGGATGACAACAGCGCGAGAGCTGCATCAACAAATCCCGAGACCCTTTCACCTGTACGCCGGTGCCGTCGCTCTTCCCAGTTACTGCTTTACGCGCGGCAGGACGTTCCTGAGTCGGCGCCTGCACCCCGGACGACAACGCCGTGAGTTTACCGACGACCTGTGATGTCGCCACGCGCCCAAAACCTATCGCCGCAGCCAATTCGTCGGTGTTGTCGAATCCCAACTGGCGAGCAACTCCAGAAAGCTCCGCCGACTTGAACATTCGCGCCGGCGCCATTTCCTGTCGCCGGAACTCTGACTCCAGCAAACGACGGCCGATTTCAATGCTTCGCTTCTGCTCTTCCAGTTTGATCCAGTGTTTGATCTTGGTCTTCGCACGTGAGGTGCGGACAAATTTCAACCAGTCCTTGTGGGGCGACTGCGTGGGAGACGTCAGAATTTCGACCGTATCTCCGCTCTCCAATTGATGCTTGAGCGGGACGATCTTCCCGTCCACCTTGGCTCCGACACAATGGTCCCCAACCTCGGTATGAATCGCGAAGGCGAAGTCGACCGGTGTCGATCCTCTCGGCAACTCTTTCACAATTCCTTTCGGCGTGAATACATAGACCACATCGTGAAAGAGGTCGAGCTTCACCGAATCCATGAACTGCCGATTATCCGTCAGATCTTCCTGCCATTCGACAAACTGGTGCAACCAGCCAAAGGCCTTGCTGTCACGATCTGCAACGTGTCCTTGTTCCTTATACTTCCAGTGCGCGGCGATGCCGTGCTCGGCAATCCGATGCATGTCCTCCGTGCGGATTTGAAATTCGACATGCTCTCCCTTCGGGCCCACCACCGTCGTATGCAGAGACTGATAGAGGTTGGACTTCGGAATCGCGATATAGTCCTTAAAGCGCCCGGGCACAGGTCGCCAGACAGAGTGAATCACTCCCAGCACGGCATAGCAGTTCATCTTGGTATCGGTCACGATCCGCAACGCAGTCAGGTCATAGACCTCTTCAAACGTAATCGACTGCTTGTTCATTTTTTGGTAAATGCCGTAGAGATGTTTGGGCCGTCCATGGACGTGTCCCGGCAACCCGTTCTCTTGCATAGTTTTCTGTACAAGCCGACGAACTTCATCGATGTACTGCTGCCGATCCTCATCCCGTTTCGCTACACGAACACGCAATGTCTCATAGACCTCAGGCTTGAGATGCTTGAGACACAGATCTTCCAGCTCATTCTTGATCCACCCGATTCCAAGGCGATTCGCCAGCGGTGCATAAATCTCCAGCGTCTCCTGGGCGATCTCCCGCCGCTTGGCCAGCCGGAGATGCTCTAAGGTGCGCATATTGTGCAGTCTGTCGGCTAGCTTGATGAGGACCACCCGGATATCGTCCGCCATCGACAGCACCATCTTCCGGAAATTCTCCGCCTGCTTTTCTTCATAACTCCGAAATGTGATTTTGCCGATCTTCGTCACTCCGTCGACCAGATGCACAACGTCCTTCCCGAACTCCCGTTCAAGTTCGTCAGGCGTGGCGACCGTATCCTCCAGGGTATCGTGCAGCAGTGCTGCGACGATGGCAGTGACATCCGTCTTGAGCGAGGTCAGGACTCCGGCAACGGCGATGGGATGTTGAACGTAGGGTTCTCCGGACAAACGTAGCTGTCCGATATGTGCCTTTGCAGAAAACTCATAAGCCTTACGAACGAGGCCGAGGTCGGCATCAGCATAATAGCTTTTGATCCGATCCAACAGTTGGTCGAGCTCTGTGACGGTTTCGTACACCATAATTCACTCACTGACCTACTCAAGTACACTCGGTCGAACATCGCGAATGCGAAGCTGAATCCGGTCATGTCCATTCCAATGATTCAGTTCCGGCGTGAAGGCCAAGTCGACGGGCGCATGGGATCGAATACCCCGTTCCAGCAATGATTTCATGCCGAATCCGATACTATCGAACGGAAGTGATGCCCCTTGCCGCACGGTCATTTTCAGATGTTTCTCCCCTACGGTGCGAGAATCCATAACTTCAAGACCGGTCACCGCAAACGTCGGTTCTGGATTACCCTCGCCAAACGGATGCAGTGAACCAATTTCTCGGATCAACCGCAGATTCACTTCATCCAGGCGCACTTCGGCATCGACGTCCAACGTCGGAAGCTTGACACCATCGTGGTTCCACTCGGCTACCACATCGGAAAATCTATGACGAAATTCATCGACGCGAGACTCGCGAATGGTCACGCCCGCCGCACTCGGATGTCCGCCAAACCCCTCCAACATTCCCCGACAGGCACTCAATCCTTGATAGAGATCAAATCCGCCGATCGTCCGTGCTGAGCCTTTGGCCACATCCTGATCATTGATAGCCAAGACAATGGCCGGCCGGTGAAACCGGTCGACCAAGCGCGCCGCAACGATACCGACCACTCCCAGATGCCAGTGCCGAGAGGCCAATACAAGTGCCGGCGTCAATGCTTGATCTTTCATCGAGGCCAGCGCCTCCGACATGATATCCGCCTCGATGCGCTGTCGCTCTCGATTTAGCTGTTCAAGCCTGTCTGCCAAATGATGCGCCTCGGCAGGGTTGTCAGTCGTCAACAACCTTACACCCAACATGGCATCATCCAACCGTCCTGCGGCATTGATGCGCGGCGCCAGCTTGTAGGCGATCGTTTCCGCCGTGCAATCTCGGGTGACCCCCGCGACCTGCTTCAATGCCCGAACGCCACAGCGGATGCCACGCGACAACTGGGTCAGCCCTTCGCGTACAAAGTTTCGATTCTCATCATGCAAGGGCACGACATCGGCAACCGTCGCCAAGGCCACAAGATCGAGCAATGACTCCAGCGGCACCCCTGTGACTCCATAGCGCAGGTGATACGCCTGTGCCACCTTGTAGGCCAGCGCTGCGGAGCAGAGACCGCGAAACGGATAACGGGCGCCGGCTCGATGGGGGTTGAGCACAGCCACGGCCGGCGGCATCTCCTCGTCTGTCTGGTGATGGTCCGTCACGATCACATCCATGCCGAGCTCGGTTGCTAATGCGATCTCTTTATGCGAGGTTGTGCCGCAATCGGATGTCACCAATAGCGAAATACCTTGTTCATGTAATCGCTGAATGGCATTGAGGTTGAGTCCATAGCCTTCACGCAAACGGTGCGGAACATAGGCCCGAACCTGTGCCCCCAAGCCTCCAAAGAAGGACAGATACAGACTGGTCGCTGTAATCCCATCGACATCGTAATCGCCATAGAAACAGATCGGTTCCTGAGTCGTCACGGCGCGATGCAATCGTTCGACCGCCTGCTCCATGTCGGGGATCAAAAACGGATCATGCGGCACCTGCAGCGAGATCCATGTCGTCGCTTCTTCAGGGGTAGTCACACCACGTGAGAGGAACAGCGAAGCAGTGGCCGGAGATATCGAGAGGGCTTGCGCCAATGAAGCCCGCTGCAAGAGATTGATATCACGGAAGACCCAGAGCTTGGACTTCATGAGAACCTCTTGAACGATCTCGTGTCTCGACCGAGGCTAACTATCTGAGAATTAAAGGGATACTAGCCGCTCAGGCCTGCATTGTCAAACCAAAGAACGTGAAGTTGCCTGTTAAGAACGGACGGATGTTGAGCCGTAAGCAACGGAGTGTGATGAGGAGGCAGGAAAGGAAGACGGTAGGCCCACCAGATGACTGGGGCTACTCTCCCCCTTTTTGCACGTAGTTTTTAACGAATTCTTCAGCGTTCGTTTCGAGCACGTCGTCGATTTCATCCACCAACTTATCAATGTCTTCTTTTAGCTTCTTGCCGGCCTCGACGACCTTCGGATTGGCTTTGACCTCTTCCTTTCCCTGAGGCTCTCGCCTGGGCTCCTGCTTACGCTCTTGTTTCTCCATTCGAGCACCTCCCGTGATTGTGGGAAACTCTCGTGGATCAGCCAGCAGCGTGATCCCGTAGGATTACCTTACTCCAGGATTCTTTTTGTCGTCAAGCCAGGGCGAAAACTGCGACAAGTCGCGTCGTACATATTTGCGCAGACAACGCTACGCTAAAGACATGTCACATTCAAAACCTGTGTCGTCTCCTACCGAATGATGAGTGTCACAATCAGCAACGCCACAATGTTGATGACCTTGATCATTGGATTGATCGCCGGGCCAGCCGTATCCTTATAAGGATCGCCGACTGTATCGCCCGTCACCGCCGCCTTATGAGTGTCCGTCCCCTTCTTCCCCTGCTCTTCAATGTACTTCTTGGCATTGTCCCAAGCGCCGCCGCCGCTCGTCATCGAGATAGCGACGAACAGACCAGTGACAATACTGCCGACGAGCATACCACCCAATGCCTGCGGCCCGAGGATCACACCGACCAGGATCGGCGAAATGACCGGAATCAATCCCGGCACCATCATTTTCTTGATCGCCGCCTGCGTCACAATGTCCACACAAGTTCCGTATTCAGGCTTGCCGGTCCCCTCCATGATCCCTTTGATCGTTCTGAACTGCCTGCGCACTTCTTCCACCACCAAGCCAGCCGCCTCTCCCACCGCTTTCATACAGAGGGCTCCAAAGATAAAGGGCAGCATCCCGCCTAAAAAGAGACCGACAAGGACGGAAGGATTGGAGAGGTCGAACGTACTCGCTCCACTCCCTTTTGCCACCTCACGTGCGTATTCGGCAAATAGCACCACCGCCGCAAGTCCAGCCGATCCGATCGCATAGCCTTTAGTCACTGCTTTCGTCGTGTTCCCGACCGCATCCAATGGGTCGGTAATGTCCC
>JADMIO011475818.1_pt1 | contig 21158 bp, 20 predicted proteins | sample 8958161 | NCBI WGS metagenome assembly JADMIO01 (sample SAMN16585339, study PRJNA669376) | soil metagenome | isolation source: Crop rotation soil | place: USA: Cullars Rotation, Alabama | collected 2011
CTTCATTCGGTCCGGACCCTAGCTCCATCTGGAGGAAAACGCGGGGGTCACAGCAATGGTCACAACCAACCTCGCCTTCGGCGAATGGCCTACCGTCTTCAACGACGCCAAGATGACCACGGCGCTTCTCGACCGTCTCACCCATCATTGCGATATCGTCGAGACCGGCAACGAGAGCTGGCGCTTCAAGAACCGCGCCTGACTGGGGCCACCCCTCAGCCTTCTGGATACTGATCCCGACAGCGCTCCGCTACCGGCCGCCTCCACGCCGTCGGGATCAATCCGTCGCGCCCTCCACCGGGGTCAAAATTGGACGCCGATCAGGGGTCAATGTTCGGCGCCGATTGACACCAGAAGGCCGGCCTCAAGGCTCGCATCAAGGAGATCTGCGCGACCCGCGTCCGGTATGGCTACCGGCGCATCCACGTGCTTCTGCAGCGGGGAGGGCTGGGACGTGAACCATATGCGAACCTACAAGCTTTACCGGGAGTTGGGCCTGCAGTTGCGCAACAAGACGCCGAAGCGGCGGGTGAAGGCGAAGCTCCGTGACGACCGTCATCCGGCGACACGCCCCAACGAAGTCTGGGCGATGGACTTCCTCCACGACCAATTGGCAACCGGTACGAAGATCAGGGTGCTGACGGTGGTCGACACCTTCTCGCGGTTCTCGCCGGTGCTTGACGCGAGGCTGAGCTACCGGGGAGAAGATGTGGTCGAGACGCTCGATCGGGTCTGCTCGACCATCGGCTACCCCGCGACGATCCGCGTCGACCAGGGCAGCGAGTTCGTCTCCCGCGATCTCGACATCTGGGCCTATGCGCGGGGCGTCACGCTCGACTTCTCGCGGCCCGGAAAACCCACCGACAACGCCTTCGCCGAAGCCTTCAACAGCCGTGTTCGCGCCGAGTGCATGAACGCCCACTGGTTCCTGACCCTTGCGGACGCGCGCGAAAAGTTGGAGGCTTGGCGCAGATACTACAACGAGGATCGCCCGCACGGGGCAATCGGCCACAAGCCGCCGATCTCGTTGCAGAACCGCGGTGACGCAGCCAGCTCGTCACCCGCGGTATAGCCCGGAAACTCCAGCTCCGGTGCTCCAGCGTTGGGGTGCAGGCCAATTCGGTCCGCACTCTAGCTGCATCTGGAGAAAATGCGGGGGCACAGCATGGGCCGCTTCCGGGGAGTGGGGGCGGACGCGTGATTCCTGGCGGTGCCCGAGTTGGGGCGCAATTAACACATTTAGCAATTCGGTAAAAATTGTCATCGTTGTTCAAAGCCGAAACGGACGACTTGCCTCGCCGTTCGACGTGGGGAGGACCTTGACAAAACGCAGCCACCGACGGGTCGCGAAAACGGTTGGCGCACAATTTTTGCAGCGTAGGAAGCCGAATCAACATATGGTATCGTTAACCAGTTTGTTTAAGAAATGAGGGGTATTCAGGATAAAGGCAAGCACTGGTAGTAATGACCTAGGAGGCCCTAGGTCAGCCAAGACTATGAAATGGGGGGATTATAGGGATGAAACAAGCGGTTGAGCGTGCGATTGGGCAGCTTTCGCGCCAACGAAACAAGCTGTGCACTGAAGTCGATGCACTCCAGGCAAAGATCGCTGGCCTCGACGCTGCGATAACATTGCTACGGGAGGCGACGACCGAGAATCATTCTCCTGTGAGGCCAGCGTACAAGATAACGGAATTGCTCATCGAGTTTCTTCTTGAGGTAGAGACCCGCGGACTAAATTCTCAGATTGCAATCGATATGGCAGCCAGGAGAGGAATATACTTAAATCAAAAATCCGTTTCTTCACTGCTCAGTCGAATGCGGCGGTCCGGCCTTACTGTTTATGAAAATCATAGGTATCGACACCGAAAATTCACCTCCATAGTGCGCGCGACTGACGTTCGCGATCTCCGCATTGACGCGGCCTAGAATTTTTTGGTCTTAGGGTCTCTAAGCAGCCAGCCTTCTCAGGACATCAACGGGCAGCCTTTAACTGCCGCGGGGATGCCTGTCACAGTCTTACCCGGAGGTACATCGTCGAGAACCACAGCGTTCGCGCCCACTTTCGCATGGGCGCCGATGTTGAGCTTGCCGAGAATTTTGGCCCCTGCTCCAATGTCTACGTGACCTTCGATGACAGGGACCCCATCGTGCCGAGTCCCAATCGTCACTTGCTGTAATATCAAGCAATTAACCCCGATAGTTGCATCCGGGTGAATCACAATGCCATTAGGATGGGGGATTAGCAGGCCGCCCCCCAATTTGGAGTTCAGCGGGATGTCCGCGCCGGTGACCACCGACCAAAAACGGTAACGGGCGACCAGTATCCTCTGGGCGATGGTAGATCTAACACCTGCCCTCGATCGCCAGACTTGATAACGGCGAATCGAAAGAAGCAACTTGCGGCTCGGGTCCCAAAAACTGCGCGGCACTTCGCGCGTCCAGTCAGCAGTTTCTGCACTGACCCGGCCGCTAGCACTGCCCACCGAAACCGTCCTCTGAAGACCCCTGACCCGGTTAAGACATCCGGTCCACGAGTTATCGCTAAATTCGAAAAGGCAATCAAGACCCGGCATTGCTAACGAGGTGTCTCGTAGGCGACAATTTAAAAGCATGGCGACTTTTAACGTTTCTGAAGAACCATTTTTCATTTCCCCCCCGTAACAACTCTCCCTCGCGGGTGCCTTTGATGGCTGGGGGAGCGCGATGGACGACCACGAACATGTGGATGTTGGCGGATCGGGTGCGCTCGAGCCTTCCGATTTTGCGACGATCGGGGAGTATGTCGCCGCCGTGCAGGCGTTACCTAATGCGCCAGCCCACGCCGACGAACCCGCCATGGCTGCCGAACATGCGGCTCTGCTCAATTTGGTCATGCGATCGGAAGCGACCTGCATCGCAGTTAAAGACGGTTCCTGGTTCGACCCCGACACGTGGTATAGCAACCGTGTCCCTGACTCCGGTTCCAAGGTTCTGATCCCGGAGGCGATCTCGGTTAAATACGATGGCGTGAGCGACGCTTCGATCTTCACGATCCGGGTGGATGGTAAGCTTGCATTCGCCACCGATCGTGACACTCGACTCGAGGTGGACACGCTCGTGGTCGACAAAACCGGCCGCCTCGAGATCGGAACACACGACCACCCGGTTCAGGACGGCATCAACGCCGAAATCGTCATCGCTAATAATGGCCCCATCGACGTGACGTGGGACCCGATGATACTCAGCCGCGGCGTGATCTCCCACGGCAGCATTGAAATTCATGGCCAGGAGAAGACGACCTTTCTCAAGCTCGCCGTCGACCCGATGCGGGGCGATACCAGTCTGCAGCTAGGCGAAAGCGCGGCCACCGCCGGCTGGAAAGTTGGGGACGTCATCGTTCTCACGGGTACGCACATCATCCCTGATAAATGGGACGGTGCGAAGCTGGTGGATCAAGGCACGCAAGACGAGGTCCTGACGATAACCTCGATCGATGGCGCGACGGTTCACATCGATCGCCCGCTGACCTACAACCACGACACCCCGCGCGAAGATTTAAAAGCCTATGTCGCCGATTATACACGCAACGTAAAGATCGGGACAGAGGACGCACAAAACATCCCGACCTCCGAGCGTGGGCATGTGATGTTCATGCACAGTCCCAAAGTGGACGTAGAGTATGCCGAATTCCATGAACTCGGACGCACAGACAAATCAGAGCGTGCCTTAGACGCTGCTTCAGTCACCGACATCGCAAGCGACACAAATGTTAAGGGCCGCTACGCGCTTCACCTTCACATGACCGGCGTAGACCCGGACGGCCAATCCGCAACCGTCCTCGGAAATGCGGTCTGGGGATCGCCAGGTTGGGGAATCGTCCAACACGGCTCCAGTGCCACCCTTCAAAACAACGCCACGTTCAACACCTTCGGCGCTGGGTTCGTGGCCGAGACCGGCAACGAAACCGGCTTGTGGCTCGACAACATTGCGATCCAGGCGCCCGGGGTGGAGTGGGGCCATATCGACAAGGACGCCAACGATGTGGCGGCGTTCGATCTTGCTCGGACAGGGGATGGATTTTGGTTTCAGGGGCGGCTCGTGGCCGCCGAGGGAAATGTCGCAGCTGGTGTAAATGAAGGCTTCGTCTATATGCACCGCGGCGGCAATACCACCGTGGACGCAGATAGCCTAGCCCAACCAGGAATCCTTCACGGCCTCCAAACCACTTCGGTCAACGAACCGCCAATTCAGCACTTTGTAGACAACGAGGTGCTTGCCTCGAGCCTCGGACTGATTGTCGTGAAAGCGAACCCGACTCAAAATCACGACGTCCGTTCAGTCTTTGATGGGTTTACCGCTTGGGAAGTCGATACTGGCGCGCTTCTGGAGTATACAGCTCATTACACTTTAATAGATTTCGATCTAGTCGGGACCGACTATGGCACTCGCTATAATAAAGGATTCAAGGGAATTGAGCTCGGATCAAATACCTTCGATGTTGTGATAAACGGCGCCAGAATCTCGAACTTTACGGACGGAGTCGTTCTATCGAAGTCACTGACGGGAGCGCCCTTCATTCCGATCGACGACCTCAATTACGTGATCATCGATTTGGTTACTTCAAAAATCTCAAATGAAGAAATCAAGAATTTTGACCCCACGCTCGACACCCTACTATCGCGAGACAGTCTTAAATCCGCCGGAACCACCATCGCCCTCGACTTCAAAACAATCCCGATCTGGAGCTTTGACTGGCCGGCCGGGCGCGTGGTGATCCTCGATGGTACTAAAACCGACAGCATTGGCGCCATTGGATATGCCAATGGCAGCGAAACCTTTAAAATTGGGCAGACAGAAATGTCTGGGCTTTTATCGCACCAAGGGTACTACGTCACTGAGGACGGCCGAAAGATTGTCATCATCGAAGAGTATTTCTCCGACCGCGCCACCGGCGAGGTCTTCAAGGTTGGCATTCCAATCCAACTCGCGGACAACGTCCCATTGACCAAGGGCCAGTGGTTCCTCCAGGATGGCGATGCCGTAGCGCTGGGGCGAATAAACCTATCAAGCGCTGCGCCGCTAGCTCTCGCCGATAATGCTACGACAGCCGGTGCTAGTGTCGTTATCAACGTGCTTGCGAATGATAGCGACCCTGATGGCAACATCGTTCATCTTGACGGACACACGCAGGCCGAGCATGGTTTCGTCAGGTCAAACCCAGACGGAAGCGTCATCTACACGCCATTTCGTGAGTTTCACGGCACCGATCACTTCTTTTATTGGGTTACCGACGGCAACGGCAAGTTCACTCGACAGACCGTAACCGTAGCTGTCGAAAACGCATTGGATAATGGCACCGATCATATCGGAAACCATGCTCCGGTGATTTCGTCGAACGGTGGCGGTACGACCGCGGCGGTGAATGTCGCGGAAAACAGTACCGCGGTGACCACGGTGACAGCTACCGATCCCGATGTCTCTGCCTCTTGGACCTACTCGATCGCCGGTGGCGCTGATCAAGCCAAGTTCGCGATCAATGCCAGCACCGGGGCGCTGTCGTTCATCACGGCCCCCAACTTCGAGGCTCCAACCGACGCAGGCACCGACAACGTCTATGACGTCGCTGTCCAGGTCTCCGATGGCCTTGGCGGGTTCGACACTCAATCAATCGCGGTCACCGTGATCAACCGAAACGAAGCCCCGGTGATTTCGTCTAATGGCGCCGGTGCGACCGCGGCGGTGAGTGTGGCCGAAAACAGCACCGCGGTGACCACGGTGACAGCCACCGATCCCGATGCAGGTGCCTCCCGGACCTACTCGATTGCCGGTGGCGCTGATCAAGCCAAGTTCGCGATCAATGCCAGCACCGGAGCGCTGTCGTTCATCACGGCCCCCAACTTCGAGGCTCCAACCGACGCAGGTTCCGACAACATCTATGATGTCGCTGTCCAGGTCTCCGATGGCCTTGGCGGCTTCGACACTCAGGGGATCGCGGTCACTGTGACCAACCGGAACGAAGCCCCGGTGATTTCGTCGAATGGCGGCGGTGCGACCGCGGTGGTTAACGTCGCCGAAAACAGCACCGGGGTGACCACGGTGACAGCCACCGATCCCGATGCAGGCGCCTCCCGGACCTACTCGATTGCCGGTGGCGCTGATCAAGCCAAGTTCGCGATTAATGCCAGCACCGGAGCGCTGTCGTTCATCACGGCCCCCAACTTCGAGGGTCCAACCGACGCAGGTTCCGACAATATCTATGATGTCGCCGTCCAGGTCTCCGATGGCCTTGGCGGCTTCGACACTCAGGCCATCGCGGTCAACGTTCGCAATTTGGCACCACAGTCACCGAGCGACTTAAACACTGCGGCGAATAGTGTTCTAGAAGGTAGCAAGCGGGGAACCCCCGTTGGCATCACCGCCTCCGCCCCGGATCCCGCCGGCGGTACGGTGGCCTATTCGTTGACCGACAGCGCTGGAGGCAAGTTCGCGATAGATGCGCGGACAGGCCTGGTCACCGTTGCCAACGGTAAGTTGCTCGACTTTCAATCATTCCAAAGCCACGCCATCGTCGTATCGGCAAGCGATCGAAGTGGCGCTACGAGCACTTCGACATTCTTCATCAAAGTTATCGACAAACCCGTACCGATAAAGGGGTCGAGCAAGTACGATGTTCTCGGAAGTCCGCCGGTGCTAAAGGCGATAGTCGCTTCGGACGGCAAAGATGAGATTCGGGGCACGGGCGGAGATGATCTAATCAGAGGTCGCAGAGGCGGGGACGAGCTCAAGGGCGGAATCGGAAACGACACGCTTAATGGAGGCCCGGGGAAAGACATCATTCGAGGTGGAGATGGAGATGATATCATTAAGGGAGGGGTAGGACGTGACAAGTTCTTCGGTGGAGATGGAGCTGATATCTTTACTTACCAAGCGGTCAAGAAGAACATGCCTTCCAAGCCCGACGTCATCGCTGACTTCGATCGGGCAGGGGGGGACAAAATAGATTTGAGCTGCATTGACGCGAAATTTGGTGTGAAGGGTCGTCAGCCATTCGATTTCATCGGAAGCGATGCCTTCTCCGGAAAGTCGGGCGAACTTCGCTTTAAGAACGGATTTTTAGAGGGCGACGCGGACGGCGACGGGCCCGCCGACTTCAAGATCAAGATGGTTGACGTCCACGAGCTCGACACAGACAGCCTAATTCTGGCATAGCAGTCGACATACTTCAGCACTCTATCAACTTCCGCCCCAAGCGGATCCGTCAGGGTCACTATGAAGGTCGCTGGCGAGGCCTCCGGGATTGATCCCGGCCGAAAATTGGAACCAAGTCGCATTCAAGGCGATAGACTCTTCGCATGATCCCTCGTCATATTTCGGGGTGGGTGCGACGGCAGGCGACTGCTCGCCCGGATCATTGTCTGACGGTAGGAGAGGGCCGATGAGCGACGATGGCGTGCGCCCCGTGACAGTAGTCGTCTGCGCTGAGTTTCACGACCCGCGATGGCGGTGGTTCGAGCCCAATTTCGACGAGCGCCGCCTCAGGTTTTTGTTCGCGAATTGTAGCCTAGGTTCAACGGCTGCAAGGAAGGCCCCCTTCAATATCGCCCGTTTCCGGGGCGCCTTTCAGGCGGTGCGCCTCGCCAAGCGCTTCGGCGCTCAGGCTCTGGTCGCGCACGGTCCCACTCCTGCCGCGTGGTGCGGCCTATTAGCGCGCATAATGGGCCTCAGGATCCCGATCCTCGCGCATGCCTTCAATTTTGCCGCGCTGCCGTCCTCCGCCAAGACGCGCTTCTTCGCCCTCGGACTCGCGGCGGTCGATCGCTTTGACGTCTTCTCAACCGTCGAGAAGGGGCTTTACGCACGCGTCTTCGATATCCCGCTCCACCGAATAAACACGGTCATGTGGGCAGTACGCCCGCCCATGGTAGAAGACCCCGAGAATCCGCTTGTGAAAGGTAGCTACGTGTGTGCAATCGGCGGCAACGCCCGCGATTATGAGACTCTTGTCGCGGCAGCCCGGACGCTGCCCGACGTTCCGTTCGTCCTCGTGGTCCGGCCGCAAAACCTCAAGGGTCTTTCCCTGCCGGGGAACGTTATCGCCTATGAGAACCTGCCGTTCGCTAGGACCATGAACATCCTAGCCCACTCCCGATTTATGGTCCTGCCGCTGATCGATTCCGAAGTGCCATGCGGGCATGTAACCCTCGTCGCCGCCATGCATCTCGGCAAGGCCATTGTCGTCACCGACTCCCGCGGAGTCCGCGACTATGTGCGGCAGGAGGAGAATGCCCTCCTCATCTCCTCAGGCTCCGTGACCGAGCTTGCCGCCGCAACCGAGCGGCTGTGGCGAGACCCGGTCCTAGCAGATGCGCTCGGCGACCGAGGGCGGGAGTTCGCGTCAAGGGAATGCATCGAGGAGCGCGCTGTGTTGAATTTTGCAGAATGGCTGCATTCACATGGCTTAGCGCCATGACGGCTTCGGAAACACCTCCCCCAGAAAATTCCTGACGCCGGCCGCCACGTTAAGTTCGTACATACCGGCAGTTCACCAAACTCTTTTTGCAAGGACTTGGCAGTTATTAACAACTCCGTTTAGCATACCGCATCGGTGTGCGGCTCGTATTGTAGGGGCCAAGCTGTTGCCCTGGTTGACTGGGTTATCGCGCTCCTTTGGACCATCCTGGCGGCTACCTCCTACTGTCAGTCGGTGCGGCAATCAAGCTCGAGGGAGGGCCAGAGTTCGAGAAGACGGCCTCTGTGGCCGTTACGGCACTGCTGGGATGTCTGACAAGCGGTTGGCGGCCTAAGCGGTGGAGACGGCTCGAGGGCTCGTAGAGCCTCTGATTGTGCTTTCCATCCTTGGACCCGTCGTGACATCGCATCTCAACTATAGCCGGTCTTGGTGGGAGGCCGACCCTTGCCCGGCACAGGTCTCTATGATGGCGTCTCAGCGGCGGTCGCACGACAACTCCTTTATAAGCAAGATGATGGAGAAAAGGTTCTTAAGGTCCTAGTCACGGTGCATTGCTCTACTCGCTACCCATTTTTGTTGGAGATACGAATGAGTCCACAAATTCTTATGCCGTGGCCGATACCTGTGATATCTTGCCGGCGTGCTGGTTGTCTTGAAAACAGCTGGACCCTTGCTGTGGGTCAGCTACCTTGATGGGTTTTGCTCGGCCCCTTGGCAAGCGCATGTCGCCGTAATGTTCGTCGTCCTTGCCATGGCATACCCGACCCTGAGAGCGAGCGACCTCTTCCCGCCGATGGCCTGATCGAGCTTGCTCGCAGGAACCGCAAAATAGTGCGCGTGAATGGCTGCAACCGACCAAACGAAGGGATCGGCCCTTCAGTTAACGTCCAAGCTCTCTGGTCGTAGAGAACGAGGTGCCAATCATTCCTTGAGCAATTTAGGTATGCCAAGACATTATGCGTTTCCTTCAGCCCATGAAATTATATCGTCAGATTTCCTCAGAGCCTTATGAGTACTTTACGAATGATTAAATTCGATGATTCCGTCGATTTGTGGACTTGGGACGGCGAAAATGTTGGGATCATACAGTGCCCAAACGCCTGATCCCGATAAATAATAGTGTGATGGAAACGATGCACCCTGTCGATCTATCGCGTTGTACAGGTGAAATGTGATATCCTTCAGTTCTTTGACCATACGTGACGCGCGATACAATGCGTCTAAATCGGCGTTCCCCGTATAGTCGGGCGACCATCCGCCTTCATAGAAAGTGAAACCTTCAATGCCAAGGCCGCGCGCCCATCCGATCCATTGGGGAAGAAGGGTATTGATGAATCGGGCGACGCTGAAACGGTGTTGATCGCCGGGAATGTCGATTAGCGTGCTGTTCACCAGGGCACTAGCTACCCTCAGCTTTCCGGCTACGTCACCTTCAACAAAGTCCGCCGCGGCGGCGAGGCGCTCATCATCCGAGTACGTGTCGCGAAAGTAGTTCGAGCATGCAACGTGCGTCACCCAATCGAATGCTGGAGCTCCCCCATCGCGGTCGACGTATTCGTCGCTTTTCAGCCGAGCATCCGGTTGAAATGGGCCCCCAGTCTGAACGCCAAGAACGCACCAATATTTGTTCCGATCGTTTGAGTAAACCGCGCTTATTGCCTGTCCGTTGGTACTTGCTACCTTTCCGGCCCAATTGTTGATGCGCACAGGATCCGTTTCGATCCCCCAATGGCTTTCAGCTTTTAACTGTCCGTATGGCGTCGCGTAAAACCCTGCCGAACCATTCCAGGTTTCATTAGGTGTCGCCTCAAACCGCGGTACCATCCATGAAGGCGCATGGTCCCTCAGGTGCGTTGCAAGCCCCGCCATCCAATCGGTGATGGGATCACATGACAGAAATGGCGGGACGAACCATGGATGAGCACCGATCTCCTCGGCCAACGCCAACATCACTTCGATGGGCATGCCGTTGTTGAGATACTGGTCGAAATTTAGTGCATCCCCCCCGAACTTCAGCCAACAATCCAAATCCTGATCATAGATCAACGTAGAATATCGACCCGCTGTGGGCCGCTCAACGGTTTGTCCGAAGAAGTCGAGGATCCGACCATATGGACCCCGGATAACCTTGGCACCCGTCTCAGCCACGTTTAGCGTCGGTTCGCTCGTGCTGGCTGTCTCGTTCCAATTGATGGTCGCGATAGCCTTGTCAACCAATCCACCCCAACCGGGCGGAGCCGACGCAGTGTAAGCGCTCGACGAGCCGCCCGAAATCCCAGCATAGCAATCAGCACGGATTTCTTGCCCCACCCAATACACGTAGTCAAGCGGTTTACGATCAGCCCAAAGTCGGACGTTCGTGGTGTTTCCATACTGCCAATCTAGAAAGCGAAGCACCCCCCACCCGCCAGCAAGCAACGTATCCACAAACTGGGTGCTGAAAATCTGCCCGGCCTCAAGCATGTTCCTATCGTTTTCATTGAAAAATCTTATATTAGAAATACCGGCGCTGTTGACGCGCAAGTCGATGCGCCCAGACCCGGGGTCGAACGTGAAATTGCCGTCCGTCGCCGTCTTAAAACCTAGGCCAGTGCATCCCAAGGTCCCAGCTCCTTCCCAAGCCAAACACCATTTCCCCGGCCGTTGGCCATAAGGAATGCCAAAAATGGTGTAGATGCCGTTTCCGATCGTGGTCGGATAACCGTTGGCATTTAGGTTCGAAGGAGGGACGCCGCCATTCGTAACTTGATCCGACCACTGTTGCGCGCATTTCACATGATTGATGAAGGGAAAAGAACCATCACCAAGAGCAAAGTTCAAGTTAAGCTGCGATCGGCCGCGCTTTAAGCCTTTCTGATGTGAGTTGACTGTTGCCTCTGCTCTTGAAATGAACGGGAGCGCCAGCGATGCAACCGCTCCGCCAATGAAGTCTCGACGCGTAGACGTTGTTTGATACATTTTTTCGCCTCTTACTTACTAGGGCGAAGTAGTTGCCCGCACATTGTTTTGTGCCGATCTCGATCGGGCTGTATAATTCCGACATCCACCGGATGACCTGCTCTTCGTGGCAAGATTGACGCCAGGGGAGGGCATTGGCAAGCCAAAATATCGCCGTGAGCAGGCAGATAGGCCAAGGCGGTAAAAAGCAGCGCGTGGCGGAACGCTCAGCGTCGCCGCGGGAGGTGGCTGCGGCCGCAGTTCCGCGATCAGCCGCAGATCTCGCGAGCATCCTTGGAATGGCGACCTCGGCCATCTGGAAGGCGACAATAGCGCCCGTAGCCGACGAGTTCGCGCAGACCCTGACCAGCTTCTCCCTCAGACTGGTCAGCGACGATCATCGAGATGCCGACCAACCAACCACACCGCCTGTTCGGCCGCGTCACCCAACCCCGCTAACTCTCAGTTCTTGCCTCGTACCTTCAATACCTTCACAATCCGTCGGACATTTAAGTGGCGATGATTTTGCGGCCCCTGAACCCCCTGGGCAGAAGATGCGCACTTTCGCAAGACCGAAGCATAACATCGCCGCGTACAAGGCTGTTGACGCGGCAATGCGGACGATACTGAGAAGGATCCCGATAGCCGCCTGGAGTGAGCGGCTCGCCTTAAATTGGGGGTACCGTTTTCGCGGCGCTCCCCGCGTCGTTAGACTTCGCTCGGGACCCGTCATCCTGGTAGATCCAACCGACTATTTACAGCTTATGATTTACTATTTCGGGACCTTTGAACCGAACAGCCTCAACATGGCCGTATCCTGCCTTAGTGGAGGCTCGACCATGATAGATGTTGGAGCGAACATTGGCCTTTATACGCTCACCTGCGCTGAGGCGGTCGGTCCGACCGGGCGGGTGCTGTCAATCGAAGCCGCACCCCCTAACGCTCGCGCTCTCCGAGACAATGTTAGGCGAAATGGAATGCACAATGTCACCGTAATAGAAGCAGCTGCCGCCGATACCACCGGACAAAAGATTATAACGCGTCCTCTAGGTGCCAATTTGGGCATGTTTACTTTAGGATCCCTCGATGGGGAAGAACAATTTGAGGTAAAATTAAAAAAGATAGATGACATCGTTTTATGCGAACAAATTGAACGGGTTGATCTAATCAAGATGGACGTCGAAGGGTTCGAATATCGCGCCCTTTTGGGCGCAGAACAAACGCTTGATAAACTAAAACCTTCGGTCATAATCGAACTTAACGGGACTGCGCTGCGAAGATGCGATACATCCCCGCAACAGGTTAAAGAGTTTCTTTACCGCCATGGCTATCTAGGTTGGATCATAGGATCTGGCACTTTGTCGCCCATATCCCGCGATCAAATTGATCACGTTTGCGACGAATGTCTATTTTTACATAGGACCATCATATCTTCGATGATTTCACGGGGCCTTCCGCTCGCTCGCCCGAGCTATGGGTAGGTCCATCCCGTCCTTGGAAGGAATCGTGTCAATGGGATCGCTCCCTGATCGCGCTCGGCCAGCATTACGGCTTCTTGCCTGGAGTGGCCCCCGTTTGACCGGACACTCGGCTATGGTGATTGAGCTCGAATGAACTCCCTCGGGGAGCGCATCTTGAGCCCGGAATGTGGATGGTTTTCGTTGTAGTCTTCGAACCATCCAGCGATCTGCCGGAGCGCGGTGATCTCATCCGGAAGAGGGTTCACGCGAACATAGTCCCGCTTGAACGTTTTGACGAAGCTTTCAGAGATGCCGTTCGATTGCGGGCTTTGAACGGGCGTGAAGCAAGGGACGAGATTGAGGGCCGTCGCAAAGTCTCTGGTCTCGCGAGCCGTGTAGACACTAGGTTCGAGCGCATGACAACGACTTTGCCGTCGTGGAGGCGACCCTTCCTTCGACCGGTGTGCCGGGTGAGCAGCATTCCGTTCTGCCGCATGATGCGGAAGATCCGCTTATGGTTGGCTATCGGCTTCCCGGCTTTGACCACCTCCCTATTGGCCAACGCGGTGATGCGGCGATAGCCATAGGTGGGCCGCTCGTCGACCAGGCGGCGGATCAGGGGCAGGAGGTCGCCGTCGTCCGGCTTGCGATAGGGGCCACGCGGCCTGGCAAGCTGACGGACTTTCTCATGAAGATGCGAGCGAGCGACCTGGAGCGCGTCGGCCACCGCCTTCATCGGGAAGCGTCCTTCAGTTGCGACAAGAGCCGCAAGCTCGGTTTTTTTGACTCCGACTTCGCCAGAGCCTCCCGGAGGATCTCGACTTCCATCGTCTTGCGGCCGAGCATCCTTTCAAGCTCACCGACGCGCTCCTCGAGGCGGCGGACCTCCGAACTCCCAACAACTGGTTCATCCGATCCCACGGCTGCAGCTCCGCCCTCGGTCATCAACCGGCGCCAACGATACAGCAGGTTCGGGGCAACGCCGCGCCGTCGAGCGATCGATGACACCGTCTCACCGGGCTGGAAGCTCTCCTCGATGATCTGCAGCTTTTGCTCGGTCGTCCGGTGCCGCCGGCGAACCGTGCCGGTGATCAGTTCGATGCGCTGGTAGTCGTCAGACATAAGCCTGTGCTTGAGGATAGCCTCAAGCCCTCCGCGTTATGCCGACTGTCCGGTCGAAACGGGGGCCAGTTCATTGCCCAGGGCGTGCCGGCCGTATCGTGCCAGGACCAAAGGCAAAGTCGAGCCGTTCAGCTACATTCGCCAAGACTTCTTCCTCGGCCGCCACCCGTAATGTTCGAACTCGTCGCAGATGGCGCCCATGCACGACCACGTCCTCGCAAGCCCGGCAGGCATACTTCGGGCGGCGAACGACCAGCACCGGGAACTGCGCCGGCACGATGTCGAGGCGCTCACGTCCTCGCCGATCCGGTGCAGGGCGCTCCGGCAGCACGGGCAGGCATGGTCGTCGATATCGACCACCCTCTCGATCCGCGGCAGATGCGCCGACAGCGATCCGCGGTTCACCCGGCGCCGGGCGGCGTGGACGGCGCGCTCGGCCGGCGCCGCCACCTCGTTCTCTGCTTCGCCTGACGCGATGACCTGGTCGGCCTCTTCAAGCGCGAACAGCAACTGGTCTTCCGGCAGCGTCTCGGCACGGCGACCGAAGCGGTGGCGCTGCATCTCCTTGATGATCTGGCGCAGCCGCTCGTTCTCGTGACGCTCGGCGACTAGCATCGCCCGCAGCGTGCCGGGATCGTCGGGAAGGCCAGGTGCCGGAATCGACTGGCCGAAGTAGACCATGCTCGCCAGGCTCCCGCGACGACACGATCGCGGCTGATTCACTTGGCCGCAGATCAGCTCGGCTCAGCCGGCACTGTCGTCTTGCGGGCCTTGTGGACCCGCCGCCAGTCGAGCCCTTCGAGCAGCGCCGAGAGCTGCGCGGCGGTCAGCCGGATCACGCCATCCTCGATCGCCGGCCAGCGGAACCTGCCGTCCTCGAGACGCTTGGCGAAGAGGCACACGCCGGTCCCATCCCAGTACACCAGCTTGACCCGATCGGCGCGCCTCGCCCGGAACACATAGATCGTCCCCGAGAACGGATCGGACCGCATCTCCTCCCGCACCAGGGCGGCCAGTCCCTCGGCGCCCTTGCGGAAGTCTACCGGCCAGGTCGCCACCATCACCCGCACCGCTCCCGTCGGACCGATCACCGCGATGCCTTCAGGGCCTGGATCACCGCCGTGATGGTCGTCGCCTCGGCGCCACGGCCTACCCGCACCGTGACCCCGCCGATATCCATCTCGATGAGGCCCGTCAAATCGCTGGACCGGCTCACTCGTCTCCGCTTGCGAGGCTTCCGAACAGGGTCCGGTGCGGGCTTTGCCTCCTCGCCCACCGCGGGCACGAACCGCAGCGAACCGCTGTCGTCGCCACCCTCCGCCGCTCGACGGGCGGCCCGCCGCCAGCCGAACACTTGCTGCGGCGTCAGCCGTGACGCCGCGCGACCTCCGACACCACCGCGCCCGGCGCCAGCGTCTCCTCGACGATCCATGCCTTGTCGTCCACCGACCAGCGCCGACGGCCGCCGACGTCGTTGATGATCTCCACCCGCCTCACTAACCGCGAAGGCTCAAGCGTAGGTTCAAATCCAGACACGAGCCGATCCCCTCCGTCCAATCCGGGAATCGACAGATTCACACCTCAGCAACAGACCCGAAAGGTGCGGCCAGAACTCCGCTTATCGTGCAGAGAATGGCGCATCGTAATAGGTGAGCGCGCGATCCCCATCAGCCGGCATCCTTCCGCGATGGAGAGACCTGGGGGCCGGTGATCAGCAATGTAGCCGCGCCCTTCGGCCGGGCTCTGTCTCGAAGAGCCCCCTTTTGAAACTCCAGTTCGAGCGCTTGCTTACCGACGAGTCGCTCCAGCGCCGCGATCCGCGCTTCGTATTTCTGGATCATGTCGGCTGCGGCGGCGTCCTCATCGAGGTCGCCGGCCTCACACTTCTGGACCCAGATCCGGATCAGGTTGCGCGAGAGGTCGTGGCGTTTGGCCAGACCATGCATCGTCTCGCCACCTAGGTACTCCTGCGCGACCTGACGCTTGAACGCGATGCTGTGGGTTCGATGCTTTGCCATGGCTTCCATCCTTCGAAAGCCCGGCTCGCCGGTCAAATCCTCAGTTCAGATCTGTCCGCCCCAAGGGGCCCACTCAGATCGCGGGTCAACATTGGGAGCCGATTGACACCTTTTTTAAAACTCACACCAAGGCCCCTGTTCCGCCGCATTTTGAAACAAACGCTCGCCCTCTCGCCGTACCAAGCTTAAATTGCCACGAATAGGGCGCCCGCCGTTGTACTCGTGCTGAGTAGCTAGAATCATGAGCGAAGCGTCTTTCACTGCCGCCGTTGCCCTGCTTGCTTGGCCCCTGATTGCACTTTGGCTGTTCTCGACGATGCCACGTGCTCAGGGGCTGCTTTGGACGACACTCGGTGGCTTTTTGCTTCTGCCCGTGGGCGCCGCGATCAAATTTGAGGGCCTTCCAGAGTTCGACAAGACTGCCGCTATCTCGCTGGCCGCGGTGGTCGGGTGTCTAGCTTCTGGGTGGCGACCCCGAATGTGGAGGCGAATTGGGATTGTTGAGATATTAGTCTGCCTCTATGTGCTTGGTCCCGTAGTGACGGGTGTTCTAAATAGTGAACCGGCGGTAGCTGGTGGCCGATGGCTCCCAGGTACAAGTCTCTATGATGGCCTGTCCGCAAGCATCAGCCAGATCCTCGCCCTGGCACCTTTTTTCCTTGGGCGCCAGCTTCTTAAGGGGGCGTCTGAAGGCGAACAAGTGCTCCGCGTGCTAGTATTGGCCGGGCTTTTATACTCATTGCCGATGCTGTTCGAGATGCGGATGAGCCCCCAGCTGCACAATTGGATCTACGGCTACTTTCAATCATCATTTGTTACGGAAAGCCGCTATGGTGGATTCAGGGCAGTAGTGTTCCTGCCGAACGGCTTGGTGCTTGCCCTTTTCGTTGTTACGACGCTCCTCGCGGCGGTCGCACTTGGGCGAACACGAAGCCGAATTTTTAGCTTACCTTCCTCCGTCACAGGGGCATACCTCGCTCTGCTGCTGGTGCTCTGCAAGAGTGCCGGCGCCCTTACCATCGCATTAATCATAGCACCTTTAGTGCGCTTTGCTCGACCAATCCTTCAAATGCGAGTGGCGGTCATTCTTGTTGTCGTAGCTCTCGCGTACCCCACTCTGCGATCCGCCGATCTCCTTCCCACCTACAGCATGGTGGACTTTGCCTCCACGTTTAGCGATGACCGTGCGATGTCGCTGCAGACCAGGTTTGGACAAGAGGAGATATTGCTCGACCGCGCTTCATCCCACTATTGGTTCGGATGGGGCCGCTTTGGTCGCAGCCGTGTTTACGACGAGGATGGCAAAGACATCAGCCTTACGGACGGGTACTGGTTAATCATAATGGGTTCATTCGGCATCGTGGGCTTCATAGCCACCTTTGGGCTTTTAGCCGTGCCGGTAGTCCGAGCCGCTAAGAATGTTCGTCAAGCCGAAACAGAACCGGAGGCGATCCACCTTGCGGCGCTAGCGCTGATAATAGCGGCAATTGTCGTGGACCAGCTGCCGAACTCATCCCTCAGTCCGTGGACATGGCTGCTGACCGGTACCCTTTTGGGAAGGGCCGAGGCGCTGGGAGCCGTCGGTCGAAACACCTTAGGACCAACACGGGAGCGCGCGTCCCTTGGGTTTAGGCGCGCGCCGTCGAGCGGCACAAACCGATCGGGAACCCCTGCTGGTGCATCATAGTTAGCAACGCTAAGGGCTTCAGACACAGTAGCGCCGGAAATGGTCCTGGCCTACGACCGCTACATCTGCGTAACTCTGTCTCTCGAAACGAACTCTATCGGGACGCATGCTCTATGATCGCAGTTGTCGGCGTTGATGAGAGTCCAGCGGCGCAGATGACGCCTGCCCTTGATCAGTCGGCCAAACAAAGCGTCCCGCAACCCATATCATTGCGTCGTAGAGTCATTAACGCTGGCGCTTGGAGTCTTGCGGGGTATTGCGCAAGCCAAACCATTCGCTTTGGCACCAACCTGATAATGACGCGCTTGCTTGTACCCGAGATGTTCGGAGTGGTGTCTATCGCCATGGTCATAATGATTGGCCTCGCAATGTTTTCCGACCTTGGCCTGGGGCAGAGCATTGTACAAAACCGCCGTGGCGATGATCCAGACTTCTTGAATACTGCGTGGTCGCTGCAGATCGTCCGAGGCCTTCTTATCTGGAGCCTAGCCCTACTTGCCGCTCTTATCCTGCATCTCGCTGTTGACCTCTTTCCAAGCCACAGTGTATACGCAGATCCGAGCCTTCCGATTTTGATCGCTGTTCTTTCCTTCGTTGCCGTCATCGATGGCTTTACCGCAACGCGAGCATTTCAAGCGAGCCGCAACCTAGCTCTCGGAAGGATTACATCTATCTCAATCGTCGCTCAAGTCGCCGGTCTAGCTGTTATGATACCTTGGGCTTGGTACATGCCGTCTGTTTGGACTCTAGTCGGCGGATCTATCATGTCATCTGGGGTGACGGTCAGTTTTGGACACTTGCTTCTGCCAGGCATCCGAAACCGCTGGCATTGGGACCGAACTGCGGCTGCGACTATCATCCATTTTGGGAAGTGGATCCTGTTCGCCTCTATCCTTGGTTTTTTTGCCGCTAACTTAGACCGATTGATTTTGGGCGGCGTGCTTGACGCGGCAACTATGGGGATCTTTACGATCGCCTATCTGATCTACAGTGCAGTTGATCAGCTCATTTCACGTGTGGTATCAAATGTGGCTTTCCCGGCCCTGAGCGAAGTGGCCCGCGGAGAAGGTAACCTGCGTGTAACCTACTACAAACTTCACGCATTTGTTGCAGGTCTCGCCTATTTTTGTTCCGGTCTCCTGCTAACGTCCGGTGGTGCTATGGTGAGCTGGGTCTATGATCCACGTTACGCCAGTGCCGGCTGGATGGTGCAAATTCTGGCGGTCGGGCTACTAACCACGCCGGTTCATCTCGCAGTCCAAGTCTATCTCGCGCGCGGTCAGCCGCAGATTTTACCAGCAATACTTATCCTTCGTATTGTCGCGCTGATGGTCGCCGTACCGGCAGGCTTCGCTACATTTGGTCTTTCGGGGGCGCTATGGGGGATAGTGGCGGCCCAATTCACTGCGGTCCCCTTTCTGTTAATCAAAAACTCGAAGACCGGACTACTATTGTTAACGCGTGAGCTCCTTGTCCTGCCCCTTCTGGCAGTGGGAGCTTTGACAGGTGTTCTCTTGGCAACAACAGTTTCCTAAGATGAGAATCACGTTCATTATGCCAACTGTGAGCATGGGTGGCGGTACCCGAGTGGTTGCAGTTCATGCTCAAGCGTTACGTCAAATGGGACACCGCGTTCACGTGGTGTCTCCCCCTCAACCCAGATCGCCCATAGGTGAGCGACTCAAACACCTTCTGAAAGGTAAACTTGCTTCTAAAAACGGTGGACCTCCCAGTAGCCACCTAGACCACATTGGCATAGACCATCGGATACTAGAACGTTGGCGACCAGTCACCAACGATGACGTACCGGATGGAGATATTGTCATCGCTACATGGTGGGAGACCGCGGAATGGGTCAACGCTTTGAGCAATAGTAAAGGAACTAAGATTTACTTTATTCAGGGACACGAAATATTTCCATATCTACCGATTGAGAGGGTCATAGCTACGTATCGCTGTTCTATGCAAAAGCTCGTCGTGTCTTCTTGGCTAGAAAACATCATGATATCGAATTACAATGATAGTAAAGTTCGGGTCATTCCAAACAGTTTTGACCGGAACCTGTTTTTCGCAAGTCAGCGAGACAAACAGCAAAGGCCGACAGTCGGCTTTATATATGCGAGTTCTCATGTTAAGGGGGTAGATGTTGTTCTTGCGGCGTTGAAACAAATACGTGAGCGATTTGCGGACATACGCATTTTATGCTTTGGCACCGAACCAGTAACCGCTGACCTCCCGCTCCCCCCCGGCTCAGAAATCCACGTCGCTCCGCGACAAGAGGATCTTCGTTTGTTATACGCGGCATGCGACGCTTGGGTAACTGCGAGCCGAAACGAAGGCTTTAACTTACCGGCACTTGAGGCCATGGCCTGCCGAACTCCGGTAGTCGCCACTAAAACAGGATGGCCTGCAGAAGCTGTGATTACGGGTGAAAACGGCGTTTTAGTCGACGTCGACAACCCAATCGCGATCGCAAATGGGTTGGAATGGATTCTCTCGCAGCCTAACACTCGGTGGCAACAACTATCTAACCTTGCACATCAGACTGCAGCCCGGACACCCACTTGGAGCGAAAGTAGTAGACTGCTCGAGGAAGCTCTCTGCATCGCGGCCCGAAACGGTCATGGCACTCCGGGCGAACCCTACTCCAAAGCCTATTGACTGGTTTCCTGAGCTGCCCCCTGTTCGACCGGACATCCGGCGTAAGCAAGAAGGCTCAAGGCTATCCTTGGGGACAGGCCCATGTCGGATGACTATCAGCGGATCGAGCTGATCAAGGGGACGTCGCGTCGACGGTACAGGTCGACGGAGCAGAAGCTGCGGATCATCAAGGAGAGTTTCGAACCCGGTGAGACGGTCTCGTCGGTGGCCCGGCTGCAACGGGGTGGCGGCGAACCTCCTATCGCTGGCGGCGCCTGATGAGCTGTCATTCTGGAGGGGGCCCCTTGGGTGGACAGATCTGAACTGAGGATTTGACCGGCGAGCCGGGCTTTCGAAGGATGGAAGCCATGGCAAAGCACCGAACCCACAGCATCGCGTACAAGCGTCAGGTCGTGCAGTAGTACCTGGGTGGCGAGACGATGCATGGTCTGAAAAAGCCACGACCTCACGCGCAACCTGATCCGGATCTGGGTCCAGAAGTATGAGGTCGGCGACCTCGATGAGGACGCCGCCGCGGCCGACATGATCCAGGAACAAGAAGCTGACCTGCCACGCCATCCAGCGTCGATTAGAGCCTCCGGGTGATTTGCGCCGAGCGGCGCGGGGATGGCAATAGGCGATCGGCGAAGCTGGTCGGGGTTGCGAAGCTGATCGCCTGTTGCGGTGAGACTGGCCGCGAAGGCAGCCGGGGTGAGGTAGCCCAGTGATGAATGCGGGCGCTGGAGGTTGTAGTCGGCGACCCAGGCGTCGATCGCCCGGCGGGCATGTGTCAATCGGCGCCGAACATTGACCCCTGATCGGCGTCCAATTTTGACCCCGGT
>JADMIO011583452.1_pt1 | contig 21158 bp, 21 predicted proteins | sample 8958161 | NCBI WGS metagenome assembly JADMIO01 (sample SAMN16585339, study PRJNA669376) | soil metagenome | isolation source: Crop rotation soil | place: USA: Cullars Rotation, Alabama | collected 2011
GACAACTTGTCCACGTGGAATTCTAAGCTTAGGATCCCAATGTGCTGGAAAGCTCTGACCAAGCCGCCGACGTTCGCCGACTTGCTGCGCGAGCACCATCCCGCGGTCGCGGACGGCTTTCAGGCGATGCGCAAGGCCGCGCGGGAGAGCGGACCGATCGACGCTAAGCACCGCGAGCTGATCATGCTGGCGGGGTTTGCCGCGGCCGGCATCGAAGGCGGCTTCCGCGTCCACACCCGAATCGCCCTGGAGAATGGCGCGACCGCCGAAGAGATCAATCAGACAGTGCTGTTCGCGCTCGGGGCGGCCCAGGGACTCTCCCCGTCCGTCGAAGCGCTCCGCTGGGCGCGCGAGGTCATCGCCGAGCCGCGCTAGCGGCCGATTGTCTCGAGACCGCCGCCGTCCCAGGGTCGGTGGGCGGAACTAGCAAAGGAAGCAGAGTATGTATGGCTGGCGGGCTCGCCTGGCGCTGCTCATCGCGCACAGCAACACGACAATGGAGCCGGAGTTCTATCAGGTCGTTCCTGAGGGGGTGTCGGTCCACGCGGCACGGGTCCGGGCGCAGGCGATCTCGGTCGACGGCCTGATCAACACCGGCGACGACGTCGCGCGCGCGGTGGCCGATCTCTCGGACATCGACGCCGCCTCGTTCGTGTTCGCCTGCACCTCGGCCAACTTTGTCGGCGGTGTCGACAACGACCTGGCCCAGTCCCGCCAGATCGAGGAGCTGACCGGGCGGCCGGCGATCACGGCGGCCACGGCGGTGCTCGAGGCGCTCCACGCGATCGGCGCGCGCCGGGTAGCCGTCGCCACGCCGTACCCCGACGAGCTCGACGCCAAGGGAGCCGAGTTCCTCACGGCGCACGGCATCGAGGTGGTCAACATCGGCGGAACCGACCTGGGCGGCGCGCGCCGCCCGCACAACCCGCTCGCGGCGAGCCCGGTCTCGCACGTCGGCCTGCAGCCGCCGGAGGTCGCCTACCGGCTCGGTCGCAAGGCGTACGTCGAGGGTGCGGAGGCGGTGCTGATCAGCGGCGCGAACCTGCCGACGATGGACACGATCGCCACGCTCGAATCCGATCTCGGGGTGCCGGTGGTGACGTCTGGCCAGGCCTGTATCTGGGCGGCGCTGCAGCTCGCCGGGGTGCGCGATCCGATCCGTGGGTACGGCCGCCTGCTCGAGGGTCCCGCGCCGCTGCTCAACGTCCGCCGACACCAGGCAGTTGTTGGAGGATCAGTCAATGGCGCGTAACGAGCCAGCCCGGAAGCCGCCGTTTCCGACCGTGCAGGACGAGCTTCGCAAGACCTCCAACGAGGTCGCCGACGCCTTCTACGAGCTGCGGAAAGTGATCGCCGCGTCCGGGCCGATCACGCCGAAGTTCCGCGAGCTGATGCTCGTGGCCGCGTTCACCGCCACGCGGAACGAGGGCGGCTTCAGGATCCACTGCTGGCGCGCCCGAGACGAGGGCGCGACGCGCGAGGAGGTCGACCAGGCGATCCTGCTCACGCTGGGCGCCTCGCAGGGGCTGTCGCCGGTCGTCGAGGCGCTCAACTGGGCGCGGGAGATCCAGGACGCGCACTTCCCCGACTAGAGCGCGATTCGGTAACCCGCGGAGGAGCATAAGGTGACGAGCAAGGAACCCAGCCGTAAGCAGCCGCCTCCGAGTGTCATGGGCGAGCTTCGAAAGACGTCGGGCGCGGTAGCAGACGCGTTCATGCAGATGCGCAACATCATCGCGGCAGGCCCGATCGACTCGAAGTGTCGCGAGCTGATCCTCGTCGCGACGTGCGTCGCCAGCCGCAACGAGGGCGGGCTTCGGACCCACTGCTGGCGCGCCGCTGATGAAGGCGCGACCCGCGAAGAGATCGAGCAGGCGATCCTGCTAAACCTGGGCGCGTCCCAGACGCTCTCACCGGTGGTCGAGGCGCTCGCCTGGGCGCGCGAGACCCTGGATGCATATTTCGACTGATTTGCCGATGCCACTCCATTCCGGCCCCAAGATAGGCGATCTGCTGCCCGAAGTTGTGCGGACCTACACCGAGGAGAGCGTCGCGGCGTACGCGGCCGTTTCTGGCGCGGTCGGCGAGATGCACACCGACCCGGAGTTCGCCCGATCCCTGGGGTTTCGCGGGGTCGTGGTCCACGGCCAGATGAACCTGGCGCTGGTGAGCCGCGCGCTGACCGAAACGTACGGGCCGGGCTGGGCGAGCGGCGGCACGCTGACCGGGCGCTACCTCAAGCCGGTGGTGGCCGGAGACACTGTGCGGGTGCAGCTGCGGGTCACGGAGCGCGGCGAGGCGAGTGTGGACCACACTGTCGAGGTGCTCAACCAGGACGACGAGCTGGTGCTGGTCGGGCAGGCACGGGCGGCGCTCCGCGAGGCATTGCCGGACGCGGTGGTGGCGCCGGATGCGCCGCCGCCCGACGCCTCGCCGTTCGACTTCCCGGAGCGGCGCGTTGGCTATGCGGACATGGAGCCTGGCCTGACCGGTAGGGTCTGCATGGAGTCCGTGACGGAAACGCTCGTCCGCGACTTCGCGTCCGCGGTCGACGACCTCAACTCGATCTATTTCGACGACGCGGCGGCCGGGCAGGCCGGCTTCGGCGGTCGTATCGCGCCGCTCCTGATCGTCGGGTTTATGAATCCGCTCTACGCTTCCCTCAAGTCGGTGGTCGGGGACACCTGGCCTGAGGAGCGGGTCCATGCCCAGGCGACGTTCGAATTCGCCTACCCGCCCCGAGCGGGCGACAAGCTGCTGACCGTCGCCGAGATCGCCGGGCGCGAGGAGAAGCGGGGGCGCAATCGGGTCACCTTCCGCTGCAAGACCTACAACCTGCGCGGCGTCTTGATCGCGACGGCGCTCCACACGGAGGTCTGGTTGTGAGCCGGGCCGCCAGGGCGCGGATCCGGCAGCCGCGCATGCCGATCGGAGAACGCTAGCGGCGATGGTCGAGACTTCTCGGGACGCTTCGAGCGCGCCTGCTGACCTGGCCGGCCTGCCCTGGTCGGGCCTGGAGACGGTGCTCGCCCACGCCCGCGCGCAGCGACGGGCGGTCTACATGTCGCTGATCGGCAATCAGCAGTACCTGATCGGGCCGGGCGAGGCGCGCGGTATCCTGGCCGCCTGGCCAACGGCGACGGACGGCCGCGGGCGTTTTGCCATCGGCGCGATCGCGACCGTGGCGGATCGCACGCTCCTGAATAGCGCGGTCCGACCCGACATCGACAGCATCCTGTATTCCACGGCGACGCTGACGGTGAAGATTCTCCACGAGCCCAACCCGGACGGCCCGATCACGGCGCACGGTCGCGTGGGCGCGATCAGCGAGGTGCTCGGGGCGAGCGCCTGTACGCTGGTCGACGCGTCTGGGCGCGAGTTCGGGCTCGCATCCGGCACGTTCGTCGTCGCGCGACGGCCGGACCACGGCGCGGTCAAGGTCATGCGGCCGAGCCAGGCTGAGCACGCCGCAAGCGAGGAAGCGGTGCTCGAGCTCCACGCGCGCATCGCGCGTCACCTGGAGACGCTCGGGCCGGCGCCCAGCTACCCGGACCTGCTTGCCATCAGGGTGCTGAAGGCTGACGAGCAGGTTGTCGAGGCGGTCTTCGACTCGGCACCGCACCTTGGGAACACTGTTCGTTCCCTCCACGGAGGTGTCCTGTTCGGCGCCGCTGCCCAGGTCGCGGCTGAGCTGGTACCTGGCTGGCGGATCGCCGAGGAGCACTGCCAGTTCCACGCCGGCGTGGGCGAGCACCGGGTCCGCTTGCACGCCCGGCTCCTACGCCGCGGACGTCGCGTCGCCTTCGTCGAGGTTGACGCGACCGTAGAGCAGAAGTCGATCGGGTCGATGCTGTGCACTATGGTGCCGTCGCATGCCGGCTGAGCGACTCGAGCTGTTCAACCTCTCGCCGGAGCGGATCCGGGCGCAGTCGAGCATCTGGCCCGGCTTCACCCTGTCGACCGGGCTGGCCGAGCAGGCGGCACGGACGCCCGACGCGGTCGCGCTCGAGGACGGCGACCGCCAGCTTACGTATGAGCAGTTCCACCAGAGCGTTCGGCGCATCGCGGCCGGTCTACGGCGACGGGGCGTCACGCCAGGCAGTGTGGTGACGTACCAGATCCCCACCTCCTTCGACACGATCTTGCTGCACTACGCGATCGCCTACGCGGGGGCGGTAGCGAGCCCGGTCTCGCTGCTCCACCGCGAGCACGACTTGCGCTCGATGCTCGCGCTGGCCCGGCCGTCGCTGATGGTGACCTGCGCCGAGCACCGCGGAGTGGCTCACGCCCGGATCGCCCGAGAGAGCCTGCGCCAGGCAGGGCTCGACGTCCCCGTCCTGATGACGAGCGCTGGCCAGCTCGAGCAGGAGATCGGCGAAGTGCCGGACGGCGGGCTGCGTCCCGACGCCGGGAGCCCGGACGACGCACTGTTCGTCTGCTGGACCTCGGGCACGACCGGCGAGCCCAAGGGGGTCGTGCACACCCACAACACGGGCATGTGCGGGGTCACCACCAAGCTAGAGCACATGGGCATCTCGGCGGGGGACGGCATGCTGATCATGACGCCCACCGCGCACGCCGTCGGCATCTACGGCATGCACATGCTGGCGGTCGGCGTGCGGATCGTGCTGATGGAGACGTGGGAGCCCGAGCGCGCGGTCAGGCTGATCGAGCAGACTCGCCCGACGCTCAGCTTTGCGCCCTCTACCTTCTTGATGGATCTCGTCCGTACCGAGAGCCTGGCGCACCACGACGTGTCGTCGCTGCGGGTCTTTAGCTGTGGCGGCGCGCCGATCCCGGGCCTGTTGATCGAGCTCGCCGACGAGCGGATGCCCGCCTGCCACGTGCTGTCGTCGTACGGCACCTCCGAGGAGGGCTCGGTGACCGCCGCGAGACCGAGCGACCCGCGCGAGCTATCGGCCGTCTCAGACGGCGTGCCGCTGCGCGACGTGGAGCTGCGGACGCTCGGGCCGGACGGCCGCGATGTGGATATCGGCCAGGACGGCGATCTGGTCGTTCGTTGTCCGAACGCATTCGCCGGCTACCTGCGCCGGGCCGACCTGACCCGCGAGGCGGTCGACGCCGACGGCTGGCGCTGGACCGGCGACCGGGCGGTCCTTCGCCCGGACGGGACGATCAGGATCACCGGGCGGACCAAGGACATCATCATCCGCGGCGGCCTGAACGTCCCGATCGTCCAGGTCGAGGGCGTGCTGGTCCGCCACCCGTCGATCGCGAAGGTGGCGATCGTCGGGATGCCCGACGCTCGCCTCGGCGAGCGGGCCTGCGCGTACGTGGTGCCCGAGCGAGGCGAGCGCCCGGTGCTGGACGAGCTGCGGGAATTCCTGACCGCCCAGGGCGTGGCGAAGACCTACTGGCCGGAGCGCCTGGAGCTCGTCGACGAGCTGCCGATGACGGCGAGTGGCAAGGTCCAGAAGTTCCGCCTGCGCGAGATGATCGCCGAGCGGCTAGAGGCCGAGAGGTAATGCGCGTTCGCGGCCGTCCTGAGCGCAACTTCATGTGCCATCCACCATTGATCTGTCATCCTGAGCGGAGCGAAGGACCTCGGTCTCTCAGTGTAGGAACCGAGGTCCTTCGCTCCGCTCAGGATGACAAGCAGAGAGGGGATGACACGCTAAATGGGGAAGTCCGAGAAAACGCGCCCCTACGGTGCGGCGCGGCCGAAGGGGTCGGGCTGGCCGGTGCCGTCCCAGTCGGGATGCGTCTTCATGATCTCCAGGTTGGTGGCCAGGCCGTCCCAGAACGGCAGGTAGATGAAGGCCATCCACTTGCAGGACTCGTTGGGGTTGTTGTTGAAATGCTGATGCTCGACCCCGCCCGGCTTGAGCGGGAGCAGCAGCAAGTCGCCCGCTTCCCAGGGCACTTTGACGCCGTCGACCAGGCTGTAGCCGGAGCCTTCGATGCAGTAGATGACCAGGCCGCCCTGGTGGCGGTGCGAGCCCGAGTGGACCCGGATGTCCTGCATGAAGATCCACCAGTCGGTGAGCGCGGTGTCGTCGAACAGCTCTTCGTAGATGAACCGCTTGTTCTTGGCCTGGGGGCCCTGCTCCCATTCACGCTCGTCCGGCGAGATGACCACCTTGCCAGTCAGGCCGCGCGTCAGGAACTTCTTACAGTGCTCTCGGCCGACGCGCCACGGGATAACTTTGCCCGCGCTGGGCTCCCGCTCGCGGACTCTGATGCGCTCTGCCATGAAACGTTGCTCCTAGGTGACCGAGTTAAACCGATGATAGCAGAGCCATACCGCCTCGATTTTTCGCACAATGTAGAAGGGGGGTTGCCCGTATGTGAGCGGCGGCACTCGGCGCGAGGGCTATCAAATTAGTTGATCGGAGAGAGAGTCCAGTCTATCCTTGCCGGGCGGCCCCAGAGTGAGCGGCCCGTGATTTCCCGACATTGCCGCCCGTACCTGGCGCGGCTCAGTCGTCGATGAGCATCCGATTAGGGAGCGTGACGATGCACAGAAACTACGCTGTTGGACGCCTGGGAAGCCTGATCGTGGCGATGGCGCTTTTCGCGGGCTGCGCGCCGGCGGCGGCGCCGTCGAGCGCCCCGACCTCGAAACCGGCCGCGCCGGCGACGGCCGCGCCCGCGGCACCGGCCCCAGCCGCGAAAGCTACCACCGCGCCCGCGGCGCAAGCGCCCGCCGCCGCGCCCGCGCAGCCCGCCGCTGCCGGCAAGCAGGAGCTCACAATCGTCCAAGGGGCCGACCCTGAGACGCTCGACCCTCAGGCGGGGTCCACGCGGTCGGCGCTCAATGTCTCGGGCGCTGTCGCCGAGACGATGGTCAAGATCGCCTTCACCGAGAGCGGGCCGACTCCGGCGCCGGTGCTCGCCACGTCCTGGCGCCAGGTCAACGAGACGACCTGGGAGTTCAAGCTCCGCGAGAACGTGAAGTTCAGCAACGGCGAGCCGTTCGACGCCGAGACGGTCAAGTACAGCATCGGGCGGATCCAGGACCCGGCCGAGAAGTCGCGTAGCTTCAAGTACGCGGCGTCCGTCGAGCGGGTCGAGGTGGTCAACCCGACCACGGTGAACCTGATCACCAAGGCGCCCGCGCCCCTGATCCCGCTCGACATGAGCCAGGTGTACCTGGTGCCCCCGAAATACACCGCCCAGGTAGGCAGCCAGGAGTTCGCCAACAAGCCGATCGGGACCGGGCCGTTCAAGCTGGTCGAGTGGGTCAAGGACGACCACGCGACGCTCGAGGCGAATCCAGACTACTGGGGCGGCAAGCCGAAGCTGGATCGGGTGACCTTCAAGTCGATCCCGCAGGCCGCCACCCGCAGCGCCGCGGTGCGCACGGGCCAGGCCGACGTGGTCTTCCCGCTGCAGACCAGCGACGTCAACGTGCTCAAAGACGTCAGCGGCATCAAGGTCGAGACCTCGCCGTCCGAGCGGCTGGCGTACATCAAGCTCGACCAGGCCTCAGACCCGATCATGAAGGATGTCAAAGTCCGCCAGGCGCTCAACTACGCCGTGGACAAGAACGCGATCGTCGAGCACGTCTTCCAGAACTACGCCACGGTCCTCCAGGGACAGGGCATTTCCGCGCAGTACTTCGGGTTCAACCCGAACGTCCAGGCGTATCCGTATGATCCCGACAAGGCCAAGCAATTGCTAGCCGAAGCGGGCTATCCGAACGGCTTCTCCACGGTGCTCTGGACCTCACGCGGGCGGTACCAGCTCGACTTCGAGACCGCCCAGGCGGTTGGCGGCATGCTCCAGAAGGTCGGCGTGAACGTCGAGGTCAAGCCGCTCGAGTGGGCCGTCTACATCAAGGACCTCACAGACAAGAAGCTGACGCCGATGGTCTACGCGGCGTGGGCGACCTATCCTGATGCCGACCCGATGTTCGACGTGTTCTTGAAGGGCACCTCGTACACCTACACCGACATCCCACAGTTCGACGCGCTGGTCAAGCAGGCGCGGGCGACGATGGACGAGAAGAAGCGACTCGAGCTGTTGCGCGACGCCGCCAAGATGCAGCACGACGAGGCGATGGCGATCTTCCTGGTCCAGCCGCAGAACATCTACGCCGTCAGCGACCGTGTCCAGGGCTTCAAAGTCCTGCCCAACGAGTCGATGGAGCTGCAGAACGTCTCAATTCGCTAGAAAGCCTGGGAAGCAAGGAACCATTTGATGACTGATACGACCACGAGCAGGCCCGGACCGATCTTCGGGATCCGGTTCCCGCCGAGCGATGCGCCCGAAGAAACCTCGCGCCTCGCGCGCGAGGCCGAGGATGGCGGCTTCGAGTGGATCTGGGGGCTGGACACGCCGCTGATGGCCGGGACCCTGTTCGATCCGTACGTCGACCTGGTACTGGTCGCCCAGAACACCAAGCGGGCGATCATGGGCCCGGCCGTCTCGCCGCTCTACCTCCGCAGCCCCGTGGCTACCGCCGCGGCGATCTTGAGTCTGGACCGCATCTCGAACGGCCGCGCCGTCCTGGGTCTCGGCTCGGGCGGCAGCGCGCTGGCGACCCTTGGCGTCCAGAAGGAAGCGGGCGGCAGCTACATCCAGGGCGCCGCCGCCCGCCAGGCGGCGCTCAAGGAGGAGGTGCTCTTCTACCAGAAGCTATTCCGAGGCGAGCCGGTCAGCCTGGGCACGCGGCCGATCCAGATCTCCGAGCCCCGGCGGATCCCGATCTGGCTGGCCGCCAGCGGGCCGAAGATGCTCGAGCTCTCCGGCGAGCTGGCCGACGGTGTGATGATCCACGTCGGCACCTGGACGCCCGGCATCAAAGAAGCGATCGCTAAGATCCACGCCGGCGCCGAGCGGGCCGGGCGGGACCCGAAGAGTATCAAGGTCGCCTGCTACACCATCACGGCGATCTCTGAAGAGGGCGATCGCAAGCGCGACATCCGCTACGTCAAGCCGGCGATGAGCTTCTGGTACACCTCGATGCCCCAGATCCTGGAGCGGGCGGGCATCAAGGTCACCAAGACCAAGCCAGACAAGATGCCGCACCCGGACATGACCCACGCCCACGACTGGAACGAGGCCATGGACGCGGCCGACTCTTACATGGACGACCGCGCTGCCGAGGAGTTCTGCCTGGTCGGCCCGCCCGAAGCCGCCGTGCAGAAGATCCGCGAGATGCACGAAGCCGGCGTGGACCAGATCTACGTCCGCGGCCCAAGCTCGTACGGGCTGCCCCACGACCTGGTAAAGGTCTTCTCGGAGAAGATCATCCCGCACTTCCAGTAGGTTTCCCGTTCCGAGCGCTTATACTCCGCCCCGGGGCGCTGACACCCCCGGGCGGAGTGCGAGCGCTCGGCGATACGGCTCAGGAATGAGCCAGGCGGACAGACGCGCGCTCAGCCCAGGATGTCGACCACGGCGATCTGGAGCTCAGGCACGGTGCCGGGACTGATCGTGTCGCCACGGCGGAAAACTTGCGTCGTGGCGTAACCGGTAGCAGCTGGCTCGCGGTACACCATCACATGGTCGCGGCCGAGATCGACCACCCACAGCTCGGGGACGGCGTGCCTGGCGTAGAGTGGGGCCTTGATCTGGCGGTCGAACTCGATCGAGCTGTCGGCGACCTCGACGACGAGGAGCACGTCGGCAGGCGTGGCGTGGCCGCTGGCGTAGTAGTCGTCCTTCGGCCGCATCAAGACCAGGTCCGGCTGCGGCTCGCTGCGGTTGTCCAAGCGGATCGGATTCTGGATGCTCACGATCGCCGCGTCGCCAACAGCGGGGACGAATACCCGGGTGAGACGGTTGACGCAGGCCATGTGTCGGCCGCCGATGGGGCTCATCTCCAGGATCTCTCCCTCGATCAGCTCGACCCGGTCGTCCTCGCCGAGGATCCCGGCCTCAGCCATCCGGTAGTAGTCGTCTACCGTGAACCGCCAGTACTTGAGCTCTACTGCCATCTGACTACCTCGCTCGACGGCTGGCTGAGTGCCCGGTGTGCTTGCCTGATTCTACCCATACACGCGCCGCGCGCCGGCTCGAACACTAGAGCGCCGCGCCGTGGCGGCGACCGACGGTGGCGAAGGCCTCAGCGCAGCGGGCTACCTGCTCGGGCGTGTGGGCGGCCGAAAGCTGGACGCGGATCCGGGCCTGGCCGATCGGTACGACCGGGTAGCTGAATCCGATGACGTAAATGCCCTCATGGAGCAGGTCGCGCGCGATCTCCACGGCCAGGCGTGCGTCGCCCAGCATGATCGGGACGATTGGGTGATCCCCGGGTTTGAGGGCGAACCCGGCCGCGGTCATGCGCGCGCGGAAGTCGCGCGCGTTGGCCATCAAGCGGTCACGCCGCTCAGTCGTCTCCGAGAGGAGGTCGAGCACCTTCAAGCTCGCGCCGGCGATGGGCGGCGCGAGGGTGTTCGAGAAGAGGTACGGCCGGGCACGCTGGCGGAGTAGGTCCACGATCTCCTGGCGAGCGGCCACAAAGCCCCCCGAAGCGCCGCCGAGCGCTTTGCCGAGCGTCGAGCTGATCAGGTCCACGCGACCCATGACGCCGAAGCGCTCCGGGGTGCCACGGCCGGTGGGGCCGACGAAGCCGGAGGCGTGTGAGTCGTCGACCATCACTAGCGCACTGTACTGTTCGGCCAGCTTGCAGATTCCGTCCAACGGTGCATAGTCGCCGTCCATCGAGAACACGCCATCGGTGACGATCAGCCGCAGTCGAGCCGCGTGCGCCTCCCGGAGCCTGGCCTCGAGGTCGGCCAGGTCGGCGTGTGCATAACGCAGGCGCTGCGCTTTACAGAGCCGAATCCCGTCGATGATCGAGGCGTGGTTCAGCGCGTCCGAAATGACGACGTCCTGCTCGCCGAGCAGCGCCTCGAACACGCCGCCGTTGGCGTCGAAGCACGAGCCGAACAGGATCGCGTCTTCGAAACCGAAGAACTGGGCGAGCCGCTGCTCCAGCTTGCGATGCTGATCTTGCGTGCCGCAGATGAACCGCACACTGGAGAGGCCGTAGCCGCGCTCGTCGAGCGCCGCGCGGGCAGCCGCGAGCACCGCCGGGTGGCTGGACAGGCCAAGGTAGTTGTTGGCGCAGAAATTGAGGACGGCCCGGCCCTCGACCTGGATCTCCACCCCCTGGGGAGAGCCGATGAGGCGCTCCTCCTTCCACGTACCGGCGGTCTTGATCTCGTCGAGCTCAGCGCGAAAGATCTTACGGGCGTCGGCGTACATCAGCCTCTGTCCTCCACGAAATTGCTCGAGGAACCGATTGTGCCAACCCTAGGCGTTGGCAGGGACAGATAGGATGATCTTCGTGGCCTCGCCGGAGCGGAGCAGGTCAAAAGCGTGCTCGAACTGCTCGATCGGAAGCTCGTGCGAGACCACAGCCTCAACTGGAACCCGGCCCGAAAGGAGATATCCCTCGACCTGGTACCACGTCTCGTACATCTTTCGCCCGTTGATTCCGAGCACCGTTGCGCCCTTGAAGATGATGTCGTTGGGCAGGTCGAACTCGACCGGCCGCGACGGTAACCCCAGGAGTGCGGCGGTGCCGCCGTTGCGGAGTGCCCGGAACCCGGCCCGGATCGCGGCTGGGCTACCGCTCATCTCGAGTAGGACTTCCGGGCCTTGCCCGTGGGTCAGACGTCTGGCTTCCGCCGGCCAGTCTGGATCGTCCCCGCGAAATGTGTAGGACGCGCCGAACTCTCTGGCCATCTCCAGGTGTCGCGGCACGATGTCGACGGCAATGATCAAGCTTGCGCCGGCGGCGTGCGCGATGGCCGTGGCCATCAAGCCGATGACGCCAACACCGGTGATCAGCACGCTCCGTCCGCTCACGCCCGCGGCGGTCACGGTGTGCATCGCATTGCCAAGCGGATCGAGCATGGCGGCAACGCGATCGGGTATCGCGTCGTGCACCGGCCAGATGTTGTCCTCCGGAAGGAGCAGATACTGAGCAAACGCGCCGTCACGATCGATCCCGAGGATGTCGACGCGCTCGCAAATGTGGCCGTTACCGGTCCGACAGGGCTGGCAGCGGCCGCATCCGATGTGGCCCTCGCCGCTCACCCGATCGCCAATGCTGGTTCGAACCACGTCGAAGCCGACCGCCGCGACCCGCCCGACGAACTCGTGGCCGATCGTGGTGCCGAGCGGGACCCGTTGGCTGCTCCAGGCGTCCCACTCGTAGATGTGGCGGTCGGTGCCGCACATACCCGTGTGCGTGACCGCTACTACCACATCCCGCGGGCCGGGCTTGGGAATGGGTACATCTGAGCACCAGGAGAGACCGGGCGCGGCCTCGAGTTTCTTAATGGCGAACATCGTCTCCTGTGCACGCGGCGACACCGCGCCCTCCGCGCTACGGCGAACACTCATGTGCTCGACCTTTGCTGATTTAGCATAAGCATCGCACGAATGCGCTAGCCGCCGAGTAGCTCGCCCAGCTCGGAGACAGATTCGACGTGCTCCAGACTATGTACGCGATCGAGCAGCCTCCGCGCGCGGTCCGCGCCAAGGACTGGCTCGACCAGGCCGGTAAACTTCGCCGCGAGCTCAGCGTCGGAGAGCGGGCGTGACGGATCGCCGCGCGCGGTACCGACCGTCTCCTCGAGCACCCGGCCATCCGTGCATTCGATCCGGACGGTCGAAACGACGCGAAGCGTGTCGCGATAGATCGCGTCGGCCGCGGGATCCGTCTCGAAGTGCACCCGCCCTCCAAGCGCGCGGACGTCTGGATCGGCACGGCTGGTGTCCGACTGCCAGGCGGCGCCGATTGGTCGGCGCAAAAGTACCATCGCCACCGTGTGTGGGATGCTGAACTGGGCATCCACCACGCCGCGAGGTTGGTAGTCGGCAAAGTCGCGGATCTTGGACGTCGATCGCACAGTCAGCGTCCGAACGTCCTCTGGGCGCAGGTCATGGGCGGTGACCAGTGCCGAGACGGCGTCGAGCGTGCTGCCGATGTAGCGGCAGGCCGGGTACGGCTTGTACGAGAGGCGCTCGATCATGAATTCGGACCCGAGCCCGTTCGTAATCGCCTCACGTCGCCAGCGGTCCGAGCTGGCCATGATCCAGAAGCCGGTCTCGCCATCGAAGATGGTGCGATTGGCTGGAAGGCCAAGCCCCGCGAGCTGGGCGGCGGTGATCCCGCCCATGCAGGCCCAGCCAGCGTTGTTCTTGAGTGGGCTGAGCGGCCGTGACTCGTGGCCGAAACGGCGCATGCTCGGAACCGGCGCGTGTAGCACTGCCAGCGCCAGGGCGTCGGCGAATCGCTCGGCGTCCAGCCGGTACAGCCTGCTCGCGGCAGCGACCGCGCCGAACACTTGCCAGGTTCCCTGGCCTCGCACGAGGATCGAGCGATCAGGCGAGGGATCGATAGCCTCGAGGATCCGAAGCGCAACGTCGTAGCCAAGTACGACGGCGGTAATCAGGTCCTTGCCCGAGCGACATTGCTGCTCGCCGATGGCGAGCGCGGCTGGAATCACCGTACAACCGGGGTGGCCGGCGCCCCCGTAGGTGTCGTCGAAGTCGAGCAGGTTGGCTAGAAAGGCGTTGGCGTAGGCGGCAAGCGAGGCCGGGCGCCGGCAACCGGCAGCGATCACCGTGGACTCCGCCGATCCGCCCTGGCCTCGGATCTGTTCGAGGACGGTCTGTCCCCAGGAGACCTGCGACCCACCTACGGCGCAGGCAAGTGAATCCAGTATGGCGCGCTTAGCGGCGTCAATCACGCGCCCCGGCAGGTCCGCGAAGCTGGCGTGTGCACCGTACTGGCCGAGCTGCTCGGCAACAAACGGTCCGCTCAACGTGGTGGCCTGCATCTCACCTCTCGCCGTGTCCAGTTATCCGCCGCTAGCGCAGGATTCTACAGCCCGTTCCGATGTTTTGTGCTATTCTCCCAACCACGCTCCTGTTGCTGTTCGCTCCGTTAGTCTTTCATAGAATATGTCCATGAGTATCACCCGTGTACCGCTGGGTGCCCTGCTCAGTCTACCAGCGTCGCTGTTACTGCTGGTGTTCTTTGTCTGGCCGATCCTGCGGATTATTAGCCTCTCGTTCATCAGTCGGTTTCCCGGCGCCGGCGAATTGACCCTGGCGAAGTACGGGCGGCTGTTCGCGGACCCGTTTTACCGTGATGTGGCAGTCGGTACGCTCGGCACGGTGCTCGCGATCACGCTGCTCGCGGGCCTGCTGGGCTATCCCGCCGCGTATTACCTCATTCGCTCGCGGTCGCGGTACAAGCACATCCTGTTCGTGGCCATGGTCTCGCCGCTGCTCGTGAGCGTCGTGGTGCGGACGCTCGGCTGGCTGATGCTGCTCGGGACCGAGGGGCCGATCTCGGGACTGATCTCCCGCCTGCCGTTCTTCAACGAGCCGGTCCAGCTCCTGTTCAACCGTGGCGCGGTGATCGTGGGCATGACCCACGTGCTGCTGCCGTTCATGATCCTGACCATCGCCGGCACGCTGGCCGGCATCGACCAGCGGCTCGAGGAGACCGCCAGCGTGCTGGGCGCGCCGCCGTTCCAGACCTTTCTGAACGTCACGCTGCCGCTCAGCCTGCCGGGCGTCGTCGCCGGGTCCATCCTGGTCTTCAGCCTGGCGCTGGGCGCGTACCTGACGCCGTTCTTCCTGGGCGGCGGGAAGGTCCAGCTGCTGGCGATGCTCGTCTACGACGAGACACTGGTCCTCATCGATTGGCCACAGGCAGCCGCGCTCTCGACGCTGCTGCTCGTGGGCGTGCTGGCGCTGCTCGGCGCGTACCTGCTTTCGCTCCGCAAGCTAGCGCGCGTACGGGCGTAGCGATGGGCGCTCCGGCCGCGCGCGGTGTTCGTGGAAGGATGAGCTGGCTCGACTGGTATGTGGCGGCGCTGATCCTGTTTCTGCTCAGCCCGATCATCCTGGTAATCCCGGTCTCCTTCAACAGCGGCCCCTCATTCAATTTTCCGCCACTCGGCTTCTCCTTCCGCTGGTACGACAACCTGTTCCACACGCCGAGCTTTCTGCGAGCGTTCTTGCTGAGCTGCCAGGTGACGATCGCGGCGACGGCGACCAGCCTGGTGGTTGGGAGTATGGCCGCCTACGCGGGTGTGCGCTATGAGTTCCCCGGGCGCCGGGCGTTCGCCTCGCTGGCGCTGAGCCCACTGATCTTCCCCCAGATCGTGCTCGGCGCGGCGATGATCATCTTCCTGAGCGGTATTGGGATGCTGCGGACGACGAGCGGGCTGATCGTGGCGAACATCGTGGTCACCCTGCCCTACGTGATCCGCAACCTGACCGCGGCGTTTCAAAACCTGGACCCGGCCGTCGAAGAAGTGGCAATGGTGCTGGGCGCGAATCGCTTCCAGGTGCTCTGGAAGGTGGTCCTGCCGAACGTGCGGACCGCGCTCGTCTCGGCGGGCGTGCTGGCCGGGCTCGTCTCATTCGATGAGTTCACGATCGCCCTGTTTATCACCGGCGGCGACCTGGTGACGCTGCCGGTGCAGATCTTCCAGTCGACCTATTTTGGCGTCGATCCGACTGTCGCGGCACTCGGCACTTTACTCATCGTGTTCAGTGGAGCGATCATCTTTGGTATGGAGCGTCTGATCGGCTTCGAGCGGTTTTTTGGCGTACCTGCCGTGGCCGGCGATCGCGACGGCTAACGGTAAGAAAAGGGAGAAGGTTATGGCTTCTGAGATCGGTCGTATCGAATCAGCTCAGCGCGTGAGCCGCCGTACCGCGCTCCGCCGCGCCGTCGGCGCTAGCGCACTGGCCCTGGCCTTCATGGCCGGCTGCGCCCCCACGTCGTCCTCCACCCAGGCACCCGCCAAGGGGCGGGCGAAGCCCGGCGCGGACACCGAGGGCTCGATCCGGGTGATGGTCTGGAGCGGGCTCGTAGAGCAGATCGTCAAGGAGAACGCGGTCAAGTCGTTCAACCAGAAGTACCCGAAGGTCAAGGTGGAGCTGGAGATCGGCACGAACGCCGACCTCTATCCGAAACTTGTCGCCACGCGCTCGAACCCGCAGTTCGACGGGGCGATGATGAACGACCTGTTCTCGGCCGTTGGCAACCAGGACGACATGTGGCAGAAGTTCGATCCGGAGCTGGTGCCCAACGCGGCCAGCATCCCGGCCGATCTGAACCCGCCGGGCGGCTTCGGCTACGCGCTGATGCTTACCCAGTTCGGGCTGGCCTACAACCCGGAGAAGGTGCCGAACCCGCCGCAGTCCTGGGCCGACCTCTACAAGCCGGAGTACAAGGGCCGGATCGCGATGAGCGATGGCTACTTCGCCTCGTACCAGCTCGCGGCCCTGCTCGAGGGTGACAAGACCATGGATGTGGAAAAGGGCATCCAGGTCTGGCAGAAGTACAAGGACAACATCGGCACCTGGTCAAACGCGGAGGGGCAAAAGGCCGAGCTGGTGAGCCGCGGCGAGATGTGGCTGGCTCCCAAGTTCGGCGCCTGGACCGAGCAAGAAAAGGTCCAGGGGAAGAACGAGCTGTTTACGATCCCCAAGGAGGGCGCGATCCAATGGCTGGGCGCGCTGCAGGTGATCAAGGGAGTCTCACCACAGAACGCGGAGCTGGCCCAGCTCTTCTTCAACGAGTGGTACAGCAAGGAGTTCCAGCAGGCGCTCGTGAAGCAGGGCTTCTACATCCCGGCCCGTGCCGACGTGGATATTCCGGCCGAGCTGAAGGGCACCTCGCCGGCCATCATGACCGCTGACGAAGCGAAGCAGAAGCTGCTGCGGTATGACGTGGAGGCCGTCGCCAAGAAGCAGCGCGAGTACACCGCGCTGATCCAGCGCACCCTCAAGGCCTAATTGCGTGACGACACCCCTCGCTGGCTCGCCCGCCGTAGACGCGGCGGCGAGCCAGCCGGTCGTCGAGCTGGAGCGCATCCATAAGCGCTTTGGCCAGGTCGTAGCGATCCACGAGCTGACGCTGAACGTGGAGCCCGGCGAGGTACTCTCGCTGCTCGGCCCGAGCGGCTGCGGCAAGACGACCACCTTGCGGATCGTGGCCGGCCTGGAGCAGCCGACGAGCGGCAGCGTGCGGATCCGTGGCGCTTCGATGGTGGGGGTGCCGCCACACAAGCGGAACCTGGGGATGGTGCCCCAGAACTACGCGCTGTTCCCGCACATGACGGTCTTCGAGAACGTGGCGTTCGGGCTGCGAATGCACAAGGTCGACAAGTCGGCGATACCCGATCGCGTGAGGACGGCGATGGAGCTGGTCCAGCTCCAGGGCATGCAGGACCGCCTGCCCCGCCAGCTCTCCGGCGGCCAGCAGCAGCGGGTGGCGCTGGCCCGCGCGATCGTCATCGAGCCGACCGTCCTCCTGCTGGACGAGCCGCTCGGCGCGCTCGACCGCAAGCTGCGCCAGGAGATGCAGGTAGAGCTGAAGCAGCTTCAGGCACGGGTGGGCGTGACGACCATCTTCGTCAGCCACGACCAGGAGGAGGCGCTGACCCTCTCCGACCGCGTGGTGGTGATGAACCAGGGCAGGATCCAGCAGGTCGGGCGGCCCCGCGAGCTGTACGAGCAGCCAGCCACCCACTTCGTGGCCGACTTCCTGGGCGTCTCCAACTTCCTGCGAGGCCGCGTCGCGGCGGCCGAGCCGGACCGTCTGGTGGTGGAGACAGAGGCTGGCCCGCGTCTCGTGGCGCCGCGCCGGGCCGAGGTCGCCATCGGCCAGGCCGTGGAGCTGAGCTTTCGGCCGGAGAAAGTAGCGCTGTCCGTCGCGGAGCCGAGCGGGCCGAATCGCGTGCAAGGGACCATCGAGAGCTTGATCTATCTTGGCAATAGCAGCCAGTTCCATCTGCGGACGTCCAGTGGGGCGAGGCTGATCGCCTTCGTCCAGAACGCTGAGCCGCCGGCCCTGAGCCAGGGCGATTCGGCCTGGGCAACCTGGTCGCCGGACGCCACGCAGGTATTTCCGCTCGGAGGATGACTTTGGTTTCGACAAACATTGACCTCGACCAGCGCGTCGAAGCGCTGCACAGCCGCGCGACGCTGATCGACGGGCGCGACCCGACCTTCCTGCTCTACCGCCAGACCGGCGAGGAGAAGCCCCAGTACTGGGACACCATCGCGAAAAGTGGGCTGACCGCCATCTGCGTGGACGTGCCGATGGTCGAGGACACGTTCCGCGAAGCGGCGATCAACTTCGCCGCCTGGCACGACCGCGCGGCGGCCCATCCGGAGACGACCATCATCCGCTCCGCGGCCGACGTGGAGCGGGCCAAGCAGGATGGCGTCGTCGGCTTCATCCTGACCTCACAGAGCCCCACGCCGGTCGAGAACAACGTTCGGCTGGTGCGCGCGCTCTGGGAGCTGGGGCTCCGCTCGATGGAGATGGCGTACCAGAAGCGGAACCTGCTCGCCGACGGCTGCGGCGAGACCAACGACGCCGGGCTCAGCAAGTTTGGCGTGGAGGTCATCCACGAGATGAACCGGCTCGGGATGGCGATCGACCTGTCCCACGCCAGCGACAAGACGATGATCCAGACGATCGAGGAGTCCGAGCAGCCGGTCTACTTTTCCCACTCGAACCCGCGCGCGCTCGTCGACAACCCGCGCAACGTGACGGACGCGTACCTGAAGCGGCTGGTCGAGAAAGGTGGGATGTGCTGCGCCTCGGCCTATGCCGACTTCATCCAGCCGAACGGCGCCCAGGTGGGCACCCGGCTGGAGCATTACGTCAAGGTTATCGACTACCTGGTGAACTTGATCGGGATCGATCACGTCGGCATCGGCTTCGACGTCGGCGAGTCACGCACCCCGGCCGAGGTCGCGCTGATCGGCGGCGGCGATGCAAGCAAGCGCTACGTCCAGGAGCTGATGACCCGCTCGAACCTGCGGGCGCTGACCCGCGCGCTGGTCGAGCGCGGCTACAAGGACGACGAGGTCGAGAAGATCATGGGCCGCAACTTGCTCGAGTTCTTCCGCACGGTCTGGAGAGGATAGGCCCCTAGCATGATGAAGCTCGGCCTGCGTTTACCCACCTACTGTTTCAACGAGGGCACTCCCAGCGGGGAGACCCTGGCCGCCTTTGCCAAAAAGGCCGAGGATCTCGGCTTCGACTCGCTCTGGGTGGTCGATCACTACCTGGCGGCCTACCCGAGCTACCGGGTGGCGTTCCTTGACCCGCTCCTCGTGCTCAACGCCGCCGCGGCGGTCACCAAGACGATCCGCATTGGCACCTCCGTGCTCCAGCTCCCGCTCCGCCAGCCGGTCCTGCTGGCCAAGGAGATCGCCACGCTCGACTGGCTCTCGAACGGCCGCTTCGACTTCGGCGTCGGCGCCGGCTGGCAGGACAAGGAGTTCGAGGGCGTGGGCGTGCCGATCAAAGAGCGCGGCCGGCGCGTCGACGAGTACCTCGAGGTGATGACCAAGCTCTGGACCCAAGACGACGTCAGCTTCCACGGCCAGTTCGTGAACTTCGACGGCATCACCATCACCCCCAAGCCGATCCAGAAGCCGTACCCGCCGATCTCCTTCGGCGGCGGCTCGACGGTCCAGCCGGTCTACGCCGACGACCGGAGCTACCAGCAGCGCCCGGCCAACCTGGAGCGCGTCCTGCGTCGGATCGCCCGCTGGGCGAGCGCCTGGCAGGCCACCAGCACCAGCGAGCCCTCGCTGCTCGAGCGCGACTGGGAAGGGATCGCCGAGTACGCCCGCGAATACGGCCGCGATCCCAGCGAGATCGAGCGCATGCAGACCACCTACTTGATCGTCAGCGAAGACCTCGAAGAGATCCGCCGCCTCTACGGCACCATCGTCGGCAAGGACTTCGACGACTTCCTGGTCCACTCCAGCTACCTCTTCGGCCCGGCCGAGAAGATCGTCGCCGAGCTGAAGAAGCGCGAGGCGATGGGCATCGACCGGATGATCCTGACCCCGGTCCGAATGGACCCGGAGGAGCTGGACCGCTGGGCGGAGCAGATTCTGCCGCCGTTTCTGGGCCAGCGCGCGGGGGCGTAGGCGTTCGGTCAGACTCGAGGGTACGGCGGATGTACCTGGGTCGACTTCCTGAATAGTTTGTTCAGGTGCTTCTCGTCTTCAGGTGTTCCTGAGTGAAGCCAAGGACCTCGGTCCTTCACTGCGCTCAGGAACACCTGAAAGTACTGTGTTTGCGTCCAGAACAGCGCTAATCACGCCTTGGGCGTGGCAGTAGTCTTGGCGTGCTGCTTAGCGCTGGGGCGACCTCCTGGCTAAACCAGGCCATGTTGTCCATCAGCTCCGGGATCTCGGTGGCCCGGAACGAGAGCAGGAAGTGCGAGGCGCCGGCGTCGGCGAAGGCGGCGAGCTGGTCGATGACCTGGGGGGCGGTGCCGGCGAGGCGGTCGACGTGGGCGTGCAGGCCGCGTTTGTGGGGGTCGTCGAAGCCGACGGTGTCCCCGCGGATCGGCTCGATGGTCAGGGAGACGGCGATCGGGACCGTAGCCGGGTCGCGGCCGGCGGCTTCGAGTAGCGCGTACAGCTCGTCGCGGCCCTCGCGGACTCGGGCGAGGTTGGCGCCGCCAGGGACCCAGCCGTCGCCGATGCGGGCGGTGCGGCGGAGCGCCGCGGTCGAGTTGCCGCCGACCCAGATCGGCGGCGGTGCGCCGGTCGGCTTGGGGTAGATCGTGGCCGCGTGCAGCGAGCGGAAGTCGCCGGCGAAGCTGGTCGGGCCGGGCTCGAAGGTGGCGCGCATCAGGTTGATGAACTCGTCGGTGACCCTGCCACGCTTGTGCCAGTCGTCCGAGCCGAAGCGGTCGAACTCGCTCTCGTAGCGGCCGGAGCCGATGCCGAAGACGATCCGCCCGGGAAAGAACCGCTCAAGGGTCATGAGCTGCTTGGCCATCAGGACCGGCTCGCGCAGCGGTACGACGATCGTGGCGACGCCGATCGTCACACCCGGCACGAGGGTGGCGACGCGGGCCATGGCGACGAGCGGCTCGTAGAAGTTTGGCTCGGGGATGCGGTCGAGCTCGCTGGGGGTGAGCAGGTGATCGTGGAACCAGAGCGAGTCGAAGCCGAGCTCGTGGGCGTGGAGGGCCAGGCGGTCGATGTTGACGGGAGTAGCCCACTCCGGCTCGCAGATGACGCCGGCGCAGTTGGGGAGCTTGAACCCGAGCTTCACGCTAGCTGGACCTCTTTCTCTCGTGGCGCCGCCTCGTGGAGGAGGCAGGCGGAGCTGTGCTGGGCGCCGATCTCGATCAGCGGCGGGTCTCGCTCCAGGCAGACCG